>JADEYI010000687.1_pt1 | contig 39125 bp, 35 predicted proteins | sample 8542331 | NCBI WGS metagenome assembly JADEYI01 (sample SAMN16510988, study PRJNA670497) | mine drainage metagenome | isolation source: biofilm near Copperflume 1 | place: Germany: Marsberg coppermine Kilianstollen | collected 2018-02 | reverse complement strand
CACGAACACCTTATCGAGCCCTTTACGGTAGCTGAGCAGCTCGGCCGCCTGCTGCGGGAGCATGACGTCGTGCGGCTCGCCGTTTTTCGTCTCGCGAAGCGTCCAGACGGCGCGCTCGAGGTCGATGTCGTTCCAGCGCGCCGCAATCACTTCGCCCGAGCGGCAGCCGGTGAGGAGAACGAGCTTCAGCGATTCCCGAACCACGCGGCTGTACGGGCTGTGCGGCAGCCACTTGAGGAACGAGGCGAGCTCGGCGTCGGTGAGGGCGCGTTTTCGGCGCACCTGTGACGCGCCCTTGTGCCGAGCGTCGGCGGACTGAAGCCGTCCGGCAGCCGCCCCTGCTCCAGCGCGTGCGCGTGCGCGTAGGCGCAGCGGATGCGCGACAGGAGCTGCGTCGCCTTGCGCGGATGCTTGAGCAGCGTCGGACGGATCAGCTCGTCCTGCAGATCGCGCCGCGTGAGCTGGATTGCCGGTTTGCGGCCGAACGATGGAATGAGGTCCCGCCGCAGCAGGCGCGCCGATTCGGCACCGCGCTTCTGCTTGGAAAGCGCTTCCTTGATGTACTCTTCGACCAGGTCGCCGACCGTATACTCGCACTGGCGCTCGGCCTCCCGCTCTCGCATCGCTTCGTCGCGCGCCCTGCGCTTTTCGAGCTGCGGGTCCTTGCCCTGATGCCTTTCGAGGCGCTTCTTCAGGGCTGCATCACGCGCCTTGGCGAGCGTCAGCGGGCCGACCTCGCCGAGGATGATTTCGCGCAGCGCCCCGTCCTGCGAACGGTAGCGGTAGAAGAAGACCTTCTTGCCGGTGGACGAGCAGCGCACGCGTAGTCCCCGGACTTGTGCGTCACCGCGCTCCTCGCCGGGCGCCATGTCGGCGATAATCGCCGCGGTCAGGGGTCCAAGCTTTTCCAGTGTAGGTTTTAGTGTAGGTCGCTTCGACATTCAGCCCCCCAATGGTCCGACCTACACCGCCACCTACACTGAACAAGCCGGCAAGGACTTGCAAGAGCTTGCCCAAGCTTGACCAGTGAAACGGTCCGTGAAGGCCTAATTTCCTTGGAACGACAAGATCTTATAATGCAAAATGGCAGCGCAGACAAGGGCCTCGGGTCGGCCGGAAATTCCGACCACACACCGATGATGCAGCAGTACCTGCGCATCAAGGCGCAGCATCCGGACATCCTCCTTTTCTACCGCATGGGGGATTTCTACGAGTTGTTCTACGACGACGCCGAGCGCGCGGCGCGGCTGCTCGACATCACGCTTACCACGCGCGGCGCCTCGGCCGGGCAGCCGATCAGGATGGCGGGCGTGCCGTGGCACTCGGCCGAGCAGTACCTCGCCAAGCTGGTGAAGCTCGGCGAGTCGGTCGCGATCTGCGAGCAGGTGGGCGACGTCGCGAGCGCGAAGGGCCCGGTGGAGCGCGAGGTGACGCGCATCGTCACGCCCGGCACGCTGACCGATTCGGCGCTGCTGGACGAAAAGTCGGACAACGTGCTGCTCGCGCTCGCCGCCGACAAGTCGACCGTGGGGCTGGCCTGGCTGTCGCTCGCAAGCGGCGAGCTGCGGCTGGCGGAAATCGCGCCGCAGCAGCTCGCGGGCGAGCTGCGCCGCATCGCGCCGGCCGAGGTGCTCGCCGCGGAAGGGCTCGAGCTGCCGGGATTCGTGGTGACGCGCCTGCAGGCCTGGAATTTCGACCTCGAGTCCGGCCGCCGGCGGCTGCTCGAGCAGCTCGGTGCGGCCTCGCTCGCGGGATACGGCTGCGAGGACATGACGCTGGCGGTGGCGGGCTGCGGCGCGCTGCTCGAGTACGCGAAGAAGACACAAGGCCAGGCGCTGGCGCACGTCACCGACGTTCGCGCCGAGCGCAGCGGCGAGACCCTGCGCATGGATGGGGCGACGCGGCGCAACCTGGAGCTGACCGAGACGCTGCGCGGCGAGGCGGCGCCGACGCTGTTCTCGCTGCTCGACGAGTGCGCCACCGGCATGGGCAGCCGGCTGCTGCGCCACTGGCTGCACAACCCCCTGCGCGACCGCGGCGCGCTCACCGAGCGGCACGCGGCGGTCGAGGCGCTCGATGCGCACGCGGCCGAGGTGCACCCGGCGCTGCGGCGCTTCGCCGACGTCGAGCGCATCACCGCGCGCATGGCCTTGAAGAGCGCGCGCCCGCGCGATCTCTCGGGCCTGCGCGACAGCCTGGCGCGTCTGGACGCGCTGCGCGCCGCGCTGCCTCGGGGCGCGCCGCTGCTCGCCGCGCTGGCCGCGGACCTGGCGACGCCGCAGGACTGCCTCGCCCTGCTCGCCGCGGCGGTGCAGCCCGAGCCGGCGGCACTGCTGCGCGACGGCGGCGTGATCGCCGACGGCTACGACGCCGGGCTCGACGAGCTGCGCCGGCTGCAGACCCACGCCGGAGAGTTCTTGCTCGAGCTCGAGGCGCGCGAGCGCGCGCGCAGCGGAATCCCGAACCTCAAGGTGGCCTACAACCACGTGCACGGCTACTACATCGAGGTCACCCACGCGCATAGTGAAAAGATTCCGGACGACTACCGCCGCCGCCAGACGCTCAAGAACGCCGAGCGCTACATCACCCCGGAGCTGAAGGCCTTCGAGGACAAGGCCCTGTCGGCCAGGGACCGCGCCTTGGCGCTGGAGAAGACGCTCTACGACGCGCTGCTGGAGAAGCTCGCCGCCGACGTGCCGGGGCTGCAGCGCATCGCGCGCGCACTGGCGCAGTGCGACGTGCTGGCCTGCTTCGCCGCGGTCGCGGCGACGCGCGGCTACTGCCGGCCCGAGTTCGTCGACGAAACGCTGCTCGAGATCGAGGCGGGGCGCCACCCCGTGGTCGAGGCCCAGCTCGAGCGCTTCATCGCCAACGACGCGCGCCTTTCGCCCGCGCGCCGGCTGCTGCTGATCACGGGACCCAACATGGGCGGCAAGTCGACCTACATGAGGCAAGTAGCGCTGATCGCGCTCATGGCGCACGTCGGAGCCTTCGTGCCGGCCAGGGCCGCGCGCATCGGCCCCATCGACCAGATCTTCACCCGCATCGGCGCCGCCGACGACCTCGCCGGCGGGCGCTCGACCTTCATGGTCGAGATGACCGAGAGCGCGAACATCCTGCACAACGCCACCGCCAACAGTCTCGTGCTGATGGACGAGGTCGGGCGCGGCACCTCGACTTTCGACGGCCTGGCCCTCGCCTGGGCGATCGCGCGCCACCTGGTCGAGAAGAGCCGCGCGCTGACCCTGTTCGCGACCCATTACTTCGAGCTCACGCGCCTCGCGCTCGACTACCGCGAGGTCGCCAACGTGCACCTCGACGCGGTCGAGCACAAGGACACGATCGTGTTCCTGCACGCGCTCGAGGAAGGCCCGGCGAGCCAGAGCTACGGGCTGCAGGTCGCGGCGCTGGCGGGAGTGCCGAAGGCGGTGATTCGTCAGGCGAGGAAATACCTTCAGATGTTGGAGGACGCAAGCCTCTCGCGCGACAACCAGGGCGATCTGTTCCTGAACAAGCACAAGGAACCGGCCGAGGCGGAGCCCGCGGCCGATCCGCTGCGCGATGCGCTGGCGCAGGTCAACCCCGACGAGCTCTCGCCGCGCGAGGCGCTCGAGCTGCTTTACCGGCTCAAGCGCCTGTGACGCCGCTGGTCGACATCGGCGCCAATCTGACTCACGCCGCGTTCGCGGACGACCTGGAGGCGGTGCTCGCGCGCGCGCGCGGCGCGGGGGTGGGCGCCATCGTGGTCACGGGCACCAGCGTCGCCGAGAGCCTCGCCGCCGCGCACCTGGCCGACGCGCACAACCTCTACGCGACCGCCGGCGTGCACCCGCACCACGCGCGCGACTGCGACGACGCCACGATTCCGGCGCTGCGCGAAATCGCCGCGCATCCGCGCGTGGTCGCGATCGGCGAGTGCGGCCTGGACTACAACCGCAATTACTCGCCGCACCCGGACCAGGAGCGCTGGTTCACGGCCCAGCTCGAGCTCGGCATCGAGCTCGGCAAGCCGCTGTTCCTGCACTCGCGCGATGCGCATCCCCGCTTTGCCGAGATCATCAGGTCGCACAAGCCGGAAAAGGCGGTAGCGCATTGCTTTACCGGGGAACGCGACGAACTGCACGCCTACCTCAAGCTCGGCCTCTACATCGGCATCACCGGCTGGATCTGCGACGAGCGGCGCGGGCGACATCTGCTTTCGCTGGTGCGCGAGATTCCCGCCGACCGCCTGCTGCTGGAAACCGACTCGCCCTACCTCACCCCGCGCGACATGCGGCCGCAGCCCAAGGCGCGCCGCAACGAACCGGCGTTCCTGCCGCACGTGCTGCGCACGCTCGCGCGCGCGCTCGGGCGCCCCGCCGAAGAGGTCGCGGCGCAGACCGTGCGCAACGCGCGCGCGCTGTTCGGCCTGCCGCAGCCCGCATGAACCTCGCCCAGCTCCTGCTGCGCAGCGCCCGCTGGCTGCCCGAGCAGCCCGCCCTTGCCGTGGGAAGCAAGGCGGTGAGGTCGTACGCGGAGATGGCCTCTCGGATCTCCAGGCTGGCAACTTCCCTCAGAATCAAATTCTCGCTCGCCGCCGGCGATCGAGTCGCGCTGGCGATGAAGAACTGCCCCGAGTACTACGAGCTGCTGTTCGCCTGCTGGCACGCCGGGCTGGTGGCGGTGCCGATGAACGCCAAGCTGCACCCGCGCGAGTTCGCCTACATCCTGGAGAACTCGGGCGCACGCCTGTGCTTCGTCACGCCCGACCTCGAGCGCGCGGTCCCGAACGGGATGTCGGTCTCGTCCGCCGCGTACAAAAAACTCTTCCTAGAGGAATCTTCAGTCCCTGCGGAAGTCGCGCCCGATGCGCCCGCGTGGCTGTTCTACACCAGCGGCACGACCGGCGTGCCCAAGGGCGCGGTGCTCACCCACCGCAACCTGCTGTTCGCGACCCAGGCCTATTTCGCCGACATCGACAGGCTCGCGCCCGGCGACTCGATCCTGCACGCGGCGCCGCTGTCGCACGGCTCCGGCATTTACGGCCTGCCGCACTTCGCCGCCGGCGCGCTGAACGTGATCCCCGAGTCGGGCCACTTTGAGCCCGACGAGATCTACGCCCTGCTCGATCATTGGCGCAACGTGTCGTTCTTCGCCGCGCCGACCATGATCGTGCGCCTGCTGGCGAGCCCGGCCGCGCGCTCGCCGGCGAACCTGAAGACCATCACCTACGGCGGCGCGCCGATGTACGTCGCCGACAGCCTGCGCGCGCTCGAGCTGTTCGGCCCGCGCCTGTACCAGCTCTACGGCCAGGGCGAGGCCCCGATGACGATCAGCGGACTGACCCAGGCCATGCACGCCGAACGGCGCGCGCTCGAGTCCTGCGGCATCGCCCGCACCGGGGTCGAGGTGGCGATCTTCGACCCCGACGACGCGCCGCTGCCGCCGGGCGAGACAGGCGAGATCGTTACTCGCAGCGACTGCGTGATGGCAGGCTACTGGCACAACCCCGAGGCGAGCGAGCGCGCCCTGCGCGGCGGCTGGCTGCACACCGGCGACGTCGGCAGCCTGGACGACGCCGGGTTCCTCACCCTGCGCGACCGCTCCAAGGACATGATCATCTCGGGCGGCAGCAACATCTATCCGCGCGAGATCGAGGAGGTGCTGCTGCGCCACCCGGCCGTGTCCGAGTGCTCGGTGGTCGGCCGCCCGCATCCCGAGTGGGGCGAAGAGGTGGTCGCCTTCGTCGTCTGCAGGCAAAGCGTCACGACGCGCGAACTCGACCAACTTTGCCTCGAGAACATCGCCCGCTTCAAGCGCCCGCGCGATTACCGCTTCGTCGAGTCCCTGCCGAAGAACAACTACGGCAAGGTGCTCAAGACCGACCTGCGCCGCCTGGCCGGGGCTGTGGCACAGTAGCGCGGTCATGGCACAGGCGCCCACCAAGCCCAAGCCCGAGGCCGCGGCAAAGCGGACGCTGATTCTGATCGTCGACGACAGCGAGGACATCCGCAATTTCTGGCAGGCCATGCTCAAGTCGAAGTACGACACGCGGGTCGCCCCCGACGGACGCTCGGGGCTGGCGGCGGCGATGAAGGCTCCGCAACCGGACCTGATCCTGCTCGACGTCGACATGCCGGGGCACAACGGCTACGAGGTGTGCGGCGCGCTCAAGTCCAACCCGGCTACCGCGCGCATTCCGGTGGTCTTCGCCAGCGGGCGCAGCAATTCAAAGGACCAGGCGCACGGGCTCTCGCTCGGCGCGGTGGACTACATCACCAAGCCGCTCAGTGCGCCGATCGCCCTGGCGCGCATCGCGACCCACCTCGCGCTGGCGAACCAGACGCACCAGCTTGAGAGCCTGGTCGCCGAGCGCACGCGCGAGCTGCAGCAGACCCGCCTGCTGCTGATCCAGCGCCTGGCGCGCGCGCTCGAGATCCGCGAGGGCGGCGGCAATAGCAACCGCGTGGTGCGCATGGCCGAGTACGTCAAATTGCTGGCGCAGGCGATAGGGGCGAAGCCCGAGGTGTGCGAAATCCTGGCGCAGGCCTCGCCGCTGCACAACATCGGCACCCTGGGCGTGCCCGAGGCGATCATGCGCAAAACCGACGCGCTCGACCCCGCCGAGTTGCAGGAGATGCGCAAGCACCCCGCGATCGGCGCAGCCATCATCGGCGAGCACAAGGACCCGCTGCTCGCGACCGCGCGCGCGATGGCGCTGGCGCACCACGAACGCTGGGACGGCAAGGGCTACCCCGCGGGTCTCGCCGGCGACGCGATTCCCGTCGCGGCCCGCATTCTCGCCGTGGCCGACACGTTCGAGGCCATGACCGCCACCCAGCGCCGCCGCAACCCGGTCTCGGTCGAGCAGGCGGCGCGCGCGATCGTGGCGGAAGCGGGCAAGCAGTTCGATCCCGCCCTGGTAGCCGCGTTCCGCAAGGCGCTACCCAAGATGGCCGAGGTCAACCGGACCGTGCGCGACGAGCTGAAGGGAATCCACGACCTCGATTTCAGCAGCGACGAGACGGACTGAGCCGGCGGCGCGCAGCTATGATCAGTGCAGCCCGGCGAACGGCGCTTCGCCTTCGCGCTCGAAATCCGGCAGCTTGATCACTTCGCGCAGCACGCCGTCGTCGGAGAATTGCAGCCAGAAGATCCACCACCAGGGCGCCTCGTGGATGCGATAGCCCCAGTCGGTGCGCTTCATCCTGGGCAGCCGCGAGACCTCGAACGGCGGCCCGAGCAGCGCTTGCGCGTCCTTCATCGCCGCGACGCCCGGCTTGAGCCGCGCCACGTTCTCGACCGTGAGGCGCTGCTCGATGGCACGCATCACCCCGTCCGGGCCGATCTCCACCGCGTAGGTGTCCCAGCCCAGCGGCCAGCGCGGGTAGAACCACTCCTCGCCGCCGCCTGGCAGCGCGAGCTTGAGCGCCGGTGCGCCCATGGTCGACTCGACGTCCGCCGCGCTCGAGCGCGCGGGCACCAGCCCCCTGCCGCTGTAGGAGGCGCAGCCTGCGAGGAGCACCAGCAGCGCAAGCGCCGCGCGCAGCTACTCCCCCTTGCCCGGCTCGGCGGAGAAGTACTTCTCGAACTTGCCCGCCTCGTCCTTGTGCTCGTCGGCATCGGCAGGGGCGCTTCCCTTGCGCGTGATGTTCGGCCACTTGACCGCGTACTCGGTATTGAGCGGCAGCCACTTGGCCGCCTTGTCGTCGGAGTCCGGCACGATCGCCGCGGGCGGGCACTCCGGCTCGCACACGCCGCAGTCGATGCACTCGTCGGGGTGGATGACGAGCATGTTGTCCCCCTCGTAGAAGCAATCCACGGGACAGACTTCGACGCAGTCCATGTACTTGCACTTGATGCAGTCTTCGGTGACGACGTAGGTCATGTGCGCGCTTCTTTCACGATGCGAAAGTGAATCGGGGCTTGATTATCGCATCGCCGCCCAAAGCTTCGCCATAATCCAGGAGATCCACATGCAAGATAACACCATGTCCGCTCAGGTAGTCGACGTCAACAGCCAGGATTTCGAGCGCGAAGTCCTGCAAGCCTCTAGCACCGTTCCTGTCGTGGTCGACTTCTGGGCGCCGTGGTGCGCGCCGTGCCGCGCGCTCGCGCCGGTGCTCGAGAAGCTGGCCGGCGAGTACGGCGGGCGCTTCAAGCTGGTCAAAGTCGATTCCGACCAGAACCAGGACATTGCCGCCGCGTTCGGCGTGCGTTCGATCCCGGACGTGATGGCTTTCCGCGGCGGCAAGCCGGTGGCGCACTTCCTCGGCGCCCTGCCCGAATCCCAGGTGCGCGCCTTCATCGAGAAGCTGCTCGAAGCGGCCGACAACGAAGCACGCCTGGCGAATGCGCAGCGGCTGATCGACCTCGGGCGCGCGGACGACGCCGAGGCGCAGCTCGATGCCGTGCGCTTCGACGTCGATCTCGAGCCGCGCGTGGAGGCGCTGCACGCCGCGATCGCTTTCGCCCGCGCCGGTGCCGACGAAGGCAAGCTGCGCGAGAAGCTGGCCGCGGACCCCGCCGACCACGGCGCGCGCTTCGCGCTCGCCGGCTCCCTCGCCGGCACGAAACGCTACCGCGCGGCGCTGGACGAGCTGATCGAGATCGTCGCGCGCGACAAGGACTGGAACGACGGCGCCGCGCGCAAGCAGATTCTCAACATCTTCAACCTGGCGGAAGGCGAGCCCGAGCTGGTCGCCGACTACCGCAGCAAGCTGGCGCGCGCGCTGTACTGACGACAACGGACAAAGGGGAACGTAGATGCAGATCAAGGGACAGGCGGCGCTGGTCGCCGGGGGCGCATCGGGACTCGGCGCGGCAACCGCGCGCGCACTCGCCCAGGCCGGCGCGAAGGTCGCGCTGCTCGACCTGAACGCGGAACTGGGCGGCAAGCTCGCGGCCGAGATCGACGCCTTGTTCGTCGAGTGTGACGCCGCCAGCGGCCAGGGGGCGCAGGCCGCAGTGGCGAAGGCGCGTGCGGCGCACGGCCCGGCACGCATCCTGGTCAACTGCGCCGGCATCGGCGGCTCGAAGCGCCTGGTGGGCAAGGACGGCCCGATGCCGCTCGAACACTTCGCGCGCATCGTCAACGTGAACCTGGTGGGCAGCTTCAACATGATGCGGCTCGCCGCCGCCGACATGATCCCGCTGCCGGCGCTTGCCGACGGCGAGCGCGGAGTGATGATCAACACCGCGTCGATCGCGGCCTACGACGGCCAGATCGGGCAGGCCGCCTACTCGGCCTCGAAGGGCGGCATCGTGTCCATGACGCTGCCGCTGGCGCGGGACCTGGCGCAGTTCGGAGTGCGGGTGATGACGATCGCGCCCGGCATCTTCGACACGCCGCTGCTCGGCAAGCTGCCAGAAGAGGTGCGCCAGTCGCTCGCGGCGTCGGTTCCCTTCCCCCGCCGTCTGGGCACACCGGTCGAGTTCGCCCAGCTCGCGCTGCACGTGATCGAGAACGTCCAACTCAATGGCGAAGTCATCCGGCTCGACGGCGCGCTGCGCATGGCGCCGCGCTAGAACAGCTTCTTGTCGAGCGCGCGGCGCGCGAGCAGGAAGGTCGCCGCGTTCCACGACTGGCGCGGCATGCCGCTCGGCTTGCCGGTCAGGCCGTGGAACCACTCGTTGAACTCCCAGCCGTTGACCGCGTTGGCGCGCGCCAGGCGCAGCAGCTCGTCGCGCGCCGCCGGGCGCTTGCCGGCCGCGGCGAGCGCCATCACCCAGAAGCCGCCCACCATCGGCCAGATGCCGCCGTTGTGGTACTGGTGCTCGAAGTTCTGCTGATGGCGGCTCATATACGGCCGCCACAGCGGATCGCCCGGCGGGATCGGCCGGCAGGTGACGCGCACCGGGTGCGGCGCGCCGGCCTGGGCGCGCGCGATCGCGCGCAGCATCACCGCCGTGCGCGCGCCGTCGGCAAGGCCGAACAGCGCGGCGAGCAGGTTGCCGAACACGTCGCCCTCGTCGCCCGCGGCGGCGAGGTTGACGAAGCTTAGGTAGAGGTCGGGAAAGCCGCGCTTGCGGCGCGCGTAGTGCGCCAGCAGGCGCAGGCGCCGGTAGTCGGGCACGTCGCGGTCGCTCGGCATGAACAGCTGGTTGAAGTGGCGCCGGGTCGCCTCCGCCCCCGCCAGGCCGTAGAGCCGCTTGACGCGGTACCACAGCGCATTCGAATACAGCACGAAGCCCGAGCGCGGCATGATGTCGGCCCAGTCGCTCGCCTCGTTCTGCTGCAGCAGGCCGATGCGCGGATGCTCCTGGCAGCTGAGCCAGGCGAGCGCACGCGTGGCGTGCGGAGCGAGCATGGCGAGCGCGCGACGCTGCACGCCGTGCGACTCCAGCCAGCGCAGCGCGACGAGCCACCACAGCGTCGCGTCGATGCAGCCGACGTACCAGAAGTCGCCGCTGCCCGAGCCGCGGTCGACGAACTTGGGGATCTGCCCGTTGGCCGCCTGGCGCTCGGCCAGCGTGGCGAGGCCCGCGACCGCGCCACGCTCGAGCTGCGCGTCGCCCGAGAGCGCCATGGCGAGCGCGCAAACGGCCGCGTCGCGCGCGAACACCAGGTCGTAGCCGCGCCGGCTGGCCGCCGCGCTTCGCCCGGCGGCCAGAATTCCGCCGGGCCCGAGGTTCTCGCGCAGCAGCGCAAGCGCCTCGCACTCGCAGTCGGTGACCAGGCCGTGCACCGGGCGCCCTCAGTACAGGCGGGCGCGGAACAACCAGCCCGCGAGCGTGAGGCTAACCGCGCCGATAAGCGCCATCGGCCACAGCTCGTGCACCAGGATCGAGGCCGGCACTCCCTCGAGGAACAGCTTGCGCAGCACTACCAGGAAATAGCGCAGCGGGTCGAGGTAGGTCAGCAGCCGGACCGCGGCCGGCATGTTGGCGATCGGGGTGGCGAAGCCCGACAGGATCACGGCCGGCACCATGAACAGGAACGCGCCGAGCAGCCCCTGCTGCTGGGTCGCCGCGAGCGACGAGATCATCAGCCCCATGCCGACCGCCGAGAGCAGGAACAGCGCGAGGCCCAGGTAGAGCGTGGCGATGCTGCCCAGCAGCGGGATGCGGAACCACAGCACCGCGATGGTCGCGATCGCCGTCGCCTCGACCAGGCCGATGATGAAGCCTGGCAGCGCCTTGCCCGCGAGCACCTCGAACGGGCGCAGCGGCGTCACCATCAGCTGGTCGAAGGTTCCCTGCTCGCGCTCGCGCGCGACCGTCAGCCCGGTCAGCAGCATGGTGATCAGCAGGGTGAGGATGCCGATCAGCCCGGGCAGGAAGAACCAGCGGCTCTCCAGGTTGGGGTTGAACCAGGCGCGCGTGTCGAGACGCGCCGGGGCGCGCGCCAGCCCCTGCGACTCGCTCCAGGCGTCGTTGAAGCGGGCCACGATGTTGCGCACGTAACCGACCGCGATCAGCGCGGTGTTCGAGTTGCGCCCGTCGACGATCAGCTGCAGCGTCGCGGGCCGGCCGCTCGCCAGCTTGCGCCCGAACTGCGGTCCGATGTGGATCACCAGCAGCACCTCGCGGCCGTCCACCAGCGGCGCGATCTGGTCGTTGGAGAAGATGCGCGCGGCCTCGCGGAAGCTCGCCGTGCCGCGAAAATCGGCCTCGAGCCGGCGCGACAGCGTGCCGCCGTCCTCGTTGTAGATCGCGTACGGCACCTGGTTCAGGTCGTAGGTCGCGGCATAGCCGAACACCAGCAGCTGGATCAGCGGCGGCACGATCAGCACCGCACGCGCCCGCACGTCCTTGAGCAGGGTAAGGAACTCCTTGACCATGAGGGCGAAGATGCGGCGCCACACGGCTCGCTCACTCCAGGCGCTTGCGCGCGTTGCGCCAGGTCAAACCGAGGAAGATCAGCGCCATCAGCGCGAGCGCGAGCGTGTTGGGCACGATCACCGACCAGACGTCGCCGGCGAGAAACAGAGTGGTGACGATGGCGACGAAGTAGCGCGCGGCGAACAGGTGCGTTATCGCGCGCACCACCGCGGGCATGTTGCCGATCTCGAAGATCATGCCCGAGAGCAGGAAGGCCGGCAGGAAGGTGGTGATCAGGGCCACCTGGCCGGCGACGTACTGGCTTTTCGCCACGCTCGAGATCAGCAGCCCCATGCCGAGCGCCACCAGCAGGAACACCGACGAGGTCGCGAGCAGCAGCCAGAACGAGCCCACCAGGGGCACGCCGAACAGCCAGCGCGCCATCGCCACCGACAGCAGCATGCCGCCGATGCCGAGCACGAAGTACGGCAGCAGCTTGCCAACGAGGATCTCGCCCGCGGCGACCGGGGTGACCAGCAGCGCCTCCATCGTGCCGCGCTCCCACTCGCGCGCCATCACCATCGCGGTCAGCAGCGCGCCGGTCAGGGTCATGATCACCACCACCAGCCCGGGCACCAGGAAGTTGCGGCTGCGCAGGTCCGGGTTGTACCAGACGCGGTGCTCGATGCGTACCGGGATCGGCGCATCGAGTCCCTTCGCCGACGCGTGCTGCGCGAGCCAGGTCGACAGCGCGCCCTCCAGGTAGCCCTCGACCAGGCGCGCGTTGTTGGCGTCGACGCCGTTGACGATCACCTGCACCGCCGCGCCCGCCGCGCTGCGCTCGCGCGCGGCGAATTCGCCGCGCAGGTGCACGATCGCGTCCACCGAGCCGGCCAGCAGCGCCTCGCTGGCCGTGCCCATGTCGGGCATGCGGCGCGGCGAGAAGTAGCGCGAGCCCTCGAACGAGGCCGCGAAATCGGCGCTGTCGGCGCTCGGCTGCTCGATGACCAGCGCGACCGGCACGCGCTCGACGTCGAGCGACAGCCCGTAGCCGAACAGGAGCAGCAGCGCGACCGGCATCACGAACGCGATCGCGATGCTGCTCGGGTCGCGCAGGATCTGCAGGAACTCCTTGCGCACCAGCCCGCGCAGCCGCATCGCCCTGCCGCCGCGCGCCTTCATGGGCTTACCTCGGCGGCGGCCTCGATCAAACGGATGAAGGCATCCTCCATGGTCGGCTCGGGTCCGCCCGCGGCGCGCGCGCGGCCCTTGATCTCGGACGGATTCCCGGTCGCGAGGATCTCGCCCGCGGCCATGATCGCCAGGCAGTCGCAGAACTCGGCTTCCTCCATGAAGTGGGTCGTGACCAGCACCGTCACTCCGCCACGCGCGAGCGCGTTGATGCGGCGCCAGAACTCGCGCCGCGCGAGCGGGTCGACGCCCGAGGTGGGCTCGTCGAGGAACAGGATCTCGGGCTCGTGCATCAGTGCGCAGGCCATCGCCAAGCGCTGCTTGTAGCCCAGCGCGAGCTCGGCGCTCGCGTCGTCCGCGGCCTCGGGCAGGTCGAACCCGTCCAGCGCCCAGGCCACGCGCTCGCTGCGGCGCGCGCCCGCGAGGCCGTAGGCGCCGGCGAAAAACTCGACGTTCTGGCGCACGCTCAGGTTGCCGTAGAGCGAGAACTTCTGCGACATGTAGCCGATGCGCGCGCGCGCCGCCGCCGCGCCGCGGCGCAGGTCCACGCCCGCCACGCGCAAGGATCCGGCGCTCGCCGGCAGCAGCCCGCACAGCATGCGGAAGGTGGTCGACTTGCCCGCGCCGTTGGCGCCCAGCAGGCCGAAGATCTCGCCCCGGCGCACCTCGAAGCTGACGTCCTTCACGGCGTAGAAGTCACCGAAGCGGCGCTGCGCGCCACGCACCTCGATCACCACCTCGTCGCGTCGAAGGTTCTCGTGTTCATGGACCGACGTTTTGACGGACTCTGCGCGTGATGCTTTTCGCTCGTGCAACAGGGCGACGAAGGCGTCCTCGAAGCGCGGCGCGACCGGCTCGACGCGCGCGCCCTCAAGCGCCGGCGGCGCGGCGCCCTCCTCGGTCACCAATCGAACGTCGGCGCCCTGGATCAGCGCGTCGATCACGCCCGGCGCGCGCAGTGCCGCTTCCTGCAGCGCGCGCTTGCCGGCGCTCCCGCCGTGCGCGAGAAAGCAGCGCCCGCGCATCGGCGCGCTGAGCGCGGCGGGCTCGCCCTCCTCGAGCGCTTCTCCTTCGTGCAGCAGCAGCACGCGGTCGCAGCGCTCGGCCTCGTCCAGGTAGGCGGTCGAGAGCAGCACGCTCATGCCCTCGCTCTTGACCAGCCGGTACACGATCTGCCACAGCTCGCGCCGCGACACCGGGTCGACGCCGACAGTCGGCTCATCCAGCAGCAGCAGCTGCGGCGCGCGCACCAGCGTGCACGCGAGGCCCAGTTTCTGCTTCATGCCGCCCGACAGGCGCCCCGCCAGGCGCGCCGTAAAGGGCGCCAGGCCGGTCATCTTCATCAGCTCGGCGTAGCGCGCGGCGCGCTCGGCGCGCGGCACGCCCTGCAGATCGGCGTACAGCTCGAGGTTTTCCTGCACGCTCAAGTCCTCGTACAGGCCGAAGCGCTGCGGCATGTAGCCCAGGCTCGCCTGCACCTCGAGCGACTGGCGCGTGGCGTCGAGCCCCAGCACAGTGATGCGCCCCTCGTCCGGCGCGAGCAGTCCGGCGGCGAGCCGCATGAGCGTGGTCTTGCCGGCGCCGTCCGGGCCGACCAGCCCCATCACCAGGCCGCGGTCCATCTTCAGGCTCACCCCGCGCAGTGCGCGCACCACGCGCTTGCCGGCGTGAAAGGTCTTCGCCGCGCCGGCAATCTCGAGCACCGCCTGCGGTGCGCTCATGCGCCGCTTTTGCAGGGGTCCGGCGCGCGGCCGCCTTGCGCCGGCGCGGGCTGGTCCGGCTCGATCGAAACGGTGGCGGGCATGCCCAGGCGCAGCCCCTCGGCAGGCGCGCAGACGAACACCCGCACCTGGTACACGAGCGTGGTGCGCACTTCGCGCGTCTCGACCGACTTGGGCGTGAACTCGGCGGTCGGCGAGATGTAGCCGACCCAGCCGCGGTGGCGCATGCCCGCCCGGCTGTCGGTGCTGATCTCGGCCACGCCGCCGGGCCGGATCCGGCCCAGGTCGGTCTCCGGCACGTAGACCCGCACCCACAGCGGATCGGTGAGCGCGAGCGTGTAGGCCGGCTTCTGCGGCGAAGCCATGTCGCCCGGCTCGAGCACGCGGCTCTCGATCACGCCCGCCGAGGGCGCGCGCAGCTCGGCCTCCGCCAGGTCGCGCCGCGCGACCTCGAGCGCGGCCTCGTTCGCCGCCAGCGTGGCGCGCGCGGCCGCGATGTCCTCCTTGCGCGGGCCGAGCACCACCAGCCGCAGCGCTTCGCGCGCGCTCTTGAGCCGCGCCGCCGCCCCCTCGGCCGCGGCGCCCGCGTCGTCGGCCTGCTGCTGCGGCACGAAGTGCTTGGCCGCCAGGTCGCGCAGCCGCGCGTAGGAGCGCGCGGCGTTCGCCGCGTCCACCCGCGCGGCCTCGGCGTCGGCGCGTGCCTTGGCGATCTCCTCCGGCCGCGATCCCGCTTCCAGGCGCGCCACCCCCTCGCCCTGCGCCGCGACCTGCGCCGCGGCCTGCGCCTCGACCTGGCGCAGGCGCTGCGTGTCGAGCATCGCGAGCAACTGCCCCTTGTCCACGCGCTCGCCCTCGCGCGCCAACATCTGCGTCACGCGCCCGGCCGAGTTGAACGCGAGGTCCACCTGCCGGATGTCGACGTTGCCGTGGAGCACGATCGCGCCGCCGGACGCGGGGGCCGCGCGCTGCGTCCACCACCAGGCACCGGCGCCGAGCGCGGCGGCCAGGAGCAGTACGACAACGAGGATGGCGCGGGCCTTCATGGCGCGGATGGCAGGATGTTCGCCTGCTAGGATACCGCATGCCGAGTCGTGCGATCATCGTGCCGGCAAGGGAGACCGCAATGGATCTTAATACCGCTCAACGCCGCAGCAAGCTGCCACGTACGCTCGCCGCCGCGGGCGCGCTCGCGCTCGTGCTCACGGCTTGCGGCGAGTCCTCGCCTGCGCCGCCCACGCCGCAGGCTGCCGCGCCCGCGCCTATCGCATCGCAGGCGCAACCGGCGCCCGCCACGGCCGCAGCGCCCGCGCCCGCTCCCGACGCCGCGCCCGAGCAAGTCGACAAGCCAGATCCGGACAAGACGCTGGCGGCGAAAGTGCAGGAGTCGCTGCGCGGCTCGCTCGGCTCGCTCGCCGACGGCATCGACGTCACCGCCAGCGGCGGGACGGTGACGCTGTGGGGCACGGTGCCCGAAGCCGGCAAGCGCAAGCAGGCGATTCGCGCCGTGACCCGCGTCGGCGGCGTCAAGCCGGTGAAGGACAACATGGCGATCGTCGCGGGGTCCTGAGGTGTTCGGCAACCTGCCGCCCGTCACGCGCGGGCTGATCCTCGCCAACGTCGCGGTCTATCTGCTGCAGCAGATGGTCGGCGACCCGATGATCATCTACCTCGGGCTGTGGCCGCTCAGCACGGCGTCAGTCTACGGCGGCGTGCCGGGGTTCCAACCGTGGCAGGTGTTCACCTACGGCTTCCTGCACGGCAGCGTGATGCACATATTCGTCAACATGTTCGCGCTGTACATGTTCGGCGGCCAGCTCGAGCGCCTGTTCGGGCCCAAGCGCTTCCTCAACCTGTACCTCGCCAGCATCATCACCGCGGGGCTGTCGCAGCTCGCCTACGCCGCGTTCACCGGCGCCGATCCCTATCCGACGATCGGCGCCTCGGGCGGCGTGTTCGGCGTGCTGCTCGCGTTCGCGATGTACTTCCCGCGCCAGACGATCGTGCTCCTGATCCCGCCGATTCCGATGCCGGCCTGGCTGTTCGTGACGCTGTACGGCGTGCTCGAGCTGTTCCTCGGCGTCTCGGGCATGGAGGTCAACGTGGCGCACTTCGCGCACCTGGGCGGAATGCTCGGCGCCTGGCTGCTGATCCAGTACTGGCGCGGGCGCCCGCCGTTCGGGCGCAGGCGCTGAAGCGCCGCTACGCGGGGATGACCCAGTCCACCGCGGCCTGTACCGCGTAGGCGGCGCCCAGCGCGAGCGCGAAGACCAATGCGCTGCGCGTCATGCCGCGCGGGATTTCCATCTCGTCGAACTGGCGCTTGATGAGAAAGGCCGCCACGAAATAGGCGATGGTCGAAACGACGATGTCGCGCATCGAGAATGACATTGCATTTGCCTCCTTCTGCTACCCTAACGCCTGTTTCAGCCCGGGACAACCTGCTTGGCCCCAATTGATAAACGTTTACGCGCGCTCGCGCCCGAGACGCTCGCAGGCATCCGGCGCGGCGTCGAAAAGGAAGGCCTGCGCGTCAGGCCTGACGGATCGCTTGCCGACTCGCCGCACCCGGCGGGCCTGGGATCGGCGCTCACGCACGAGCACATCACGACCGATTTCAGCGAATCGCAGCTCGAGCTGATCACCGGCGTGCACGGCGACATCGACGGCTGCCTGCGCGAGCTGACCGAGATCCACCAGGTCGTGTACCGCGCGCTCGGCGACGAAATGCTCTGGTGCAGCGGCATGCCGTGCAGGCTGCCCGCGGACGAGCTGATCCCGATCGGCCGCTACGGCAGCTCCAACGTCGGGCGCACCAAGACCGTGTACCGCAACGGCCTCGCGCACCGCTACGGCCGGCGCATGCAGACCATCTCGGGCATCCACTACAACTTCTCGCTGCCGGAGGCGGCCTGGCCCGAGCTGCAGCGCGCCGACGCGCGCGGAGGCCCGGCCGCGGCCTACCAGAACGACGCCTACTTCGGCCTGATCCGCAATTTCCGGCGCCACTCCTGGCTGCTGCTGTATCTGCTCGGCGCGTCGCCCGCGGTGTGCAGCAGCTTCGTCGCCGGGCGCGAGCACGAGCTGCAGCCGCTGGCCGAGGGCACGCTGTACATGCCCTGGGGCACGTCATTGCGCATGGGCCCGCTCGGCTACCAGAGCGACGCCCAGGCCTCGCTCGCGGTCAGCTTCAACAGCCTAAAGAGCTACGCCGCTTCGCTCAATCCCGCGCTCACCCAGCCCTACCCGCCCTACGAGGCGATCGGCATCCGCGACGGCGACGCGTACCGCCAGCTCGCCACCAGCCTGCTGCAGATCGAGAACGAGTTCTACGGCACGATCCGGCCCAAGCAGCCCATCCGCCCCGGCGAGCGGCCGCTGCACGCGCTGGGCGAGCGCGGCGTCGCCTACGTCGAGGTGCGCCTGGTCGACATCGACCCGTTCGTTGCGGTCGGCATCGACGCGCGCGCGATGCGCCTGCTCGACATCTTCCTGCTCCATTGCCTGCTCGCCGACAGCCCGCCGGACGCGCCCGACGAGCTCGCCAACATCTCGCGCAACCAGCACCGGGTGGCCGCCCGCGGCCGCGAGCCGGGGCTGCAGCTGTGCCGCAACGGCGAGCAGCGCACGCTCGCCGACTGGGGCCGCGAGCTGATAGACAGCTTCGCCCCGATCGCCGAAGCGCTGGATGCGGCCCATCGCGGCCGCGATTATCGCGACGTCCTGTCGGATGCTGGGGCCGCGCTGCGCGACGCATCGACCACGCCATCGGCGCGGGTATTGCGCGCGATGCACGACGATTTTGGCGACAGCTACGTCGCCTTCGCCGCGGCGCAGTCGCAGCGCCACCGCGACACGCTGCGGCGCGCCCCGCTCGCGCCCGAGACCGAGCGCCGCTACGCGCGCCTGGCGGCCGAATCGCTCGCCTCACAGCGTCGCATCGAAGCCGCCGATCGCGTGCCATTCGAGACGTATCGGCAAGCATATATTTCCCGGGACCTGGTCGGCGGCACGCAACTTCGCAGCGCATAATCTGTCCCTTGCAAGGAGCCGCTTTCTGCGGCCGGCGGGGGCAGAATTGAAGGCGAAAAGCGGGCAGTCGACGATCGCCTATGTGGGCGCCGTCGCCGCCATGGCCGCGGTCTACTGGGCGCTCGGCTACGCCGGCCTGCGGCTGGGCGCGGTGCTGAGCGATTTCGCGAGCGCGATCTGGCCGCCCTCGGGGCTTGCGCTCGCGCTGCTGCTGCTGTTCGGCCTGCGCTACTGGCCCGCAGTGCTAATCGGCGCGCTGCTGGTGAACGCCCACGCCGGCGCGTCGGCACCGATCGCGGCCGCGATCGCCTCGGGCAACACCCTCGAGGCGGTGCTCGCAGCCGCGCTGGTGCGCGGGTTCGTCGGGCGCGACGTCCGGCTCGACCGGCTGCGCGACGTGGTCGGCCTGATCTTCCTCGGCGCGATGCTGAGCACGATGGCGAGCGCGACCGTCGGCACGCTGAGCCTGTGGGCGGGCCATCATGCGCAGGCCGCCGAGTTGAGCCGGGTGTGGCTGCAGTGGTGGGTCGGCGACATGGTCGGGGTGCTGGTGGTTGCGCCGTTTCTGCTCGCGTTCGGCGAGCCCGGCGGCCGTCCGCGCGGGGCGCGGCGCGTCGCGGAGGCCGCGCTGCTGCTGCTGGCCGCCGCCGCCCTGGGCGGGATGATTTTCGGCGATGGCTTGCTGACTCACGGACGCACTTCGCTCTCGTTCCTGCTCTTGCCGCTGGTGGTTTGGGCGGCGCTGCGCTTCGAGGCGTGCGGCGGCACGGCCCTCACCCTGCTGATCGCCGTCGCGGCGGTGTTCGGCACCCTGCATGGCCACGGGCCGTTCGCGCAGCTTGCGCTCGAGGAAAGCCTGCTGCTGCTGGCGCTGTTCCTCGGCGTGGTATCGACTACCGGGCTGGTAGTGGCGGCGAGCAGCGCCGAAGCGCGGCAGACGTCTACGTTGCGCGGAGCCATGGACCTGCTGCAACGGGTGTTCGATGTCCTGCCGGTCGGGGTAAGCATTGCGGATTCCAAAGGCAGGATTACCAGCGCCAACCCCGCCGCCGAGCGCATCGGCATCGACACGGTGTCGAGACCCGGACTCCAGGCCCGGGACGGCACGTCGAACAAGACCCTCGGCGGCAGAGAGTGGCCTTTGCTGCGCGCTCTGAGCGCGGGCGAGACGGTTTCCGAGAGGCGCATCGACGTGCACGCGCCCGACGGCGAGCGCAAGGCCCTGCTCAGCTCGGCAACGCCGATCCGCGACAGCGACGGGCGCGTGGTCGGCGCGGTCTCGGTGCACCACGACGTGACTGCACTGCTGAGCGCGCAGACGCGGGTTCAGCGCCTGGATCGCGCGCGCAGCGTGATGGCGTTGTGCAACCAGACGCTGGTCCACGCCACGAGCGAAACGCAGATGCTGGCCGACATGTGCCGCATCGTGGTGGAGAGCGGCGGCCACCGCGCGGCGTGGATCGGCTTCGCCGAGCACGGCGCGGAAAAGCGCGTCAGGCCGGTCGCGAGCGCCGGCCTGCCGGCGGAGGAGCTCGCCGCGTTCAACGTGAGCTGGGGCGAAGGGCCGCGCGGCGCTGGGGTCACCGGCACGGCAATCAGAAGCGGCCGGCCCCGAGTGATGCACCACTACCTCGAAAACCCGAGCGTGGCGCCGTGGCGCGAATTCGCGCTGCGGCTCGGAATCCGCTCAGCCCTCGCGTTGCCGTTGAACACCAGCGCGGATTGTCTCGGCGCACTGGTGATCTATGCCGACGAACCGGAGGTGTTCGATACCGAAGAAAGCGAGTTGCTGGACGAGCTCGCCGGCGACATCGCGTTCGGCATCGAGTCGCTGCGCGCGCGGCTGCAGCGCGCGCTCGCGGAAACCGAGCTGGCGAACAGGAACGAAGTGCTGCGCACCACCTTCGAATCCATGGACCAGGGCATCGTCGTGCTCGACCGCGAATTGCGCATCGTGGCCAGGAACCGGAACTATCAGTCGCTGCTCGACCTGCCCGATTCGCTGTTCGCGCAGCCGAGAGTCGGCATGGCGGACGCGCTGCGATTGATTGCCCGAAGGGGAGAATTCGGCCCTGGAGACCCGGACGAGCTGGTTCGCGTCCGGCTGGAGATCGCGCAACGCCCGGAGTCGTATCGCATCGAGCGCGAGCGACCCGACGGGACGGTGCTCGACATCCGCAGCGCGCCGCTGCCGGGCGGCGGGCGCGTCACGACCTATACCGACATCACCGAGCGCAAGCGCGCCGAGCAGGCGGTCAAGGCCGCCGAGGCGAACCTGGTCGGACTGCTGAACGCGATCGCCGAAGCGGTGTTCCTGCTCGACACCGACGGTCGCGTGCTGTTCGCCAACGACGCGATCGCGCAGCGGCTCGGCACCACCACCGCGGCGATGACCGGGCGCATCATCTACGAGCTGGTGCCGCCCGAGCTCGCCGCCTACCGGCGCCAGATGGTCGAGCAGGTGATCGCGAGCGGCAAGCCGATCTTCCACCTGCAGGACCGGCGCGGCGAGCACGTATTCGACAATTATCTCTACCCGGTGCTCGGCGCCGACGGCAAGGTCGCGCGCGTGGCGGTGTTCTCGGCCGACATCACCGAGCGCGAGGCCACGACGGCGGCGCTGCGCGAGAGCGAGGAGCTGTTCCGCCAGCTCTCGGGCAACATTCCGGAGTTCTTCTGGGTGCGCGAGGCCGGCGCGGGCGATCATTTCCTCTATCTCAGCCCTGCCTGGAGCAAGCTCACCGGCTGGCCGGCGCCGAGCGACGTGCAGGGCATGCTCGACATCGTTCATCCGCAGGACCACCGGCGCGTGGTCATGGACGCCGCCGGCTCGCCGCTCGGGGGCGTGGACCACGAGTACCGCATTGTGCGCCCGGACGGGGTGGTACGCTGGTTGCGGGTGCGCACCTTCCCGATCCGCGACGCGGCGGGCGAGGTCTGCCGCGTCGCGGGCGTGGGCGAGGACATCAGCGAGCACAAGGCCGACCAGGAGCGCCTGCTGCAGATGGCGCATTACGACCGCCTGACCGACCTGCCGAACCGGACGCTGCTGTACGATTCATTGATGCGCACGCTCGAGCGCGCGCGTGCCGAGGCGTCGATCGTGGCCGTGCTGTTCATCGACCTCGACCGCTTCAAGGTGGTGAACGACACCCTCGGGCACGCGATCGGCGATGCCTTGCTGCAGCAGGTCGCCATGCGCCTGGTCGAGTGCGTGCGCATCCGCGACACGGTCGGGCGGCTCGGCGGGGATGAGTTCGCGCTCATCCTGCCCACGCTGGAAAGCGCCGAGGCGAGCGGCGCGGTGGCCGACAAGCTGCTGCGCGCGCTCGCCCGGCCGTTCGAGCTGGAACAGCACGAGGTGTTCGTCACCGCGAGCATCGGCATCACCGTCTACCCCGGCGACGCCGCCGACGCCGACACGCTGCTGCGCTACGCCGACACCGCGATGTACCAGGCGAAGCAGGAGGGCCGCAACGCGTATCGCTACTACACCCCCGAGCTGAACGCGCGCGCGGCGGAGCGGCTCGAGCTCGAGAACAGCCTGCGCCGCGCCCTGCAGCGGGGCGAGTTCCTGCTGCACTACCAGCCCAAGGTCGACCTCAAGCGCGACCGGCTGTGCGGGGTCGAGGCGCTGCTGCGCTGGCGGCGCCCGGGACGCGAGCTGGTCTCGCCGGCGGAGTTCATTCCGCTGCTGGAGGAGACCGGGCTGATCGTCGAGGTCGGCGAGTGGGTGATCGGCGAGGCCTGCCGCCAGATCGGCGCCTGGCAGCGCGCGGGTGTCGATCCGGTGCCGATCGCGATCGACCTTTCCGCGCGCCAGTTCCATTCGAAGGACCTGGCGCAGTTCATCCGGCGCTCGATGCGCGAGCACGGCGTGCACCCGCGGCTGCTCGAATGCGAGATCACCGAGAGCTCGGTAATGGCCAACCCCGAGCAGACGGTCGGCATGCTCGAGGAGCTCAAGGCCGCCGGTGTGTCCCTCTCGGTGGACGATTTCGGCACCGGCTACTCGAGCCTGAGCTACCTGCGGCGCTTCCCCATCGACGAGCTGAAGATCGACCGCTCGTTCGTGCGCGACGTGGCGACCGATTCGAACGACGCCGCGATCGCACGCGCGATCATCAGCCTGGCGCACGGGCTCGGCCTCAAGGTGGTGGCCGAAGGCGTCGAAACCGCCGCGCAACTCGAGTTCCTGCGCGCCAACGGCTGCGACGAGGCGCAGGGCTACTTCATCGCGCGCCCGTCCGGCCCGAGCGAGCTCCTACCGCTGCTGCGCAAGCCCCGCGCGCGCTAGCTTCGCCCCCGGCCAGAGCTCGGCCCGGCTGCGCGCGTACTGCGGCGGGTAGTCGACCTTCGCGCCGAGCCGCTCGGCGGCGTGCCAGACCCAGCGCGGGTCGTCGAGGAAGCCGCGCGCGAGCGCGACCATGTCCGCCTTGCCCGAAGCGACGATCGCCTCGGCCTGCTCCGCGGCGGCGATCATGCCCACCGCGCGCACCGCGATCGGCGCGCCCTGCTTCACCATCTCGGCGAACGGAACCTGGTAGCCGGGCACCACCTTGATGCGCTGCTGCGGCACCGCCCCGCCGCTCGAGACGCACACGTAGTCAAAACCAATCTGCGCGAGCGCCCTGGCGTAGGCCACCGCATGGTCGACCTCGAAGCCGCCCTCGGCCCAGTCGCTCGCGGTGATGCGCGCGCCCAGGCAGCGCTCCTTCGGCCACGCGGCGCGCAGCGCCTGCGCGATCTCGAGCGGGGCGCGCATGCGGTTCTCGAGGCTGCCGCCGTAGCGGTCGGTCCTCGTGTTCGACAGCGGCGAGAGGAACTCGTGCAGCAGGTAGCCGTGCGCCGAGTGCATCTCGACCACGTCCAGGCCGATGCGCAGCGCGCGCCCGGCGGCCGCGGCGAAAGCCTGCGCCAGACCGGCGACGTCGGCGGCGGACAGCTCGCGCGGCGTGTGCCAGCCCTCGTCGTAGGCGAGCGCGGACGGCGCTACGGTCTGCCACGGCGACTCGGCCGCCGACAGCGGCTTGCCGCCCAGCCACGGCACCTGCACCGAGGCCTTGCGCCCGGCATGGCCGATCTGCACCCCGATCGGACTGCGGGTCACGCGCCGGCAGGCGTCGACCACGCGCTTCATCGCCGCCTCGTTGTTGTCGCTGTACAGGCCGGTGCAGCCGTGCGAGATGCGTCCTTCGCGCGTCGCGCCGGTGGCCTCGATCATCAGCAGGCCGGCGCCCGAGATGGCAAGGCTGCCAAGATGCATCAAGTGCCAGTCGGTCATCGAGCCGTCGTCGGCCGAGTACTGGCACATCGGAGAGACCACGATGCGGTTGGGCAGCGTGACGCCGCCGAGCTGAATGGGGGTAAAAAGCTTGCTGCTCATCGATGCCCGTTCCTTTCTCAGGGTGCGCCGACCGCGATCCCGCGGCCGGCAAAAGCCTTGCGCAGCGCCCTGGCGAAGGCCACCGCGTCGGGCTGGTCGCCGTGCAGGCAGAGCGTGTCCGGCGCCACCGGCACGCGCTTGCCGGCCAGACTCGTGACGTAGCCGCCTTCGATCATGCCGATCGCCTGCGCCACCGCCTTGTCCTCCTGCTCGATCATGCCCCCCGGCTTGCCGCGCGGCGCGAGCGTGCCGTCGTCCGAGTAGCCGCGGTCGGCGAAGGCCTCGCCCGCGACGCGCACGCCGACCTTGCGCGCTACCTCGAGCATCCTGCTGTTGGACAGCGCGTACAGGATCACGTCGCCGCCGAGGTCCTTCACCGCGCGCGCCATCGCGTCCGACAGCGCCTCGTCGGCGGTCGACATGTTGTACAGCGCGCCGTGGCACTTGACGTGGTGCAGCTTCGCGCCCGCGGCGCGTGCGAAGGCCTCCACCGCGCCGGCCTGGTACAGCACCAGGTCGTACATCTCCTGCGGCGTGATCTTCATCGCGCGCCGGCCGAAGCCCTGCAGGTCGGGCAGCGACGGGTGCGCACCGACCGCCACGCCGTGCTCGAGCGCGAGCGCGACGGTGTGGCGGATGGTTGCCGGGTCGCCGGCGTGGAAGCCGCAGGCGATGTTGGTCGAGCTGATGAAACGCATGATCTCGGCGTCGGCGCCCATCTTCCAGGCGCCGAAGCTCTCGCCCATGTCGCAGTTAAGATCTATCGTCTTCATTTCGCGTACCCCCAGGAAATCGCCCGCAGCGCCGCGTCCAGCCGCGCGCGCGCCGCGCGCGCCAGCGCGAGCGCGTCCTCGAGCGTGCAGCGCGCGATGCGCAGCGTGCCGCCCGGCGCGAGCTGCGCCAGCCGCGGCACGTCGGCGCTGGCGATCTCGGCGATCTTCGGATAGCCGCCGGTGGTCTGGTGGTCGGCCATGAGCGCGATCGGCGCGCCGTTGGCCGGCACCTGCACCGTGCCGAGGCAGGTCGGCCCGGATAGTAACTCACCCGCCTTATCCGCCACGAGCGCCGGCCCGCCGAGGCGGAATCCCATGCGGTTCGACTCCGGCGCCACGCGCCACGTTGCGTCGAAGAACACGCGCTGCGCGGCGGCGCCGAACAGGCCGAAGTGCTGCCCCTCCATCGCGTGCAGCACGATCGGCTCGCGATCGGGCAGCGTCAGCGGCGGCGCCGACCAGCGCACCGTGTCGATCCCGTCGCGGCGCGTCGCGCCGGCGGCCAGGTGCGCGTAGCGTGCCGCGGCGAGCTCGGCCGCGTCGGGCGCGAGCGGCAGCGTGTCACCGGCGCGCAGCGCGCGCCCCTCGAAGCCGCCGAAGCGCGCCGGCAGGTAAGTGCTGCGACTGCCGAGCACCGGCTCGAGCGCGATGCCGCCCGCGATCGCAAGATAGGCTCGACTGCCGCGCAAGGTGCGCCCGAGAACGAGACGAGCGCCCGCGCGCGCCAGCACCGGGCGATCGCGCGGCAGCGCGCGCCCGTCGAGCGTGGCGCCGAACTCGCCGCCGCACAGCGCGATCAATGCATCGTGCCCGAACACCAGTTCGGGGCCGATGACCGTCAGCTCGAGCGTCGCGGCTTCCGCATCGTTGCCCACCAGGGCGTTGGCGAGCGCGTGCGCGACCGGGTCCATCGCGCCGCAGGGCACGATGCCAAGGTGCTGCAGGCCGTGCCGGCCGCGGTCCTGGACCGTGCTGAGCAGCCCGGGCTTGGCGACGCGGACCGTCATCGGCGGCGGCGCTCGAACTCGGCGCGGCTGATCGGCACGAAGCGCACCCGGTCGCCGGGCGCGAACAGGCTCGGCGGCTCGCCGCGCGCGTCGAACAGGGTGAGCGGCGTGCACGCGACGACGTTCCAGCCGCCCGGAATCGCATACGGGTAGACCACCGCCTGCAGGCCGGCGATCGCGATTGATCCGGGCGGCACCACCACGCGCGGCTCGGCGCGCCGCGGCACCTCGAGCCGCGGGTCGAGCCCGCCCAGGTGCGGCAGGCCCGGGGCGAAGCCCATCATCAGGACCTGGTACTCGGGCGCGGCGTGGCGCTGCGCCACCTCTTCGGGCGCGAGCTTGACGCGCTCGGCGACCGCGTCGAGGTCCAGCGCCAGCTCCGGGTCGTAGCAGGCCGGCACCTCGAGCGACCGTCCCAGTGCCTGCGCCACCGGCAGGCCCTCGGCGAGACAGGCCTCGACAGCGGCGGCCGCGGCCTGCAGCGGCGCCGCGGGAAGCTCGGCATGGGCGGGATCGAAATGCAGCGCCACGCCGCCCAGCGCGGGCACCACGTCGCGCACCCAGGGCAGTGCGCGCGCGCGCAGCGCCGCGGCCAGGCGCTGCACCACCGCGTTCACCTCCAGGTCGAGGCTGTCGGAGAACTCGACGTAGGCCGCGCAGTCGCCCAGCGGCACGATGCCGAGGGGCTTTGGAACCGCTTCGCTCAAGCGGCTTTCGCCGGCGCGACGCCGATCATCGAGTCGCGCGTGACGATGCCCGCGAGGCGCTGCTCGCTCCAGTCCTCGGTGTCCGCCGGGCGCAGCGGCAGCACCAGGTAGCGCATGTCGGCGGTCGAGTCGTGCACCCGGATCGCGACCTCGTCCGGGATGGCGGTGCCGAACTCGGCCAGCACCGCGCGCGGCTCGCGCACCACGCGGCTGCGGTACTCGCGCGACTTGTACCAGTCCGGCGGCAGCCCGAGCAGCATGCGCGGGTAGCACGAGCACAGCGTGCACACGATCACGTTGTGCACTTCGGGCGTGTTTTCGACCACCACCAGCCTGAGCGCCGGAACGTCGAGCCCCAGCTCCTCGCAGGCCGCAGTGCCGTCGGCCAGCAGGCGCTGCTTGTAGGCCGGGTCGGTCCAGGCGCGCGCCACCACCTTGGCGCCGCGCTCCGGGCCGCGCGTCTTCATGTCCGTGGCGACGGCATCGACCTCGGCGTCGCTCACCACCCCCTTCTCCACCAGCAGCTCGCGCAGGCTCACTTCCATCAGCTGGAAGTAGGTCAGCGGCGCGTACTTGCCGAGCTCGCTCATTCGCCAACCTCGGCCCTGTCCAGCCAGTGCTGGAAGATCTCGACCTCGATCGTGTCGGCACGGCCGCCGCGGTAGTCCGGCCAGACCTCGGCCTGGGCGAAGCGAACGCGGTACAGCGGCTGCTTCGGCAACCCGCTGCGCATCTGCGCCAGCTCCTCCGGGTTGGGGAACGCGCCGCAGACGCGCTCGATCACGCCGCTCGCGCCGCGGATGTAGTACGGCGTGCGCACGTGCCCGAGCGGGTAAGCCTGCATGACCCTCACGCGCTCGCCCGGCCGGAACCTGGTTTCAACCGTCACGGCGCTCCACCTCGACCATCTTGCGCGCCAGCTCCTCGGTGCTGATCACGCCGCGCTGGATCATGCTCTGGGTGATCGAGGTCACCCAGCGCTCGTAGTAGCTCATCTTGTCGTAGGCCTCGGGCCCGAGGGCCTCGATGTTCTTGCGCAGCTCGTCCACCGTGAGCAGCTTCTTGGGGCCCTTGATGCCCGACAGCAGCACCATCAGCGCGTCCACCCGCCGCTCCCACTGGGCGTAGTCGTGCTCGCTGCGCTCGACCTTGCCCGCGGGCAGCCCGCCCATGTCGTGATGGCTGCGCTCGATCATGCGGCTATTATTGCACCCGTACCGCCCCGGATAAACACCTTGTCTCGAACCGCCGCCCCCGGCACCCTGGTCCTCGACCACGTCGCGCATTTCGTCCCCAACCTGGGCGAGGCCGGGCGCATGCTCGAGGCGCTCGGCTTCGTCGTGACGCCCTATTCCGAGCAGTCGACGCAGGAAGGCCCCGCCGGCACCGCCAACCGCTGCGTGATGCTCGGTGAGGGCTACCTCGAATTCCTGTCGCCGATCGCCGACACGCCGCACGCGCGCCGCACGCGCGAGGCCATGGCGCGCTACGCGGGCGTCCACATCCTGGCGCTCGGCACCCCCGCCGCCCCCGAAGAGCACGCGCGCCTCGAGCGCCACGGCTTCGCCCCGCTACCCCTGGTCGAACTCGAGCGCGACGTCGAGCTCGAAGGCGAGACGCGCCGCGCGCGCTTCGGCGTAGTGCGTATCCCCCCCGAGACGATGCCCGAAGGGCGAGTCCAGTTCGTCGAGCACCGCACCCCCGACTACGTCTGGCAGCCGCGCTGGTTCGGACACACCAACGGCGTCACCGCGCTCGCCGCCGCCTTCGTGGTCGCCGACGATCCGTCCGCGGCCGCGGCGCGCTACGCGCGCTTCACCGGCCTGCTCCCATCCGGTGAGGGGAAATTCATAAGATTGAGCACTTCCAGAGGGGACATCGTGATCGGCCGGCAGCGCGACCTCGCTGCGCTGCTGGGCGGCGCGCCCGCAGCGCCGGCGCTGGCGGGCTACGCGCTCGCCTGCGCCGAGCCCGAGGCGCTCGCGGCGCGCTGCCATGCCGCCGGCGCCGAGCCCCGGCGGATGGGCGAGCTCTACGCGGCGGTCCTGCCGCCGGCGTTGGGCGGCGCCTGGCTGTTTGGCGCGACGGACAGGATGACGCTAGGCACCGGATAGAAGCCCGTCACCTCCGTTAGCCTGCAAGGGCGCCGAAGGGCCGCTTTCGGCCAAAACAGACATTCGATCTGGATTTGAGGCTCCGATCGGAATACGCGGTCTGACCCGAGTTCCACAGGTTCGATGTGGGAGAGAATGCGTGTCCAGCAATCGCTCACCAACCGTCATGGCGGACTAAAGAATGGTTGGGCCGCTATTAACTCAAAAGGTACACGGAACACTGCAAGCTGCCGCGCGCGCTGGTGCGTCCACGGTTGAGTGCTCATTGGACCTTGATCGTTCGAGGACGACCGTCGAGGTGGGCGTTGCAGGATGGATCTGGCACGGTCAACGATTCCCCTATCTAGAAACCTGCAAGGACAGAACCGTTTACCACTGGGTGGGTGAGACCTTTCAGCCAGTGGCGCGTTTCACAACGTCACTGGTCAAGTTGGTGCCCACGGAGTGGGGGCCGCCGACGTTCGAAATCGATGGCATCAAGATGTTACCCACGGCGCATGTCTCGCCCTATGCGGATGCCGAACACAAAGTCGGCTTGATTCAACCGCGTGGCAAGGTGATTTTGGACACCTGTGGCGGCCTTGGTTATTTCGCCGCCTGGTGTTTGCTGGGTCGAGCGAGGCAGGTGCATTCTTACGAGAAGACCGCCGACGTGATCTGGCTGCGCAGCCTCAATCCCTGGTCGCCTGAGATTGGCAATGGATTTACGTTAACCCATGGCGACATTGCCGAGCAGATCGGCATGCTGTCCAGCGATTCGGTCGACGCGATTTTGCACGATCCGCCGCGTTTCGGTATCGCCGGAGAACTCTACTCGAAAGTCTTTTATGACCAACTGGCCAGGGTGCTCAAGCGCAAGGGCAGATTGTTTCATTACATCGGCGCACCGAACAAACTGACCAGTGGTCGCGATGTTCCTAGCGAAGTGGCGAAACGATTGCGGTACACGGGATTTGTCGCGAAGTTGACTGGCGATGGGGTACTGGCCGTGAAGAAGTGAGGGTTTTGGGCACGTTTTGGCGAGTGAGGGCGGGCCAAAGATCAAGCAATCACGAAATTTTCTTCCGCTTTTAATCGGGTAACGCCGCCAGGAGAGCAACGGCTTAGCTACTGGGCGTGACGTTTCCGTGACGCTTCGCCATTGTCCAAGCGGCCGAACGTCTCCTATCGGCCAGAAGCGGCCACACGCTTGATGCTCAACCCGCCGCCTTATTCGCCATTAGGCCGTTTGCATTCCGGCCTTCCAGGCGCGATTTTGAACGATTGCGCCCAGCAGCGCCGCTCGGCGATCCAAAACGCGCCGGCACCGCCCGCGTTTCGGGTCGCGGGCGCGCAGGAATTTCCTATCCTTCGCTCCGGTGGTGACGAGTATGACGCCAGCCCGGACAGCATCCTCAAGCGGGCTGATACTGCGATGTATCAAGCCAAAAAAGAGAGGTGCAATTTTATTCGCGTCGATGATTCGACAGCTTGAGTGACTGCTTATGGCGTTGGCAGGTGCTTGCGGTGGCGCCAAAAAAGGCCCATTAGCGGCTTGACGCTGGTGCCGTGGACGAGAATGGAAAGCGCCACCGCAACCAGTGTCAATTGGATCAGCTCCAGGGCCAGCTTCTCCGGCAGTCCCTGCTGAATGGCATACATCAGGTAGTACAGTGAACCGATGCCGCGCACCCCGAACCAGCCCACCATGCCGCGTATCGGCCATGAAGTGCGGGTACCCGACAGGCCGGCGAGGACGCTGACCGGTCGTGCCACGACAAACAAGAACAGCGCGAGTCCCACGGCACGCCAGCTCCAGGAATCGAGAAACAGCGTACCGCCGATCAGCAGGATGAGCACCATCTCCGACAACCGCTCGAGGTGTTCCTTGAATATCAGCGATCCTTCGCTGACGGTCGGCACTGGCTCCCTATCAGGACTCGCGCTTGAAGCCGCAGGTTCGATTGCGCGGGATTGTGGCCGATCAGGGTAATCCCGGGCGGCGGCGAGTTTGACTTCCGTCTGGCGCAGCGCCACGGCAGCGAAAAATACCGCCAGAAATCCCCACGCGCCCAGCAGCACACTCAAGCCGTACGCCACACCGATCAGGCCGAGTCCGAGGAAGTCGTCCATGAGCTTGTGCTCCGGTGACTCGCCGCGCAGTTTCCATGCCAGCCGGGCCAGTGCGGCGCCGGAAGTTACCCCGACGGCGATTCCCGCCACCGTGGCCCACAGCACATCGACCAGCGCCCAGCGCAGACCGGAGTCACCTAGCTCATGCAGGCCGAGCAATCCCAGCCCCAGCATCACAAACGGAAAAGCGCTGCCGTCGTTCATGCCCGCCTCGCAGGTCAGCGTGAAGCGGAGCTGGTCGCGGTCGCCGGGATGACGAATCTGGACATCGGTCGCCAACACCGGATCGGTCGGCGCCAGGATCGCACCCAGCAAGATGCCGGCGCCCAGTGGCAGGCCGAGTAGATAGTAAGCGAAGGCGGCGACCAAGACGACGCTGACAGTCATGGAGACGGATGCCAGCAGAATCGGTGTGCGCCAGCGGGCGAAGCTTACCGGTACGGGCATTTTGACACCGGCGGAAAACAGCGAAATCAGCACCGCCACTTCAGTCAGCACTTCCAGCAGCGCCGATTGCTTGAGCGGATTGAAGTGAAATGCGTTGAGCACCGTAGGACCCACCAGCAGTCCCACTGCCAGATAGATAATGGCTGGCGTGACCGGCAGGCGCTTTAGCACTGAAGAAGTCAGCCCTCTGGCGAGCAGCAGGCCGCCCACGAGCAGAAACCAAGGTGCGTTAGTCATTGTTTTTTAAACTTCGTGCGGCTTTCGGTCTTCGCGCTCGGCGCAAAACGCCGGCTACGCCGCCAGCCCTTTGCTCGGGTTGATGAGGTACTTCTCGCCGGTGGAACGCCTGCCGTAGGCGGAGATCGCGTCCGCTTGCAGCGCCTCGGCCAAGGACACGGTCTTCGCGTAGCGGCTGGCGAATGTGGTCTTCAGTTCGGCCAACACGCGCTCGCGCAGCTTCTGCGCCGCGGCGGGCCCGATCTTCTGCAGGAACGGAGTCAACAGCCATCCGCCCACGCCCCAGGCCATACCGAAGTTGCCGATCAATTCGGTCGGGTTGGTGTCCAGCCGCCCATAGATATAGACCTGCTTGTGTGTCGTCGATCCGTAGCGGCTGTACTCCTTGGCGGTCTTGTTCAAGGCCGCCTCCATGCAGCTCAGGATCTGCCCGGCCAGCTTGCCGCCGCCGGTGGCATCGAAGGCGATCGTGGCGCCGGTGGCCGCAAGCGCGTCCGTCAGGCCCTGCATGAACGCGGGCGAACTGGCGTTGCACACATGCTTCGCGCCGATGGCGCGCAGGATGTCCTCCTGCTCCTGCTTGCGCACGATATTCACCAGCGCAATGCCATCCTTGATGCAGATTCTGTTGAGCATCTGCCCGAGATTGGACGCCGCAGCAGTGTGCACCAGCGCGCTGTGGCCCTCGCGCCGCATCGTCTCGACCATGCCCAGCGCGGTGAGCGGATTGACGAAGCACGACGCGCCTTCGGCCGGCGTCGTGCCTTCGGGCAGCAGCATGCACAGCGCTGCCTTCACGCACCGGTACTGCGAATACATCGCCCCGCCGATGACAGCCACCGTCTTTCCTGTCAGTGCCTGCGCCCCGGGGCTCGCGCCCGCCTTCACCACCACGCCCGCGCCTTCGTTGCCGACGGGCAGCGACTGGTCCACCCGGCCGGCCATGGCCTTCATCAGCTTCTCGGGAATGGATGCTATGACCACGGGACTCGCGCCGCTGCCGGAGAACCTTGCGCCGCTCATGTCGGCGGCGCCGAACAACAGTCCCAGGTCCGACGGATTGATCGGCGCGGCTTCGATTCGCACCAGCACTTCGTCCGGCGCGGGCTCCGGGATCGGGATGCTCGCAAGCGAAAGCTCGAGCTCACCGTTGGCGCGCACCAGCGAACGAAGTTGAAGCGAGCTGCGAGCGTCATCGGCGGGCATTGCGGATCTCCGTGAAGAGTGCGTGAAGGCGCAGTCTATCGACAAATCCCGCGAGTCAGCGCTCGAATGAGCGCTACCGGCCAGAAGCGGTCGCCGGCGGTCGAAAGCATTTGCGCAGTCTGCTATCACGCTCGGCACTCCCGCAATCTGACTGGCCTTAAGTGCGCGGCACGTTACTATTCACGCTGACTGCATCACCAACCAAACAATGAAGACATGATTTGGCTAGCGGGGCTTCGAAAGGCCGGCGTGGCCTCGGCACTATGGGCCGCGGTGCTTTTCGGCGCGGGGACGCCGCTCGCAAAGTGGCTGCTCCAGGCAGTCAATCCCTGGTTGCTGGCTGGACTGCTCTACCTCGGTTCCGGCGCCGGACTGACGGTGTACCGTCGCCTGCGGAGAGCCCCCGCCGCCCGCCTTCCCCGGAACGAAGTCCCTTGGCTCGTGGGCGCGATCTTGTCGGGCGGAATCGTGGCTCCGGTGTTGCTAATGGTCGGGTTGCAGGCAATGCCCGCGTCTGCCGCCTCCCTCCTGCTAAATGCTGAGGCGGTTTTCACCGTGCTGCTGGCCTGGTTCGCTTTCAACGAGAATTTTGATCGACGCATTGCGTTGGGCATGGTCGCGATACTGGCGGGCGCTGTCATCCTAAGCTGGCCGGGCGAGGTGCGCTTGGGCGAGATATGGCCAACGCTGGCGGTCCTCGGCGCGTGTTTCGCATGGGGCGTCGACAACAACCTGACGCGTAAGGTGTCGCTCACGGATGCGACTTGGATTGCGGCGGTGAAGGGTTGGACGTCTGGCTTGGTCAACTTGACCCTCGCGCTTTCGTTTGGGGCAGCAATACCGGCGCTACCCCAAGTGATGGGCGGCATAGCGGTGGGCATACTTGCCTACGGGACGAGTTTGGCCCTATTCATCGTAAGCCTGCGCCACCTGGGCACCGCACGCACGGGCGCATATTTTTCTGTCGCACCATTCTTTGGCGCCACACTTGCGGTGCTGATGGGCGAATCGGTTACGGTGCCCCTTGTCGTAGCAGGAGCGCTAATGGCGCTGGGCGTCTGGTTGCATCTGACCGAGCGGCACGAACACGAACATTTTCACGAAGAAACTACGCACGACCACGAGCATGTTCACGACGAGCACCATCAGCACGAGCACGACTTCGAGGTGGCGCCCGGAGCCAAACATCGCCATCCGCATCGGCACGAACGACTCACGCATGTTCATCCGCACTTCCCGGACGCTCACCACCGGCATACGCATTGAATGCGCCACTTGATCTGCCGCCCGACGTCTGCTCGGGGTCGTCAGCAGCCATCTAGCCGTTAGCGGGAATCACTGAGGGTGTCGCTTACGCGAGCCCCTCCACTCCCTTCATCATTGTCAGCCCTCGTGACCCTGCGAGCAGAAATGGTGCCGGACAGGAAAATGAGGCGGGGAGAACAAAGAACGCGATCCGTCGATTCACGGGATTTGGCGGCAAAGGGTTGACGTCAGGGATTCAAAGGCGCGAACTTTGAAACTTGGCGCCACTCCAACTTCGACCCCACCGCGTTCAGGAACACCTCTCATGCGAATCGGAGAACCGGCCCGCATCGCCTTGCAGCGGGATGCGAGCCGCCCCGCACGTCAGGTGCCCACATCGCAGTCCGGCCCCGCGAAGAGTCGGGCAGTGATCAGGCACCTCGCGGCGAGCATCCTGCTTTGTGCGGCCGGCGCGGCCGGCGCTGCGCCCGCCAATACGCTCGACACCTTGCTGCGCAAGGCCGTCGACGGCACTTGGCGCTCGGCCGCGCACAAGGCACGCGATCGCTACCGCCATCCAGTGCAGGCGCTCGAGTTTTTCGGACTCCGGCCGGACATGACGGTCATCGAGCTCGAGCCAGGGGCGGGCTGGTACACCGAGATCCTCTCCCCGGTGCTGCGGGAGCGCGGCAAGCTCATCGAGACGGCAGCGCCGCTCGACGCGAAAAAGCCCTTCGTGCGCCGTATGGCGGCGCGGTTCGAGCAAAAGCTCAAGTCCGATCCCGCGGTCTACGGCAAAGTGAAGCTTGTTCCGTTTGACCCGCCGAGGCAGGTCGAGCTCGGCCCGCGGGACTCCGCCGACATGGTGCTCACCTTCCGCAACACGCACGACTGGCTGAACGAAGGACCGGAAGTACTGGCGAAGGTGTTCGCCGCCGCGTTCCGGGTGCTCAAGCCCGGCGGCGTCTTCGGCGTAGTCGAGCATCGCGCGCGCCCGTACGCGAACGCGATCGAAAGCTCGCGCGCCTTCCACCGCATCCCCGAGGACTACATGATCGAGCTCGGCCTGAAGAGCGGATTTCGCGTGACCGCCGTCTCGGAGGTGAACGCCAACCCGAAGGACGACGAAATTGTGAACGCGCATCGTCTGCCGCCCGACCTCTCGGGTCCAACGAGCGAACACGCGAGGATGCGCGCGATTGGCGAGTCCGATCGCATGACCCTCAGGTTCGTGAAACCTGGGGGCCCCTAGCGCCGCGTGTGGAGCTGCTTGCCTCCGGCCTTGGGCCGGGCTGCAAGGTCCACTAAGCGGCCGACGCGCTTCAGCCCAGCCGGCTGAGCACCCGGTCGACCATCACGCCCGACAGGCCGAGGTAGTTCGCCGGGTCGCACAGGCGCGCGAGCGCGGCGCGGTCGAGGTGGCGGCTGATTTCGGCGTTGCCGGCCAGCAGCTCGAGCAGCGGCCGGTTCTGCGCGATCGCTTCGCGGCACAGGTCGTACACCACGTCGTGCGCGCGCTCGCGGCCGAGGTGCGGCCCCAGGCCCATCATCACGGCTTCGGAGGCGACCAGGCCGTTGGTGAGGGCGAGGTTCGCGCGCATGCGCGCGGGGTCCACCTCGAGGCCTTCGAGCATGGTGCGCGCCTGGCGCAGCGCGCCGGCGGAGAGGCAGAACGCCTCCGGCAGCACGATCCACTCGATCTCCCACGGCCCGGTCGAGCGCTCGTGGTCGGCCACCATCGCGTCCATCAGCGCGGCGGCGTGCTGGCGCACGACCGAGATCGCGGCGTGAATGTAGCAGCTCGAGATCGGGTTGCGCTTCTGCGGCATGGTGCTGCTCGAGCCGCGGCCGTGGGCAAAGGGCTCGAACACTTCGCCGACCTCGGTCTGCATCAAAAGCTTCACGTCCAGTGACAGCTTGCCCAGGGTGCCGCCCAGCAGCCCGAGGAAGCAACCGACTTCCGCGATGCAGTCGCGGATCGTGTGCCATGCGATCACCGGCTGGCCCAGGCCCAGCTCCAGCATCAGGCCCGCCTGGGTCTCCAGCGCGCCCTTTTCCAGCGAGGCGAGCGTGCCGGCCGCGCCGGCGAACTCGCCCACCAGGACGCGCGGCCGCATTTGCGCCAGCCGCTCGCGATGGCGCTCGATCGCCGACAGCAGCCCCGCCATCTTGTAGCCGAAAGACACCGGCACCGCCTGCTGCAGGTTGCTGCGCCCGGCCATCGGGGTGTCGCGGTAGCGCCGCGCGAGGTCCGCCAGCGCGGCCGAGATCGCCTCCAGCTCGGCCTCGATCAGCTCGAGCGCTTCGCGCAACTGCAGCACGGTCGCGGTGTCGGTGATGTCCTGGGTGGTCGCGCCCCAGTGGCAGTATTCGCCCAGCCCGTCGCGGCACAGCGCGGTGAGCTGGGACACGACGCCGAGCACCGGGTAGCCGATGCGCTCGGTCTGCTGGCGCAGCTTGTCCATCTCGATCCGGTCGATCGAGCAATGGCGCACGATTTCCTCCGCCGCCTCGGCGGGAATGAGGCCGAGCCGCCCCTGTACCCGCGCCAGCGCCGCTTCGACATCGAGGTATTTCTGCGTCCGGTTCTCATCCGACCAGACCCGGCGCATCGTCTCGGTGGCGAAGATGTTTCCGAAAATCGCTGAATCGACGATGGTCGACGGCATGCGCTTGCTCTCCGGTGAAAAGTCTGGACACATACGTTAAGCTGTAATTTGTTCCAGCACCATTCCCCGGAGCCCATGGCATCAGACCTGCTCACCCTCTCCGCCGCCGAGCTGCTGCGGCTGTACCGCGCCAAGCGCGCCTCCCCGCTCGAGGTGACGCGCGCCGCGCTGCAGCGCATCGACAAGCTCAACCCGGTGCTGAACGCGTTCTGCTTCATCGCCCCCGACGCGCTCGAGATGGCGAAGGCGTCGGAAGCGCGCTGGATGAAGGGCGAGCCGCGCGGCGCGCTCGACGGCGTGCCGGTCTCGATCAAGGACCTGCTGCTGACCAGGGGCTGGCCCACGCTCAGGGGCTCCAAGACGGTCGACCCGAAAGGGCCGTGGAACGACGACGCGCCGGTGGTGGCTCGGCTGCGCGAGGCGGACGCGGTGCTGCTCGGCAAGACCACCACTCCCGAGTTCGGCTGGAAGGGCGTGACCGACAACCCGCTCACCGGCATCACCCGCAACCCGTGGAACCCGGCCAAGACGCCGGGCGGATCGTCCGGCGGCGCCGCGGCGGCGATCGCGGCGGGCATGGGCCCGCTCACGCTCGGCACCGACGGCGGCGGCTCGATCCGCATTCCCTGCGCGTTCACGGGCGTGTTCGGGCTCAAGCCCTCGTTCGGGCGCGTGCCGGCCTGGCCGCTGTCGCCCTTCGGCACGGTGGCGCACGTGGGGCCGATGACGCGCAGCGTGCACGACGCGGCGCTGATGCTGAACGTGCTGTCGCAGCCCGACGCGCGCGACTGGTTCGCCCTGCCCTACGACCCGCGCGACTACCGCCTGGGCCTGGACGACGGGGTGCGCGGCCTGCGCATCGCGTATTCCGCCGACCTGGGCAGCGCGAGCGTAGAGCCGGAGGTCGCCGCGCTGGTCGAGCAGGCGGCAATGCGCTTCGTCGAACTCGGCGCGCTGGTCGAGGAGGCGCAGCCGGATTTCGGCGGCGTGGACGAGGTGTTCCGCCGCCACTGGTTCAGCGGCGCGGCCTACCTGCTCAAGAGCTTCGGCCCGCAGCAGAAGGCGCTCGTGGACCGCGGCCTGGTCGAGGTCGCCGAGCAAGGCGCCAAGATCGGTATGCTCGAGCTGCTCGAGGCGGTGCAGAAGCGCGGCGCCTACGGCGTGCAGATGAACCAGTTCCACGAGAAGTACGACCTGCTGCTGACCCCGACCCTGCCGCTCGCGGCGTTCGACGCGGGGCGGGAGGTCGCCGACGTGATGAAGGAGAAGCGCTGGACCGACTGGACCCCGTTCTCCTACCCGTTCAACCTGACCCAGCAGCCCGCGGCGTCGATCCCCTGCGGGCTGACCCGGGACGGCCTGCCGGTCGGGCTGCAGATCGTCGGCCCGCGCTACCAGGACGCGCTGGTGCTGCGCGCCGCGCGCGCCTTCGAGTCGCTGCAGCCGATCCCGCTGCCGGACCTGTCGGCGCTCGCGCCCGCCGGCTAGCGATGCCGGTCGACCTGCGCCTGATCCGCCCGCATGAGTTCGTGCGCTGCGCGGACGACGGCGCGCTCGACCACGACGCCAGCCTCGCGCTGCTCGTGGGCGCGGTGTCCGGAATCAACGTCAACCGCTCGAGCCACATCCTGCTCGACCTGCGCCAGGCCGACGCGGCGCTCGACGTGCTCGAGCTGCACGCCCTGGGCGAGCGGCTCGCGGCGCACCCGTCGGTGCGCGGCCGCCGCGTCGCGGTGCTCGCGGCGGCGAACGAGCATTCCGCCAGCCCGCGCTTCGCCGAACTGGTCGCCGGGGCGCGGGGCAGCACGGCGCGCGCCTTCGCCAGCCTGGACGAAGCGCTCGCCTGGCTGGGCAGCGCTTAGCGCCGCCCTGACTGCAACTCCGGCGGTAGGACGACATGGGGCCCTCCGGCCCGTACCTCGCCGCGAATACCGTGTATCCCAATTCATGCAATTCGCGCAGTCCGGCTAACTCGCTGAGCGCTCGGGTCGTTCAAGCACCTCGCGCTCGAATAGCGGGACGCACTCTGTTTTTTCGGCTCCCTTCTTCGCGTTAGACCGCAACTGCGACCAAGGTTAATATTCGACCATTGCGAGAGGAAACCGAAATGACGCAGCTTCTCGAAAAGGCATTGAGCCAAGTGGCGAAGCTTCCGGCGTCCGAGCAGGATGCCGTGGCCGCTATTGTCCTTGAAGAACTCGCGTCCGAGCAGCGTTGGTCGGAGTCCTTTTCAAGATCCCAGGATCTTCTCGCCAAGCTTGCTGAAAAAGCGTTGGCTGATCACGCCGCTGGGCGCACTAAGCCACTCTAGCGGCAGTGCAGTCCCAAACCACCGAGGAGTTCCGCTCGCTCCTCGCCGCGGCGCCCGCTGGGGTTCAAGCGAAGCCTCAAAATGCATATCGTTTATGGTCCGAAAATCCCGCGCACTTGTCGCTTCGATTCAAGAAGGTCCACAACACGCTTTCGGCGCGCGCCGGTAATGCGGGACGTTGAGGCTGTAGAAAAAGTCCCTTTCCCTCGGAACTTCAGAGGAGAAATG
>JADEYI010000686.1_pt1 | contig 39145 bp, 25 predicted proteins | sample 8542331 | NCBI WGS metagenome assembly JADEYI01 (sample SAMN16510988, study PRJNA670497) | mine drainage metagenome | isolation source: biofilm near Copperflume 1 | place: Germany: Marsberg coppermine Kilianstollen | collected 2018-02 | reverse complement strand
TCCTCCACTTCTTCCATCGCCGACGCATCCAGCAATTCCCTCAGGACGGCATCGCCCATCAAATCGCGCAGCTGGTCCTGGTCAATGGTCAGCGCCTGGGCTCGCCGCTCTGCCAGGGGAGCGTCGCCGTCGTAAATAAAATTCGCGGCATAACTGAACAAGAGTGACGCTGCGAATGGCGACGGAGTTCGCGTATCGACAACATGCACGCGGATGTTCCGCATAGCGATGCCGCGCAACACCTCCAGGAATGCAGGCATATCGAAGATATCCCGCAGGCTCTCGCGATAGGCTTCCAGCAACATGGGAAAGGATGCGTAGCGCGAAGCGACAGACAGCAGATCGTAGGCGCGCTTGCGCTGCTGCCACAGCGGTGCCCGGCCCTGGGCGCGGCGGCGCGGCAGCAACAGGGCACGCGCGGCGCTCTCGCGGAATTTGGCCGCGAACATCGCCGTCGAGCCTAGCTGGCGAAGCACCAGATCGGTCGCCTCGTCTGCTTCCAGTAGCAGCCCCTCCGCGTCCGGCGGCTCTACCGTGTCCGGGAACCGCAGGACAAAACCATCGTCTGTCCACATGGTTTCCACATCGACATGGCCGGCAGCCTGGAGTCGCCCGCTTATGGCCATTACCCACGGCGCATGGATGCGACTGCCAAAAGGCGTCATCACACACACTCGCCAGTCTCCCAGCTCATCCCGGCAACGCTCGATGACAATCGTGCGATCGTCCGGAACGGCGCCGGTAGCAAGTTCCTGATCGGCCAGAAAGCGAAGCAGGTTGTCTGCCGCCTTGGGGTCCAGGTCGTGTTCGCGCGTCAATCGGCTCAACGCTGCGTTGCGCTCCATCGCACGCAGTTCACGCACCATCGCGCCAATGCGGCGGCCAAATTCTATTGGCCTTCCCGGACCATCCCCATGCCAGAACGGCATCTTTCCCGGCTCTCCGGGGGCGGGCGAAACCAGCACTCGATCATGCGTGATCTCATCGATCCGCCACGTTGTCGCGCCCAGCACAAATGTGTCTCCGGAATGGCTCTCGAAGACCATCTCCTCATCCAGTTCCCCGACACGCACCGGTTTGTCGGAGCTGCCGGAAAGAAATACTCCATACAAACCACGGTCCGGAATCGTTCCGCCGTTCAAAATCGCCAGGCTCTTGGCTCCGCTCCTCGGTGTCAGTCTGTTGCCGGTCCTGTCCCAGGTAAGGCGCGGACGCAGCTCGGCGAATTCGTCCGAGGGATAACGGCCGGAAAGCATATCGAGCACACCGTCGAATGCGGCCCGGCTGAGGGTGGCGAAAGGCGCCGCGCCCGATATAAGGCGATAAAGCACATCGCAATTGATCGCCGTAGCCTCTTCCGGCTCTTCGCCCGCCGCTCGCGCAGGCATCCGTTTTTTGTCGCCGGGCTTGATCGAGCGGGGCTTTCCCGGGGGTTCAGCAACAATAGCAACTATCTGCTGTGCAAGTACATCCAGAGGATTTCTTAAGTAACGGGTGGACTCTACCAGGCCCTCGTGCATGGCTTTGGTCGCCGCCGCGCACGCTATCAAATCGGCGCGAAACTTGGGAAAGATGATGCCATCGCTCACTGCCCCTACGTGATGCCCGGCGCGGCCGATGCGCTGCATTCCGCTCGCTATGGAAGGCGGTGCCTCGATCTGGATCACCAGATCGACCGCACCCATATCGATCCCGAGTTCCAGGGATGAAGTCGCCACCAGCGCGCGAATGCGCCCAGCCTTCAGCAACTCTTCAATCTCCGATCTCTGCGGCGCGGCCAGTGAACCGTGATGCGCGCGTGCAATCGGCTCCCCCGCCAGTTCGTTTAAAGCGCCTGCCAGCCGTTCCGCCACGCGGCGGCTGTTCACAAAAATCAGTGTCGATTGCTTTTCGCGGATCAGTTCCAGCAGCCGTGGATGAATGGCCGTCCAAATAGAAGTGCGCTTCGGTCCCTGAGACGCTGGCCCGCTCGACAGCTCTTCCTGCTGCCCAAGCCGCGCCATGTCCTCAACGGGAACTTCAATCCTAAGATCGAGTTCTTTGGGCCCGCTTGCATTGATGATGGTGACGGGTCGAAATTGCGTCACTGTTTCCGAGTCTGTCGCCGCTGCATCGTCCAGCCATTCCGGCTCCAGCGCCTGCGCCGCGAGAGTGTTTTCCTCGATCAGGTCCTGGACTGTGGAAGATTTCCGGCTGCGCTCCTGCACATCGACACCGCCCAGGAACTGCGCCACTTCTTCCAGCGGACGCTGCGTCGCTGACAACCCGATCCGCTGCACAGGCCGCCCGGTCAGTGCCTGCAATCTTTCCAGGGAAAGCGCCAGATGCGCCCCGCGCTTTGTCGGCACAAGCGCATGAATCTCATCGATGATGACCGTCTCCACGTTCCGCAGGGAAATAGCAGCATCGCTGGTCAACAGCAGGTACAGTGACTCCGGGGTCGTGATCAGTATTTCTGCCGGATTGCGCCGGAAGCGGGCCCGCTCGCGTTGCGGAGTGTCTCCCGTCCGCACGCTGATTTCAGGCTCGCGCACAGCCACCCCGGCGCGTTCCGCCATCTGTCGGATGCCGGCAAGTGGCGAACGCAGATTGCGTTCGATATCGACGGCCAGCGCTTTCAGCGGGCTGATGTAAATGACGCGGCAGCCTTCGGAGTCGGCGTGCGGGGCTTGCAGCATCAGCTTATCGATGCACCATAAAAACGCGGCAAGGGTCTTTCCGCTGCCGGTCGGCGCCAAAATCAGCGTTGAATCTCCGCGTGAAATTGCCGGCCAGCCCAGGCACTGCGGCAGGGTCGGCTTTTCGAAGACCGCCTGTAGCCAGGAAGCAGTAACAGGATGGAATAAAGCGGACGGATCGAAGGGTACCTCCGCCAACGCAGCAACAGGGGCCTGCCGACCTGACGATCCCCGGGCCGGTCTGCGTGCCGCGCGCGGTTTTTTAGATTCCGGCTTTGGCTTGTCGGGCTTCAATGTTCTCAATTCGCCTTCGCACTGCAATGCTTCCGCTCATTCAGGATAAACGGAAGGAAGAGCGCCTCCCTGCGCCCGGAAACCGCTTAAAAGGCTCCGACCTATCTGGTAGATATATATCTACCAGATAGGTCGGAGGGTCAAAAGCAGGTTTTGAGGGGTAAAATGCACCGTTGATAGGGCATTGCTGATGTCCGGACTGTACACCGAGCACAGGTAAAAATGGGACAGGACACGCGCTTGAACCCCGGTCCCGACTACTTGGAACGGTCCATCGCCTTGTCGCAATTCACCATCCACGGTGTTCCGAATTGATCGACCAACATGCCAAAACGCTCGGCCCAGAAGGTCTCCTGAATCGGCATCCGAACTGTGCCATTCTCCGCCAACGCATGAAAGATGCGTTCAGCTCTGGCTGGATCGTTCAGGTTCAGAGACACGGAAAATCCTCCGACCGCTTTATCGTTGCGGCCCGGCGGCGCGTCGGAAGCCATCAATGCGAACCCGTCCACGTTTAACCGTGCGTGCATTATCTTGTCTCGCCATTCGAGAGGCACCTCTTTCTCCGCAGGTGTGCCTGTGTGGGTCATCATCATTTCAATTTTTCCGCCAAGCACCCGCTCATAAAACTTAAACGCTGCCTCGCAGTTTCCGTTAAAAAATAAGTATGTGCTCAATTGCATGACCGTTCTCCTTGGGTTCGAACTTTCTCTGAAGATGAAGATGTAGGCGCGTGGCCTTTCCGGGCTTGCGGGCGATGCTCTGAAACGGTTCAATTTCCTCGATGAAACATGCTGAGTTAGCAGCCAGATGATAGATTCAGGCTTTCTGTAAGCTGCATGGCCACCGTCACTCCTTAGCAGCCTTCTATCGGTACTTAATTCGAGGCTGCATCATTTCGACCCGTTCCGCATCCCGTCTTCGCCACAAGCATGGGCGCAAAGTAAGCTCGCAGCCAATAGGCCAGAAAAATCCACAGCATCGTAGCCAATATCCCTAGTTGTGCGCCAGTCCGATCCATTGTCGCGTGATAGACCAGAATGTTGGCAAGCACCGGAGCGAGCAAAGCCAGCGCCAGCGGAACAAAGCGATTGATTAACAGAAGCGCGCCGGCGATCAACTCAACACCCGATATAAACAGCACATAGTGCGAACGAAAAAGTGCGTCAAAAAACTCGCCCGCCAAACCACTTGGCAATGGCGCATGAATGAAGTGAATAAATCCGTTCAGACCGAAAACAAAAAACATGAGCCCAAGAAGAATCTGTGCGACGATGGCTATGATTTTCATTGATGAAAACTCCGCGTATTCGTGATTGAGAGGAAACTGTTGGTTACATACTTCCGCACGGATCACTACCCACCTGCAATCGCTCCGAGAATAATCAATGGTTCCGCTCCTGATGCAACAGCCTCCGGCAATGGAGAATCCGGCGAATCGTGAGACAAATCCTCTTGACAGGCAAAAAAGCGCAGGAACGGCCTGCGCTCTTTGGTCACCTGATCTCGTATCGTTCCGCGCAGCGCTGGAAACCGGGTTTCCAGCGCATCCAGTACCGAGCTCAAAGTCGGATGCTTACCGGCATCGAGCAGCACATCGCCATGAGTCTGCGTCAGTGTCCGTAGATGTGCCGGAAGCTCGATCCGGATCACGGCAGCGTCTGGACCTCTACGGAAAGCACGGCTGGAAGATTCTCAACAATTGGCTTCCAGCTATCTCCCGCATTGGAAGACATATAAACCTGGCCTCCGGTCGTGCCGAAATATACTCCGCAGGAATCGAGCGAATCGACAGACATGGCATCGCGCAGTACGTTAACGTAGCAGTTTTTTTGCGGCAGGCCCTTGGTAAGCGCCTCCCACTCATTGCCTCCGCTGCGGCTGCGGTATACGCGCAGCTTGCCATCCGGCGGGTAATGCTCGGAGTCGCTTTTGATCGGCACTACAAAAATCGTTTCAGGTTCATGTGCATGGACATCGATGGCGAATCCAAAATCGCTTGGCAGATTTCCGCTGACCTCCTGCCATGAATCACCAGCATCGTTGCTCCGCATTACATCCCAGTGTTTCTGCATGAATAACACTCCCGGACGCGACGGGTGCATTGCAATATGGTGCACGCAATGTCCGACCTCCGCATTTGGGTCGGGAATATATTGGGATTTCAGGCCGCGGTTGATCGGCAGCCAGGTCTGGCCACCGTCGTCGGTGCGGAACGCCCCCGCAGCCGAGATGGCAATGTATATACGTTTGGGATTGACAGGATCGAGAATGATCGTGTGCAGACAGAGTCCGCCTGCACCCGGCTGCCAACGGGGGCCTGTGCTGTGGGAACGCAGTCCGGAAATTTCCTGCCAGTTTAGTCCTCCATCGTTAGAGCAGAACAGACCAGCGTCTTCAACGCCCGCATAGACAGTATCCGGATCCGTCAGAGAAGGCTCAAGATGCCAGACACGCTTGAACTCCCAGGGATGCGGAGTTCCGTCATACCACTGATGCGTTCCCAGAACGCCGTCGTATGCAAATTTGTTGCCGACCGGTTCCCACGTTGTGCCGCCATCGTCGGAGCGTTGTATCAACTGCCCGAACCAGCCGGTCGACTGTGATGCGTATAAACGGTCCGGGTTGGCTGTAGACCCTTTGAGGTGATACATCTCCCAACCCCCAAAGTGTGGTCCGCTGACATCCCAATGTTCGCGCTTGCCGTCCGCTGTCAGAATAAAAGCGCCCTTGCGTGTGCCGACCAAAACCCGCGCCTGACTCATCTCTTCTTCCTTTCAGTTGATCTTGCGTTTACCTTCGCCACTGCGGAATCGAACCTCGGCAGCAGCGGAGTGGGATCGCGCTCCAGCCATCGCCGTCTGGTTTCGGCCAAAACCGCATCACGGTTTTTTGCCATCTCCTCGATCTGTTCGCACGGCGCGCCAGTCTCTTCATGCCTTGCACCCCAGAGCAGTAATTCGAGCAGGACCGGCGCCAGATCAATGCCTTTTTCAGTCAGCCGATAATTTAGCTTTCGACCGTCCATTTCCTCGTTCTCCACCGTAACGATATTTGCAGCCTGGAGTTTTTGCAGGCGATCGGCCAGGATATTCGTGGCAATTCTCTCGCCTGATTTCTCAAACTCCTTGAAGTTCCGATTTCCCCGGACCATGAGATCACGGATAATCAACAACGACCAGCGGTCCCCAAGAATCTCCAGCGAGATGCTCAGCGGGCAACCAGACCGGCGCTTCAATTTTGAGCTGCCCGACACACACGAACCTTACCAAACCAGCTTGCACTCTGCAAGTATGTTTATTTATTTCCGAGAATGCTTTGTACAACATAGATCAAAGGAAGGTAATGCAGGATGGACAGAAAGCGGAGAGATATTTATAAGCCCGGACTAATTCATACTGAACACACTTCATTCCCGTGAAAAACTGACGGGCCTTATCGCTTATCAGAACGCATGGCCGTCATCTCATCTAAGGAGAGGTTCAGCTCCAGCACATTCACCCTTGGCTCGCCGAGAATCCAGAACTGCCTAGGTTGTGTGTATGTTGAGACCATTGCTGTCACCTGAGCAATCGTCAGGTTTCTGACCTGTGCAACGCGTGCAATCTGATACTGGGCAGCAGCGGGGGTAATATCGGGATCGAGGCCAGAGGCGGAAGAGGTCACCAGATCGACCGGTACGGCGACGCCTGGACGTGACGCATGAAGTACCTGAACGCTCTGCTCCACCCGCGCGATGAGAGCGGCATTCGTGGGTCCCAGGTTTGACCCCGATGAGTTGGCAGCGTCGTACCCCGCTCCAGCAGCGGAAGGGCGGCCATGGAAATACCCGGGGCCTGAAAACTCCTGCCCGATTAAACGGGATCCGATGACGACGCCATTCCGCCGAATCAATTGACCGTCGGCGCGGTCGCGCATCAGTACATGCGCTGCCAGCGTAATTCCGAGCGGATAGATGACTCCAAGAAGAAACGTTGTAACAACGGTAAAGAGAAACGCAGTAGTCAATTGCTTACGCATATTCAACTCTTTCAAACCAGGTGTACCGCGACTATGGTCATATCGATCAGTTTGATTCCAACAAAAGGAAGAATAATGCCGCCCACCCCGTAAACCAGTAGATTGCGGCGCAGGAGTACAGCCGCGCTCATAGGCCTGTACTTCACCCCGCGCAAGGCAAGAGGGATCAGCGCAATAATAATCAGCGCATTGAAGATGACTGCGGAGAGAATCGCAGATTGAGGTGTACGCAGGTGCATGATATTTAGCGCATTCAGCACGGGAAAGGTCGCCGCAAACATCGCCGGAATAATAGCGAAGTATTTGGCGACATCGTTGGCGATGGAAAATGTGGTCAGAGAACCACGAGTCATCAGCAGTTGTTTGCCTATCTCGACAATTTCGATCAACTTGGTCGGGTTCGAGTCGAGATCAACCATATTGCCGGCCTCTTTTGCAGCCTGCGTCCCACTGTTCATGGCAACTCCGACATCCGCCTGGGCCAGGGCAGGAGCGTCGTTGGTGCCATCCCCCGTCATAGCTACGAGCTTCCCTTCTCTCTGCTCGCGCCGGATCAGATCCATCTTGTCTTTGGGCTTTGCCTCAGCCAGGAAGTCATCGAGGCCTGCTTCGCGTGCAATGGCCGCGGCAGTGAGCGGATTGTCTCCGGTAATCATGATGGTTCGAATTCCCATAGCGCGCAGCTGGGCAAAACGCTCGTGTATGCCGCCCTTCACAATGTCCTTGAGATGGATGACACCGAGCGCCCGATCATTTTCCGCAACCACCAGCGGTGTTCCTCCGCTGCGTGCGATGGTCTCAACATCTGCGCGGACTCGGTCCACCATCACGCCGCCCAGCTCTTTTAGATAGCGTTCTATTGAGTCTGCCGCACCTTTCCGAATCACACGACCTTCAACATTTACGCCGGACATGCGTGTTGTCGCACTGAAGGGGACAAACTCCGCTTGCATGTCGCCAAGTTCGCGGCCCCGAAGACCATATCTTTCCTTGGCCAGCACTACGATGGAACGCCCCTCGGGAGTTTCGTCAGCAAGAGAAGATAGCTGCGCCGCATCCGCCAACTGGTCTCGGCTGACACCGGGCGCGGGCAGAAACTCCGCCGCCTGGCGGTTGCCGAGGGTTATGGTCCCGGTCTTATCGAGCAACAGAGTATCCACATCTCCGGCGGCTTCTACCGCGCGACCAGACATGGCAAGGACATTGTGCTGTACCAGGCGATCCATACCCGCTATTCCAATTGCAGACAGCAGGCCACCGATCGTCGTGGGGATCAGGCAAACCAGGAGTGAGACGAGCACAAAAACAGTCTGGGGCGAACGGGAATAAATCGCCAGCGGTTGAAGTGTTACGACGGCCAGCAAGAAGATAATAGTCAGGCCGGCAAGCAGAATATTCAGCGCAATCTCATTCGGCGTCTTCTGGCGTTCGGCGCCCTCGACAAGGGCAATCATGCGATCGAGAAAAGTCTCTCCGGGATTGGAGGTGATGCGTACTTGAATATGATCGGACAACACTCGTGTGCCACCCGTAACAGCAGAGCGATCTCCACCAGACTCACGGATCACAGGCGCAGACTCACCGGTAATGGCCGACTCATCCACGGATGCGACGCCGTCAATAATTTCGCCATCGCCTGGAATCATCTCGCCCGCAGCGACGAGGACGATATCGCCGCTGCGCAATTTCGAGCTGGGGACCTGCTCCACATCCCCCTTGCTGTTGAGCAGGTTGGCCATCGTTTCGGACTTTGCCCTGCGAAGCGCATCGGCCTGCGCCTTTCCGCGACCCTCGGCCATAGCCTCGGCAAAGTTGGCAAATAAAACCGTGAACCAAAGCCAGAGTGTTATCTGTAAGTCGAAGCGAAATGCTGAACTATGCGGATGAACCAGCAAGAGCGCGGTGGTAATCAGGCTACCAATTTCCACTACAAACATTACCGGATTTTTCCTCATGTTTGCCGGATTCAACTTGTGCGTCGAATCAACTAAGGCGCGGCGAACGATTCGTGCGTCCCAGAGCGATTGCCTGTTACTCGATTTTTTATTTGCCATGACGCTTCCCCAAAAACATGCAGCTAGAAAGTTTTTCCCGCGTAGAGCAGAAGATGTTCCAGAACAGGTCCCAGCGTTAGAGCTGGGAAAAATGTGAGCGCCCCAACAATGACGATGACACCGATCAGCAGGATGGTGAACAATGGCGTTGTCACCGGAAAAGTTCCGGCGGAAGCGGGAACGATCTTCTTCCGCGCTAAATTGCCTGCAACAGCCAACATGGGCACGATCATGAAAAATCGCCCGATCAGCATATTGCTCGCCAAAACCAGGTTGTAATAGTTGGTATTGGTGTTCAGTCCGGCAAATCCGGAGCCATTATTAGCTGCGGTGGATGTAAACGCATAGAGAATTTCTGAGAGTCCATGTGGACCGGCATTCGCCAGACTGCCAAGGCCAAGGCGAGGCAGAAGCACTGTAAGAGCGCTCCAGCCAAGAATGATCAGCGGAAAAATCAGTATAAACAGCATGCTCATTTTCACGTCATACGCTTCTATCTTCTTGCCGAGGTATTCCGGCGTGCGACCCACCATCAGTCCGGCAATGAAGACCGCGAGGATGACAAAGATCAGCATTCCGTATAGTCCTGCGCCAACGCCGCCGAAGATGACTTCCCCGAGCATCATGTTGATCATTGGCACCATGCCACCGAGCGGGGTGAAAGAATCGTGCATCGAATTGACCGCGCCGCAACTGGTGTCGGTGGTTATAGTGGCGAAAAGAGCGGAATTCGCAATGCCGAAGCGGACTTCCTTCCCCTCCATATTGCCGCCACTCTGCATCGCGGATGCGCGCTGATCCACTCCCTGAAAAAGAGGATTGCCCTGCGACTCGGCATGGTACGCCGTAGCCACACCGGCAAAAAACAATACCGCCATCGCCACGAAGACCGCCCAGCCATGACGGGGAGAATGGGTCATTTGACCCAATGTAACCGTTAGTCCTGCCGGTATGGCGAAGATGAAAAGCATCTCCAGCAGATTTGAAAGCGGAGTGGGGTTTTCAAACGGATGTGCGCTGTTGACATTGAAAAAACCCCCTCCGTTCGTACCAAGTTCTTTGATTGACTCCTGCGAAGCGACCGGCCCCTGTGCGATGCTCTGCGTGGTAACAGTCTGCGTGACAGGCTTGCCGGCGCTATCCTGACTTACGATCTTTTGCGGTTCGAGCAGATGAACTGTGCTGTAGGGATGGAGGTTCTGCACCACTCCCTGCGAGACCAAAAGTAACGCGCCAGCGACCGAGATAGGTAACAGGATCCAGAGAATTGCGCGGGTAGTATCGACCCAGAAGTTGCCCAGTGTGTTCTTCTCGCGGCGGCTGATCCCCCTTACGAAAGCGATTGCCAATGCGATGCCAGTGGCCGCCGAAATGAAGTTGTGATAGGCCAGGCCAGCCATCTGTGTCAGATAGCTCATCGTGGTCTCAGGGACGTAGGACTGCCAGTTCGTATTGGTGGTGAACGATGCCGCCGTACTCAGCGCCAATGCAGCTGGAACGTTCGCCAGATGTTGCGGGTTCCATGGCAGCCAATGCTGCACGCGCTCGATCATGTAGAGAACCAGCATGGACACCACGCTGAAAAGAAGCATTGCTACCGCATATTCTGTCCAGCGCATCTCTTTTTCGGCGTCTACACCTGTCAGCTTATAAATCGCTCGCTCGACGGGGCATAGAACGGTGTCGAGGAATGTCTTACGCCGCTCGAATACTTTCGCCATATAAGTACCCAGCGGATGCGCGACAAGCACGATCAACCCAAAGAAGACACCTATCTGCAACCATCCATTCAAGGTCATAGTTAGAATTCCTCCGGACGCAGCAGCGCATAGATAAGATAAGCAAAAAGCGCCACTGAGATGAGCAAGATTATGCCTGTTTCGATGTGCATTCCATTACCTCAAGCGTTCGCAACCAAGAGTGTATGCAACAGTGGCCGCAAAGAAGATTATTGTTCCTGATACCATCCAGATATCCATCATTGCCAGCTCCAAGTAGTTTCCATAGATACTCGCGGTCCATTCGTTAAAAATGCCAGATCAAATCAGCAGCCAGGGTCAGAGACTGCGTTTTACCAGTCTGTGGAATTCCATTCTGGATGTTTTGGATTGCAGAACCAGGAGAGATGTCCAGGGCGCGCGTGCAGACTTTCTTTCCATCGGCGCCCGCATAGCATGGGCTGAACGCATGGATATAGCTGAGTTCCGGGCGGAAGGTTATCGTCGAACCGGCCCAGAAATCGAACCCAACCATATGCTCTTCATATATCCCCGGAGTCCCAGTACGCTGACCCTTGATGTCGTCCACAACTTCAGTGCGAATGTTCAGCGAAGCACTGTTCTTCCAGAAGCTATGCTCCACATAGTTGGTGATGGCCCATTCCGGAGCATAGCAGCGCGCAGGCTGCGCGGAAGCCAGCAATAGCGGGCTGGTGCATACCGCGCCGAAGTTCAGGGTTGCTGCACCGCTTCCAGGCCTGTAATTAGTTGCTTCCGGCCAAGGGGTTGAAGGGGTATTCGCATATTGAATGCCGGTCCCAAGATCTGTGCCGTTGTACCAATACACATTCGGGACCTGGCGCATGTACTGGTACCAGCCTTCTGTGTCCGTATGCCATGCCGCATTGATACGGTGATAGAAGGTCAAATAGTAGGCGGAAAGGTTGTTATAAGCATACTTGCCATCGTTCAAGGAGTTCGCGCAGCCGTTCAGTGCGTTGCCCCCGTTGCTCCATGTGTACACAATACAGGTGTTGCCCGTCACTTTTGCGTCTGTGGTCCAGGGCATCACATCGCATCCGGGTGAAATGCCTCCCTGTACGGTCCAATGTCTGTTGAGTTTTACTGTTACATTCATCCCGGTCTGCGTGTAGCAGTCGAAAGTATAGAGAATTGAATGTGAATATGTGTAGTTGTTCGGGGCCAGCTGCGCCTCGATATCCGGCAGCGAAATATACCGGCCAATGCGAACATCCATTCCCCGGGCCACCTTCGGAGTGTAGAGATCAAGATAGGCCATCACCGGATCAAAACCGTACTGGGAATTCTTCACCAGCAACTGCTGGCTTAACATTCCCTTTGCGGTAGTGAACCGGTAGTCGACTCCATAAAGACCAGTAAGGCGCCATCCCCAGTCAAAGTGTTTAGTCTGTACAGTGTCGGGAATACGCTCATAGTACAGAGCTAACTGGTCGAGCTGGATGGTATTAGGATATTCATCGTATGCCGAAGGGAAATTCGCGGGTATTCCCTTGCCTGCGTTTCCGCGGTTGTTGGTTGATCCATTGGCCCCCACTTCCACCCAGCCATATATTTTGTATCGGCTCTTGTTCTGGTTGATGGCCTGCATCAAAGGATAGGTCTGCGTGTCGGGTGCGCCGATAACCGGAGTTCCACCAATCGGCCAATCCGGGGCCGGAAACGGCGGAGATGTAATAGGAGCGGGAGTGGTCCGCCGCGCCGGTGTAACCGGATTACCAAGCGCATTGCCGCTCCAGTCCGCGACATATGCGCGTCCTAGTCTGTGAAAAAAACTTTGATCCAGCGTGGCCGAGACGGGCGCATTGGTGGAAATGACGTCGAGCGGCACGTCTGTGCCGGACACGTTCGACTGTGCGTAGACTGCGGCGATAGGTACCGCAAGCAAAGCAAGTGTCAGTGCCAGAAGAATCTGGCTGCACGCGACTACCTTGCGATCCAGGCTAGTTGGTGAGATGCGACGGAGCTTCTTTTGAGCAAAAACCTTATGGCGCGCGCGAGTAAAGCCTCTATAGCAATAGAGTAAAAATGCGATCACGATCCTACACACCAATCTGCGAAAAATTGCATCCAGCATATTGCTTATTCGAACGAATGACTGTCGTTCGAGTATTAGTTCACTAGATTGCGTGCAAAGAGTGTGTAAGAAGTGTGTAAAGGATTTATAAAGACGAATCCGGCATTCCTTCAGGCATGAACCTGTAACCGACCCACGGCTCCGTGATGATGTAATAAGGCGTATCGGATTGTTCGATTTTTCGCCGCAATTGAGCCACGAGCACACGCAAAGATTCAGGCCGGTCGATGCTGTAACTTCCCCAGATAGCGGTGAGAACGGCCCGATGAGTCAAAACGCGGTCCGGATGCAATGCCATGTAGTACAGCAGCGAAAATTCCTTTGGCGTCAGATGAACCTCTGTTCCTCGGATAAATACCTGGCGGCTTTCCACGTCAATGGAAAAATCTCCCGCCATGATCCTTGTTCCAAGTTGAATACCGTCGGAGTGTGTCGAACGTCGCAATACCGACCGCACTCTGGCAAGCAATTCATTTATCTGGAACGGCTTGGTGACGTAATCATCCGCGCCTGCATCGAGTGCCTCTACTTTCGTCTTTTCCTGGTCACGCACGGACAGAACGATAATCGGCACAGTCGAGATGGCCCTGACACTCCTGCAAAGGTCCACGCCGCTCATACCAGGCATCGACAGGTCCGTGATAACCAGGTCGGGATACCATTGCGCGAGAATATTGATGGCTGACTCACCGTCGGGAGCGCTCTGAATTTCATACCCCTTGGCAGTACACGCCATGCTCAACACTCGCGTAATCTGTGGCTCATCATCAACGATGAGGAGCTTTACCTTCACTGTCGATTCCGGGCTCACGACTCCTCCTGTGTCACGATGTGAACATCGACATGAGGAGCCTCCCGCAATAATCGCTGGATCGCAGCATAGTAAAGATATTTGCGCCACCCGTGCACCGCAGAACGTCCCAGGATGATCTGTGTTACACGGTTCTCTCGCACAAAATTCGCCACCGCCGTTGAGATCCGCGAGCCCTGAATGTGAACGACCCGGGCGGAAAGATTTTCAGCAAACCGCAGATTCGCCATCAAACCACGCCGAATCTCCTCATCCGAATCTTCCGGACGATCGACATGCAGAACGTACAATTCCGCATCCATGCCCCGCGCCATTCGTGCCCCACGCGCAATCAGTTGCTGGGCCGCGCTATGGGAGCTGATGCAGACAGCTACCCGCTCCTGCACCATCCAGTTGCCGCCAATCTGTTTACGCTGCAGATAGGCTTCCAGGTTACGGTCGACGGCGTGGGTAACACGCTTCAACGCGAGTTCGCGCAGGGCAAGAAGATTTCCTCGGCGAAAAAAATTTGCCAGTGAGCGCTCTACACGTTCAGCCGGATAGATATCGCCACGTCGCATGCGCGTCTGTAACGCTTCTGGGGTTACATCCACCAGAACAACTTCATCGGCCTGCTCTACAACCCAGTCAGGAACTGTTTCGCGTATCGTAATCCCCGTAATACTTTGCACGGTCGGCGCCACGCTTTCGATATGCTGCACGTTCAGCGCAGACAGTACGTCAATGTTGTTCTTCAGCAGTTCAACGATGTCCTCATAGCGCTTTTTATGCCTGCCACCAGGAATGTTTGTATGCGCGAGTTCATCGACCACCACCACCTGCGGCTTTCTGGTAAGAATCACGTCCAGATCGAGTTCTTCAAAAAACGTTCCCTTATATTCCATCCGCCGCGTGGGGACTCGCTCAATTTCATTTGCAAGTTCTTCAACCCGCGCCCGGCCATGTGTTTCGACGAAACCAATCAAGACGTTCTCTCCGCGCTGGCTGCGGCGGATAGCCTCACTCAACATGTTGAATGTTTTTCCGACACCGGGAGCATAGCCCAGAAAAATCTTGAAAATTCCGGCTGTTTTCTCCGCAGCAACGGTTTCCAGCCATTGCTCTGGAGTTTTCTGCGGACTGTCGCTTGCAGTTCGTGGACTCATAATTTAGACGGCCTGAGTAGAATCTCTAATCATGCTTAGGATTGATCGATTTCGCCTGGCGCGGTATATTGCCTCGGCGCTCATTGTAGCGCTAGTAGTCTGGATTTATTTCAGGCTTTTGGCTGTCAATGACGCCACAGTGGCGCTCACACTGCTTCTAGTAGTCCTGTTTACTGCAGCGCGATGGGGCTTATCCAATGCGATTTTCACATCGATTGTCTCCGCAGTTGCTTTGAATTTCTTCTTTCTTCCGCCAATCGGAAAGCTCACAATAGCAGATTCGGAAAATTGGGTTGCGCTGGGTGCCTTCCTTGTCACAGCGCTGGTCTCTAGCAGGCTTTCAGAGCGCGCACGCGAAGAGGCACGGGAGGCCAAACGGCAGAGGAGAGAACTTGAACGACTCTACGCCTTCAGCCATCAGTTATTGATGACGGACAACATCCTTGATCTGCTGAACTCCATTCCTCGGCTGGTTTCTGTCACGTTTCAGACAGTGGATACGTGCCTTCTTGTGAACTCCAGCGATCGTATTTATCGAACAACAGAGGCAGACCGCAGCATTGACGAAAACGCCCTGCGCTCTGTAGCTGCACGGCATGAGATACGCCACGACACAGGATCCGATACGTGGCTCATACCGCTTTTGCTAGGTGTCCAGCCAGCCGGCGCGCTGGGAATCACAGGTGGTAGGCTGTCGCGGCAGACTCTGACGGCAATCGGCGGTCTGGTGGCAATCGCCGTGGAGCGGGCGCGGGCCGTTGAACAACTGGGAAAGACAGAAGCAGCTCGTGAAAATGAACGGCTGCGCTCCGCTTTACTCGATTCTGTCGCACATGAGTTGAGAACGCCTCTCACCTCGATCACCGGCGCAATCACAAGTCTGCGTTCACAATTGGAGCTGACGTCTGCGCAACGGGGCGAATTATTAGCAATTATCGAGGAGGAGAGCGAAAGGCTCAACCGGTTGATAGGCGAGGCGATTGAGATGGCGCAACTCGATGCCAACGAAGTTCAGATCGATCGGCAATTGTGTTCTATCCGCGAACCTCTGGATATGGCGATTGAAAATGCGCATGACGCTCTGCGAAACAATCCGGTGACCATTCGAATGCCTGAATCGCTCCCGCGCATATGGCTGGATCCGCAGCGAATTGAAAAAGTATTGCATCATCTACTGGAAAATGCTGTAAAGTACTCCGCTACTGGAAGCCCTATTATTGCCAGCGCGGAGAGGACGCCGAACTCCATCATTTTGAGTATTGCCGATCGGGGCGCGGGCATCGATGCGTTGGAGCAAGGGCTGATCTTCGATAAGTTTTACCGAGGGCAGAATCATCGCACCCGCGTTCATGGGACAGGAATGGGCCTTGCCATTGCCAAAGCAATTGTTGAAGCCCACGGCGGTAGCATCAGCGTCACCAGCCAGGTAGGCCACGGATCAGTTTTCTCTGTTGAACTGCCCATCGATTGGGCGGAATAGACAAGTGTAAAAACTTACGAGGAAATAGTACTCCCGCACTTCCGGCTCGACCGTGTTTCGACACTGCTTGTCGTCTCCAGACAATTTCCAGTCCAGATAGAACGTGTTAACGACCAATCTTCGCCACTAGGAACGCATGCGGCGATAAATATTTTTCAAATCAATCTAACGTAATTGGCTAGTAAAGGGTTCTCCGATCAATGCAGCGCGATTGCAATTGATATCTGCTGCCCCAGTAATACAAAGCCTGCAGGGTAAAATCCGGAATGGAGGGGCCATTGTTTCTTGGAATCGATGTGGGCACCGGAGGAACACGAGCAGTACTAGTAAATTCCTCGGGTAGGGTTGTTGCCTCGCATGCGACTGAACATGTGCCCTTCGTTTCCCGCTTCTCTGGATGGGCGGAACAGGAGCCGGAAGACTGGTGGCGAGCGTCGCAGCAGTCAATCCATGCTGTCCTAATTGCCAGCGGTTGCGTTGCCAGCAACATCACAGCCATCGGTTTGACCGGGCAAATGCACGGGGCCGTTCTGCTCGATAAAGATGGCCAAGTGCTTCGTCCGTCATTGATCTGGTGCGACACGCGAAGCGCGCCACAATGCGAATGGCTTCACAATACGTTGGGCCGCGAACGTGTTATTGAGCTGACCTGCAACACTGCCCTGCCCAATTTTACGCTGACAAAACTTTTATGGGTCCGCGAGCACGAACCGCAGATCTTCTCCCGCATTGCACATATCCTGTGTCCGAAGGACTACGTTCGCTTCCGGCTGAGTGGCACATATGCCATGGATGTACAAGAGGCCTCTGGAACCCTGTTGCTGGACGTCGCAAATCGCCGGTGGTCGAAGGAAATGGCGCAGGCCTCCGGTATCCCGTTGGAATGGCTGCCAAACCTGTTTGAATCATCTGATATCTGTGCCACGATCAGCGACCAAGCCACTGCAGCTACGGGCCTATTGGCAGGAACGCCAATTGTTGCAGGTGCCGGCGATCAAGGTGCGGGTGCTGTGGGCATGGGGATTTTAAAGCCAGGTTCTGTCAGCGCGACCATCGGAACGTCAGGAGTTGTGTTTGCAGCGACCGATCAACCGGTGCGCGATCCCCAAGGACGCCTCCATACATTTTGTCATGCGGTTGCCGGTCGCTGGCATGTCATGGGGGTTACGCAGGCCGCCGGACTTTCCTTGCGCTGGTTACGTGATGTATTGACCGGCAGTGGCCGTGCACCTTTAACTTACGAAATGCTGATTGCGTTCGCCACACAGGTGCCGGCGGGAAGCGATGATGTGCTATGGGCTCCCTATTTATTCGGGGAGCGGACACCATATCTCGACCCGGAAGTTCGAGGCGCGTTTCTAGGACTGGGCGCCACACATCGTGAGCCACATCTGATTCGTGCTGTGCTGGAAGGCGTTGCCTACAGCCTGCGCGACACCTTTACTTTGTTCGCCGACCTCGACATTCCAGTACACCGGGTGCGACTCGGCGGTGGTGGCGCGCGCAGTGCACTATGGCGTCAGATTCAGGCGGATGTTTACGGACGCTCCGTTGAGTTCCTTGTCGCTGAGGAAGGCGCTGCATACGGAGCCGCGCTGCTGGCCGGCGTTGGCGCGGGCGCGTGGCCGGATATCGACGCCGCCTGCGAATATTCCATTCAGGTTGCGGGGCAGCTCGACCCCGAACCAGCCGCGCGCGATGCCTATGAAAGAGGGTACAAGACCTATCGCCGCATTTATCCCGCGCTTGCCAGTCTGCGCCAGCGGTGAATACACAGAATGCGTCCTGCGCATTACTTTTCTGCTACTGCTTTGACAAACATGCAGGCAGTTGCTTCTGCTCGGGCAAGCATCGGCACGCTTCGCGGAGATGTCACCGGAGGCAGCAGCAAGCCTGTTGAAACGACACATAGGCATGAAAATTACCAGCAGTTACAAACCACTTCGGAGGAATAAGGTCTATATGCTTCCATCCGAAAATACTTCTCATATACCTGGCAACTCGAGACGTGAAATTTCCCGGATGGGTGCTTACGGATGTCAAATCTCGCCTGCATCCCCGGCAGAGTCTCTGGACTTCCTTGTTTGGCGAACAATCATTTCAATCACCACAGTGATGGACAATAATTCCAAGTCCTGCAAGCATTGGTGCTTTTGCAGCCATAGCTAAATCGGCAATCTGACTCGTCTGAGCATAAGCAACGTTCAAATGATTAGCTCGATGCGTGGCCATAAACTGATCGCGCGTAATTCCGTGAAGTAAAACGTGCATGATTGGCCTCTGCGGGGTAACTGCCTTCCAGCGCCGCTCTGTTTCCTCCACAGGCAGTTCGATCGCAGTTGCGTGGCCAGATCGACATGCAGGGCGTTATCTTCCACGAACACGCTGCTCCAAACCACCTGTCCCGGCTTCGCAACTCCTTTGAGCGTGGCTCCCCTAATCGAAAATACATAGCAGGCTTGTGCTCACTGATTGCTTTACCATAGCCGTCTGTAAAGTGCGAGACTGGCGCAGCGGCTGCGGAGTGAACGATACGATCCTCTCAAAAAACACACAAATCACGCGGCAAAACACTACAGGAGGTCATCACAGAGGTCATCAACCCTTAGCATCACACCAAGGAATACCATCATCCGCAGCTCAAAACCGGCGCCGTTCACACGGTAAACTCTCTCAATCGTTGCAGAACGATAAAACTCTGAATGTTTTTTCATACTTGGTTCATACGAGCTTCATTTCGAAGGCAGTACATGCCTATGGTTGCATATTGCGCCATAATTTTGACCTGAAATAAACAGGCTATACAGAGACCATAGCGGGTTAGTCTGCTACAGAAGCGCATAAGCGCCACCTTGCAGGCAACGCATCGAAGCATTTTAATGAGCGGGGGGCATACGTATGCACATCGGTCGCACACGCGTAATATTTCTGCTGACTGTTTTTTTTCTAACTTTTGGGCTCGGAGCTGTCTATTGCCAAACCAGCGGCGGTACGATTGAAGGCACGGTAACGGATCCGAGCGGCGGAGTTGTCATTGGCGCAATGGTGGTAATCACGTCGGAAACAACTGGGATCACCCGTACTGTGCCAACGAACGCGTCCGGCATCTATTCAGTTTCAGACCTCGTCGCAGGAAGGTACACCGTCAAGACGTCTGCACCTGGATTTAGTTCCCAGAAAGTCAACCACATACTGCTCACCGTAGGCGCAGTCCGAAATGTCGATGCACATCTGGCATTAGGAGCGGTTCAGAACACGGTGACGGTCACAAGTCTGAATACTGGTGTGGATTCAGCGACGTCAACAGTCCAGGGAGTGGTCGGAGGGAAGCAGATTCGAGAACTGCCGCTAAACGGCCGCGACTTTACTCAACTGGCGATATTGCAACCTGGCGTGTCGGAGGTCCTCACTCAGTTCGGGGCGAGCGCGACGTCGACAACGCGGCTCAGTCGTGGGCTAGGATCGCAGCTCACCATCGGCGGCAGCCGGCCTGAACAGATCAATTACAGGCTGGATGGCATTAGCATTAACGACTATGCGAATGGCAGCCCCGGCAGTGTGTCAGGCCTGCTTCTCGGCGTCGATGCTGTACAGGAATTTTCCGTGATCCGCAGCAACGCCCCTGCAGAATATGGCCGCATGTCTGGCGGCGTCGTAAATTCCATTACACGTTCCGGCACAAACGAATTTCATGGATCGGCCTATGAGTTCGTTCGCAACAGCGTCTTCGACGCTCGGAACTATTTCGATCCTCAGATCATACCTTCCTTCCGTCGTAATCAATTCGGCGCAGCAATCGGCGGCCCAATTATTCGCAACCGAACTTTTTTCTTCGGGAACTATGAGGGCCTCCGACAAAGCCAGGGTAACTCCCTGGTAGCAATCGTTCCCAGTCTGAATGCCCGTAAGGGGGATCTGACAGCGGGTAAAGTTGCCATTAACCCTAATGTTTTACCTTTCCTGGCTCTTTATCAAATACCGAACGGGTCAACCAACGGCGATGTCGCTGACTATAGTTTTGTCACTCAGGTGCCAACGAACGAGGACTTCAGCACCGCTCACTTCGATCACAATATTTCTCCGACCGATACGCTACATGGCACAGCGTTGTATGACACTGGCAGCGTAGCTTCCGCTGACGGATCCAATGCCGTTATTGATGAGGCCCTTTCTCGCAGAACTACTGGGGTAATCGAGGAAGTACATATCTTTTCTCCGCAGCTTACAAATGCGGCGCGATTCGGCTATTCACGCTCTGTCGCCATTGCTCCGATACAGCAGGGTGTAATAAATCCCGCGGCTGCTGACAAATCTCTAGGATATTTTCCAGGCGACACCGCAGGCTCCCTATTGGTTTCAGGTTTATCGACATTTGCGGGTGGCGTCGATTCGGTGGGGAAGTATACATATCACTTTGATTCGTATCAGTTGTACGATGATGCAACTCTGATTCGAGGGCGACATTCCATATCGTTCGGCGGTTCGGTGGAATGGGATCAAGACAACACGCAGGCGGGACTGTTGCCTCATGGATCATGGAGCTTCGGCTCAATCAAGAATTTTCTAACGAATAAACCCAACTTCTTTGAATCCGGCCTTCCGGCTACTCCTGTCGCGCCACTAGACTTGCGGACAAAAATCTTTGCGGGATACCTTCAGGACGACTGGCGTTATCGCTCTAATCTGACTCTAAATCTGGGCCTTCGCTACGAAATGAACACTGACATTACAGAGGTACGCAATCGGCTCGGTGCGATCTTGACGCTCACGTCTCCGCTGCCGGTGAATGTGCATACGTATTTCCAGAACAATCCGACATTGAAGAATTTTGAGCCGCGCGTGGGTTTTTCGTGGGACCCATTCAGCAAAGGAAAGACAGCAGTGCGTGGTTCAGCTGGAATTTATGATGTTCTCCTGCTGCCCTACATCCTCAACTTGCAAGCTCTTTCTTCAGCTCCGGTTTATGACGAGGGACGAAACACAAGCACGCCTGCGGGATCATTTCCACTCAATGGATTTACTGGCTTTACACCGCAATTGCGCGTCATCTATGCGGAACCAAAACCAGGCCGTCCTTACGAAATTCAGTACAGCCTGGGACTCCAGCAAGAACTATCAAAAAGTTTGACGATGACTCTTGGTTATATCGGATCGCACGGCATACGTGAGCCTTTCAACACCAACGATCTCAATATCGTACAGCCGGTCTATAAAAGTCCGCTGGGTTATGTGTGGCCGAAGCTCGGAACGGGAAAGCCTCTCAATCCTAATCTTGGGACCATTTCCGGAACTTATTTTGTCGGCAGTTCAATCTACAACTCTTTGCAAGCGTCTTTGGAGTTTGTGAAAGGCCCCCATCTGCAAGGGCAGGTGTCATATACGTGGTCGCGCAGTATCGATAACACCTCGTCAGCTCTTTCTGGATCCAGCTTTTCAAATTCTCTCCCCTCTCCAGCTGTGTTTGACACTCGTCTTAGCCGAGGTTTGTCCGACTTCGATGTCCGCAATGTCCTGACGGCTAACACAGTAGCAACTCTTCCTGGGCTGCCGGAAAGCTATGGACGCATCGGAATGCCACTGCGCGGGTGGACGTTGAACGGCATCCTAAATGTGCGCAGCGGATTGCCCTTCACGCCAATCATTGGCGGTGATCCGCTTGGCACGCTCAGCAGCACTCCGATTCCGGATTATCCGGATCGTGTAAAGCCGGATAATACCTGCACGCGTGGACACAATGTGCTTTACCTCGATACATCCTGCTTTGCCGTCCCGGCGCCATATGAATATGCGCCTGGATTGTTTGGCCCTAGACTTGGCAATAATGGTAGAAACAGCATTATCGGACCGGGTGTGTTCGAACTGGATCTTGGGGTTCAAAAAGATACTCAAATTACCAAGCGGGTTCTCTCTCAGTTCCAGTTTCAAGCATTCAATGTGACAAACCACACTAATTTCAGTTTGCCTGCATCAACCCAGACCCAGATATTCAATGTGAGTGGGAATCGGCTGCCTGCAGCAGGAAAGTTGACTGCAACCTCAACTTCGTCCCGCCAGCTGCAATTTTCACTCAGGCTTATTTTTTAGCTGTGACATAGTAGCTCGCTAATTGAATAGCTACTCGCCGTAGCTATTCAGGAGAACTGTACTTGTGCTTAGCACTCCTATTCATGCCAAAGTTGTTTTGTATGGTGCCTTGACCACTGCTATCCTGGCCAGCAGCCTAAGGGGGCAGGCCAGCGACGCCCAGAAAATACAGCCTTCTGCGCGGCTGGCTTCATCGCACCGACATGTTCCCGGATACATCCTGCGCGACGGATCGATCTGCATTGTGACATACAGCGGCATGACTGGCGTTGTCAATGCCTTGAATGCGCTGTTCATGAAGTCTCATCCTGGAGTGAGATTTACGGTCAAGGAGGGTGACAACTACTCAGGAATGGCTTCCCTGACATTTGATACAACATTACTCGCCCCGCTTGGAACTAAATATACCGTGATTGGGCTGAGCGACAATCTGAAGATCGCACCCGTACCCGTCGGTGTCCGCATCGCACATGCCTCACTCAGTCCAACAGCGCAACTGAGTCCATTGGCCATTATCGTTAGCAGGTCGAATCCACTGCGCATCTTGAGCATGATGCAGGTTGAGCGCATCTTCACGACCAACCCTCCTACAAGCGACATCACCCACTGGAGCCAACTCGGTATAACAGGCGAACTGAAAGACCGCATGATTGTTCCGTATGGCCCTCCTGGCAGTGATTACTACCAATTCGAGGACCCACAGGTAGGCGAATACATTGCCCTAAAAATGGGTGGCCGCAATTTTAACCACAGCTATCGGCAGATGCAGAACTACAGAGATGTGATAGCACGCGTTGCAGACGACTCAGCCGCCATCGGTATCGCTCCCATCAATCGACTGACACCAGGGGTAGCTGTTGTCGGCTTGGAAATTTCTCCCTCCTCCAATGCTCTGACTGGAAGACGCGAAGATATTCAATCGGGACGATACCCGCTCGATCGATACCTGTATCTTTACCTTCGAATAAGCAAAGATGCACGAATTGATCCATTGGCTAATGCGTATGTGCGGATGACGCTATCGTCAATAGGCCAGCAAGTTATTGCGAAAGAGGTTCATGGCTATATTCCCTTAAATAGCAAAGAAATTGCCGAGGAGCTGGCCAAAATTGACTAGCGGAGGCAGCATGAAGGCAAAGAACAGCGCCCCAGAAGTGAAGAGACTTATTCCGCACCTGTGGCTATTCCATTCTGAGGTATTTTGTCTTCGAACTATAAAATTAATTATGATGTTCTGCGTGACTATTTTCTGTGGCGCATTGGTGGTAGGTGTGCTAAGCGGGCAGACTGCGTCTAAGCGCTCCGGGTTACTTTCATATACATCCCATCCTGTACCCTCTCCTTCTCCAACCGCTACCTATTTGTTGCCGGACAATACAATCTACGTACTGGCTAACGACTTGGTCGGACCATACTTCGAACAATTAGACGATATTTTTACAAAGACACACCCGAACATTCGTATTACGCTGAACCCGCTCGGTTCTGAACCGGCAATTGCGGCCCTGACGGCAGGAAAATCAGCGTTTGCACCTATGGGTAGAAACGCTATCACCCAAGACCTGGATGGATTTTCTGCGTTGCACGGCTATCGACCGACCAGCTTTTTGGTTGGGTACGATCAGTCTCCGGACCCAGACATATTTCCACCAGGAAAATATCCTTCCGCAATTTGGATTAATACAAAAAATCCGTTGCCAAAGTTGACCTTGGTGCAGGCATCAGAAGTATTCACGAGTGGAAACACTAATGGAGATATTACATCTTGGAGCCAGCTTGGCGTGAAAGGTGAGTGGGCTACACGTGAAATTCATGTATATCTACCATCCAAGCGTGACTCTGCTTTTTTGTTTATCGATGGTTACAAAATGGGCAGTGTGCCCTGGACATCCCGCGCGGAATGGGTTGACTCTTCAACAGATGTGATGGCTGCTGTGGCGCAGGATCCATTTGGTATAGGCATCGTAGGCTTCTGGCCACCCGATTCGGGCTGGGACCGCCAGATGGAACTGGGAAATCTAACTAAAATTGTTCCGATGGCCGAAAATGATGATGGACATTTCTCACATGCCGGAGTAGGGGACGTTTATCCATTTACCGGAGAAATTCGTATCTACTTCGATCAAGCTCCCGGAAAGTCCTTAGAACCATGGATGAAAGAATATATGAGGTTGGCCCTTTCCAGCGAAGGACAGGCTTTGCTCGCCAAACTAGCAAAGCAGAATGGCTACATACCATTGGAATACGAAAAAGTAAAATTGGAGCTGAAAAAGCTCAATTGAACGGGCGTGTCCGTATGGATACAAGTATTATTGCAATCTTTTTAATTGCTCCGTATCCAATGCAAATGTTAAAGGTAGATACTCACCCTCCTGAGCAACGACTTTCTGCCCTTCACGGCTGAGGATATATTTGAGGAATTCCCTTATCTTCGGGTCGATCGGCTGCCCCGGCGCATGATTTATATAAACCCAAACCGAACGAGAGAAAGGGTAGGCACGATTCGCAACGGTCAGAAGTGTAGGTTCTACATAAGGACCTTGCTGCTCGACTGCAATGGCAAGGAGTTTCGCATCTGGATTTTTAACGCCTGCTCCAGACAATCCAATTCCATCTGGGTCGTTCCCTATTGCATCCACAATGCGCTGCTGTGCTTCGATGACTTTGCCGCCCGGAAGACTAACATCATCAAAGTGTTTCAGGCCGCAGTTCCAGAGCTGACTGCCTTTCATAACCCGCTGGGAAAAATAGAAGGCTGGTGCAGCGTCCAGTTCCCCTGAATAAACATGAATTGTCTTGTTCTCCCATTTTCCAGTTAGTCCAACTTGTCCCCACGTGCGAATGTTTTTCCGTAGCCTGCCAAGATGTTCACTACCAAAGATTGCGTCCAGCTGCGCAAAGTCGAGGCGAATAAGTGGATTGTCTTTATTTACGAATATCCCTAGCGCAACACTCTTGTCTGCATTGGTAAAGCTGCCTGTCATCACTTGAATAGCCCACGGCTTCTGCCTCATCACTCTTGTATATCCTGCAACTTCCATAGGGCGGATCTCGCGTCCGAGAATTCCGATGTCCGCTGTTCTCGTAAATAAGGCTCCCGTCGCTGCCGCACTGCTGACGAGATTATCTTCAAACCGAATTCCAGGTTGATATTTCCGAAAGTCTTGCTCCCAGCCCGTCATCACCCTCTTAAAAAATACATGTCCCCAGCTATGAATGGTCCCCGTAACCTGTAGTTGAGGGTGATAGGAGGGCAGAGTGTTGATATCCGCAGTCTGGGCATGAGAAGACGGCTGTATGGACGCCAATTCAAAACACAAACTTAACATCAGAACCAGAATGACTTTTGAATTCATAATCCCCCTCTGGTGACTACCAGCGCTATTCAATACAGCATGTGCATTATGGAAGAGGGCGAAATACCCATATCTTGGCTGGCTGGCCACCATCGGGGGGCGCGGCCACACAAAACAAATTCAGTTGTGGAATAAAAAGAGAAGTGCCTGCTTTTGGCACTATTGGAAATTTAGCAAGTGTCGTATAGCGGTTCGAGCTCTCTTGTTGGTATACTTGCACAACTCCTTCCAAGCCGGTTGTATATATTCTTCGATGGGGTTGATCGTAATACATTCCTTCAATACCCCCTACGCCAGGCAGAGTAGCAAGCACTTTTCCCGTGTCGATATCGAATACCATAAAATTATCTGGTAAACGGGTACCTACAAATAAACGTCTGTGCACTGTATCAAGTGCAAGAGATATGGGCTTACCTGGCCGATGGGCATCATAACGTCTGACAATTATTTGTTTTTTAATGTCGATGGCGGCCACTTGATTCAGCCCAGGCAGCGTGACATAGAGTAGATGTGCAACATGATCGAGTTCAACAGCACCCGGTCTATATTCCGTTGGAATATTTCCTGTCAATTTCCAGTCTTTAACGTCTATAACTGCCATCCCACCGGGGCCACGATGCGAGTCGATGCCCCCGTGGTCGACATATAGCAGCATCGACTGCGGATCATAGTCCATCATGTCGGCGCCAATACCCAGTTGAATTGTCTGGATTGGCCGATATGTATTTCCATCGAAAGCTCGCAGCGCTCCATCTTTTCCATTGCTAACAGCCAGAGAGGAAACCTGCTTTATATAGAAGATCCCCTGTGGCCGATCGAAACTGTTCTTAAGAACACGTATTGTCTTTCCATTCGCCAAATCAACTATCTGCACCGCATTATCATCTTGTGCGGATAAAAATAATCGCTGTGTGGAAGGATCAGCAGCTAGGTGGTCCCAAGTACCTGTCATGGTAGGAACAGAAATCTTCTTTATAAGTTTAAATGCTTTGTTTTGCTGCGCCTGTAGTGCCTGTGCAACAGTAAGAACAAGCCCTGCGCCCACCACCCATGATTTCATCGTCTTTTCCTTAATTCTTTAATTGCAGGCATACGTCTTAAAATGAGGCAAGCTTTTACTGTAGTTTTTCGAGTTGCTCCTGAGCTGCTTGCGCAGTGAGCGGAAGATATTTCCCGTCTCGCACGACCTGTTCTTGCCCTTCACGGCTCAAGATAAATCGCAAATACTCTTTTAGCTTTGGATCAACTCGCTTTTTAGGATCTCTATTCAAATAAATGAACACATCCGCATATAGTGGATAGGTTCGATTACGGACATTCTCGATATTGAGTGTGTAGTATGGGCCGCGGGCTTTGGCAGCTAGTTCTAGTGGCTTTACATTAGTGGTCATTACCCTCGTCCCCCCAGCGGCATAGGCTATAGCATAGGGGTCGTTGCTCAAATCCTCCATCATCATCTGGTTTGCCAGCTTCAGTGTGCCGTCTGGGCGGACTTGATTGGCATACTCAACCAGGTTTTCATTCCACTTATTTGTCACTCCGCCAAAGGCCTTTGTTTCAATTTCTTCAGCAAAATGATACTCCAAATTATAGCCATACACATGAATTGTCTTATTGGCCCATTCTCCTTTCAGTCCAAGCTGACCCCAAGTACGGATATTACCTTCAGGGCCACGCGCCAATGAGTTTTGCCAACTGAGGCCTCTCCACGCTCCTGTCCTTGGTGCGCCGAAGATGCCATCTAACTGCTTCATGGTGAGATTTTGAATTGGATTCTGTTTATTTACGAATACACCGATTGCCGGATTCCATCCTGAGACATCGTAGCTTCCAGTCATGACAACGATACCGAGCGGCAAGTATCCGAATTGCCTCAAGAAAGCAAGCTGCTCGTCCCACATGATCTGCCGACCCATAGGCCCCAAATCGGAAACTCCAAAAATCAGTCCGGAAATCGCGTGCTCGCTTGTTTTAAGATGGTCAGAAAATTTCACGCCAGGCTGAACTTTCTGGAATTCGGTTTCCCAATAGTAGGCCAAGGGACTGTCGGCAAGGTAATTCGATCCCCATTCGCGGATTGTTCCTGATACCATCTGCTCTGGCTTGTAGCGGGGTAAATCGTCAAGATTCCACTCTCTGTGGTAATAAGCCTGCGCCCCTTTGCTCGTGACACTTTTTGTTCTGGCCGCCTGCTCCTCCGCAGCTTCTTTATTTAAAGTGCCTTGGCTAGTCTGTGACCAAGAAAGATTAAATGACGCAATTAAAGCCACAAGTAAGATTATGTTGTACATCGAGTGGAATTGATTTTTTTGCCTATGTTCGGGGCAATTAATATTTGAATTGCACCTCTCAGTCTCGATGTACATGAGCCAAACTCCTCAGCAAATAGTTTATTGCATAATATGCTTTGCAAAGATTCTTTACACATCTACTGCCGCGGAAATGAAGTTCTAATAAAGATAAAATGAAATTATGTTCATTGCTCTGCGATTATTTTTCAACGAATATTGATGCTGATTTATTACATAGTAAACGGAATGAATAGATGCCATTTATAAGAAAATAAGCATGATAAAATTGACGCAGTGCAAACTGCAATCAGAATCGCCTTCATTACAATTGATTCATTCATTTTCCTGATTTTCGCTGCCATATAAAGCAACAGCGCAAGGGTGAAAAGACATGCTAGTACAACCACGGCCGACTGGAAGTTTAGTAGCAGTATCTCCAGTATTGTCAAATGAATAGACATACTAACCGATAAAAGCGGAAGTAGAATAAGTGGGGCAATACCAACCAGCCACAGCGATGCATTCGACAACAATAAACAACGCAAAATATTGATCCCTTTGGCGCGAATTTCAAACTCAGCTCTCAGCCCCCCCCAAAGGAATATCATGCAAAACCCTAATAGCACCGGGAATAGCAGTCTGGCATTATCAGACCATGGCACTCGTATCATCGCAGTATCCGGATTAGCAGCGAGCAGCATTACCTCATAATGACCTTTTGCATCGGTCAAAAATGCTAACTTATCCTGCGGATATTGCTGCCATACACCCTGCGCAATCTTTCGCCATTTTTTTACAGTATTCCGGTCTGATAAAAACCCGTCAATGCGTAAATTTCCGTCGGTGTCAAAGAATGAATGGTACTGCTGCATCAACGAAATAAGCGCGAGTCGATTTGATTGATTTTGTTTGCACGAGATCCAGGTTGCCGTAAGCTCAGTTCTATCATTGTCTGTCGAAGGGATAGATTTCATTTCAGGATGATAGGGGTAATAGCGATCAAGAATTCCGTGAATAATCTCTCCGCGTGAAAACTTCAGCAAGTGGCGCCCCTGCCCGTTACTATTGTATGCAACAAACATCACCAGCCGATCTGCAGGATCAATCTCGAAATCCGAGTGAAAAGCATCTACATCTCCAATAGCTCCATAAAAGAGATGCCGGTTAAACCATATTTCGTGGAGGCCGAGACACATTCCTGGAAGCATCGGAACGGGACCGAACTGCCGGGACATCATTTCATTGACGGACTTCGCTTGCAGGATATGCTGCCCTTCCAACTGTCCACCTTGAAGCAGAGCCTCGCCGAAGCGGCCCATGTCCCCGGCTGTTGTCGACAGGGCGTTACTGACTGGCTCCAATATTTGGAATGCAAGCGGAGGTTTCGTACTCGTTTGGTACCCTTGTGATATATCCAGCGTGAGCGAGACTGGCAGAGGCTGATAGAAACTGGAATGTTGCATGCCGAGCGGAAGAAATATTCTGCGCTTGATGTACTCTTCATATGGCACACCGGCTACCCGCTGCACAATATACGCAGCAATGGCCATTCCGTATTCGCTGGCGGCTGGAATAGAACCTGGCGGATAAATGCGAGCTGGTATTCGCCTTGTTAAATAACTGCGAAGGCTTTGCGAATTCATGCGTTGAATATACTTCGTGCTTACACTCATAGCCTCAAACCCAGATGTTTGCGACAGCAAATCCAGCAGTGTGATTGGCCTAGAGAACTTCGGAGTGATCGGGAAGTCTAAATAATCATTTACATCGCAGTCCAACGATAGTTTTCCTTCTTCTACAAGCTGAAGAACTGCAACTGTTGTGAATAAATCAGACAGGCTACCGCCGCGGAAGATAGTGCTTTCAGGATTAATCGAATGGTGGGTTGCAATGTTTGCTTCACCATATCCATGCTCCAATAACACTTGGCCGTTCTGCCAAACTAGCACAGCAGCTCCTGCTGCATCGTCGCGCTTTAGCTGAATATCCACCATGCCATCGACAAACGCAGTAATATCACTCTTAGAAATAAGTTGCGGCTGAGCAAGAGATTTTTCAATGTCTGTACTATTTGATTGACTACGTTCCTTGAGCCGCTGTTTCTGGATGTGTTCCGACGATATATTTTTGATTTTTGGGGAAATTGCTTCGAGGCAAAAGCTAAAATTTGCGCATAAAATGACAGTGCTCGCCAATATAGCAATCACTGCCGAAGCATTGTTAAATGGTTTTCGAAGATGGATTTTACCCTGCATATCAGCAAAGCGAAGTGTACTGTCTTGCTTGATTAATTGCACGAAAACAATCTTGCAAGCTGAATGACTTTTAACTTTTCTTTCAGACTAAATTCACGCAACCGATGCCTAATTGGCTGATTATGAATTGGATGCGGAAGCTGATTTCGACGTTATTTTCTAATGGATTATTGGTTTTTACTGTTCTAGCAATATCGGCGTGCCATGCAGCGTACCGGTATGACAAACCCACTCCATTACCCAGCACGCCTCAACACCACCCCGCGCAACGAGTTGTTCTTATCAGTATTGATGGAATGCATGCAGTGGATCTACAGTTATGGGTTAAGTCGCATCCGCATTCCACCCTGGCATTACTCGCTTCGCGGGGCATCATCTATACAAATGCGAATGTGCCCCTTGCCGATATGGCTTCTGGCATGGCGGCCATGGCAACAGGGGGCACCACCATTTCTACTGGAATTATTTCTAGAAAATCATGGGACAGAACGCTCTCGCCTCCCGGATCACACTGCCGGATATCAGGCACTGCTGTCAGCTTGAGCAGGTCAATCGACCGGGCATCGAGTGTTGGAGATTCGACAGATTCCATTGATTCGGCCAAGCTTCCTCTCGATCCATCCAGAGGCTGTACCCCTCTATACCCTCACAATTTCCTACGCGTCAACACTGTGTTTGAGTTAGTCCATCAATCCGGCGGGCGTACAGCATGGACCGACAAATACCCATCCATCGCGGACCTCAATAACGGCCCATCTGGAAGAGGAATAGATGACATCTACATTCCAAAAACTCCGGCAATGGGGACAACCGACGCTTTAGACATTTCCATGGCCGGCGATAACTCTCGTGTCTTCGCCATGCGCAACGAAATCAATGGCATGGATCATAGAGGAAAATCGCGCGTCGGCGTACCCATGCTTTTTGGGATGGCTTTTACTTCTGTCAGCACCGCTCAATCGATGCAAGGCGGTGGCTACCTGGATGCTTCGGGCACGCCTGGAACTCGGCTCGAGCAAGCGCTTGAATACACCGACGAGTCCATTGGAAACCTGGTTCGTGGTTTGAAAGCAAGACATCTGTATAGTTCGACCTTCTTTTTTATAACGTCGAGGTTCGGCCAGTCGCCCATGGACCCGTTGCAGCGCAGAGTTATCGATGCGCACCTCCTGAAACAAGCGGTTGAGAATGCCCAACCGGGGCTGGTAACCCACATTTCATCGGAAGGCGGCATGGCCATGATCTGGCTGAAGGAACCATCGCAAACCACTACCGTTGTCAATGCGCTCCGTGCGCACTACCAAAAGCTTGGTATCGAGAAGATCTATTCAGGGGAAGGTTTACAACTGCGATACAACGATTTGACAACAGACCCGCGAATGCCGAATATCCTGCTGCAGGCCAGCATGGGAGTTATTTGGACATCACCAGCATCCGCCGAATTGAACGCACCAGGAGGATTGACTGACGAGGGTGTCAATGTTCCCGTCCTTGTCTCTGGGCCGGGGCTGGAGGGACGCATCGATAAAACAGAAGTTCCAACATCTCAGATCGCTCCTGCCATCTTGAAATCTCTCGGCATGGAGAAATTTGGGTTGGAGGCGCTCCACCATGAACACACGCCCGCGATCCCAGACATTTTCTAGTGATCCGCTTCTAACGACAGATCTGTGAGTTCTTCAGTTTCTCTCTCTGCGTTGTATCCATCACGGCAGGCAGCGGCGTGAAAATTCTGTCGTCCACCACCGCGAGCTGCCCCTGCCTGCTCAACGTGTACTTGATGAACTCGCGCAATACTGGATTAATTGGCTTGCCCGGCTGCTGATTGATGAAGATATAGATGACCCGGCTGAGGGGATACGTCTGCGCCGCGACTTCCTCAAAGCTGGCGCTATGAAAGGCACCACCATCCTGCTTTGCAAGCCTTAGCACCTTCGTTCCGGCATTCGTGTCCCACGCCAAACCGGTGTAAGAAATTGCGTATTTATCTTCAGCAACCTTGTCTGAAAGCGGAATGACTGTATGCTCTGCCTGAATCCCTTCTCTCCACTGACCATTAGCCAGTACGTGCATGTTCACGAAGATGTCATAACCATTGGGAATTTCCACTCCCCATGCGTGGATGGGCTTATCGGCCCAATCTCCAGTTAAGCCCAGTTGTCCCCAGGTAGTGATTGGCCTCTTATAGCCGCGGTTGCGGGTTGAAGAGTAAATAGCGTCCAACTGCTGAAATGTGATTCCATTCAGCGGGTTTTGTTTGTTCACTATAAAGACAATGGAATCCGTGAATGCTTTGTCCGCATAACTCCCCCCCGAAACAGCAATTGCTAATGGTTTGCGTCCGAACTTGTCAATGAATGGAGTGACTTCACGGCCCATCATTTCACGCGAGATAAAAGCAAAGTCTGCGGTGCCGGCAGTCAGCCGCGGCCCTCCCTGCCCGGATCCGCCAATATCAACCTGAATCTTTACATTTGGATATATCTTGGTAAAACCAGCGATCCAAAGCTGCATTAGATTTGTCACAGTATTGGATTCCACACCTTTCAGCGAACCAGAGATCCCCGAGACAGGTTTGTACGCAGGAATCGCCGGGTCAACCTTCGCGCTGTATGGCAGCGGTGGATTGGGGTGCGGAACCGGCTTTTCAAGGTTCTGGGGAAATGAAGCTGGCTGTACCATCAAGAAAAGAAGGATTGCAAAACAACTAGCTCTCTTCATCATTTCGGGTCGCTCGCATCACGCACTGGATTTTACATTCCGCATACTGTACCACTTCAAAGCTGCGGAATTAACTATGGATGAACGGTATATGAAAATGCCTTCACCGATTTAATCGGCAAGAGTCACGCTTTTTGGATTTTAGATGAACGCATTTTCATGTTTCGTTCAAGACTCGTTCATTCACTCGGGTTTAGTGTTCTCATCGAGCTCGAAAATAACATTTGAAGCGCACGAACTGAATCTCTTCCCTGCAATGTGCGGGCCTTTGGGACGGTGAAATGATTGAATTGAAGCGCAGATGCAGATATGCCGTGCCGCTCGCTATTTGTTTGTTCAGCTTCACTAGAACTTCAATCGCTGCCGATCCCGTGTATAAAGTGGTCGCGCACTATTCGATTGAGACGCACGGACCTATCACCGCACTTGTTTTGGACACCAAAGCGCGAACGCTATATGTGGCAGATGGCAGCACGGTCGAGACAATAAATGCGGATTCCGGAGCAAAGGTCTCCACCATTTCCGTTGGAGCCCCGGTGCAAGGTATTGCTTTAGCACAAGGCATTCAGCGAGTATTCATCAGTACCAGTAAAGGTGCAGTTCGTATTGTCGATACCACGTCGCAGAAAGTGGTTCAGACCACCCGCTTTCCGGGCAAAGGGCCATTCACCGTCGCCTATGACAACGCAACCCGGCACGTCTTTGTTGCCGACACATCAGGAAAAACTATCACCGCGATAGATGGCCCGACTGGGAAATTGATAAGCACCGTGCATATCAGCGATGAACCGGGCCAAATGATCTCCAATGGATATGGACATCTCTTTGTTGCGGCGCAGAAGCAGAATGTAGTGCATGTGGTCGATACCGGCTTGCTGAAGGATCTGGGGGCGTTCCCTGACAGGTATGGTGCAGGCTGTGGCAACCTGGCGCTCGATCCAATCGGTCGCCGACTTTTTGTCGCCTGCGACAATGGGATTCTGAATGTCATCGACACAGACATTGGTTTTACATTCGAGCGACTGATGATCGGATCAGGCAATAGCCAGCCACTTTTCACTTTTTCTCCGCAAGGCAAAGGCGGGTGGAAGGGTGCGATTTTCGTGGCTTCTCCCGATGGAACACTTACCGCGCTGCGAATGAATTCGTATGTCAGCTACTCTCAAGGGACCAAAGTTCATCTGCCTTCCGGCATTCGCGGAATTGCTTTTGACTCGCAAACACATCGGATACTTATAGCTGCGCCTACCGGGAACACAAAAGCACCTTCATCCAATGCAGTTGAGCAATGGGAAATCCTAGCGGTTGCAGAATAGCTGACGGGTTCAACTACCTATGAAACTCTCCTTAGCCTTTCGCCGTCTCATAGCAGCTACCACATTCACGTGGCTTGGCGTCGCCGCCGGCGCTGCACAGATGATTGCGCCGTCAGCCCTCCATGGAAAAACGGTTTTGTTTGTGGTAGGTGCCCCCGATAAGGATCGCCCTTCCGATGACCCTGCTGTCAAACGTCATCTGGAATCGATGGGCTTCGTTGTGACCGAGGCGAGCGACGCAGACCCGGCATCCAGTGCAATGGGAAAAGACCTTGTAGTTATCTCTTCTACTGCGAATGCCCACGTCTTGCAGGATAGATACACGAACAGCCCGGTGCCTGTCTTTACCTGGAACACCAGCGAGTATCCGGAATTGGCCATGACCGGGCCGCATCTCCATACTGACTTTGAGGTGGTTGAGCCAATTCAGCATTATGCCCGTGCATATTCAGAGCTGTACGGTTATGGGACCACCGCAACAACGCCCATTGCGAACGCCGCAGGTATGACGAGCCAGCTGTTCGGTACTTTTTACCTGCGTACAACAGCAGTGGGCTGGGGAAGGCCCAGTCCCGCAGCGACAGTGGTGACGACTTTTGAAGGTGACCCGGGGAAGGCTGGCCTGTTTACGTACGAAAAGGGCGCGACAATGATGAATGAGTTTGTCGCCCCTGCACGCCGTGTCGGATTTTTTATGCAGGATGATAACTTCCATGAGCTGTCCGCAGTGTATGGGCCGGGGGAAAATGATCCAGAGCTGCGCGCGTGGTACATCGGGCTGAAGCTTTTCGATGCTTCCATCCGTTGGGCAGTAAGTACACCGATTGAGCCACAGTCTTATGATCCGGCTCGTCTGGATGCTGCGTTGAAAAACGCAGCACGAGGGAAGAAACTTTTGTTCGTCGAGCGCATGGACACTCCGGAAGGTGAGGACGCCGATGCGCACATGGTCGCACACCTGCGATCACTTGGCTTTCAAGTGACCGTTGCCGATCAGATGGACCCGCAGTCCCGCGCAGAAGGTTACGATCTTGTAATCCTTTCGGCGACATGCTCGAAGTACAAGCTGGCGAATAAATACCGTGATGTCCCTGTGCCGGTCCTTTGCCTCGAGGGTCTTTTTGCGGACACATTACGGATGGCCGGCCGCGTTCGCTACAAGGATTATGGCGAACACGGCGAGGAAAAAGAGAGCGACGATCCACCGGAAAACTACATCGACATAGTTGGTTCGTACAGCCCTATGGCAGCCGGTTTGAAACCGGGACTAGTGAAGTTCACCCAGGAGCCCGGAACAATCAAGTGGGCTATTCCTTCTCCCGGCGCGACAGTTATCGCCACGCTTCCCAATGAGTCGGAGCAATGCGCTATTTTCGGATATGTCAAGGGAGCGACAATGAGCGGATACTTTATCGCTCCAGCGCGCCGCGCTTTGTTCCCGCTCGACAATCCGGCCTATGACGACCTGACTGAGCAGGGACGCACCCTGTTCGATGCGACTGTTTTATGGACAATTGGAAGCTAGAGCGATCTCACTATCGGCGAACTGAAGCCGAAGCTGCCTCGATCAACATATCGCTGGAAGGCTTTGATTAGGGCCGGACGACTGGAATTGACGGGTCCTCGTTCTGGAACCACAGCCCTGGAAGCGGACGATGACGCGGCCAGACCTCATCGAGCGTTTCGCCGCGATATAGCCGGCCATTCTTCATGACGTACTCAATCGAAAGCGTGTTGCGAATGTCGGCGAGCGGGTTCCGGGCAAGGATCAAGAGGTCGGCGAACTTGCCCGGTTCCAGGCTGCCCAGCTCGGCATCACGACCAATCGTTTTACAGGAATCGATGGTCGCGGCCCGCAGGATTTCGCGCGGAGTCATGCCTCCCATAGCCATCGCCTGAAGCTCGAAGTGGTAGCCGAGACCAGGGAGCTGTCCGTGACTGCCCACGCCGACCAGTCCTCCAGCCCGCTGGATCTGGGCCGCTCCGGCGGCGACGGCGGGGAAGGAATACTCATCTGGCAACGCCCAGCGGATGCGCTCGGTCTTATGGTCGAGGAAAAATCCCGGGACAAAGCGGCGGGCCTTGGCGTCGTTGTACGGCGACTGGGTGGCATAGAAATAGTCCTCTGCTCCCAAGCCGCCGTTGGTGATCTGGAGGGTCGGCGTATAGCTGACGCCGGAGCGCGCGAAGAGCTGGACGATATCGTCGGACAGCGGGACGGCGGTGTAGGCATGCTCATTGCCAGGAAACCCATCCTGGATCTGCGTCATGTCCAGCTTCATATCCACGGCGCCCTCGGTAGTCGTCAACAGGTGCAGTTTTTGGCTCGCCTGTAACACCCACTCGCGCTGCCGACGGTTGCCGGTGCGGTACTCTTTGAGGTTCCAAGTGCGGTAGAAGTCTGGATTGCGACTGATGACGTTGACCGCCTGTGCTTCGGACTCGATCTTGTTAAAGCTAAAGAGAGCCGGTCCTGTCGTATAGATACGGGTTCCGATCATCACGCCGGAGTCGATGAGGTCCTGATACGCAAAAGTGTCGATGCTGAGCGAGGACGGATCGAGTGCGGAGGTGACGCCATAGGCAAGGGTGGCGAGGAAGTCCCAGCTTTGCAAATCGAGAAGGCCACGGCGAATAGATCCCCAGTGCAGATGAACGTCGGTAAATCCGGGAAGGATGTATTTGCCGGCCACGTCGCGGATCGTTGCGCCCGGCGGGATTGCGACTCGGCCCCGTCGGCCAATGGCGGCGATGCGGTTATTGTGGACCAGGATGTCGGCGTCCTGGATCACCTGATCGCCACGCATGGTAATGGCAGTGGCGCCACGCAGGAGCAGGTCGCCGTGCGGAGTATCGCGCGGCACCTCCACCACCACGGGAAAGAACTGCACGTTGGCACGACTCTCATCCGGCTCGACCGGCGGCAGGTCGCTACCCGTCTGGACGCTAGAGAGCGGCTGACGGAAGAAGGTTGAGCCCAGGGCCCAGGTGATAGTCCTGCCGCCATCGGCCCAGCCGAAAAAGTCCGCGCCCACTGAGGTCAGGCGCGTTTCATAGGGCGATGGTTTGGCGAGTTCGACGGAAAGCTCCTTGCCCTGCTCCGGAATCCGTAGTAGGTAGAGCTGTTGGGTGATCTGCGCCAACGCCCACTTTCCATCGGGGCTGATTTTTATGGCGTCCGCCGGGGCTGTCCCTTCCATGAAGTAGTAGGTGGGGCCAACGACATGCAGGACACGGCGTTTGGAGGAACCGTCCAGGGCGACGCGATAGAGTCCATCGGAAAAGTTGAGATAGACAGCGTCCTTTTCGTCGGTGAACTGTGGTCCGCCGCGGAGAAGTCCGGAAACGATGACAGTGGAGGGACCGCCTTCGGCAGACAGACGAATCGCGTCGGCCTGGTAGGGAGGAAAGTCCATCATGCGGTGCAAGTGCTCATAGTTGTTGGTGCGGAGGGCGAAGATCGATTTTCCGTCTGGTGAAAAAACGGGATGCAGATAACAGTCGGAATGATCCGTAAGACGCTGCGGCACTCCGGTCCCGTCTGCATTCATGCGCCAGATATCGCCCCCTGCGGGCGACCAGGTCACGTATACGATGGACGTTCCATCGGGAGACCAGGAGGGCTGGAATTCCGCCGCATCCGCGTGCGTAAGGCGAACGGGTCTGCCGTCGGGCAGGCGTACGGTATACAGGTGCGCCAGGGCGGAGAACACGATGGACTTTCCATCCGGATCCTGCGCGGGCGACTGCATCAACCGCGCCCGCACAGGCCCGGTCTCCTGAGGAATCTCGCGCCGCAGGTACGGCCCCATCGGCAACTCAATGTGGGCTACAAAGGGAACCACGGCCACCTGCCTTGTGCGCAGATCGAGGCGATGGATCCTGCCGTCATAATTCAGCAGTAACGACTGGCTGTCCGGGGTGAAGGCGTAGCGCGGAATCATGTCCCTGGATCCCACACCTTCCTGGTCGTCCCGCTGGATGGGATACAGCAGCCAGTTGTCGGCGCCGGTCTCCAGGTGGCGAACGCGAAGCCCGGTCCTGCCACGGAAGCGCGTCGCATATACCAGCAGCTTGCCGTCCGGGGAGATGCCGGGACGGAAGGCGCTTCCCTGCCCCGTCACCACGGTCGCCGTGTCCCCGGTCCTGAGGTTGCGGCGCGCAATATGCCACATAGGAAAGGTGGCGTCGTCGCCGAAGCCATAGCCGGTCTTGGACGCATAGTACAGGTAGCGCCCGTCCGGGGAGGGAGCGGCGCCGAGCGCGTTCAAGCGATACGGCTTGGGTGTATCCGATGCGCTTTTAGCGTGCGTGATCTGCTCCACCTTCGATCCATCCAGAGAATATCGCCACATTTCGAAGGCATTCAGGTCGGGAGTATAGCGGGTAACGAAAATCGAAGAGCCTTCCGCCGACCATGCTGGCGAAATGAAGACGCTGTTGTCGTCGAGTTTGGAGACCTGCTGCGGTGCGCTGCCGTCGGCCCGCGCCACCCACAGGTTTTCGTTGCCAGAACGATCACTGATAAAGGCGATCATCCGCCCGTCGGGAGAGAAGGTAGGTTGCGAGTCGAAAGGCAGGCCACAGACGATGCAATGCGCCTCGCCGCCACGGAGCGGCATTCGATACAGATCGCCGAGCAACTCGAAAACGATAGTTTTTCCGTCGTGCGACACGTCAAGCGAGACCCAGGTACCCTGCTTCTCGTCGAAGCGCAGAAGGCGGTCCGGCACCAACGGGAGACGATCGCCTTGCTGGTTGGTTGCAATGGTTCTGGCCGCTGGGTCGGAGGGAAAAGCGGAGGCC
>JADEYI010000685.1_pt1 | contig 39154 bp, 36 predicted proteins | sample 8542331 | NCBI WGS metagenome assembly JADEYI01 (sample SAMN16510988, study PRJNA670497) | mine drainage metagenome | isolation source: biofilm near Copperflume 1 | place: Germany: Marsberg coppermine Kilianstollen | collected 2018-02 | reverse complement strand
CCTCGGTGCCGTCGCGCTAGCCGGGGCTTCGGCGCGGCGTTTGGGATATCTTGTGTATTCAGCTCATGGCGGCAGTTGCCGCGCTCGCGCCGTTCCGCACAGAAACCCTTTTCGCGCCTTAAGGGGCAGGTCTCCTTGGCGGAAGCGCCGGTCCTCTCAACACGATATGGTCGATAACTCGGTTGACGTCGTCATTTCTGATTGTGTGATCAACCTCTCCGGCAATAAGGATCGCGCCCTGGCGGAGGCGTTTCGCGTGCTCAAGCCGAGCGGCAGGTTCGCGGTGTCGAACATCGTCGTTCGCGGCGAGGTGCCTACCGACATCAGGCGCAGCGTTGAATTGTGGGCCGGATGTATCGCCGGAGCGCTCGAAGACCGCGAGTACGAAGGCAAGCTCGACGAGCGCGCGGGGTTCGTGGGGATCGAAATCGAACCAACGCGAGTCTACACCGCAGAGAATGGACGGGACTTGCTGGCGAGCTTTGGTCCCGACGCCGAACGTATTGCCACGGAGATCGGCGGCAAGTTTGCGAGCGCCTTCATCCGGGCGCGCAAGCCAGCCATTGCTTCGAAGTAGTTTCGCACGGCGTCGCGCCTGACGTGCGGCTTGGTCGTGGCGGCGCGCTGCTCAGCGGGATCATTGGGGGACTGAAACATCAATCGCTCCTTTGTTGAGATGCCCGCGCCTGGCGCAAGCTCGGAGCATCCCCTTGTGCCGGATTCAGCCGCAACGCGGACCTCGGCCCCGGTCTGGTCATCTACCCGACCCTGGCGATTGGCTGCGGGCTGGTGACTCTCGCAGCTGTGGTCGCACATCGGCGGGTATGGGTGTGTCGTACGTGGCGATGCTCACCGCCTTCTGCGGCGATAACGGCAGCAGCCAGCCTCGGTGGAAGGACCTCCCGCACCCCGCGTAATGGACAGTGCCCAGCGCCCTCGGCGTGCCCCTAATTATACGAGCGCTGATCCGATATCGCGGAACCTACGCTGGCATCCCCACACGCTGACCTTGGGCCGCAGTGAGGTAGCTAAGGAGCTTCCGCGGCGGTCCCGCCATCGCCGCGGTCAGGCTTGACCCTGCACCTACGTACAGGGTGTAGGCTGCTATTTAATAGGAGATGTGACCATGAGTTCCAAACGCAAAATTGAAATCTTCAGTGCCGAATGCCCGGCTTGCGAGGAGACGCAAGCATTGGTTCGGCGGCTCGCCTGCCCATCATGCGAGGTTACGGTGCACGACATGCACGATCCCACGGTTGCCGCAAAGGCGAAGAGTTACGGAATTCATACCGTTCCGGCGGTGGTGATCGACGGCCGGCTCGCTACGTGCTGCACGGGCCTGGGTCCTGACGAGGCGAGTCTGAGAGCGGCCGGCATCGGCGTCCCGCTGCCCTGAGGCGTATCCCAATGGAGCGGCTCACGATGGGCGAGTTGGCCAAACGCGGGCAAGTGAATCGCGAGACTGTCCGCTACTACGAACAGCGCGGGTTGCTTCCGCGCGCGTCGCGTTCGATGGCAGGATATCGCGTCTTCTCCGATGACGCGCTCAGGCGCCTCAGGTTCATCAGGCACGCGAAAGTCCTGGGCTTCTCGCTGAACGAGATCGGGGAGTTGTTGGCGCTGCGCGTTAATTCGGTTGATGCGTGCGATCGAGTGCGCGCACGAACGCAGGCCAAGGTCGCCGACATCGACAAGAAGATCCACTCTCTGCAGCAAATGAAGGCCGCGCTCTCCGAACTGATCAGCGCATGCGCGCGGCGCGGGAAAACCAGCGACTGCCCGATCCTGGACAGCCTCGATGCGAACGTTGGTCCGAACAACACGTAGGAGGTCACAATGGCTGACGCAATCAATGCACGGGATCCGCGCAAGCTGGGTCTGCTGACAATACCGGGAGTCGTGGTTTCGTTGCTGCCCAGCCTTGCCTGCCCGCTATGCTGGCCGGCTTATGCCGCGCTGGTTTCTTCGCTGGGTCTCGGATTCCTCGCCTCCTCAACGTATCTGCTGCCCCTTACCGGAGCCCTTCTGGCCGTGGCTGTCGTGGGGCTGGGCTTGCAGATCAAACTCAAGGGCTATGGACCTTTCGTTTTGGGCCTGCTCTCCGCCGCAATCATCCTGCCGGGCAAATTCCTACTGGAATCAAACGCGATAACCTACGCGGGCGCCGCAATCCTGGTGATCGCGTCAGCTTGGATCCTCGCTCCGAGTCGATCCGCGGGTTCCGCTTCTTGCCCGACCTGTCCGCCCGCAGGTGAAGGCAGCCGCGAATCGGTTTGAAGACCAGCAGGATATGGAAATGCAGCGATTCGATTTCGTGATTCTCGGTTCCGGCTCAACGGCATTCGCGGCTGCGATTAGAGCCGTCGAACTGGGCAAGACCGTCGCGATGACGGAAAACCGCACGCTTGGCGGGACCTGCGTTAATCGCGGATGCCTGCCGTCGAAGAATCTGATCGCAGCGGCGGGCATCGTCCACGAAGCGGCGCATCCCCGGTATCCTGGAATCGAACCGGCGCGGCTTAAGGTCAACTTTGCGGAACTGGTTCGCCAGAAAGATGAGGTGATCGCCTACTACCGCGAGAAGAAATACCAGAGCATCGTCGGCGATCGCATCAGCGTGTTCGAGGGCACTGCGCGGTTTGTCGATCGCAACGCGACTCAGGTGGGGGATGTTCGCCTGGAGGCCGAGTGCTTTCTGGTCGCGACGGGTTCGCGGCCTTTCGTCGCGCCGCTAAACGGCCTGGACAGCGTTCCGTTCATGACCAGCGACCTACTCACCAGCCACGAAAGCATGGAGCTCAAGGAGGAGCCGGAGTCGCTCACGATTGTCGGCGGCGGCTATATCGCACTTGAACTGGGGCAGTTTTTTCACCGGCTCGGCACGCGAGTAACCGTCCTGGAACCAAGCGAGAGCCTCTTACCCAGCTATGAGCCTGAAGTCGGCACGACGCTCGGCGAGATTCTCCAGAAGGAAGGAATCACTATCCTGATGGGTAGCAAGGCCGCGGCCGTCCGCAGAGACCGCGATGGTATATCGGTGGACGTGGCGGGTAAGGCTTCCACGACGGTGCGCTCGTCACACTTGCTCATTGCCACCGGCCGAGTTCCCAATACCGAAGGCCTCGGCTTGGAGATGGCCGGAGTGCGCGTCGATCAGCGTGGTGCGATCGTCGTCAACGACGAGTTGCAGACGACCGCTCCGCAGGTTTGGGCCGCGGGTGATGTGATCGGCGCGAACACCGAAAGCCAGATGGCAACGCCGGTGGGAGCACAGGACGGCGGTATCGCGGCGCTCAACGCGCTTGGCGGCGAGCGCCGCAAGGTTGACCATCGCGCGATTCCGCGCGCCATCTTCACCGACCCCGAGGTCGCGGTGGTGGGACTAACGGATAAGCAGGCGACGGAGCGAGGATATCGATGCGCCTGCCGAACCGTGAAGATGGAGCAGGTGCCACGGGCGCAGGCGGTGCGTAATCCGCATGGCGTAATCAAGATGGTAGCCGAGCGCGATAGCCGCCGGGTGCTGGGAGTCTCGATGGTTGGGATGGACGCGGCCGAAGTAATCCACGAGGCGGCGATGGGAATCCGTCTGGGTGCGACGGTCGAGGACTTCGTTGGCATGCTGCACATCTATCCAACCATGTGCGAGGCGCTAAAGATCGTCGCGCTGTCGTTCAGCAAGGACGTATCGAAGCTGAGCTGCTGTGCCGAATGAGATTCGGATAAAGGCGGCGCCCGAGCTTCCGCTCGGGCGCCGCGCGCGGTCTACTCAGAGCACGAACGGTTGAGAATGAAATCGGCGGCCTTCTGTGCCTGCGCGGCGGCGTGGATCAGAAGCTTGCGATCGTCGCGAAGCTTCTTCAGCCAGCCTGCGACATATGCGGCCTGATTGGCGATGACCGCGTTAGAGATTCCGGCTTCAGCGCAAAGATAGGCTGCTCCGAGTTCCGCCGTTAACTCTTCCTTGGAATAGACGGGCGAACCGAACGGCGCAGCTTCGCAAATGCCTTCTCGCGCAAGCCGCTTCTCGTGGCCGACGCTGTGGATCAATTCGTGCGTTTCGGTGGCGGCTTCTTCCTCGGCGCTGATGAATAGCTCGCGCGGCGGAAGCGTAATGCGATCGGTGAGCGGCGAGTAAAACGCTTTCGAGCCTCCGCGTACTATTTCGGGCGGGTTAGGCATTCCGGCTATGATCCTTTCGATGGCTCCGATCGGATCGTGCTGATGTGTTTCCATCTTCGGAAGCTTGTCGAGTACGGCTTGCGGCAGTTCGCATTGTTCGAGGTTCCAAACCCGATAAAATCTGAGTAGGAATCGACGGCGCGTCTTTTTCTCGGTCTCCTGAGCGTCGAGGTCTTCCGGGCTCGACTTCGCGTTTTCGATTTTCCAATAGACGATCGCGGTGGATTCCTCGCCTTTGCGAATGTGTCCGCCAAGCTCGTTCGCCTGGCGCATGGTCAACCAGAATGGCGAAACGTACTTTGAGGCGGAAAGCAAAAACACGTTCACGCCGCGATATGGCTTCTTGCTCACAAGATTGCGCGGCAGCCCGGTAGAGGTCCACGGCCTGCGCCACGGCACCACGCCGTTTTCGAGCAGAGTGATGATCTTGTCGGTTATGATTTGATAAACGTCCATTTCCGTAATCTCCGATTGTGGATTGGTTGATTGCGGGAGAACCGCTTGCGCGGTTCCCCCTAGGTGGGTCGGCTAGAATGGGGTGTCTTTGGAAGCCTCAGCCTCGGGCGCGTTTTCGTTTGCCCGATTGCCGAGCAGGCGGAGTTGCCGCGCGACGATTTCGGTCCGATAGCGCTTGCCCGATCCGTCCTTGGCTTCGTACTGGCGGGTGGTAAGCCGGCCTTCGACGTAAACTTGCCGGCCTTTGCTCAGGAACCGTTCGCACGTATCGGCCAGCCGTCCGAATGCGACGATCCGATGCCAGTCGGTGCGCTCCTGCTTCGCGCCGTTGCGGTCCGTAAACCGCTCCGTGGTCGCCAACGAGAAATTCGCGACGTTCTGCCCGGACGGCAGCGCACGAACCACGGGGTTAGCTCCCAGATTGCCGATTACGATCACCTTGTTGATTGCCATTGTCGTTACCTCCATCTCCTTGTTTTGTTTCGCCCGCTTCCGCTCTTGCGGCAGGGCGTGCTGCGCTTTGCTTTCATCCCGCGCAACTTTTTTCCGCGCGGCCCTTGTTCCTGGAGAAAGGCTCATAGTGAGCATCTTTCCCCTCGGCCTCTCACAAAATTTGGAGGCCGAGGGAAAGATGCGGGGGGTTGGGGGAATGGGCGGCTTAAGATTTTGGAATGCGAAGTCGCGACGATCTGCGGAGGCCGGCCAGGACTCTTTCCCCTGGCCAACGACGCCGATCGCGGCGAGCCTCAACTGAATGGCTTGACGGTGGAGCCGGTGAGTGGCGAGGTGCTGGCTGCCAAAGGGTTGTCTGCGGCGGACCGTGCGCAGATTTCTAGATGCGCGAGCTGAGGGGCGGCAGGATGTGCCACAGCGAAGCGGCCCAAAGGGCTGGCGCGGCTTGCAGCAAACGCCACCACTTCCGACGGCGGGCGAAGCGGAGCCACTGGGTGGGTGGATGTACGGCTGAGGGACCGTGGCGCGTGGCCTACGGAGCGTCCCGACTCGGCTCACAACGTGGGCGTGCGAGATGAAATGCCGAGAGTTAGGAATTCTTGCGGGCGTGGATTTGATTCCGGACGCCGTAGCGCTCAACGGTGATCTGGCGGAAAAGAAGCTGCAGCGGGAAGCAGGCGAGCGGTTCGCTTATGGGACTGGGCGCAAGCTTGTGGAACTTATGAGCTGCGACCGGTTCGGGTTCCGGTTGGATGCGCCAAGGTTATTGTGCGAGGGGTCGCATGTGTGTAATTTTTGTTGCGGTGTCACGCGGACTTCGCCATCTTATCTGCTTCGCTCTGATCGGTCTGCTTTCGGCCGGAATGAGCGCCTTGCCCGGCACTGTTCTGTGCGTTGCTCCCGAAAATCATTTCGCCGTCGAATTCATCGACGGCTGGAGTTGCAGTCGAGTCGTTCAAGGTCCACACGGGACGGTAACGCAGTCGCAGGACAATTGTCCGAAGGGCTGCAGGGACACCCGCCTGAGTGTCGACGAGCAGCATCCTGATGGTAAGGGTATCGGTCCCATGCCAGCGTTACTGACGGCGCCGACACTCTCCAGGATCGCGGCGCATGTCCGCCGGGATATCGCCGCTTCAGCACGAAGGTCACCCGGACCTGACTCCCGCCCGCGTTTAGTCATTCTTCTGTGTTGAGCTGATTCCTCCGCGCGGCTCCTGCGGACAGCCCCGAGAGGTCGTCCTCAAGCGGGTTTGTGTGCCCCTTCAGGGTGAATTCATCGCCCTGAAGGGCGCGTTACGTTGCGTGCTGGTTGCCACGGAAGCCGCTCGGTTTCGCGGTCGCCTAGCAGAAGACGAGGAAGTTCTAATCTCATGGCGGAGACGAGAAGAATTAGGTTGGCGATCCGTCCGAAGGTTCGCGCAGCATGGCCGCGAGCGCAGACGGTGTTCATGAGCCTTGCGGTTGTGATTTTCGCGACCGGCTTGGCCTCGGCGGAAACGCTCACACTGGACGAGGCAGTCGATCAGGCTCTGCGGAACAATCCCGATTTTCTTGCCACACGCCAGCAGCTGCGAGTCGGCGAAGCCAGGCTGGTGAAGGCTCGGTACTGGAATGCCTTCAATCCGGTCGTCCAGGCGGGGGCGGCGCAGTGGCACTCGCCACAAACCGGCAGTGTCGCCGAACCGGCGGTCAACGCCTCGATCGAAGTCGAGGTCGCGGGTCAACGGGGAAAGCGGATTAAGGAGGCTGAAGACAACCTCGTCAAAGTTCGGGCTCAGGTTGCCGACGCCCAGCGGACGCTTACGGCGCAAGTCAAGAGCAGTTTTTATCAGGTCCTGTATGTCAAACGACGACTTGAACTTTTCCGAAGGATCGAGGATCTCAATCGCCGGCTCCGCGACGCTTCTCAGGCGCGCTTCAAGACCGGCGAGGGAACCCGAATGGAAGCCAACCTAGAAGAGATCCGTTACGACCAGTCGCGCAGAGATACGCTGGTTGGCCGACGTGATTACCAGAACGGCCTTCGTGAATTAAGAAGAGTCGTGGGGATCGACGCGGACGTGCCGCTTGATCTCAACGGTTCGTTGTCGGTCCGCCCAGCAAGCATCGACGCCGCTACCCTGCTCGACGTTGCGTTTGCAAACCGGCCAGATCTGAAGGCTGGCAATGCCGAGATCAAACGGGTTGAGGCCGAAACCGCTTTGACGAAGCGGCTCATCGTGCCGAACCCGGTGATCAGTGGCAGCTACTCGCTCGAACCCTCAGCGCCCGGCTCCAACTTTCGGATTGTTGGTGGCGCTGTCGGGATCTCGATCCCGCTTTTCGATCGTAAGCAAGCCGAACTGACGGCGCTTGCCGGGGACCGCATGCGAGCCACATACAACCGCCGCGCCGTGCTCCTGAACATCGGAACCCAGGTCCGCGATGCCGTGGCCGGTTATGACGCGGCGGCCGAGGCGGTCCAGATCTATGAATCCGACATGGTGAGCCGCGTCGAGCAGAACTTTGGCTTCATCGAGACCGCGTATCGGGCCGGGAAAATCAACCTTCTTCAACTCGTAGTGGTGCAGAACGATCTGGTACGAGCCGATCTCTCTTATCTCGATGCGCTGCGGGAATACTGGGTCGCACGCACGAATCTGGAGTTCGCGATTGGGACTGACCTTAACAAGGCGGTACGGCCATGAACGGGCGTCACATGATCACTGTATCCGTGATTGTGGCGCTCACCCTTGCCGCTACCGTCTGTGCGAGTTGCAGGAATGGGGGAGGGACCGCCGCGTCGAAACCGGCGGCTAGCGAGCAGGGAGCCGAAGGGTCAAACGGGATCGTAAGAATCGGGCCGGATGCGCAACGGACCATTGGACTTCAGACCACGACAGTGCGTGAGGGTACGGTCGCGGGAGAGATCACAACCACTGCAGTCATCAAGCCGAACGATTACCGCCTGGTGCATGTAAGCCCCCGGATTCCCGGGAAGGCGATTAGCGTTCAGGCGCAACTGGGAGACCTCGTCAGGCCGGGGCAGGTGCTGGCCGATCTGGACAGTATAGAGCTGGGCCAACGGAAGGGTGATTATCTTCGCGCGAAGGCCGATCTTGACGTCGATCGCCGCAATTACGAGCGCGAGCGCAAACTCTACCGGGAGCAGATTTCATCGGAGAAGGAATTTCTCGACGCCAAAGGCGCGTTCGAGAGGAGCCAAGCGAACTACCAATCAGCTCGAGAGACCCTCAAGCTTGTCGGCCTGTCCGACCGTGAGATCGTCTCACTTACCTGGAGTCCGGTTGGTGGCCATCCGCTCTCGCATTTTCCTCTCACGGCTCCGCTTTCCGGCACTGTAATCGAGCGGCACCTAACGGTTGGCGAGTTGGTCAAACCCGACGAGACCGTGTTCACTCTGGCCGACCTGTCCAACGTATGGGTCCTGGTCGACGTTTATGAAAAGGACCTCGGCGAAGTCGGGATGGGCGATCGCGTGCAAGTGTCGGTCGACGCATATCCGGGTCGGATCTTCGAGGGGAAGGTGGATTACATCAGCAACCTCGTGGACTCGAACACCAGAACCGCTCCGACGCGGGTGGTAATTCCCAATCCCGAAGGACGCCTGCGTCCCGGCATGTTCGCGACGGTGCGGTTGTCGCTGCGAACGACGGCGCGAGCCGGCACGCTGATGGTTCCGGCCAGCGCCGTGCAGCGCGTGAACGATAAGCCCGCCGTCTTTATTGAGCTAAAGCCGGGCGTCTTCGCAATCCGCTACGTGTCGCTAGGTAAGGTCACCGACCGTGAAGCTGAAGTGCTGTCCGGATTGCGGAGCGGCGAACGCGTCGTAAGCGCAGGGTCCTTTTACGTCAAGTCGAGCTTGCTCAAAGAGGAAATCGGCGGAGGCGACTGAGAGCAGGTCGGAAGAAACGGTGGATAGCAATGCTCGATAGAATTTTCGAATTTTCCATACGGAATCGCTTCCTTGTGATCGTCTGCGCCGGCCTGCTCGTGGCAGTGGGAATCTACTCCCTGCAGCAGCTCCCCATCGACGCGGTGCCCGACGTTACGCCGAACCAGGTCCAGATTCTGACTGTGGTGCCTGGAATCGCCCCAGTCGAAGTAGAGCAATTCGTTACCTTCCCGGTGGAGCTCGCCATGGCCGGGCTGCCTGGCATCACGCGCATTTGGTCGACCTCGCGGTTCGGCCTCTCGGTAGTAACTGTGTACTTCAAGGAAGGCATGGACATCTACTTCTGCCGGCGGCTGGTGATGGAGCGTCTGCCGCAGGCGAAGGAGATGATTCCGACCGGCTTCGGCACTCCGAATATGGGACCAATTTCGACTGGACTCGGCGAGATTTACCAGTTCGAAGTGCGCGGGAAAGGTTACTCCCTGATGCAGCTGCGGGCGATCCTTGACTGGGACATCGCGCTCAAGCTCAAGACCGTTCCCGGCGTGGTAGAGGTCAACAGCTATGGCGGCGAGCTCAAGACCTATGAGGTCCAGCTCGACGCGGCCAAACTGGTCTCTTACGATCTTCCGATCACGAAAGTTTACCGCGCACTCGAACAGAACAACGCGAATGCAGGCGGCGGCTATATCGAGCACTCGGGGGAGCAGTACCTGATTCCCGCTGAGGGTCTGGCCAAGACCACCCAGGACATCGGCAACATCGTGGTGGCCACACGGGGTGACGGAACGCCAATTCGAATCAGTGATCTAGGCCGAGTAGTGATCGCACCCATGCTGCGGCAGGGAGCGGTAACACGCGATGGGCGGGGCGACGTGGTGACGGGGGTGGTGATGATGCTGATCGGTGAAAACAGCCGCGTCGTCGCTCGGCAGGTTCACGAGAAGATCAACCAGATCCAGAAGACGCTACCACCCGGTGTTACTATCGATACGTATTACGACCGCACCGATTTGGTTAATCGCACCATCCACACCGTCACCAAGAATCTTTCCGAAGGCGCGATCCTGGTAATTGCGGTGTTGCTGCTCTTGTTGGGGAATCTGCGCGCCGGGCTGATTGTGGCCTTCGCCATTCCTCTCTCGATGCTGGTCGCCTTCACCGGCATGGTCTATGCGGGGGTCTCGGGCAACCTGATGAGCCTGGGAGCGCTGGACTTCGGCCTTATCGTCGACGGCTCAGTGGTCATGATCGAGAACATCATTCGTCTCATGTCCGAGCGCGCCGCGGCCGAGAAAAAGTCGGTGCTGAGCGACGACGAGATGCAGGCCGTAGTCCTGCGGGCAGGGCGGGAAGTGTTGCGTCCTATTTTCTTTGCCGTGGGGATCATCATCATGGTCTACCTTCCGATCCTCACGCTTCAGGGAGTCGAGGGTAAGATGTTCCGGCCGATGGCGATCACCGTGGTGTTCGCCCTGGTCGGCGCTCTCGTTCTTTCGTTCACCTTGATGCCTGTGTTGGCAACCTTCCTTCTTCGCAAGGGTGCGGAAGAGAAGGAAACCTGGCTGGTACGGCAGGCGCATCGTTGGTACCGCCCGTTCCTTGAGCGAGCAATCGCGCGCCCCATGATTACCGCGGCGATCGCAGCGGGACTGTTCACCATCAGTCTGGCGATCGCCCCTTTCCTGGGGGCGGAGTTCATCCCGCGGCTCGACGAGGGCACCATCGCCGTGCAGGCATGGCGTCTGCCGAGCGTCTCGCTGGAAGAGGCGGTGCGGAACACCACCATGATAGAGAAGGTGCTAAAGCGCTTTCCCGAGGTTAAGACGGTGGTGTCACGCACCGGTAGCGCGGAGATACCGACCGACCCCATGGGTCCTGAAACCAGCGACATTTATGTGATCCTGAAACCACGTGACACGTGGAAAATCGCGCACACGCAGGAAGGCCTGGTCAAAGCATTCGACAACGCACTCGAGGCCAACGTGCCAGGGACGATCTTCAGCTACTCACAACCGGTTGAACTCAGGGTTCAAGAACTCATCGCCGGCGTTCGTTCGGACGTTTCGATCATGATATTCGGCGAGGACCTCAAGCAGTTGAAGAAGCTTGGCGATGAGGTTGTCCGCGTCGTGTCGGCGGTGCCGGGGGCATCCGAAACGAAGGCGGAGCGGGTAGCGGGGCTTTCTTATGTCCGCGTCATCGTGAATCGAGCCGCAATTTCCCGCTATGGGATCAACGCCTCCGACATTCTGGAAACCGTGCGGGCGATTGGCGGTCGCGTGGTTGGCCAGGTTCTGGAAGGCCAGAAGCGCTTTGCCATGCAGGTACGCTTCAGTCCACGGGACCGGGAACAACTTGACAGTATCGGCGAGCTGCGCATCTCGGATGGGAAGGGTGGGCTGATTCCCCTCAAACAACTTGCGAGCCTGACCATCCAAGACGGGCCCGCTCAGATTAGCCGGGAGGATTTCCACCGGCGTCTGGCCGTCGAGACCAATGTGCGCGGGACCGATCTGGCTGGATTCGTGGCAGCCGCGCAACGCGCGGTGGCCCAAAAGGTCAGATTGCCGCCGGGCTACTGGATTGTATGGGGAGGCCAGTTCGAGAATCTCCAGCGCGCCAGCCGACGCCTGATGGTCGTCGTTCCGCTCGCGCTGTTTCTGATTTTCATCCTGCTGTACTCAACCTTTGACGCTCTGAAGCCGGCCGCGCTCATCTACTTGAACGTTCCGGTTGCGGCGATCGGCGGCGTCTTCGCCCTCGCATTGCGCGGCATGCCGTTCTCGATATCGGCTGCGGTGGGTTTCATCGCGCTGTTTGGAGTCGCTGTGTTGAACGGCGTCGTCCTCATGTCTTACGTGCTTCAAATCCGCCGCGAGGGCCTGTCGGCACGGGAAGCGGCGCTCAGAGGGGGCGAGATCCGCCTTCGTCCCGTGCTGATGACCGCATTGGTGGCCGCCCTCGGCTTCGTGCCAATGGCGCTATCGACCTCCGCTGGGGCCGAGGTGCAGAGACCCCTCGCCACCGTGGTCATCGGCGGCCTGCTTACCTCGACGCCCCTGACCCTGCTGGTGCTGCCGTCGCTGTATGCGTGGATTGAGCCACGCCGTGATGCGAAGGACACAGCAAAATAGCAGTTTCGCCGTGCCACAAACACGCTGTGTTGGGGAGCAACGCCATGAAAGAAATCAGAGCCTACGTTCGAATCAACATGCTAAGCGCCGTTATTCGCGGCTTGGAGGACGCCGGTTTCACGGACATCACCGTGATCGACGTGCGTGCGCTCCGGCGTGGGTTGCCGCGCGAAGAAGTTCATTACTCGGTGGAGTTGGCCGAGCGCTATATGAGCGTAGCCAGCCTCACAATCGTGGTGCGTGACAGCGACGTGAAAGGCGTCACGGATCTCATCCGCGCCAGAGCGCGCACTGGGAGAAAAGGCGACGGCTTGATCTATGTCAGCCCGGTTGAAGAGGCGATTCATATCAGAACGGGACAACACGGCGAATCGGCGGTCGAATCGCCGAAGGCGAAATGAAACACTCAGCGCCAGCACCTGCCTCTGCGGGCCAAGACACGGCTCGCTGGTGGAAACATCCGACTCTGCGGAACACGCTAGCTGCCGCCTTGCTGTCCGTCGCTGGATTCGCTCTCGGTGACAGCGGCCTTAGCGCACCGCGGCTTGAAGAGGTTGCGTACGCGGTCGCGGTACCTCTCGGCGCCTGGCATTGGGCGCGCGAAGCTGTTGAGAAGCTCGTCCAGGAGCACGCAATCGGGATCGGTATACTGATGCTTGCCGCCACGGTTGGATCATGCGCCCTTGGTCTGTTCGATGAAGCCGCTTTTCTGGTGGTGCTGTATGGCGCCGCCGAGGCTCTGGAAGATTTTGCGTATGACAGCGCGCGTCACGCAATCCGGGGGCTGTTGAAGCTTGCTCCGAAGGAAGCCCATCTGGTTTGCGACGGCGATGAAGCAACGGTACCTGCCGAAATACTGAAGCCAGGCGACCGTTTTCGCGTGAGGCCCGGTGAAGCAGTTCCGACCGACGGACTCATTGTTGCTGGGAGAACGAGCCTCGACGAATCCGCGGTCACGGGCGAATCAATTCCAGTCGACAAAGGTCCGGGGATGCGAGTGTTCGCCGCCACGCTCAACCGTCAGGGCTCGATCGATGTTGAGGCAACCGCGGCCTCTGCCGACAATACTCTGGCGAAGATCATTGCGCTCGTCGAAACGGCGCAGGCAAGAAAGGCGAGCGCGCAGCAATGGATCGAGCGTTTCAGCCGCTGGTACAGCCCGGCCGTGCTGAGCGTGTCGGCAGGACTAGTGATAGCCGGAGTATTAACTGGAGCATCGTCCCTCCTGTTCAAAAAGGCGGTCGTTCTCCTCGTCGCTGCCGCGCCGTGCGCACTTGTTATGTCCATGCCGGTGGCGATGGCGGCCGCAATCGGTCGCGCTGGCCGGCGCGGAATCCTCATCAAGGGTGGTCTCCACCTCGAACATCTGGCCGCCATCCGGGTGGTCGCGCTCGACAAAACCGGCACGCTCACTCGCGGGCGTCCCGAAGTGGCCGAAGTCTTTGCAGTTGACGGGAACGAAGGGCGCCTCGTATCGCTCGCAGCCGGAATTGAAGCTCTCTCGGAACACCCGTTGGCACGAGCGATCGTCGATTATGCCGTGAGCCGCGGACTCAAGCCCTCAGCCGTTAGCGATTTCGAAAGCCTCACCGGCGCCGGCGCCAAGGCAACATGGATGAACGAAGAATGGCTGATCGGCAGCCCGACGCTCTTCGCGAGCTTGGGAGTGGATCTCGCCGCTGTCGAAGGCAAAGCGCGCCAGTTTGAAGAAGCAGGCGGGACCAGCGTGTTGTTGGGGACTCGCATGCGAGTAATCGGTGTCCTTTCGATAACTGACCGCCTAAGAGATGGAGCACACGATGTAATTCGGAGGCTTCGTGCCATGGGTTTGCGGGTAGCCATGCTCACAGGCGACAGTGAGCGCGTAGCGCGCTCGATTGCTGAAGCCGCAGGTATCGACGAAGTTCACGCCGGTTTGGGACCCGAGGACAAGGTGCGTATGGTGCGAAAGCTCAGGAAACCGGATCACGCTGTGATGATGGTTGGGGACGGCGTGAACGACGCCCCTGCCCTTGCCGAGGCAACGTGCGGGGTGGCCATGGGAGCTGCCGGGACGGATGCGGCGATTGAAGCAGCCGACGTCGCTCTGATGGCTGACGATATTGCCCGGCTGCCTGATGCCGTCGAGCTGGCGCGCCGGGCCATGACTATCAGCCGCCAGAATATAGCGTTCTCTCTTCTCATATTGGCCGTGTTGATCCCCGCTGCTGTGTTTGGATTTCTTAGTATCGCCCAGGCGGTGGTTGTGCACGAAGGCTCGGAACTGCTTGCGGTCGCTAACGGTCTCCGCGCCGGTCGGTAAGCAATAGGCGACGAGTCTCCGACATGTTGGGCAATTAGCTGAGGTCCACGCAAGGGATCAATAATCGGATCGTCGACACCGTATTGATCGATGAGCACGCCGCGAGGCGAGAAGCCGTGCGCCGTGCGGGTTGCGTGTTGTTGGTAGGCTCGCGGTGTTGGACGAGTAGGGTCGGCGCGGCTAATTTATAATGGATCATGTCCGGCGGAAGCCAGTGGTGCGTGCGCCGGACGATTGGACTGTTATGCGGAAGCGCAAAGAGCCGGAGCGACCGATCCGCCCCTACCACTTTTGGGCGAAACCAATCGGTTCATTCCCCCAATCTCTATGGGATATCGCCCGAGGAATGCAGACGCTGTGGAATCAGCTGGTGGCCCTCCGCGAGGAGTTGTATGCGGAAGCGCAGCGGGCAGAGCTTAAGTTCTCCTGGGAAGAATTCAACAGGCAGGCAGCAGATCTGGTTCGAAAGTCCGGCCTGAATTGGGAAGCGGGCCCGGAGGTGCTGGATCGGTTCAGAGACGCGACCCGCGCGGCCGGGAGAAACCAGCGGGGTTGGCCTGTAAGCCACACGAAGCTTGATCGGATTTCCATTCCACACCGTTTCACGCGCGGTGGGATACCGGTTACGAAACTGTTTTCGAAACGGGCCACGCGCTTTCGGCTGGAGCCTGTGAAACCGTGGGCTTACTCAGGAAAGACGCGCGAACATACCAAGGCCCGCCTGACGCGCGGAGTTTTTGGGATCGTTGGCCGGGAAGCCGTAGAGTTCAAGACCGTCCTGCATCGGCAGTTCCCTCAGGATGCATTGGCAAAGCGGGTGACGTGGGTTGGACGACGCCATCCAACCCGAGGATGGCAGTGGGCAATTGTGATTGTGCTCGCGGAGCCATCGCGAATCGCTTCGGAGCGCGCAGGGTCGCCAACCTGCGCGCTCGATTTGGGGTGGCGAGCGATGGGAAGCTACGTGCGGGTGGGAATGCTCTGTGATGAGGCCGGGCGCTGCTACGAACTCCGCCTGCCGCTTGATGCGTCTACTTCACAGTCCCGACGGAATGAGGTCGCCAGCGGGTTTTATGATCTGGCCGCGTATGACTCGGAGATCGGGCGCTCAACTGAAAGAACGAGGAACCAGATCGAAGAATTCAAGGAACTCCTTTCAGAAGCTGCGCCCGAGGAGATTCGGCCCATCGTGGAGAACGTCGCGAAGATGCGGCAGGGCGGGCTTGTCAAGCTGCTTCAGGGGCTGAGGAGCACAGGACGTGTTCCCGAAGTGCAGGCGAGATTGGAAAACTGGCTGCGGGAGAACGACCGACTGAAGTCCCTCAAGCTCGCATTGTCCGGTCGCTTGATCGGCCGCAGGCGGTGGCTCTATCAGAATCTGGCGGCCTGGCTCTGTCGCTCATATGGCACGATCGTGTGGGAGGGTGATTTTCACATCAAGAACATGATCGAACAGCACGATAAACCGCCGGCACTGAGCGAAGCCGGCCGCTATGAAAAATGGGCTGCCATCGGGGAACTTCGGCGGATGGTTGCGTTCGCGGCTTGGAAGTACGAGGCGAGGATCGTTGCCGGCGAAGAATCCTGCTCGACTGCCAGATGCAACGTGTGTGGCGAAATTGCGGCGGGCAACAGGAGCAGGCTGTTTTTGACATGCCCAGCCGGGCATCGCTGGGATCAGGATGTAAACGCTGCACGCAACCTCTTGGCCGAGGCTGAGCAACAAGGTAACTTCGGTTTAGTCGGATCGGCGGCAAATGACCCGCAGATTCCCAGAGTATTGCGGGACGTAGTGGTTCCGATTGGTTCTCCCTGAGTTACGGGTGAAACCTCTATTTCTGGCACATTGCAGGCACTGATTGTCGGTCTCGCGGCCCGACCCGCGCTTTGCAAGACTAGCGACGGCGTCGGGCCGCAGGGGTCACTTTAGGTTTCTCTTACGCGACGGTCATAGCTGACTGTCGACTGTTCCCTCGATCACGCCAACGGTCGATCGCTTCAGGGTGCCCTTGCGCAGTTCGCGCTCTTTGATCATGGCGAAGAGCACCGGCAGCAGGATCAGCACGGCGATCGAGGAGGTAACCATTCCACCGACAATTGGCACCGCCATCGGTTCCATCACGTCGTTGCCGATGCCGCTTTCGAAAAAGATCGGCGTCAGGCTCAAGATCACTACAAACACCGTCATGAGCTTGGGCCGCAGGCGATTGACCGCGCCTTCGATAGTGGCGGCCTCAACCTCGGCGTGCTCGACCGACCCTTTCGTGAGCCGCAGGTCGAGCGCTTCATCGAGAAAGATGATCATAACGACCCCGGTTTCGACCGCGATGCCGAACAGGTCGATGTAGCCGACCGCCACGGCGACGCTGAAGTTGAAGCCCATCAGGTACTGGAGAAGCAGTCCGCCCGTGAGCGCGAAAGCGCACGGGAAGAGGAGAATCAGCGTTTCGGGAATCGAGCCGAACAGCATGTACAGAAGTACAAAAATCGCCGCAAACACGACCGGCAGAATCAGAGTCAATCGTTTTTTGGCCCGCAATTCGAACTCGTATTCGCCGGACCACTTGAGGCCGTAACCCGGCGGCATGTGAAGCTGAGCGTCGAGCGCTTTTTGGGCGCGGGCCACGTAGCCGCCATAGTCGCTGGTGGTGAGATCGACGAAAACGTAGGCCGTGAGCTGTGCCTCCTCATCCCGCACCATGGAAGGACCCGGGCCCAGCGTGAGGCTGGCCACTTCACCGACCGGAATTTGTGCGCCGCTTGGCGTCATAATCAGCATTTGGCGCAACGCTTCGAGGTTATCGCGATAATCGCGCAGATAGCGGACATTGATCGGGAAGCGATCGCGACCCTGAACTGTAACCGCGATGTTTTCACCACCCATTCCAGAAGTCACCAAGCGCTGCACGTCGCCTACGGTGAGGCCGTAGCGGGCGGCTTCCGCGCGATTGACATTGATGTTCACGTAGAAGCCTTGGGCGACTCGTTCGGCGAACACGCTACGGGTACCCGGCACGCCGCCCAGGATCTCTGTGATCTGGGAACCGATCTTCTGGATCTCACCAAGGTCGGGTCCCTGGATCTTGAGTCCGACCGGTGTCTTGATTCCGGTTAGTTCCATATCGAGCCGATTTTCCACCGGCATCGTCCACGTGTTCGAGAGGCCGGGAAACTGCAGCTTCCCATCCATGTCCTGCACCAATTGGTCGTAGGTCATACCGGGGGGCCACTGGCGGCGTGGTTTCAGCATGACGGTCGTGTCGTACATGTCGAGCGGTGCGTTGTCGGTAGCGCTGTTCGAGCGCCCGATAGTGCCAAAGACGGTTTCAACTTCCGGGAAGGACTTCAGGATTTTGTCCTGTTCCTGCAGCAGATGGCTGGCTGAGGTGATAGAGATTCCCGGCAACGCGGTCGGCATGTAGAGCATCGAACCTTCGAACAGCGGCGGCATGAACTGGCTGCCGATCCGGAAGGCGAGTGGGAAGGTAACCGCGAGAAAAACCACGCCCGCCACAAGCGTTATGATTCGGTGGCGCAGGCACAGGCGGATGATCGGCAGGTAGAGCCATTGAAAGAAGTGTGCTACCGGGTTCTCTGTCTCGAGGCGATAGCGCTTTGCCCGCACCAGGAACACCATCAGGATTGGCACGATCGTAATCGCGAGCAGCGACGAGAAAGTGATCGCGAAGGTTTTGGTGTAGGCCAGCGGCTTGAACATCCTGCCCTCTTGAGCCTCAAGGAGGAACACCGGCAGGAAGGACACGATGATGATCACGAGTGAGTAGAAAAGCGGGCGGCCCACCTGCTTGGCCGCGCCGATTACGATCTGGTTGTGCTGTTTTGGGTCGAGGCCACGGCCTCCCTTGGTACGGTCGGCGAGATGGCGGTAGGCATTCTCCACCATTACGATCGACGCGTCGATCAGGACGCCGATCGCCAGCGCAAAGCCGCCCAGCGACATGATGTTCGAACTTACTCCCAGGTAATACATGGGTATGAAGGAGGCGATTATGGCTATCGGGATGCTCACGATCGGGATCAGCGCCGAGCGGAAGTGAAACAGGAACAGGATGATCACGAGGCTGACGATGATCGCCTCGTCGATTAAGTCCCGCTTTAGCGTGGCGATGGACGCGTTGATCAAGCCCGAGCGATCGTAGCCGGAGACGATTTCTACCCCAGGCGGCAGACTCTTCTGGATCTCAGCGATCTTCGCCTTGATTCCGTTGATGACCGTGAGGGCGTTCTCGCCATAGCGCATCACGACAATGGCACCGACGGTCTCTCCCTCCCCGTTCCATTCGGCGACGCCCTCGCGCAGGTCGGGACCGAAGCTCACTATCCCAAGGTCGCGAACCAGAATAGGTGTGCCGTTGTTGCTTCCAACCGGTACGTTTTCCAGGTCGCTGAGGGTTTTGATGTAACCAACGCCGCGGATTAAGTAGTCGGCGCCGGTCATCTCGAGTACGCGTCCGCCGACCTCGCTGTTACTGTCGCGAATCTTGTCGATGACGGTTTCAAGCGGGATGTGCAAGGCAAGCAGGCGGTTAGGATCGAGTTTTACCTGATATTGCTTCACGAAGCCGCCGATGCTTGCGACTTCGGCAACCCCCGGCACGGTTTCAAGCTGGTAGCGGACGTACCAGTCCTGGAGGGTATTGAGGTCGGCCAAGCTCAAGTTGTGGCTTTTGTCGAGGAGGACATATTCGTAGACCCATCCGGCGCCAGTTGCGTCAGGGCCGATCACGGGATGGACGCCGGATGGCAGTACTCCTTCGAGCTGCTGCATGTATTCGAGCACGCGGCTGCGCGCCCAGTAGAGATCGGTGCCGTCCTGAAAGACCACGAAGACATAGGAATCGTTGAACATGGTCTGGGCGCGCACCGCCTTGACGTGCGGCGCCGCCAGCATCGTCGTCGCGATGGGATACGTAACTTGGTCTTCGATGATGTCGGGCGGCTCGCCCATCCATTGGGTGTGGATGATTACTTCCACGTCCGAAATGTCAGGTAAGGCATCGAGTGAAATTCGATCCAAAGACCAGACGCCCGCCAACACAACGCCTACCAGGAACAGGACCACGAGGAAGAGGTTGTTGTTACACCAGTCAATAATTTTTGCGATCATGGCGCCACCTGCTTACATTCCACCGGTTGCCGACATGCTGAGCTGCCGGCCGGCAATTTGCTTTCCGGCCCGCATCGCAGTCACGGTGACATTCCAGGTTCCGCCGCTCTCGAGAGTGACCGTCGCGGCATAGGTACCGTTCTCCGCCGATTTGGCGTCAGCCTCGACCCGCATCGCGGACATGCCCATGGCCGGCATCCCGGCCATGAAGAAGACCACTGATACGTTAGCGTCCGTCACAGGTTTTCCCGACGAATCGTGGACGGTAATGAGCACGTCATTGCTGCCCTTATGGGGCGGGCTCGGTTTGGTGGTAATCTCTATAGTGCCTGATGGCGCACTGGCTGCGGCGCTTGCTCCGGGCGGAGGCGGCACGAAAGTCCCCAGCGCCGCCTGCAACTGGCTTTCGGAGTCGATCAGGAAATTGGCCGAGCTGACGACGTGCTCGCCCGCGCGCAGGCCCTTGCGAACGACGAACTCGTGACCAACGTGCGGACCCAATTCGACCTCGGCCGGCAGCAAATAGCCCTGGCCGCGATCAATGAACACGACGTCGTGCGTGCCTGTGCGAAACACCCCGGAGTCGGGAATGGCAAGCGCGCGAGCGAACCGTGGTTTGAGAGCGATGCTGACGTACATTCCAAGCTTGAGTAGACCGTTCGGGTTGGCAAATGCGCAGCGCACTCTAGCAGTGCGGGTAGTCGGGTCCATCGCCTGCCAGATGAAATCGACACGGCCATCGAAGGTCTGACCAGGATACGCGTCCACTGTTACCGAAACCGGGTCGCCGACCTTGACTTCGCCGAGCTGATTTTGAAACACCGCGGCATACGCCCACACCGTCGAAAGATTGGTAATGGAATAAAGTCGCGTTTCAGGTTGCGCATACATATTTGGCAATGCAGCCCGGTCAACCACATAGCCGGTCATCGGCGAGTCAATGGCGACCGTGTCCCGAACCGTGCGCTCAAGTTCGAGCCGTGCAATTTCGCGCGGTGAAACGCCGAAAAGTCTGAGACGGGTTAGAGCCGCGTCGACCAGAGACTTGGCGCCGCTCGCCACCCCTTCGATCGGGCTGTCGGCCATTTGCTGCGTCGCGTTGAGCGCGAGCAGATATTCGTTTTCGGCGCTCACGAGGTCTGGGCTGTAGATGGTAAACAGCGGCTGCCCCCTTTTCACGTATTGGTAGGTCTGATCGACGAAGACCTGCCGGATCCACCCGGCGAAGCGCGTTTGTACGTAGCCTTCGAGCTGCTGGTCAGCTTCGACCAGCCCGGTCGTTTCGATGCGGTCTGTGAGTGTTTTTTCTTCGACCGTCGCGAAGGTAAGGCCGATAAGTTGGCGACGCTCCGGCGAGATCTGGACCGGTGCGAGTTGGGGCCCGCTCTGGGCAGCCATTGCCGGCGTCAAAAGGGTGAATGTCACAAGCAGAAGTGGGCCAAGTATTTTTGCGAGCCCACCGAACCAAACGCCGGTGGCGGCCTGAAAGGGCGATTTTGCAAGCGTCATAGAGCATTCCTCTGTATAAGCCGCGCTCATCGTGCGTCCCCGACAATTTGGCGAATTTTCGCGACTGCTATTTCGTGGTCAGCGATCGCACGATAGTATTGCTGCCTCAAACTCAGGACATCGATTTCTGCGCTGAGCAAAGTCTGGAAGTCGACCTTGCCCACGCGATACGTTGCCAGCGCCGATTTGAGCGTGGCCTCGGCCTGCGGAATAAGGCCGTCACTGTAGATTCTGATGACGCGATCAGTGGTCTGGATCGCAATCCATTGGTTCTGGACCTGCGACATGACCGAAAGCCTTGCGGCATATGTCTGGGCGTGTGACGAGTCTTTTTCGAGGGCCGCCTGCTCAACCGCGGGTGTCTGCTTTCTCCACCAATACAATGGAATCTTGATGCCCAGCGTCGCCATGTAGTAGTCCGGGAACCGCGCGCCAGTCTTCTCGTATGTGTAGCCGATGCTGAAGTCAGGAATGTAGCCTTCGCGCGCGAGCTTAAGCGATTGCTCGCTCTTGGCCTCCAGCGCTTGGGCCTGCTTGAGTACCGGCGAGGCCGTGAGTGCGAGGTTCCTGAGCTGACGATCATCCAGAGTGAACGCGCTCGGCTTGATTTCGCTAACCCGGACGTTCAGAGAATCCTGCTCGCGCCCTATGATCGCCTTGAGATCGGACTGACCTTGGTCAAACTCTTCGCGCGTCGTCTGTTCCTCGTTCACGATGGAGGTCATCTCAAGCTGGGCCTTCAACACGTCCTGCTGCCGCGCCATCCCGACCTGATACTGGGCTTCGGTTATGTGCGCGACGCGCTGGAACTCATCGTAGGTCTGCTGGAGAACACTCAAAGAGTTGATCAGGTAGAACAGGTTGAAATAAGTCTCACGGACCTGCTCCACGACCGTCCGCACTTGTGCTTCATAGGCCGCGCGCGCGGATTCAGCTTCCTTTTCGGCAATGGAGGCCTTGAGCCGGAGCTTGGTAGGGAACGGGATGTCCTGTGAAGCACCGTAGCCGAAGTAGGCGAAATTGTTGGTTTGCAGATCGTTCCCGGGGATCGGATTGCCGACGGAAAAGCTTTGGAAGCCAATTTGCGGGTCGGGCAACGTAGCCTCCTGGATCGGAACTCGGGTCTCGGCCTCCCAGTGGCGGCGTGCCGCGATGATAAGCGGACTATGCGCCAACGCCTCGTCGATCAATGATTGGAGGGTTTCCGATGCCGAACCGGCCGCGCCGGAGTCACGCGTAGGCTGCGACTGAAGGGGTGCCGGCGCCTGCGCTGAGGCCTTCGACGGCAACACTATGGGAGCGAGCACGAAAAACGGGACCCAAATTCCTGCGACCCACAACAGGCGCCGCTTAGGTTTATGTTTCATCTCAGCACACCCCTTAGTCCGCGCCCGCGCGCGGCCGATGTATGCGCGGCGCAAAGCGCCGTAACCTTGCCCATGGAGGCGGCCCGCAGCTACGCCATATCAAGGGCGAAGCATGGTACACATTCCCAGAGAAGCGAAGCGGAATAATTGATCAGATCTGGCGAGAGCAGAGAAGATCGAACGGAACGGGTGTCGGCGGCCATGCTGAGAAACGACCGTGTGCGAACGGGCTCAAATTTAGCACCGGGCGGCGCGGCTGCGGAGCCTGTGTGCTTAGAGTTGGCTCGCGCAGAGGCCTTGCGTTTTGCGGCGAGCCCTCAGTGTTCGGCGGAACTGGGGCTATTCTGCAGCAATTGGGTCCGCTTTTGTTCGAAGCTTGGAGATTCCGGCAGGTTCCAACGCAGCAACTGGGCTGCATGGTGGCAGCGTAGGCTCTCGTCTGACGGCTGAGGCCGAGCGGGAAAATCACCGTGGCAGCCAGTATCAGAGTCAGAAACCTGTGCATGACAATAATTAGCCTATGGCAAGCTCGAAGCCAGGACAAGCCGGCAACAAGCTCGCCGCCTCCAATCGAACACGTCGCTGTAATTCATTCGGGTATATACCTCTAAACGGGTTCCTCTTCTACTGCTTCGATGATCTTTACGACGTCGAGGTAAACGTTTTCCTCGCGGCGAATCCGGAAGCCAGCCTTCTGCACGTTTCCCACTGTGTCGCGGTTCAAATCCGGCCCAAAACGCCGGGAAAGCAAGGTCATCAGGTCCAAAAAGCTGCCGAGCGGACCGATCTTGCTGCGTACGTGTTCGAACATCAGCATCTGCCCGCTCGGCTTCAGAACGCGATGCAGCTCGCGGAGACCGCGCACAGGCCTGGGAACGGAGCAGAAGGTGCACACCGTTACAATGGTATCGAAGCTTGAATCCGGGAATGGCAGCTCGCATACGTCCATCTGGCGGAGTTCAATCGTTCCCTGGTAATCTACCGCTTTCCGCGCCGCCCGCTCCAGCATCTTCGTGCTGATGTCGATTGCGATTATGTGCTGTCCAAGCGGAAAAAACTTGAAGTCGTTGCCGGTGCCGGCAGCCACCATGAGCGTCTCGCCATGTATCTTGGCGAAGAGTTTACGTTTGTAAGCGCCGAGCCGATGGTCGTCGGCAAAGCTCAGGAAGTCGAAGCTGCCACTGGCTGCATCCCATTTTCGTTGTGTTTGGATGTCCACGGAAACCCTCTTGTTTAAGTCAGTCGCCAGCGTCGACCACGGCGCCTCTGAGAATGTGATCGTAGACCTGAATGACCATCACCACGATCGCGCCGAAAAACGCTCCGACGAGAATCGCAGCACCGAGGGTTCGGGAGCCAGCCGCCATCGAATCGCGCATTCCAAAGAACATCCCGCCGTACATCCCGATGAGTGACGCGGGCACCATCGAGTTAAACATTCCGATCAGCGGGGCCAGAAGTAACCCAACAGCGATATGGATGATCATGCCGATCGCCATACCGATGAGCATAGCGATGACCATGTCCATACCAGGCCAAATGGCAGTGCGCACACCCAGTGCGGTGAGCGCACCGACTGCCATGCCCGCCAAATAGTCGCCAAACATGAAGTACATGCAGCCTCCGGTAGCTAGTGCGAATCTGGTTCGCCACTTGGCCCCTGAACGGGATGCTCACTGAAAAACCATCCACCCTTTTCGCTCGGATAGGGGATTTCTGTGGCGGCCGAATATGTCACCTCGACCCCCGCGCCGGGGCCGCGTCGCTGCGGACGCCGCCGCAGACCGCTTGGTGTTGCGTATGTGCGAGCCTCAGCGTGACCCCGACCCCTGCGGGGCGGGGGGCGGTGCTGACGAAGAACCATCCATCATTCCGCCCATGTTTCCCATACCACCAGAACTACCACGCATCATTCCCCGCATCCGCTTCATGCAGCAGCCCTTTCGGCCGGAGTTCTTGCCCATCATCCCGGTCTTGGGCGCATCGTTTTCCGCGGGCGACCCACCAGGCGAAGGGGCAGCTCCTCCCATCATGCCGTTCATGCCGTTTGCCGGACTGCCCGAGCTGCCACCCATCATCCCGCCCATTCCATTCATCATCCCGCCCCCGGGACTCGGAGCGGCCTTCGTACCGCTCGTTCCGCCAGTTTCGCCGGGTGTGGCTTGCGCCATACTTATTGATGCCCACGTCAAAGCGAGCAGCGCGGCAAATAACGCGGTGCAAACCGTTTTCACTACACGGTTCTTCAATTTCATCTGTGAAACTCCTTTCTCCTTCAGTCCTCGGCATCAAGATTCTTGTTCTTCAAGCTCCTCCGACTCGGCCCTATCGGGTCTCCGTCGCAGGCCACCCTAAAGACTGGTTTATTCGCTAGCTGTCGCTGCGAACAGGTCGCAGTAACCCATCGGGCTGATCGTTCCGGCGACCACCTTACAAGTCGCCTCCATCATGGCGGCGCAACCGTCACCGGATCCCGGTTGAAAGAACCTGCAATGCACGCAATTGCGACCGTCATTGCAACCTGCAAAACGATAATTGACCAAGCCTTTATCGGCTTTCGCTTCGGCTTCGGCGTTGCCCGAGTTGGCCAGTCCAATAAAAAAGGCACCTCCGCAGACAGCGGAGAGCTTTTTCAGAAAATCTCGCCGATCAAATCCCGAACTATGCATGCTAAAACCTCTCTTTTTGGTTACTTCTAATTCTGTCCGCGCACTCCCGGTCAGGCTCCGGCGGGCGCCCACGCAAGAAGCACCTGCCTGAAAGGCAGGCAGCACAGGTCCGGAAACACGACCATAAGACCAGCCTTGGTGCCTGGTACGCGGCGTGCTATCCGGGCTGGTACTTTCGTTATGTCGTCCAGCCGAACGCCGGTTCTTTCACTTGGGTTTCTCGCGGCAGCGACCTTTCTCGCTGCCAATGCAGGCTGGGCGGGGATCCGGTCCGATCCATCGGCGCAGCCGCGGGCATCCGCCCGCACCTGCATCGTCCAGTACGACGCTCTGCTCCTGCAGGCTAAGCAAGCGCTGGCTCGATCAGATCGACCTACGGCGCTAGAACTCCTGCTGCACGCTAGGCAACTGGCCAGGCAGTGCCCCGGTCTCCAAGACCAAGAGTCCACCGGTCTCGCGCTCGCCGACAACAGTTTCGACATCCCTTAACGCAAAGCCCGGTCGATCTCTTCGGGCGCAACCTGCTGACCGTTCTTGAGGCGATTTATCAGGTCATCGAGCTGGATACGTTTCGACATCCAGCGGCCCAGTGCCGCGCCCTTGGGTGGCTCCGGCATCTGTTGGCCAACCTGCTCTCTCCGCGCTTCAAGCTGGCTCAGAGTCACTTGCCGCTCGGCGGTAGCAGTCCTTCCGACTCCTACCGGGCCGGCGAAGGCTGGCGCAGTGGCGCTGATCAAGGCGCCGAGCACGATGGTGCCTATGGCTATAGTCTTCATTTTTCGAACCTCCGAACCCGCGCCGGTACGAACCAACGCGTCATCCTATTGGTCCTGCAGCGCCCTAATTGGGAGCCTCAGGATTTCAACCCAGACGTAATAACCGGAGGAGCGAAAATCAGATCTGACGAGAACAGAGAAAGTCGATCAGAGGGGGTGGTGGCGCTGGCGAGCGCCAAATCGAACGGGCAAAAGAAGCCGCCAAGGAAGGTACCGTAACCGTAGCGTCCGCTCTAACCGCAACAGCAGTGATGTCTGGAACCTGAACCGTAGCCGGATGTGCAAGCGAGCTCTCGGTGCTTATCGACACTTGGCAGCAATCATTCGCATGCTGCGCCGACGGCATTGGACATTTCGTTGCACAGCAGTCACCATCATTCGCTGCCGCGACGCGAACAGATCCGCACGCCAGCCCAAGCTGGAATACCAAAGCAAAAACGAGCAGCGCATTTGCGATCTTTGCCACTGACACAAGTGTAATCCAAGTTGACCGAATTGCACAATAGGCCGAACGGTGCACCGCTGTAAAAGAGTCCGATCTTTCAAAGCACGCTCAATCTGGCGTCAGATCCTGATCCGCTCCATCTCGTCGAGCTAGATTTCGTCCTAGGTGCGACCGTAGAGCTTGGGGTACGCGGAGACTCGTGCGCAGCAATCTGCTGGCGAGTGCTTCAGACTGCCCCAGACAGCGGAGCTGAAGCGGAGACGGCTTGTCCGCCCCTTGAGCTCTGCCTTGCGCTAGAATAGTCCCGCGGCGTAGTGCGTGCCGTGGCCGCCGCGGTCGAACGCCAGATGTACCTCGGTGCGCTCACCGCGATTCTTGCCCAGCCCAGTTACGATCGCCACGCGCCAGCCGTAATTTCCCTGAGGCGTCCGCGAGCGTGCGCTTGGCGCGAGCATTCGCCATTGCACGGCGCGCGCTTGAACGCCGGTATTCAGGATTGACCTCCGTCACGCGCGGCGTGATCGGCGGTGTCGAACGGCGCCGCCCTTGTCTTCGATAGGGCTGCGGCGATCCGGAACGCACTCCCGCCGATTGCCAGCGCGATTGCGCACAGCTGAACCATCGGCGAGGAACCGAGCCAACGCCAAAGGAGCGCTGGCTGGTCAAGCGGGGCGCGCGCGGATGGAAAAACGATGGTAGTGAAAAGCCTGAGCGAGATCAGTCCCACGCCAAGGCTGGCCGCCCGCGCCGCCAGCATTTCGATGTTTTCACCGGCCATCATCAAACACCTCATCTCTCAAACCTCCTTCGCCCGATGCCGCGCACCGGGGTGCCGCGGCGGTAACTGTCGGAATAAAGGCACGGCCGCTTGGTTCACTGTCGCGCGCTCTCCAGTTTTCCGGTGTTCTGGCTCTTTAGTGTTCGGGCGCCGACGTGGAGAAACGGCACGATCAGGATTGCGACCAGCGCAAACATCGTGGCGCTGGCGATGGTGGGATTGATCCCGGTGAGGCGGACGAAGTAGCCGGCGTCATGGTGGAGGGGAACATCTGAGTAGGCGTGAAACGCATCCTCGAGAAGCTCGCCAAACACCCAGATCGACCACCAGAACCACAGCGACGCCACGAAATTGAACAAGTGTCCCGTTCCCAGGTGCCCGACCTGCCTGCTGAAGATGTACGTACAGAACAGCCAGGCGACGATGCTGGCGAATGAGCCAGCGCCGCAAAAGAGCGGAGTAACCCTGGTACAGGTGGTGTGCGGTTCCATCCCGAACGGCATCAAGCGCCATTGCGTGACCTCGCCGCCTTCGATCAGGCAGGCCGCCGCATGGCCGCTTTCATGAATGCTGGGAACGATAATCAGGGTCAGCACCGGCGTGATGCCCCAGATGAAAACAAAGAGAACTAAATCGAACCCGCGAGTGACTATTTGCCTGGCGCTCATTGTTGCTGCCGTGCTCTCGCTGTCCCGCGCCCCTACCGCTTCGCCAACGGCGGTTAAAGTTCTATGAGTCTTTGTCATTGCGGTTCTGAAGCTCGGTGACATCGACCGCGATGTCCTTTGTGTACTGACCGGGCCTTCCCGGCTCGTAGCCGAGTTGGGCCGCTCCGCCGCCGCCTGGCCCGTTGCTTGGTGGTGGTAGTGCTGGGCCGCTGGGGGACGGGCTGGAGCCGCCGTTGAACGGGCGCGGTTTTCCGGTGAATGGATTGAGCACCGTGGTAGCGGCGCTTGCCGCTGCCTCGGCGCTGGTCCGGCGCTGATGGTCTCTGAGTATGCTCTGAATGGCGGTCTGTTCGCCGTTGGCCGCGTTGCCTTTGCCACCGCCTAGGCTGGCGACGCCCTCGGAAACCTTCTTGAGGCCGGCGGTGATCGGATTGACGATCCTGGCGATGGTCTGGGCAGTGTAGGCGGCCTCGAAGGCGTGAGCGAGCGCGAGTCCGACCGTGCCGCCGACCAGCTCGGCCGCCATGCTAGGCACGGCGACGGTGACCACCGCGAACACGGTCGCTAGCGCGGCGTAGATCAGCATGTCGCTCGTCGCGAGAGTTCCGGAGCAAACAGTGGTCATGATTTTTGACGGCGGAACGTAGTAGCTCATTACCATCGGCACCGCGGTGGTCACCGGCTTGCAGGCCGCCGCCAACGCCGCCTCCCACTGCGCGACCATCTGCATTCCGAGCGCGAGCACGGCGTAAAAGAAAAGCACCTTTACGCCGATGCGGATCACGTTGGTGAAGTAGCCCTCAGAAGCGCTGGCGGTGAAGCGGTTGCCGCCGAAGCCGAGCAGGATCACGCCGAGACTGGTGGTCAGGTACGCCTTGACGAGCGTGAGAAGCAGCTCGACCGCCACGATCAGAAACGCCGCGGCAACGACGAGCGCGCAAAAGCCTTCGACCAGCGCAAGCTCAAGGCTGGATACGACTCCGCTGGTGGTAGGGCTGCTAAGCAGGGTGTTCGCCATATTCAGTCCGGCCTGTATGACGCTTTGGGGGCTGAGCGCCGACAGGCCGCTGATCGCGGAGCCGATGCGCGAGAAGCTCTGGATGACCAGATACATCCAGGAGAAGCCGTTGACGATCATCAGGTAGACAAAGCCGCCGCTGAGAACGTGCTTGAGCATCCGGCCGAGGAAGAAGGAGGGATCGAGCTGGCCTTCGGCAGTGTACTGAATCCACGTGACGATGATGTCGATCAGGAAGAGCGCGAAGAAAAGCTTGAGCGCGTAGGGCTGGATGACTGCGCTGTAGTGAACTGCGGCGGTGTAGAATTGGGCCGTTATGTTGTCAAGATTGAAGTTACTCATTGCATCGACTCTCTATTGAGTCTGTTCACTGCGGAGGTGGTTTGGTGCTCGGTTTGAGCATTTGCGCAGCACCGGGCACCTGCGGCGGTCCTGACATGATCGCTCGTTCTTGTTTCTCGACGATGTGCTGGTGGTAGACGCTCCAGGCACTGTAGAGCAGCGCGAAGATGCCAACAATGGCGAGCATGAGGACTATGGGGTTTTGCTCTTTAAGGTTCTTCATCCGAAAATTCTCTCAATTGCTATTGCGGCGGTGGTTGAGTGCTGGGTTGGAGCATTTGTGCACCACCCGGTACTTGTGGTGGCGCACCAGCGATCGCCAACGCCCCAAGCTGGCTTTGGGTCTGGCGGTTGACCTGGTTGCCCGCTGCCACGTTCTGCGAGTTCATCATCGCCATCACGAGCTGGCGCAGCATCTGCACCTGCTGGACTTGGGCCAACGCGATCTCGTTGCTCACTTGGATCGCCTGGAGCCTGCCGACCGCAGTCTGGTTCTTCGTTTCGAGCATCTGCAGCGCGGCCTGCTCGGTCTGGAAGTTCTGGGCCTGGGCCTGCACGCTCTGCAATGCTCCATTGAGGGTGTTGAGCGTGGTGTCGGCGCTCGCCATAGGGCTTTGAACACCCGGCGTGTTGGTGGCGTTGTAACCGGGATAGAGCTGCTGGAATTGCTGGGAGAGGCCCTGGAAGGTGTAGGACAGTCCCTGCTGCTCCGAGATCAACCCGCCCAGATTGGTGAGCAGGTTCTCGTTCGACTGCCACACGCCAGCGCCGCCGCCAGTGGTATTCTTGACCATGTACTGGAGTTGCTGGGCGAGATCTGTGACGCTGGCGGTCTCCTCCTGAAGCTGCGCAAGCTGACGCCCGAACATGTTGGGGTCGAAAACGATCTGCGTGCCGCCACCAAACTGCGCCCGCGCGAATCCCGGCGTCAGGAGAAACGCCAGAACCAGCACCGGAAACGACGTAAAGTAACGCTTTAACTTCATTTCACCATCCTCCCCTTTCACGCCGCCGCTTCAGGCTGAACGATGTGACCGTTCAGATGTCCGTTGGCGGCAATGATGTGCCTCCCGGCCGCCGCAATCTCGGGTAGCTGGCGGTCGAGGTAGTCCGCCCATTCACTGAGCCCGCCCGCCCGCAGCCACTCCACGGGCCAGCGCTCGCCGAACTCGGCGATCATGCGCCGGGCGGCGAGCACGTCGTCCTTGGAGCCGGCGCCAACGAACGCGAGCGCTGCTGGTCCCAGCGCAAACTGGAAGAGTCGCCGGCCCAACGGCGATACGTAGTAGTAATCGCGCTTGGGCGCGGCCTCGGCGATGAGATCGATCTGGCGGTCGGAAAGCCCGAATCTGCGGTAGAGCTCGCGGGTCTGGGGATTGCGGGCTTCGGCGTTGGGCAGATAGAGCTTGGTCGGGCACGATTCCAGGATAACGTCGCGATAGGGGGAATTGGCGATTTCGCTGAGGCTCTGGGTCGCCAGCACGACGGCGGCGTTTTTCTTGCGCAGCGTGCGCAGCCATTCCTCGAGCTTCGCTCCAAAGGTCGTGCTGGCCAGCACCACCCATGCCTCGTCGATCACGATCAGCGTGGGCCGGCCATCGAGCCGCTGCTCGATCCGGTGAAACAGATAAGTGAGGACCGGGATGATCACGTTTGGTCCCATCCCCATCAGGGTTTCGAGCTCGAAAGTGACCAGATCACCATCGAGCAGCACGTCGCTATCCGCGTCGAGAAACCGTCCGAGTGGCCCGGCGAGTGAAAACGGATTCAAGCCGTCGCGCACCGCCGGGTCCTGCACTTGGGTGATGAGGTTGGTGATGGTGCGTTGTTCGATGGGGGCCTCGGCCAGCAGCGTGAGGCCACGGTATAGCGCCTTGGTTTGCGGCGGCGCGAGTTTCACGTTGCTGAGCGCGATCCAGTTCTCAAGCAGCCCTTGAACCTTCATCCGATCGGTCGGATCGTCGATGCGTGCCAGCGGCTGCAGTGGCACTTCCTCCTCGCCCAGATCGAGATGCTGGCCGCCCAACGCCTTCGTGAGGACGAAAGCGGAGTAGCCTTTGTCCATGAAAAAGATCTGCATCCGAGGGACTGCGCGGGCGTTCGCCGCGATGAAGCCGAGCGCGACGCTCTTGCCGGCGCCGGTTGGCCCAACGAGCATCGTATGGCCGGTGTCGGTCACATGGAGATTCAGGCGCCATGGCGTGCCGCCTGTGGTCGCGCCGTAGCAGAGCGCCGGCGTGTCTTTCGGGTAGTAGGGACAGGGATTGACCTCCAGCCCCGGCCAGACGCTGGTGAGCGGCATGATGTCGGCGACGTTGCGCGTGCTCACCAGCGGCTTGCGCACGTCGTACCAGCCGTGGATCGGAATCGAGCCCAGCCACGCCTCGGTAGCGTTATGAGTCTCGATGCGCGGGTCAAAGCCCATGTTCTGACAGGTCTTGAAAATGAGCCGCGCCGCTTCCCTTATATCCGCGCGGGTATCGGTGCTGACGACGATTTTTACGGTCACGTAGCAGAACCGCACCTCGCCGCCTTCGGCCTCGGCAATGGCGTCGTCGGCGTCGCCCGCCATCTTGAGCGCGTGCTGGTTCTCGAACGCGGCGCCCGAGCCCGATCCGATGCTCTCGCTGATAATCGCGCGAGCGCCCTTGCGCTTCTGGAACCAGTTGCGCCGCACTACGCCGAGTTGCCCGACTGACGCGCGCAGCCCTTGCGGGAGCACGCGGATCGAATAGCGGAAGGAAAGCGGAAGCTCGTGCAGAAACGCCGCTAGCTCCGCGTGCGAGAAGAGCGGCATGCCGGCGAGCGAAATCACGCGGATGTGCCGGCCGCCGATGCGCGGCTCCGTCCCGGTCACGAATTCCTGGTTGCCCAATACCGCGTCGAGAGGCACCGCCCCGCGCGGCGCCCGGACTTCGGAGACGCATCCGTTGATGCAGGTGGTGATGTGCGAGAGCAGCTCCGACATGCCGAGCAGCCTTAGCTTGAACGCTGGGCTCAGCGCATCGGCAAAATCCTGCAACTGGTGCTTGTACCACTCCCGCTCGCGCTCCCGGCTCTCGCCGGCACCGGAGACGAAGACCCCACTGAGCCTCGATTGCGTTTCAGAAAGCCTGCGGCATGCGATGCTGAACACGGTCGTGCTCTCGAAGTGGCGTCCCTCCTGGGCGTAGTGGAGATCGCCCTCGTGGCCGATTAGCTGGCCCACCGGATCGGGGAAGGCGCGTTTCGGGCGCGGCGCGCTCGGATGGCGGATATAGTCGATCTGCCACGCGAAGCTTTCGTCCAGCCGGATGAGCGCGCGATTGGCGAGCGCGCGGTGCGCGTCGAGCTCCTCGGCGCTGGCCGAATTCAGATCGGGACCCGCGCAGGCGAATGCCGAAAGGCGCGCCCCGTCTTTCATCATGATCGTGTACGGGTCTTCGGCGTAGGCGAAGTTGAACAGATCGTGCAGCCCGCGCCTGAGATCGGGCTTGCGCCTTAGATCACGAAATTCTTTGAACAGCATGCCTTCTCCCCTTCCCGTCAGCCGCGCATCTCGCGCGGAGTCGGCACCGTCGGCCGGACGCGCGCCGGCGCCGGCGCCCACACCGAAGCCCGCGCCGAATAGCGCTCCTGATAGCGGAACTGGCGGATGCAGACCCGGCTGAATTGCGAATCGACTTTGGCCGCCTGCACCAGCGCCCAGTGGCCCGCGGTCGCGAGCAGCGCGCCCAGCGCGGCGGTGTACCATTGTCCGCCGCCCAAGATCAGGGCGGCGGACGCGATCCAGTTGGCGATCGCCAGCGGACGCTCGGCTCCCGCCAGCAGAATTGGCCGCACCAGCGACTGATGGATGACGTTGAACCGGGTCCCGCCTTGGTTCACGGCCGGTGACTCCTTTAGAAAAGTGCTGCGCCCAGCGGGAACAGCGTGGTCATAAGCTGGGTCGCGCCCAGCGCCGCCGCGCCGCCGAAGGCAACTGCCGACATCTTGCGCACGCCGGTGCCATGCTCGCTCACCGACCAGGTGATGCCGGTGCCGATGATCGCCGCAGTGACGATGGCGTGCGCCACCGTCCCCTGCAGATCGGTCTGCAAAGTTGTTAGCGGCACGTCCCACGGCAGCACGCCGCCAGCGGTCGCGGCGAACGCGCGCGCCGGGAGCGCGATGGTGAGCACGCCGAAACCGTAGCCTAGCCGCGCCGCCCATCTCGTCATCCAAGCTCTCGTCTTCCTGAACCTCTTCATTTCCCTGACCTCCTGTTGGCTTTGAACCTCACGCCTCCTCTTGGGCGTCCGATTCCCCGTGTCAAAACGGCAGGCCCGTGCCGCCCGCGAAGGCAATGCGCGCGAAGGCCGCGCCGATCACCGCGGCGAGCGTAAGCACGCCGGCGAGCTCGGGCAGGCTCCACTCGCCGCCATTGAGCAGCGCGAAATTGGCTGCCGTTACGAACGCAATCACCACTGCCGTGAGCGGAAAAAATGCGAGCGGACTCATCAGTTAAAGCTCCACCGGCGCGAGCCTGAACCCCTCGCGCATGTCGTAACCTTCGACGCGAACCAATTCTGTCACTCGCCTCCCTGTCGGCGTGCGCGCGATGAAGGCAAGGAGATTGATGGTTTCGGCGATCAGCTCCGGCTGCGGCGGTACGCCCGCTTCCTGGACCAGACTCGATAAACGGGTCAGCACGCCGCGCGCGGAATTCGCATGCACGGTGGTGACGCCGCCAGGATGCCCGGTAGCCCACGCCTTGAGCAGCGCTAGCGCTTCCCCGCCGCGCACCTCGCCGATGATGATGCGATCGGGCCGAAGCCGCATGGTCGCGCGCACCAGCCGCGTCAGATCGGCGTGCTCGCTGGTATGAAGCTGGACGAGGTTTTGCGCGCGGCACTGGATTTCGAGGGTGTCTTCGATGATCACGTAACGCTCACCCAGCGCGGAGAACGCGACAATTTCGTTGATGAGGGCGCCCGCAAGCGTGGTCTTGCCCGAACCGGTGCCGCCGCCGATCGCGATGTTCTGACGGCGGCGAATGGCGTCGCGGAAAATCTCCGCCTGAGCCGCGCTGACGATCCCGTCGCGCACGTAATCATCGAGCGAGTAGAGCACTTGGGCGGGCTTTCGCATCGCGATGCAGGGGCGGCGGGCGACCGGCGGCAGCAATCCTTCGAAGCGGATGCGTTCGATGGGCAGCTCGCCCTCCACGATCGGATGCTCGGCGTTGGCGACCGTGTTGAGCGCCGCGGCGGCAGTCCCGATCAGGCTTTCCACTTGGCTGGCCGGCATCGAAAAGCCAGCCTCATACAGCTCTTTGCCGTGGGCCTCGAACCACACGCGGCCGTCGTCGTTCACAAGAATGTCGGTGATCCGGGGGTCGGCGATCGCGGCGAGGATGCGCGGCCCGAGCTGGCGACGCAAAAGCTCATCGAGCCGCCGCTCCTGAATCTGCTGCGCGGAGATCACGCTTGCGCTCCGTTGACGGCCGACGCAGGTTCGGAGGGCTCGGTGCGTAGGCGACGCAGAAGATCCTCCACCTCATGCTGCCAGTGTTGGTGATGCTCTTCGCCCAGCCTGCGCAGCGCGAACTGATCAAGCATCACGATGAGCGTGCTGATTTGATCGAGCGCATGACGGAGGCCTCCGCTCGCCACGCGGCGCACAGCATCAACTAACAGCTTCTCCGTCTCCGGTCCCACCGCCGCACCGTATGGCGCTTCCTCGAAGTCGGCCGGTATCAGCCGCTCTTTCAGATAACGCGAAAGCGACAGCCGCCTACGTGCCGCCTCGCGCCTTACCTGCTTGAGCTCGTCTTCGCTGACATAGATCGCGATTCTCGGTCTCATTGTCGCCTCTTCTCCCCTACTCATGCGCCGCCGGCTTCGGCTCGGGACCGTCAGTCGCGAGTTTTAGAAACCGCAGCTTGCGATTCCCTCCGTCGCGGTTCGCGTCTCCCGCGCCATTTCCGTTTGGTGCGGCTTCGTTCTGCGGCGGTTCCTTGTGTGCGGCTGCGCCCGCGGCATAGATCGAAGTTGCTCGTTCCACTTTCTTCCGTTCGTCAGTGACGGGCGACGCGGTAATCGTTCGATCGCTCGTGACAGGCGGCTTGATCGCTGCCAGCCGCCGGAAATACGGCGCCTCGTGGTATTTAAGCAGCCGCGCGCGGATCGGGCGCTGCCCGCGCGCGAAGATCAGCACCTCGTTCACGCTCATGCGCCGCGCCTCGTCCGGCGTCATCAGCGGGCGGCCCACCTCCGGCTCCGAGACGCTCGCGCCGCCGCCCGACTGCGTGCGGTGCGCGTGGCGCACGCTGGTCTGCCCGACCAGCCGCGAGATTTCTTCCGCGCTCTTAAGCGAGTTCGGCGTGAAGCGGACCGTGGTGTCGCAGTTATCGACAATCGATTGATTAGGCCCGTAGAACTCGTGGAGCTGGCTGAGGCTTTGCACGGCGAGACAGGCGCGAAGGCCAAAACCGGCGATATGGTTCATCGATTCGGCGAATTCTTCGAAGCGGCCGAAGAGCGCGAACTCGTCGAGCATCAACAAGAGCGGGCGGCGATGCGGCGATACCGGCCGGCCGTCTTTGTAGGCGAGCTTTTCGGTGAGCCGGCGCACGATCTGGTTGAGCATGAGCCGCATGAGCGGCCTCAGCCGATCGCAGCTTTCCCGCGGCACCGTCAGGTAGAGCGAGGCCGGCCGCTTATGATTGACCAGATCGTCGATTCTGAACTCCGAGTACTCGGTGGCCTCGGCGATCAGCGGGTCACGGAACAGCGGTAGCCGCGTGACGATCTCTGAGATTATGCCGCTGCGTTCCTTCTCGGCGGTGTTGAGCACCGCGCGCATGCTCTCCGCCACCACCTGATGCGTCCGGGTCGGTTCGCCCCGGCTGGTGCGCCAGCCCATGACGCCCGCTGGATCGTGGTCGGCGGTCATCATCCCCTGCAGCGTCTCCTCGATGGTCGAAGCCGGATCGGTGAGCAGCCCGATTAGCCCGCGCAGGGTCTTGTTGGGCTCGACGTAGAGCAGGTGAAGGATGGCCCCGGTCAGCAGCGCCGAGCCGGCCGCCACCCAGTGGCTGCCGCTCGCAAAGCCCCGGCCATCGGGGTCCACCAGAATCTGCACCAGGTTCTGCGCGTCGGCGATCTCGCGCCGCGTGCGCAGCCGCACCTCTTCGAGCGGATTGAACTTGACGCCGCCCTCGCGGACATGGGCCGGATCGAAGTTAAGGCAGAGCTGGCCCATGCGCTTGCGCGCCCCTGCGGTCACCTCCCAGAGCTCGCCCTTGAAGTCGTGAACCAGCGTCGAATGGGGCCAGGTCAAAAGCGTTGGCACCATGTTGTTGACGCCCTTGCCCGCCCGCGTCGGCGCCTCTACGAGCACGTGGCCCAGCCCGCAGTCGCGCAGATAATGCAGTTTCCCGTGAACTCTCCACGCGCCCAGGTAGACGCCGTCGCGCGGCTTGAGCGCCTCAAGCAGGCCGGCGCGAACCAGCCGCCGCCTGACCGGGCGCGGCAGATAACGCGATGGGGCCAGAAACCCACTCGTCCGCACCTCCTGCGCGTTGGCCCACCGCGCCGAACCATGGAGGTCGGGCGTCGTGTCACGCAGCCACCAGCGCGCAATGTTAATCGCTCCCGTCGCCAGCGCGGCGTCCACGAGCAGGGGTAGTGCAGCCTCGCGCGCGCACAGATTCCACACGGGCCGCAGTTGTTCGGCGCCGTGCCAGCGGATCCACCACGCAATCCATTCCCACGGCGCGTAAAGCCCGCCCGGCAGCGTCGGACCTAACGCGTGCGCGTAGCCGAACAAGCGTGCGGCGTGCTGCGTCACCCACCAGTTGATGAACAACGCGGTGGTGGCGAAGCCCGCAACGCTGATGAGTTTGACCTGGGTAAGCCGCGCATTCGCAGCCCTGTTTGCGACTCGATAGGGACGATATTCCGCCATGACTATCTCTCCTGCTCCTCGCCCCTGTCACGCTGGCGCTGGCGCGCCCGCGTTTTGATGATGTCGTGCTCGCGCTGACGGCGGCGGAGGTCCGGCTCGTGCTCGGGCGAAAGCTCCCAAGTCCGTTCATCAATCTGCCGCGCCAATCCAAGCTTCTCGAGGTATCGAAGCCGGTCCATCTCCTGCTGGGCTGTTATCCGCGCGTTCTCGCTCCAGGGCTCGAACCCGGCGTAGCTCACGACCCGATCGAGGCCAGCCCGCCGCTTGAGCGTCCGGTCGATCTCGGTCCATTGCTCGCGTTCGATGACCCGTTCCCGCGCGAGCAGAACCTCGCGTTCGGAGCGCGGCCCCAGTTCGCGCTCAACGAGCCGCTCGCTCAGCTCGCGGATGCCGTGCTTGAGATACTCGCGGTCGATCTCCAGCACTCGGCCATCCTCGCGGAGCCCACGGATGACTAGATGGACGTGCGCGTCGTCGGTGTTGTGATGGTCGATCGCGACCCACTCAAGTCGCGTACCGAGATCGCGCTCCATTCCTGCGACCAGTTCGCGCACGTGAGTCCTCAGATCGATCCGCGTCGCGTCCTCGGGCGAGACGATGAACGACCACATCAGCTCGTCGCCACGCTCCCACTCGCGGACGGTTGCCACGAGATCGAGGCCCTCGCGGCCAGCGTCAAATCCGAACCCGCGTTCGTGTTCGCTTTGGGCGCGCTCGCGAGAGAGATAGCGCGCATGCGCCTTCCAGCCACCATTGTGCCGGTTGCGACGGAATGACGCCTTCACAACCGAGCGGCGCGCATAGAACCGTGCCGCGCTCGACGGACTACGGCGCCTCGCGCCGCTGCCTGCGGTCGTCTTCGACTGCCGGCGAATGGTCCCCGCTGCGCGCACACGGCGCAGCATGCGCGCCCACCACGGTCGAAGCGGGCGCGGCCCGCGCGCCTGACCGGGCTTGAGTTGCCCGAGCCGAAGACCGGCTTCCTGATCAGCGTTGAGGTACTTCGGCCGGCGCATTGGCCTCCTCCTTCAACAGGTGGGTCAGCACCGCCGAAAGCCGATCCGGATTCTCCGGGGCGCTTCCGCCCATAGCCGCGATCAGCCGTCTCATCTGCCCGCTGGATAGGAGCAGCGAATGAAGCTCGCGAGCGCGCGTCCACGACCGCCACGCCCGCTTCGAGGTCGCCCGCTCGTCAAGCTTTTTGCGCCCAAGCCACGCGACTTGCGACCGCTCGCCGGCGGTGAGCGTCGCGGCCTCGCGCGCCGCGCTGAGCAGTACTCCGAGCAGGAAATCGGGCGGTTCCCGGTCGAGCCCGGCAAGCGCTACCAGCCCGCCCAGGTTGGCAAGGTGATGGACCCGAACCCCCTGTTCGCGCGTGTGTTCGCTCATGACCTTTCTCACCACGTGACTACCGGCTGGAGCGCCCCGCGTATGCTCGTAAGTGGGATGGGGCCGAAGTAGCGCGAGTCCCAGCTTCGCGGGTCGTTGAAGCCGAACAGCCAGACCTCGCCCGTACTCACGCGGCGGACGCCCCATGGCACATGCGCGAGCGGCTTGCCAGCGCTGTCGCGGGCCGCCGTGCGGCTGTCTTGAAACCTCGCACCGTTGACCGCAACCGAGCCCGGCTCGACCGCCACCACGTCACCCGGCAAAGCGCCGATGATCTTCGCGACCGGCTCGGCTCCCGCCGGGCAATCGCCTCTGCGAAGGTATCCGCGCATGAGTCCGTCACTCGCGATCGGCGGGGGCAGACACGCGGCGACGAGCGCGCCCCGGCCTGCCGAAGCGCAGGTCACAAGGCGGTAGATGCCGGCTGGCGCCGAGCTATCTGTGAGCGTGATTCGGAGATGAAGCACGCGGCCCAGACCAGAGAGGATGGCCAGTGCGATCAGCGCTGCCGCAGCGGCGGTCACGATGCGCGGAAGATGCTCGGACGGCTCGAAGAGCTTTCTACGCGCAGTGCGCGGCGCGGTGCTCAAGATGGCGACTGCGGCCCGAGTGGCACGGGTCACCATGGTGTCATGTGCCCCGTAGTGACCTATGGAAAAGGCGGGCAAGTGTCGTAGGAAATCGCGGGCGGCGGGCCACAGTGACCCG
>JADEYI010000684.1_pt1 | contig 39173 bp, 31 predicted proteins | sample 8542331 | NCBI WGS metagenome assembly JADEYI01 (sample SAMN16510988, study PRJNA670497) | mine drainage metagenome | isolation source: biofilm near Copperflume 1 | place: Germany: Marsberg coppermine Kilianstollen | collected 2018-02 | reverse complement strand
CAGGCGGGCGTTGGTCACCGACTCCCCACGCGGCGCTGGCAGACCTGAGCGTGGATCGGGCCAGGCCGGCGCGTGGATCCTGCCAGATGCCCGGGTGAGGGCCACCCGTCACCGACATGCAGACCAGTGCCCGCCTGATGGCCATCTGCCGGAACCCTGGGACGGAGGGCTCGATCCGATGGGCGTCCTCGTCGACGACGTGTCCGGCAATCACAGCCAGCGCGGGCGCGTGCGTCGGCGCCGGCCGGAGTTACCTGTCGCGCCGAGCCGCGAGGGCGAAGGCGAGGAAGTAGGCGTCGAGCAACTCCGGAGTCGATCGGTAGAGGTTGTCCCCGACGAGGAAGTCGCACACGACCTCGCGCGTGCGTGCGATCTCACGAAGGCGAGGGCCGCTCCAGCGAGGGTCCGCAAGGGTCAGATCGAGCAGCTCCAACGCGCGATCGAGGGCCGCTTCGAAGCGGCCCTCGTCGCCTTCCTGCCTGGCCCGGACTGCCCGGCCGACGTCGGCGCCAGCGTTGCCGAGCTGCTCCGCGAGCGTGAGCGTCCACCAGCGACCGCTCGCCAGGCCAGCGTGCATCGTCATCGGACCACCATTCGCGCGACGATCGACGTGACCGCCGCGCGCACCGCCGCGTCGTCGACCGAGCGTGTTCGGTTGCCCTGCCGCGGGCGGATGTTGATCACAGAGTCGAACTCGATGAACCTCGCGCTGCCGAACTGCGCCGGGTAGAGGTTGATCCCCCAGAGAGTGGGTTGCGGCGAGCCTTCGTCGAGGAGCAGAGCCTCCTCGTCGGCGTGCATCTCACCCCCGACCGCCATGATGCCCTGCTCGATGTCAACGACCGCCTTCACGAGGTTCTCGAACATGCCCTCGGCCATTCGCTCGAGAGCGGACAGCGCGATGGTCTCCCGCACGATCTGCATGGCGGGCGTGGGCTCCCGTGGTTCGTCCTGTCCCATGAGTCGAGCGTACTGGCAACGGCCCCGGGAGTCCACCTCGGAGCGCGTGTCGGCAGCGGCTGGCGTGGCGCGGCTACCATTGGCCTCCCGTGACGACCATCGCCCCGAACGACTTCACGCAGCTCCACGTGTCAATAGCTCCGAGTTCGCGCACGGACACACCGCGACTTGGTGCAGGTGGCGTCCCGTTGACGCGTCAGCTTGCAAGACCGCGCGCTCGGGTAGTCGAGGCGTCGGTCGGTGGTTCGCCGGCCGAATGATGACGAGATCCACGGTCCTCGGGGAAAATGCCCCGATGGCCTCCCGTCCGGCGACGCTCGACGACGTCGGTCTGGTGACCGAGACGCTGACGCTGGCGTTCCTTCACGATCCCGTTTGGAGCGTGGCGCTCGCGAGACCTGATGGCGCAACGGTCCACCACGCGGCCTACTGGCAGCTGTACGTCGAGGGTGCGCTCAGCTACTCGACCGTGTTCATGACCGACGATGCGTCGGCCGTTTCGGTCTGGGTCCCACCCGACGGGATCGAGCTGTCGAACGCTGGCGAGGAGGCGCTCGAGCAGTTGGTCAAGGCGACGCTCGAGCCGGCCGCAGTACGCGCGATGTTCGACCTATGGGAGCGTTTCGCCGCGAACCACCCGCACGACGAGGCGCACGCCTACCTGAGCCTGTTGGCGACCCATCCCGACCATCGGGGCCAGGGCATCGGCCAGCGCCTCCTGGCGGAGGACCTGGCGCGATGGGACGCAGCAGGCGTGCCGGCTTACCTCGAGTCAACGAACCCCGGCAACGATCACCGGTATGAGCGCGCCGGCTTCAGGCGGCTCGGTGGCTTCCGGTCCGTGCTCGACGACGCCCCGATTTCGACGATGTGGCGTCTGCCACAGGCCTCGACACGGGTCGAAGGCCGATGAGCCCCCTGGCCCCGAACGACTTCGTGCAGCTCGACCGGTCAATAGCTGGGACTTCGAGCGCGGACTGACCGCAGGGAAGGCGACATGAGCGCAACTCAATTCTTGTCCGTGCGTGAGGACGAGCAGCAGAGGGCCCTCGACGTCCTCGTCCTGGCATTCGCCGCCGACCCAGTCGAGCGTTGGCTGTATCCGGAAGCGCGGCAGTATCTGACGCACTTCCCCGAATTCCTGGCGGCGTTCGGGGGCAAGGCGTTCACTCACGAGACGGTCTGGCAGCTCGGCGAGTTTTCGGCGGTCGCCATCTGGCTGCCTCCGCGGGTGGAGGTGGACGGCAGTGCCATCGTCGCCGTGCTCACGGAGACGGTCGCGCCCGCCAAGCACGAGGACACCTTTTCCATGCTCGGCCAGATGGATGACGCACACCCGAGATTCCCGCATTGGTACCTGGCATGGTTCGGCGTCGACGGGGCCGTGCAAGGCAGGGGCCTTGGCGGCGAATTGATGAGGCATTGCCTCACGGTCGTCGACGAGGATCATCTGCCGGTGTATCTCGATACCCCAAATCCCCGGAGCATCTCGTTCTATGAGCGTTACGGATTCAAGGTCACCGGCCAGGCCCAGGCTGGAGCATGCCCGCCCGTCGTTTCCATGTTGCGAGCCGCGCGCTAGCGAGTCCACCGATCCACCTGTGGCGACGTTCCCAGCCGCGGTGCGCTTCCTGCGGCGTCAGCCCCGGCTTGGTCGCGCCGCTACCATTGACCTCCCGTGACGACCATCGCCCCGAACGATCCTTCGCAGCTCCACCTGTCAATAACTCCGAGTTTGCATCTGCGATTCCATGCCACGGTCTGTATGTGGTGATCAAAGTCGCGGTCTACGGTGCGGGTGCGCTCGGCGGTTACTTCGGTGCGCGTTTGGCGGCGGGAGGGACGGACGTCACCCTCATTGCCCGCGGGGCACAGCTCGCGGCCCTGCGTATTGAGGGCATCAAGGTCCGGAGCCAGCTTGGCGACCTTGAGCTTCGTCTCGCGACCGTCGCCGACCCATCGGAAGTGGGACCTGTCGACCTCGTCCTCTTCTGCGTCAAGTCGTACGACACCGCCGAGGCGGCCGGCCGCCTCGGCCCTCTCCTTCGCCCGGAGACGTCCGTCCTCTCGCTCCAGAACGGCATCGACAACGAGGACCGGATCGAGGCGGTGATCGGCCCGGGGCACGTCATGGGTGGGGCGGCATTCGTCTTCGTCGCCCTCGCCGCGCCCGGCGTCATCGAACAGACGGGGACCGCGAACCGGATCGTGTTCGGCGAGCTCGACGGCCACCCGAGCGACCGCGCGCGACGGATCCTCGACGTATTCGTCGCGGGCGGCGTCGACGCGGAGATGACCCCGGACATCCGCGCCCATCTCTGGTCGAAGTTCTCCTTCATCTGTGCGGTTGCCGGGATGACTGCAGCCGTCCGCCTTCCGATCGGACCGATCCGCGACGATCCGGCGGCGTGGAGGATGTTCCGCTCGATCCTCGAAGAGGTCACGGCGCTCGCGAGAACCGATGGCGTCGACCTCGCGGCCGACCTGGTCGATCGTCAGCTCGCCCTGGCCGCCGGGCTCGCCGCCGACTCGTACTCGTCTCTCTACCACGATCTCGTGCACGGACGACGGATGGAGCTCGAGGCGCTCCACGGGATCGTCACCACCCGCGCCCGAGCAGTCGGCCTGACGGTCCCGACCTGTGAGGCGATCTACGCGATCCTGCGGCCCTGGGCGGAGCGCAACCGGGCGGCGACCGGCCACTGACCACGAAGCCCGCCAGCTGGCACGCCGGCTCCCATCGGTCCGTACAGCCACATCGCCAAGGTGGAGCGCTTCATCACGATCGGCGGGACTGCGGGCGTCGATCCGGCGACGGGTCGTCTCGCTGGCGAGGATGTAGGGTCGCAGACCAGGCAGATCCTCGACAGTTTCGAGGTGATGCCCTCGTCGGTCGGATCCGACCTTGGACACGTCGTTCACGTGAACGTCTTCTGGGGCGGATGAGCGACTTCGAAGCGATGAACGCCGCCTACTCGAGAAGATGGGCGACCATCGGCCCGCCCGTCGCCGGGCTACCATTGACCTCCCGTGACGACCATCGCCCCGAACGACTTCACGCACCTCCACGTCCATTCGGAATTCAGCCTGCTCGACGGGCTCGGTCGGATCGGCGACATCGTGGATGCGGCGGCCGCGCACGGGATGGATTCGATCGCGCTGACCGATCACGGTGCCCTCTATGGGGCGGTGGCCTTCCATCAGGCGGCCGTGGCCAGGGGCATCAAGCCGATCATCGGGGTGGAGGCCTACGTCGCCCGGCGGGGGATGCGCGACAAGGAAGGCAAGGCCGATGCCCAGCCGTTCCATCTCATCCTCCTCGCGAAGGACCTGACGGGCTACCGCAACCTCTGCCGGCTCATCACGGACGCGCACATCGACGGCTACTACTACAAGCCCCGGATCGACCGGGAGCATCTCGCGAGGTACAGCGAGGGCCTGATCGGGCTCTCGGCCTGTCTCAACGGCGAGATCGCCCGCTCCCTCGAGGTCGACGACTGGGAGTCCGCTCGCACGCTGGCCGGCGAGTACGGCGACATCTTCGGCAAGGACAATTTCTACCTCGAGCTCCAGGACCACGGCCTCGCGGAGCAGCGGCGCCTCAACGAGCAGCTCCTCCGGCTCGCACCGGAGGCAGGCCTGCCGCTGGTCGTGACCAACGACCTGCACTACGTTCGTGAGCAGCAGCACGAGGCCCACGACGTCCTCCTGTGCGTGGGCACCGGCAACAACCTCGATTCGCCGGGCCGGATGAAGTTCGAGACGAACGATTTCTGGCTCAAGTCGGCTGCCCGGATGGCGGCGCTGTTCCCCGACCAGCGGGAGGCGCTCCTCAACACCCGGCGCATCGCCGAGATGACCAACCTTGAGCTGCCGCTCGGGCAGCTGCGCATCCCCCATTTCCCGGTCCCCGATGGCGAGAGCGCGGAGACATGGCTGCGCGCCGAGTGCCAGCGGGGCCTTGCGCGACGCTACGAAGCGGTGACGCCGGAGCTCCAGGCCCGGCTCGACTACGAGCTCGACGTCATCCTGAAGATGGGCTACGCGGGCTACTTCCTCATCGTGGCCGACTTCATCCGGTTCGCCCGCGACGAGGGGATCCAGACGACCTGCCGCGGGAGTGCGCCGGGCTCGATCGTCACCTACACCCTCGGCATCACGCCGGTCGATCCGATCCTCTACCAGCTGCCGTTCGAGCGATTCCTCAACCCGGACCGGGTGACGATGCCGGACATCGACGTCGACTTCGAGGACGGCCGCCGCGAGGAGGTCATCGCCTACGTCGGGCGAAAATACGGCCAGGATCACGTCGCCCAGATCATCACGTTCGGGACGATGCTCGCCAGGGCGGCGATCCGCGACGTCGGTCGCGTCCTCGGGATGAGCTACGGCGAGGTCGACCGGATCGCCAAGGCCGTCCCCAACCAGCTCGGCATCCGGCTTGCAGATGCGCTCGAGTCGGCACCCGTCTTCCGCGAACTCGTCGATGCCGATCCGCAGGTGGGCCGGCTCGTCGACCTCGCGCAGCAGCTGGAGGGCGTCGCCCGCAACGCCTCGACCCACGCCGCCGGCGTGGTCATCAGTCGCGAGCCGCTCACCGAGCTCATGCCATTGCAGAAGGCGACGAACTCCGACGGGCTCATGACCCAGTACGAGATGCACGGCGTCGAATCCCTCGGACTGCTCAAGTTCGACTTCCTCGGTCTCTCGAACCTCACGATCCTCCGCCAGGCCGTCGAGCTCATCCGGGCCGAGCGAGGGGTCGCCATCGACCTCGACCACATCCCGCTCGACGACGGGAAGACCTTCGACCTCCTCGCCTCCGGCGAGACGACGGGCATCTTCCAACTCGAGTCGGCGGGCATGCGGCGCTACATCCGTGAGCTGCGACCGACGTCGGTCTACGACCTGGCAGCGATGGTGGCGCTCTACCGGCCGGGCCCGATGGACAATATCCCCGCCTACATCCGGCGCAAGCACGGCCAGGAGCCGGTGACGTATCTCCATCCGCTCCTCGAGCCGTACCTCGCGAAGACGTACGGGATCTTCGTCTACCAGGAGGACATCATGGCCGCGGCGGTCGCCCTCGGCGGCTTCTCCGGCCCGGAGGCCGACACGCTCGGCTACGCGATCCGCAAGAAGAAGTCGACGGTCCTCCGATCGATGCGCGAGCGGTTCGTCCGCCAGGCAGGGGAGCGCGGCGTGAGCCCGGCGACGATCGACGCGGTCTTCACCGCCTTCGAGCCGTTCGAGCGGTACGGCTTCAACAAGGCGCACGCGACGTGCTACGGGCTCATCGCCTACCAGACGGCCTACCTCAAGGCGAACTTCACGGTCGAGTACATGACGAGCGTCCTGACCGCGGTCCGCTCCAACGAGGAGAAAGTCGCGGCGGCGATCGCCGAGTGCCGTCGGCTCGGCATCGAGGTGCGCGTGCCAGACATCCATCGGTCGGACCTCGAGTTCACCGTGGAGAGTGCCGGGATCCGGTTCGGTCTCCTCGCCGTGAAGAACGTCGGTCAGGGCGCCATCGAGTCGATCGTGGCGGCACGGGAGGCCGGCGGACCGTTCCGATCGCTGACGGACCTCTGCACGCGGATCGATCTTCGGCTCGCCAACCGCAAGGTCCTCGAGTCGCTCGCCAAAGTCGGTGCGCTCGCCTCGTTCGGCCATCCGGCCCAGATCCTCCTCGGCCTCGACGACGCGGTGGCGGCGGCCCAGGCGACCCAGCACGATCGGGCTACCGGCCAGACGTCGCTCTTCGAGCTTGGGGCGGCGGATGCGGCGACGCTCGAGGCGGCGCTCCCGAGGACCGCCGAGACGCCGATCCGCGAACGGCTCCGCTGGGAGAAGGAGCTCCTCGGCCTCTATCTCTCCGAGCACCCGATGGGCGAGGTTGCCGAGGCGGTCGGTCGATTCGCGACCGCGTACTCCGGCGACCTGCGGGACGAGACGCTCGACGGGCAGCGCATCGTCGTCGGCGGCATCGTCACCGGGATCCGGATGGTCGTGACGAAGGCGAAGGCGACGATGGCGATCGTCTCCCTGGAGGACGTCCAGGGGTCGATCGAGATCGTCGTCTTCCCCAGGACGTGGGAGGAGACCGCGCGGTCCTGGTCGGAGGGTGCGATCCTCCTCGTCGCCGGGAGGATCGACCACCGCGGCGAGGAGGTGAGCCTGCTCGCCGACCTCGTCGTGGATTGGGACCTGGCCGTCGTGGCGGGGCCCGACGCGTTCGCCCGGCAGGTCGCGGCCGGCGAGCGGAGTCGAGGCCCGGGACGCCGATCGAGTGAGGTGAGGGACGGCGCGAACGGGCGGCGGACGCCGGAGCGCGGCAACGGATCCGGGCCTCGACCGGTGGCCGCGGATGCGTCGTCCGGGTCGGGGATCAGTCCGGGCGTGTCGCGTGTCTCGCCCCTCCGACCGGAGGCACGAGCGGAGGCTGCGCCCGTGCCGTCGGCGTTCGAGCCCGGACCGTCCGTTCCCACATACAGCGAGCCCGAGGATCTCGCCGTCGTCGGGGGCGATCGCGACGACGAGCCGCCGCTGCCCGACGAGGCCCGCGACCGGGCCCTCGCGGCGAACACCGCGCCGACGCGCCCGGTGGACGCACGGCCCGGCGGGATCCTCCACGTTCGGTTTCGCCAGGCGGCCGGGACGGATCGGCTCGTCGGCGCGATGGAGGAGGTGCGGGCGCTGCTGCGGGCGCGGCCCGGCGGCACGCCGGTCGTCCTCCACCTCCCTCAGGGTGGCGGCAGGACGGCGCTCCCGATGGAGCTCCGGACGCGGGTCGCCTACGACGCCGAGCTTCTCGCCGAGCTCGACCGCCGGCTCGGCGACGGTGTCGTCGAGCTCAGCCTCGCCTAGGCTCGGGCGGCGCTCGCGCTGCGAGCGGCCCAGGTGCTCCGCAAGGTCTGCCCGATCGTCAGGGCGACAGCCGCGCCGAGACCGCCGGCAAAGATCGCCGTGTACAGCGCGATCGCCCACGACCCGTGCTCGAGCGCTGCGCGGCAGGTGGCGAGGTTGAGCGCCACGAGCGCGACCTCGAGGACGACGATGCGGTCGACCCCCAGCTGGTAGCGGAGTCGTCGCCAATCCTCGTGCCGCCGCCGGACGCCGAATTTCGGCGTCCGTTCGAATGCGGCAGGCCGACCGCCGAGCGCCTGCCAGGCGGCCCGCGCGGTGTTCACCATCATCCCCGCGCCGAGGGCGCTGAGGAGGAGAATCGTCGGGATCTCGGCGATCCAGCGGCGGCCGAGCTGGCGCTGGCCGATGGTGAAGAGGAGGGTCGGAGCGAGGGTCGTGAGGTTGAAGACGCTCATGATCCCGAACAGCGAGAAGACGACTGGATGGCGGACCGAGACGATGAGAAGGAGCGGGTAGAGGAGCGAGAGCGCGAGGAGGAGGAGGTGGATCGAGTAGCCGGTGAGGTGGAGGGTCGCCGAGACCTTCCGGCCGAGCGGCGCCGGACCGTGCCAGATCGCCGGCAGGTGCTTGAGCGCACATTCGAAGCTCCCGCGCGCCCAGCGGTGCTGCTGGCGGCGATAGGCGTTGAAGCTCACGGGCAGTTCGGCTGGCGCCTCGACGGCCCGCACATACGCAGCCCGCCAGCCGGCGAGGAACGCGCGATACGAGATGTCGAGATCCTCCGTGAGGGTGTCCGTCTCCCAGCCGCCTGCGTCCTCGAGGGCGGCGCGTCGCCACACGCCTGCCGTCCCGTTGAAGTTGAACCACTGGCCTCCGGCCCAGCGGCCCGCCTGCTCCACCGCGAAATGGCCGTCGATGGCGAGTGCCTGGAGGCGGGTGAGGAGCGAGTACTCGCGGTTCGTGTGTCCCCAGCGCGCCTGGACGAATGCGAGTCCGGGGTCGGCGCAGAGGACCGCGACGGTCGAGACGAGGAAGTCGGGCCCCGGGACGAAGTCAGCGTCGAAAATCGCGATGAGCTCCCCGGTCGCGAGGCGGAGTCCGGCAGCGAGCGCGCCGGCCTTGTACCCGGTGCGCCGCTCGCGGCGGACGTGATGGATGTCGAGCCCGCGGAGGCGCCAGCGGCGGACCGCGGCGGCCACGAGCGTCGCCGTCTCGTCGGTCGAGTCGTCGAGGACCTGGACCTCGAGTCGCCCTCGCGGGTAGGACAGCGCGGCGACCGCATCGATGAGCCGCTCCGCGACATACAGCTCGTTGTAGACGGGGAGCTGGACGGTCACCAGCGGCCACGTCTCCGGGGTGACGGCGGGCGGGCGGGCCGCAGAGGTCTGTATCGCCGTCTTCGCGAGGTACAGGAAGTTGAGGCCATGGGCGAACAGCGCGACGAGGATCGCGAGATACGCCGCGAGGACCGGCACGAAGAGGATCTCAGGCAGCACGAACGGTGGCCTGGATCGGTCGGGAGGCGGGTCGCGCCTCGGCGACGGTGCCCGCGCTCCGGTACGCGACGACCCACAGTCCGAGGAGCGCCCATGTCCAGATCCGCCCCGCGGCGTACGTCCACGGGTAGTAGTCGAACAGGCCGACGATCTCGATGGCGGCGAGCGCCGCGGAGGTCGCGGCAAGGGTCCTCGTCCAGCGACCGCGACGGCGGACGAGGGCGAGCCACGGACCGACGAGGATCGCAAGGTAGCAGAGCGCCCCGAAGAGCCCCGTCTCGGCCGCGACGTCGAGGACGACGACGCTGGCCGGCTGGTAGTTCCAGGCGAAGGCCGGGTCGGCGGCGCGCATCGCTGTCGGGAGCGTCCCGATCCCGACCCCGAGGACCGGGTGGGCGATGAAGATGGCGTTCGCCGCCTCGGCCAGCGCGGCTCGCTCGTCGATCGATCGGACCTCGGTGGCGATCGGCGGGCCGAGGTCGGTCCGGGCTGCAAGGACCGGCAGCGCCGGCCCGATGAACGGCGCGACGACGACCGCTCCGACGAGGACCGCGGCGCCGACGCTGCGGAGCGCGATCCGACCGCCGATCGACAGGAGCATCGCCACGAGGAGAGCGAGCCCGACAGCCGCGCCGAGCCAGGCGGCCCGGGAGAAAGTCACGAAGAGCGCCGCGACGCCGATCCCGACCACGGCTGCCGCTGCGGCGCCGGTAGCGACGCTCGCAGCCGTCCTCCGACCCGAGCTCGAGGCTCCGATCCCGATGAGGAGCAGCAGCCCCACCGCGAGCAGTCCACCGAGGATGTTCGGATGATCTGCCAGGCCGTAGCCGCGCAGGTAGCGCGTGCCGTCGGCAGCAGTGACGACACTGACGCCGAGGTCCGGCGCAAGGAGGTGCTCGCCGAGGCCGCCGAAGCCGAGCGATCGCTGGCCGACGAACTGGCCGATCGCCACGACGGCCTGCGAGCCGATCATGAGGATGAGCGGCAGGCGGATCCGCGAGAGGTCGGTGATCTCGTTCACCACGAACGCCGCGAGGGCGACGAGCGCGACGAGGCGGACCGCGTTGTCGGCCGCGACGACGGGGTCGCCCGAGAACGGCACGCCGAGCCAGGCGACGATGACAAGTCCGGCGACCGGCCAGGCGAGGAACCGCGGACCGAGGGCGATGCGACGGGGCCGGGCGACGAGGCTCACAAGCCAGGCGACGAGCACGAGCGCGAGCGCCAGGTCGCTCCAGGTGACGAGCAGGTCGGTGAAGTCGCCGTAGACGGGCGGATCGGGTCGCGCGAGGAGCACGATCCGCGCCCGGAACGGACTGAGGACGATGAGCGCGCCGAACGCGATCCGGGCGACCGCGTCCGCGACCCGGGCGCGGGACTCGGCCGTCACGATGCCCGACGAGCGGCCGGCGGCGACCCGGTGGCCGTCGATCCGAGCTCGATCGGCTGGTGACACATCGGGCGGCGCGCCTCGATCGCGTCGGCGACGACCGCGCGGATCGCCGCGTCGAAACGATGGGCGTCGAACCGTCGGGCCGAGCGGACGAGCGGATCGGGATCGAGCGAGATCCTACCGGCACGGAGCATGGCCTCGCCGACGGCGACGGCCGTCGGCTCCCGGACGAGGAACCCGGTCACCCCGTCACGGACGATCTCGAGCGCTCCGCCCTCGGCGAAGGCGATCGGTGGGCGACCGGCCGCCTGCACCTCGGCGATCGTCATCCCGAAGTCCTCGCCGGCGGGCACCACGAGCCCGGTGCAGCGGGCCATCGCGTCGGCGACCTCGGCGGGAGGCAACCAGCCGAGGAATCGGACGGTCGGCCCGGCCAGCCGCCGGAGGCGCGACTCGTCCGGGCCCTCGCCGACGATGTCGAGCGGGAGCCCGGTTCTCCCGGCCGCCTCGATCGCGAGGTCGATCCGCTTGTGGGGACGAAGGCGGGAGACGACGAGGAATCGGCCGGTCCGTTCGGTGGATGGACGGAAGCGCCAGGTCTCGATCGGCGGCGGGATGACGATGGCGCGCCGGCCGTAGGCCTCGGCGATCCGCGCCGCCGTGGCTCTCGAGTTCGCGATGTACACATCGACGTTCCGGGCGGCGCGGATGTCCAGCCGCCTGACGACCGCGAGGCCGGGCCGGAGGGCGAGCCGCTGGAGCGGCTCGCCGTGGAAGTACTCGTCCGGACGCCAGACGAACCGCGGCGGCGTATGGCAGTAGCAGAGGTGGATCGCGGTCGACGGCGTTCGAACATGATGGGCGAATGCCGAAGAGCTCGAGATGACGACGTCCGGCCCGCCGAGGTCGAGCCGAGCGAAGGCCGGGACAAGGAACGGAGCGATGGCGCGGAGCGGGAGACCCGCCGCACGCGAGCGCTGGAGGGCGGTCGTCCGGACGCGACCCCCGGCGAGCGAGCGCGGAAGGGCGGCCGCGTCGACGACGGAGGCATAGACCGGCGCGGCGGGGAAGAGGCCGGCCAGGCGTTCCGCCACGCGCTCGGCACCGCCGCGCTGGGTGAAGTAGTCGTGGACGATCGCGACCGTCGGCTCGTCCGCCGGATGCAGGGTGCCGATCATCGAGCCGAACGGTCGAGGCCGCGGATGCGGATCCATGGGAACGGCGAGGTTGGGCGACGCGCCAGCCGGCGGCCCAGCCGGACCCGGAGAGCCCGTGGGTCGTGGAGGACGTCCGCCCTGAGGCCGGCGAAGACGGCTCGGGTGTGATGGCGATAGACCGCCGCCATCGCCGGGACTCCGAGGCTCCGGTAGTACGCGTCCGACCGGCGCCGTGCCTCATCCACCGTCCCCGGTCCGTACAGCGGGCTGTCGAGGAGGTGGATCTCGCCGCCCGAGGCGAGCCACCCGTCGAGCCGGCGGAGGAGGGAGGGAACGTCCTCGACGTACTGGATGACGCTCGCGAGGACGATCGCGGTGGGGCGCTCGAGCGGGGACGGTGCGGCGACCGCGTCGCCCTCGACGAAGGAGAGGTTCGGGACCGCGCCGAAGACCCGACGGGCCTGCGCGATCTCGGCCGCGTTGACGTCGCGGCCGACGACCCGACTCCCGTCGATCCGGGCGATCCGGGCCGCAAGCCAGCCGTTCCCGCAGCCGATCTCTAGGACGACGAGCGGTCGAGCCAGGCGGTCGAGATGGCGGATGAGGCGGTCGGCCGAGTCCGTCCGCTGCCGCCACTCCTCGCGGAACGGATCGTCCGTCGGGACCGCCGGGAGTCGCGCGACGAGCGCGTCCGGGTAGCGTCGGCCCTCGAGTGCGCGGACCCGGTCGTAGATCGCGGGCCAGGCGGGGATCGGAACGGGTGTCGCCGGCCGCCACGGGGGCGGGATGTCAGTCGCCATCGAGGACCTCGATGGCCGCCCGATACGCCCGCTCGAGCGAGCGCTCCATGCCGTCGAGCTGCTCCGGCGGCCGCCAGCGTCCCTCGGCGAGGCTGTCACCGACGACGAGTACCCCGGCCGCCCGGACACCTCGCGATCGGGCTACCGCGAAGAGCGCGGCGAGCTCCATGTCCACGGCGAGGACGCCGTCTGCCGCGTAGGCCGCCACCTCCTCGCGGGTCTCCCGATACGGCGCGTCGGTGGACCAGACGGCTCCGGACCGAACGGTTGCTCCGCGCCGGGCGAGGGCGCCGGCGAGCGCTTCGGTGAGCCCCGGATCGCCCTCGATCACCCGTCCTGGCGCGAGATAGTGATGCGACGTCCCTTCGTCACGGATCGCGGAGGTCGCGACGACGACCGCCCCGGGCTCGAGGTCCGCGGCGATTCCGCCAGCGAGTGCGATCGAGATGAGGCGCGTCGCGCCGAGGGCGATGAGCTCCTCGGCCTGGGCGGCGACGATCGGCGCTCCGAGGCCGAACCCGGTCAGGACGCCCACCCGACCGCCCGTCGCGCGAACGGCGTACAGGTCGCCCATGAGCCGGCCGAGGCGGCGGATCCGGACGCGCCATCGCATCCGCTCGGGGAGTCCCCGCTGGAGGCAGATCACGAACCCGACCGGCGGGTCGTCGATCCTGAGGCCGCCGCCGCGTCGCCGATGGGCGAGCATCTCAGCGGGGGCGACGATCCCGGCGAAGCGGTGTTTGTCCGGCAGGTTCGGGTAGCTCACCCGGATCCTCCCTCGAGCGATCCGACGGGCGCCCCCCACGTGCCGGCACGCCGTTCGGCCAGCGCGCTCGGCGAAACGCGGACTCGGACGAGCAGGCCGGCGTTGACGGACTCGGCACCGACGACCGCCCACGCCGCCCCGATCCAGCCCACGATCGGGACGAACGCGGCAAGCAGGACGATGAGCGTCGCGAGGCTCGCGAGGAGCGCCCGACCGACCATCGACTCCGCGCCGACCGCGAGGAGTTCGATCGTCCGGTGGCTCGCGATCGCCGACGGGACGAGGGCGAGGGCGAGGACGCCGAGTCCGAACGCCGCCGGTGCGAACGACGCGCCGAACAAGCGGTCGACGATGAGTGGCCCGCCGACGATGAGCAAGGCGGAGATGCCGCCCGCGGCGACGATCGAGCGGTCCCGCGCTCGCTGGAGCGCACGGACGTCGGCCGCTCCCGACGGCCGGGTCTCGTTCGCCTCGGCGAGCATCGGGTAGAGGGTCGTATAGAGGGCGACGTGGCCGGTCTTCGAGGTATCGACGATCCGCGATGCGGCGGCGAACCACCCGGCTGCGAGCGGCCCGGCGAGGAGCGCGACGCCGAACAGGGCGGCGCGCTGGCAGGCGACGCCGAGCAGCGCGAGGGCGCCCACGGGCGCACTCGCCCGGGCCGTGGACCACACGGCCGTCGTCGAGAAGCGACCCGGCCGGCGGAAGTCGCCGATCGTCGCCGCGGCGGTCCCCCATGCGAGGACGCCGGTGGCGGACCCGACGCCGACGACGATCCAGGCGACGGTGACGAGGCTGACGCCGGGCCCGGCGAAGGTCGCGACGGCCGCGAGCTGGAGCGCGGCCGTCGCGATCCCGAGGGCGGCGTATCGACCGGGCCGGCGAGCGCCGCGAAGACCGGCGCTGGCGACACTGAACAGGGCCGCCGGGACGAGCGACAGCGATGCGATGCGGAGGGCGGCCACCGCGTCCGGATCGCCCTGCCCGAGGAGCGGCGCACCGATCGCGAGAAGGGCGATCGCCGGGACGGTCGCGACGAGCTGGACGGCGAGAGCATCGATCGGACGGATGGAATGGCGTCCGCCTGCCAGCTCCCGGATGAGGACCATGTCCGTGCCGAAGGTCGTGACGATATTCGCGACGAGCACGGCCGAGGCGATGACCGCGTAGCGGCCGAAGCCCGCCGGCCCGAGTCGCATGGCGAGGAGCACGGTGGCGACGACGAGGAGGGCCTGCGCGACGACGCGCGTCACGAGCAGCACGGCCGTCTCGCGGCCGATGCGTCCAAGGGGGCCGCTGCGACCGCCCACGCTCATGGTGCGCTCCCAGGCGGTCGGCCGGCGGTCGTCCGCCGGCGGAGGGAGACGATGAAGAAATCGCCCCAGCCGGAGAACGGCCGATGCCCCGACACCGCGTCGTCCACGGCGGCGAGCGCCCGATACACGCGCGGGTGGCGGATCGCGAGATTGCGGCTCTCGGCGGTCGGCGTGACGACGGACAGCCCCTCGACCCCGAGGACCTCGTACGAGTCGCCGAACGCCGCGACCACCTGCTGCGGCGTGAAGTAGTGGACGTCGAAGTACCGGCCCTCGAGGTGCGCCCGCGACCCGCCGCGCGCGAGCCGGCGGACCGCGAGTCGGGCCTGTCCGCGCATGACGAGGCCGAGCTCCCAGAGGCAGATCGGCGGCATGACGACCCAGAGCACGACCCCGCCCGGTCGGAGGATCCGGTCGACTCCGGCCACGACCGGGCGAGGGTCGGGCGTGCAGTTGAGTCCGCCGAGGTCGGAGAAGACGGCGTCCCATGGACCACCGGCCACGGCCTCGAGGTCGAGGAAGGACCGTTCTTCGCTCGACACCCGGTCGCCGAGTCCGAGGCGCTCCACCTTGTCGCGGAGCCGCGCGAGCATGCCGGGGGAGATGTCCGTCGCGTGGACCCGGTAGCCGCGCCGGGCGAGCTCGACCGCGTCCGTCCCGGTACCGGCGTTGAGCTCGAGGATGCGGGCACCGGCAGGCACGACCCGCTCGAGGTGGGCGTACACCTTGCCCCGCATCCGGGTGAGGTGGGGGTGGTCCGACCCGAATTCGTCGTAGCGGCGCGCGGTGAGGGAGAACGCGTCCGCGATGGTGCGGAGCCGATCACCCGTGTCGATCGTCACGCCCCGGCCTCCACCCGATCGCGATCCGCGAGGCCGCGTTCGAGTCGCTGCATCCCGGCGAGGACGAGCCGATCGATCGGGAGGGTTGCCAGGTCCCGCAGCCGACCGAGCCGCTCTCGCGGACGTGAGACCGGACGCCGAAGCCGGAACTCCTTGTGGACCACGCCGTGGAGCCGGCGGTAGAACCGCGTCGAGTACGGACCGCGGTAGAGCATCGCGAGGTCGTCCGATCGATCCCAGTTCCGCTTCGATCCCAGGTCGGCCCGAACACGTTCGTAGAACGGCGTCCCCGGGAGGGGATACGAGACCGAGATCCCGATATCGTCCGGAAGGCACTCGCGGACGAGTCGTCGCGTCGCCTCGATGTCCTCGCGGCGCTCGCCCGGGTACCCGAACTGGAGGAAGAACCCGACGCGGATACCGGCCGTCCGCAGCCGCTGCGCCGCCTCGACGATCTGCTCGACCCTCGTCCCCTTGTCCATCGCGTCGAGGACCGACTGCGATCCCGACTCCGCGCCTATCCAGACCATCTCGCAGCCAGCATCCCGGAGGGCTTCGATCTCGCCGTCGCGGAGCAGCAGGTCGGCCCGGCTCAGGCACTTGAATGGTCGCCGGACGTCGTGCACCCGGACCAGCTCGGCGAACGTCCGGAGCCAGCCGGGCCGGAGTCCGAAGATGTCGTCGACGAAGGAGATGTGGTCGGGGTGGTACCGGTCGCGGAGCTCGACGAGCTCGGCGACGACGTTCTCGGGACTGCGGACGGCATAGCGCTGGCCCCAGATCGGCTTCGCGCACCAGTTGCAATGGAACGGGCAGCCACGGGTGGTCGAGACGTTCATCGAGAATCGCCCGTGCCGTGTCCATGCCGCCCGATATCGCTCCACATCGATGAGGTCGCGGGCGGGGAAGGGGAGCGCATCGAGATCCCGCAGGTTCTCCCGTCGGCCGGTCGACACGACCGTGCCGCCCTCGCCGCGAACGGCGATCCCGACCGTCGCCTCGAGCGGATGGAACGGATCGAGCGGAGCGAGCGGTACAGGAGGCCGTGCGCCCCCCCGTGCGTCGAGCCGCCCGAGCAGCTCGGCGAGCGTCACCTCGCCCTCGCCGAGGATGACGACATCGGCGCCATGGTCGAGGTAGCGCTCGGCGTTGTCCGTCGCATCGCTCCCGCAGACGATCGTCGTCGCCCCGTGGCGCCGCGCCATGTCGAGCATCCGGAAGCCTGCGTCTCGCATCCGGAGGAGGCACATCTTCGAGAGGTAGTTGAAGTTGTCCTCAAAGAGGACGGCGACCTCCGGTTGGTACCGCTCGAGAGCGCCGCCCCAGCCCGCCTCGTCCGGCTCGAGCATCGCATCGAAGACGGCGACCTCGTGGCCGTGCCGTCGGAGTTCGCTCGCCGCGTACAGCGTCCCGAGCGGTGGGTACGGCTGCATCGCCCGCTGGAGCTTGGGGTCGAAGTGGAGGTAGTACGACTGGCCGAGCAGGACGCGGCTCATCCGAGCCTCCCGAGGACGGCGTCGAGGCGCTCGTCGAACGACGCCAGCGCACGGCGGCGGTGCTCCGTGACATGGCCCTTGCAGACCGCCGGGCCGAACCGGACCTCGCCCGACGCCGGCCCCGCCGTCAGGCGGCGGATCTTGCGCGCCATCTCCCATCGCTCGAGGCCGTCACCCAGTCGGCCGCGAAACGCCCGCTCGGCGACCCGCCGGATCGAAGGCGCGATCGGCCGTGTGCGGTCCGCGTCGACCGTCAGTACCTGGCCCGGGTGGTTGGGAAGGAACTCGCGGTACCAGGGGTTCCGGTCGAGGAGCGTCCGATACGCCTCGGCGCCCGCGATCGGGACCATCTGGGCGAGCTCGTGGGCCGTGAACCGGTCGCGCTCGGGAAGCGCAACGGCGGAGCGGGCGAGGAAGTAGTTCGGACAGAGCGTCACGTCGCGGCCGGCCGCGGCCCGGACGACCGCGATCGTGAGGGCCCGGGTGAGCCAGAGCCGCTCGTCCGTCGCGACGACGAGGAGATCGATATCCGCGTCATCTGACGCGGCGCCGACGGCGAGGGAACCGGTCACCGCAACGAGGCGTACCCACGGGAGAGATGCGACGACCCGTCCGTACGCCGCCGCCGCCCGCCACAGGCGTTCCGACGCGGCCGCCCGTCGCCGACGCTCGTCGGCGAGCGACTCGCGCCCGGCGAGCATGACGAGATCGTCGCGGGTCACGACCACGCTGGCGGCCGCGAGGGCGGCGAGCGCCGCTGCGACGGCGGCGGCAGCAGCCGGGATGGGGAGGTAGCGATGAACCTCGAGCGGCGTGAGCGGCCAGTCGAAGACGTCGGCGTAGACGATCGCCTCGAGGGCGGCGCGTTCGACCGGATCGAGCACCGACGTGGGGCGCCGGGTCGATCGCGATGCAGGGGCGGCGGTGCGTGGCCGGTCGGCGAGCAGCATCGATGACGGAGATAACGTCTCGTCCGCGGCTTCGGTTCTCCCACCGTTCGCACGAAGCGCCGACCGACGACCAGAGCCGCGTCGCGGGCCGGTCGGCCGCCGTCGCGGTCAAGCGGCTCATCGATGTCGTCGGCGCGGCGGCGGCTCTCGTCGTGCTCGCGCCGCTCTTCGCTCTCGTCGCAGTCGTCGTCGCCATCGTCGACGGACGGCCGGTGCTCTTCCGCCAGCGGCGCGTCGGACGTGACGGCGCAGCGCTCACCATCTGGAAGTTCCGAACGATGGTCCACGACGCGGAGGGGCGGCTCGGCGAGGTGGCTCCGCGGAACGAGGTCCGCGGTCCGGGATTCAAGCTGACCGACGACCCCCGACTCACGAGGACCGGCCGGTTCCTCCGTCGCTCCAGCCTCGACGAGCTCCCGCAGCTCTGGAACATCCTCGGCGGCGAGATGAGCCTCGTCGGGCCTCGGCCGGCGCTGCCAGCCGAGGTGGCTGCGTACGAGCCGTGGCAGCGCCGCCGGCTGTGCGTGAAGCCGGGCCTGACCGGGCTGTGGCAGGTGAGCGCCCGCAACGACGACGATGTCGACCGCTGGGTCCGCCTCGACCTCGCCTATATCGACGGCTGGTCACTCCGGCTCGACGTCACGATCCTCGCCCGCACGTTGCCGGCCGTCCTCGCCTTCGACGGCCGCTGAAGCCGGTCCGCCCGGCGATTTGGTCCCGGAGGAGGGAGTCGAACCCTCATGCCCTTGCGGGCGGCCGATTTTGAGTCGGCTGCGTATGCCATTCCGCCACTCCGGGCCGAGTGCAAGTGTAGGCGGCGGGTGGCTAGACTCGGCGTCACCCACATGCTCGCCGGAGGTTCCATGCGAACGCTCGAGATCGGTCTCGTGCTCCCGATGGGAGAGCCCTTCGTCGACGGCGCGACCCCGCGATGGGTCGAGATCCGTGAGCTCGCGCAGCGGGCCGAGGAGATCGGGTTCGATACGGTCTGGACGGCCGACGAACTCTTGTGGCGCCCGCCGGACGGCAAGACGCAGGGGTGGTGGGAGTGCGTCGCGATGACTGGCGCGGTGGCGGCCGCGACCTCGCGGGTGAAGGTCGGCACATGGATCCTCTCCGCACTCCACCGGAATCCCGGGATCACCGCGAAGGCCGTCGAGACGCTCGATGAGATCAGCGGGGGCCGCTTCGTGTTCGGCCTCGGCTCGGGGCACGCCGGTCACCAGGCGCATGCCTTCGGGTTGCCCGAGGACCATGTCTTCGGCCGGTTCGCGGAGGCGGTCGAGATCATCGTCCCGCTCCTGCGACAGGGTCGGGCGGACTTCGAGGGGGCTTTCCACGCAGCGCGCGATCTGGAGCACCGACCGGTCGGACCTCGCCCCGGCCGGATCCCGATCATGATCGGCGCCAAGGGTCCGAAGATGCTTCGTCTGGCCGCGCTCCATGCCGACATCTGGAGCTGGTACGTCGAGGAGCGGAGCGACTTCGAGGAGTTCGGGCCGCGCCTCGCGGCACTCGAGGCAGCCTGCCTCGAGGTCGGCCGCGATCCCGCGACGATCGGCAAGTCAGCCGGCATCGTCGTGGAGCCGACGTCAGTCACCGGCTCGGCCGAGGTGTTCGGCGCACCCTTGCGTGGCTCGGCCGAGGAGATCGCCGCTGGCCTCCGGGCGTTCCGTGCCGGTGGCTTCACCCTTGTCGAAGTCCTGGTCTGGCCACCGACACTGGCCGCGCTCGAGGCGATGGCGCCCGTGGTCGAGCTTCTGGACGCCGACTGATCGAGGATGACGGAGGGCCCGGAACCGGCGCGCTGCAAGGAGCGTCCCGGGTCCCACCCCATGCTAGATTCGGTCCGCCTCATCCCTGCCGCCCGCAGGAGCCGCCCGTCCGTGGACGACCCTCGCCCCGCCGCCGCCGGTGCGGTCCCCGATGCCGAGGGTTCGGCGACGGTCGAGGATCCGATCCAGCGTCGCGACCGCATCCTCATCGAGCGTGCCCGCGACGGCGACCTCGAGGCGTTCAACGATCTCGTGACGTGCTACCAGGATCAGCTCTGGGCGCTCGTCGTCCGCATGGTGCCGGATCCGGACCAGGCCGCGGACGCGGTGCAGGAGGCGTTCTTCTCGGCCTACCGCAACCTCGCCGCGTTCCGCGGCGGGAGCGTCCGGAGCTGGCTCAGCCGGATCTGCGTGAACGCCGCGATGGACGCCCAGCGCCTCCGGAAGCGCCGACCGAGCCAGCCGTACCCGGAGCTCGAGGACGATTCGTGGCAGCCACCGACGGGGCCGGAGGCGGATCCGGAGCGACTCGTCGTGCTGGCCGAGCGATCGAGGGCGCTCGCGGAGGCGATGTCACGCATCGGCCCGGACCAGCGGACGGCGATCGTCCTCTTCGACGTGCAGGGATTCGACTACCACGAGATCGCCGCCATGACCGGCGTCTCGCTCGGCACGGTGAAGTCGCGGATCCACCGCGGCCGGCTCGCGCTCCGGGGCATCCTCGAGGGGCGCATGGAACTGTTCCGCGGATGAAGCCGTCCAACCGACGATGCACGACCCGATGACGAGCCGCGACGACCACGGCGAGCGCAGCCGATCCTCCCGACCCATGGGTACGCTCGGTCCCCACGACCGCCACGACGGGATCGTCATAGCGGCGTACGCCGCGGACGACCTCACCGGCGTCGATCTGGCCGCCGCCGCGGCGCTCGTGGATGGCTGCCCGGACTGCGCACTGCTCGCCGCCGATCTCCGCTCGATCGCGATCGCGACGAGCGTGCTCCCGGTGCCGCCGCGCGAGCGGGACTTCCGTCTCTCGACGACGGATGCCGCTCGACTCCGCCGCTCCCACCACTGGTGGATGCTCGGAGGCCTGGCCCGGGGCGGCTGGCCACTGCGGCCGGTCGGCGTCGGGCTCGCGACCCTCGGTCTCGCGGGCCTGCTCTTCTCCACGATCCCCGGCGTCGGGTCGACGTTCCTCGGGACGACGGGCGGCGTGACGACGAATCGGGCGGGGGCCGCCGGCTCGGCCGCAGCGGCGGTACCCTCGATGCCGACGGACGCCCTGGCGCCCGCGCTCGGCGCCGCGGTCGAACCCAGTCCACCGCGCCCGGGCGTCGCCGTGCCGGGTGGGCCCGTCGCGGCCGCGAGCGCCGTGCCGACGTCGAAGAGCGCTCCGGCGGCTTCCGCGGCGACCGTGCCCGAGGCGGCGGCGTCGCGGGGGATCGCCGGTTCGCAGCCGGTTCCGGGCAGTGTCGTCGCCGTGCGCCCGCCGGACTGGGGCGCGATCGTGGCTGTCGCGTCGGGCGTCCTCGTGCTGGCCGGGCTCCTCCTCGTGCTGGTCGGCACGGTCATACGGAGACGCGCGACCGTCTGATCAGCGAGTCAGACCTCCACGGGGACTGCGTAGACGTCGTCGGCTGGGTGTCCAGCCCGCTCGTGGACGCGTCGGACGGCGTCAGCGCTCGGCGCCTCGGCCAGGCAGAAGACCATGCCGCTGTCCGGATCGGCCCAGGCTCGCTGGAAGTCGACTCCTTCATCGCCCTGGATGTCCAGATCTGCCTGGTGCGCTTCCTTCAGCGCCTCTGGCGTGATGCCCTTCATGCTGCGATGGACGTCCATGAATTTCGGCATGCCGTGGGTCCTTCCTGCGATCGTGCGGGCCCCCGTCCAGGACACCAACGGTACTCCGCGGTGCAAGCGGGAGCCCAGGTCTCACGTCGCCGGACGCGACCCGGCTGCCGGCTACACTGGCCGGACGAACCCACGACGTCCGATCCATCCCGAGGCCTGCCGATGGACCGCCTGATGCTGCTCGACGGCAACGGGCTCATCTACCGCGGATATTTCGCCCTGCCGCCGCTCACGACCTCGCGCGGCGAGCTCGTCAACGCGGTCTTCGGCTTCTGCAGCATCGTCCTTCGGGGCTTCGCGGACATCCGCCCGGACTACGTCGCGGTGGCCTTCGATCTCTCCGGCCCGACGTTCCGCCACGAGCGGTTCGCCGAGTACAAGGCGAACCGCCAGCGGATGCCGGACGATCTCCGGGACCAGTTCCCGAAGGTCCGCGAGGTTGTCGCCGCCCTGCGGATCCCCGTCTACGAGATGGCCGGTTACGAGGCGGACGACGTCATCGGCACGCTCACCGTGGAGGCGGAGCGGCGGGGCCTCGACACGACGGTCGTCACCGGCGACCTGGACATGCTCCAGCTCGTCACGGACCGGACGCGGCTCATGACGACCCGATCCGGCGTCCAGAACACGGTCATCTACGACCCGCCGAGGATCGAGGAGCGCTATGGCCTGCGGCCGTCCCAGATCGTCGACTTCAAGGCGCTCAAGGGCGATTCGACCGACAACGTGCCCGGCGTTCCCGGCGTCGGCGAGAAGACCGCGGCGAGGCTCATCGCCACACACGGCGACCTCGACGCGCTCTACGAGCGGATCGACGAGGTGACCCCGGAGAAACTCCGCGCAGCGCTCCTCACGGCACGCGACCGGGTGCTCGAGTCGCGCGAGCTGATGCGGATCGTCCGCGACCTGCCCGTGTCCCTCGACCTCGACGCGGCGCGCCTCGGCGACTACGACCGCGAGACCGTCATCCGGCTGTTCCGCGAATACGAGTTCCGGACGCTCATCGAACGCCTCCCGGCACTCTCGGGCGAACGAGCCGACGAGACCGTCCAGGCGCTCCGGGCGACGACCGCGGACGGTTCCTTCCCGGCCGCCCAGGTGGCCGGCAGGCCTGCGGGCTGGGGGCCGGACCGCGCCGGCACGGGGGCCGCCTCCGGATCGACCGCGGGTTCGGCGGGCGGCTCGCCCGGACGCAACCGCTCGCTCCTCGGCGAGGGGCCCGGCCTGCAGCTGTCGCTCGATTTCGACGCCCTCGGCGGCGGCGCGGCAGCGGCGACGAGTGTGGCGACCGTCCGACGGATCGTCGATGCGGCGTCCCTCGAGGCGATCTCCCCGGAGGCTCCCGGCGACGCGCTCCGGGGCGCGATCGCCGATCCGGGGCGGATCGCGATCGTCGATGCGGACGCCGTGGCGGGGCTCGGGCCATGGCTCGCGACGCAACCAGCCGTCGGCGTCGCGATCGTCCTCGACGATGCCCGGCCGTATCGGAAGACGCCGCTCGCCCTCGCCGTCGCCGGCGCCGACGGGCGCGTCGTGGCCACCGAGGGAGCCGCGGCATCGAGTGCCCTGCGCCGCCTGCTCGAGGAGACCGGCACACCGCTCGTCGGCCACGAAGTGAAGTCGCTCCTCGTCGCCGGCTCGACGGACGAGGAGAGGCGCCGGGCCGGAGCCGTGGTGTTCGACACGCAGATCGCCGCGTATCTCCTCAACGCCAGCCTGCGGAGCCAGACGATCGCCGACGTCGTCGCGGAGCGTCTCGACCTCATCCTTCCGCCGTCAGCGGAGCTCGCTCCGGCCGCGCGCGCCGGGCTGGAGGCGCTGTCTGCGATCGCGGCCCGAGGACCGCTCGAGGCCGACCTCGCTCGGCAGGGGCTCGATCGGCTGTTCCGCGACATCGAGCTGCCGCTCGTCCCGATCCTCGCGGCGATGGAGGCCGTTGGCGTCGCGCTCGACCGCGACCGTCTTGCGGCCCTCGCCGACGAGTTCGCGACGGAGATCGCGCGTCTCGAGGCGGAGATCTACCTCGACGTCGGCCACGAGTTCAACCTCGGCAGCCCGAAGCAGCTCGAGCAGGTCCTGTTCGGCGATCTCGGGTTGCCCAGGGGCAGGCGTACGAAGACGGGCTACTCGACCGACGCGTCGGTCCTCGAGGACCTTCGGGCGGCCCATCCGATGGTCGACAAGCTGCTCGAATGGCGGATCTACACGAAGCTCCGATCGACGTACGTCGAGGCCCTTCCGTCGCTCATCGACCCGCTCGACGGGCGGCTCCACACGACCTTTCACCAGGCGGTCGCGGCGACCGGCAGGCTCTCGTCGTCCGACCCGAACCTCCAGAACATCCCCATCCGGACGCCGCTCGGCCGCCGCATCCGGGCGGCGTTCGTCGCGGGCTCGCCGGATCGCGTCCTCGTGGCCGCCGACTATTCCCAGATCGAACTCCGGATCCTCGCCCACGTCAGCGGCGACGAGCACCTCCGGGAAGCGTTCGCCCGGGGGGCGGACATCCACCGCGACACCGCCGCCCGCGTCCTCCACAAGGATCCCGCCGACGTGACCGTGGATGAGCGGTCGATGGCGAAGATGGTGAACTTCGGGATCGCCTACGGGATGAGCGACTTCGGTCTGTCGAGCCGGGCGGGGATCTCGCGGGACGAGGCGCAGGCGTTCATCAACACCTACTTCGCGACGTATTCCGGGATCAGCTACTACATGCTCGCGATCAAGGAGCAGGCCCGCGAGCGGGGCTACGTCACGACCCTCCTCGGCCGCAAGCGACACATCCCCGAGCTCGCCGCCCGGAACCCGACGCTCCGTGCCGCGGGCGAGCGGATGGCGATCAACATGCCGATCCAGGGGACCGCCGCCGACATCATCAAGCTCGCCATGATCCGCCTCGCCGACCGACTCCGCGAGGGCGGATCCGCGGCCCGCCTCATCCTGCAGGTCCACGACGAGCTCCTTCTCGAGGTCCCGCGCGAGGAGGTCACCTCGCTCGTGCCGGTCCTCCGCGAGGCGATGGAGGGCGCGATGCCACTCGACGTGCCGCTCACCGTCGACATCAAGGTCGGCGACGACTGGGAGGCGATGGCGCCCGTCGATGCCTGAGCTTCCGGAGGTCGAGACGATCGCCCGCGATCTCGGGCCGCGGATCGTGGGCGCGACGATCGGCGGCGTCCGCTCGTCCTGGCCGCGCACGCTCCGAGGCAGCGATGCGGAGGTCTTCGCCGCGGCCGTCGTCGGCCGCCGCATCGAGGCCGTCGGCCGACGGGCGAAGCTCGTCCTCGTGGAGCTCGCCGGGGGTGTCGTCCTGTCCGTCCATCTCAGGATGACGGGCCAGCTCTTCGTCGTGCCGGCGGTCGCCCCGGACGACCCGCATGTCCGCCTCGTGCTCGAGCTCGCGGACGGTCGTGAGATCCGGTTCCGCGACATCCGCAAGTTCGGTCGGGTGGGCGTCCACCATCGGGATCCGCAGACCGGTGCGCTCGTCGAGGGTGGTGGCGGAGCGCTCGCGGGACTTGGTCCGGAACCGCTCGACCCGTCGTTCACGGTCGCCCGGTTCCGCCGGCTCGTCCGGGCGCGGCGCGGCCGGCTCAAGCCCCTCCTCCTCGACCAGTCGTTCGTGGCCGGGATCGGCAACATCTACGCGGACGAGGCGCTCTGGACGGCGCGACTCCATCCGCTCCGGCGCGCATCGTCGCTCCGCCCGGCAGACGAGCGGCGCCTCCACGCGGCGATCCGGGCGATCCTCGCCGAGGCGATCGTACGGCGCGGATCGTCGATCGACGATTACACCGCGCCGGACGGGGACGGGAGCATGCAGGAGCGCCTCGTCGCGTACCAGCGGACGGGTGAGCCATGTCCCCGCTGCGGTCGCGACATCCGCCGGATCGTCGTCGGGGGGCGGGCGACGCACTTCTGCTCGTGGTGCCAGCGACTGCCGGCGGTCGACCAGGCGGGCGCGGGCGCCATGCTCCGTGGCATGACGGGTCACCGTCATCGCTCGGGAGGCCGGTGGACCGACCTCGGAGGGATGGTCGATGCCGTGCCGCTCGGGCTCAGCGGCGCAGAGGCGCGGGCGGTGGCTGCGCGGGCGCGGACCGAACGGACCCGACGGGCGGCAGCCACCCGGCGCGCCGCGGCGCGCCGGGTCGTGGGAGCGGAACCCTGATGTCGCTCCTCCGCCTGTCCGCCGTCGGCCGCGAGATCGGGACGTTCACGATCCTCGACGAGGTGAGCGCTGCCATCGCCGTCGGCGATCGGATCGGCCTCGTCGGTCCGAACGGGGCCGGCAAGACGACGCTCCTCCGGATCGCCGCCGGGGTCGACGAACCGGACCACGGCGAGGTCCACCGGCGGCGCGGCCTTGCGCTCGGGTTCCTCCTCCAGGAGTCGCACTTCGACGCCGCGTTCATGGCCGCCCCCGACATCCGCACCGCGGTCCGATCCGGGGCCGCTCATCTCGAACGGATGGAACGGGAGATCCGGGCCATGGAGCTCGATCACCGGGTGACGGAGACGGCCTACGAGCACCTCCAGCACACATACGAGGCCCTCGGCGGCTACACGCTCGATCAGCGTGTCGACGAGGCGCTCTCGGGCCTCGGCTTCGCCCGATCGGACTGGGAGCGGCCGCCGGTGGCGATGTCCGGCGGCCAGCAGACCCGTGCGACGCTCGCTCGCCTCGTCGTGGCTGATCCGGACCTGCTGCTGCTCGACGAACCCACGAACCACCTCGATATCGCGGCGCTCGAGTGGCTCGAGGAGCACCTTCGGCGGCGCTCCGGGGCGATCCTCGTCGCGTCGCACGATCGGGCGTTCCTCGACGCGACCGTGTCGCGGGTCTGGGAGCTTCGAGATCGCCGCCTCACGGTGTTCCGCGGCGACTGGTCCACCTACCACCGCCAGCGCATCGAACGCGACGAGCGCGCGGCGAAGGACGTGGCGAGTCAGGCGTCGGACATCGAACGCGAGCGTGAGCTCGTCCAGCGCTACCGGAGCCATCGGAAGTTCAGCAAGATGCATGAGCACGAGGCGCGCCTCGGGCGGCTCGAGGAGGCACGGGTGGATGCGCCGCGGACCGGAAAGCGCCTCCGGATCCCGGCGACCGCGCTCGCGGGTGCCGGCCCGCGCCGGTCCGGCGAGACCGCTCTGACCATCGAGGGACTCGTCGTCGGGTATCTCCCATCGCGGAGCGGGGATGGCCTCGCGGGCGAGGATCGCGGGACCGAGGGAAGCGCGCCCGTCGAGATCGCCCGCGCCCCGTGGCTCAGCGCGTCGCGAGGGGAACGGATCGGTATCGTCGGCCCGAACGGGGCCGGCAAGACGACGCTGCTCCGGACGATCGCCGGCGACCTGCCGCCCCTCGACGGGGGCCTCGCCCTCGGCCACGCGACGCAGCTCGGCTACCTTGCCCAGCTCCGCGAGGCGGCCATCCCCGGCGCCACCGTCCTCGAAGCGCTGCTCGACGCACTGCCCGTCACGGCCGGCGAGGCACGCGGTTACCTCGCCCGGTTCCTGTTCCGCGACGAGGACGTGTTCAAGGAGGTCCGCACGCTCTCCGGTGGTGAGCGGTCCCGGCTCGAGCTCGCCCTCCTCGGGATCATGCCATCGAACCTCCTCCTCCTCGACGAGCCGACCAACCATCTCGACATCCCGGCTCGGGAGGCGATCGAGTCATTCCTCGCCGACTCGCCCGCGACGATCCTCGTCGTGAGCCACGATCGACGGTTGCTCGAGACCATCTGCGACCGGCTGTGGGTGGTCGGCGATGGCCTGGCCGTGTCGTTCGACGGTGGATACCGTGCCTGGCGCGTGGCGGCGAGCGAGGGGTGGACGATCCGCGATGCGGCCGCGGCCGAGGAGCGGCGCCTCCACGGCGGTCGGGCCGTGCCCCCCCTGCGCGGGTCAGCCGCGCGGGAGCGATCGGCAGCGGAATCCGGCCCCTCCCGCGCGTCCGCGGCGGCAGTCCCGGCCGCGCCCCCGGTCCGCAGGCCGATCCGGTCGCGCCTGTCGAAGGATCGATACCGGCGAGAGCGATCGACGATCGACGGCGACCTCACGCGGCTGGGCCTCCGGAAGGGCCACCTCGAGCTCGCGATGAGCGATCCGTCCGTCCAGGCGAACTTCGTCGAGCTCCGCCGGATCGCCTCGGAGCTCGCCGATGTCGAGTCGACACTCGCCGCCGCGGAGGAGGCGTGGCTCGAGCTCGAGGAGCGCGCGCCGTGACCGTCTCGCGCCGTGGCGGATCGCATCCGTCGGCGCCGCGTGCCGTGCGCATCGGCCTGAGCGGACCGATCGGGTGCGGCAAGTCGACGATCGGACGCTGGCTCGGCGACCTCGGTGCGGTCGTCATCGACGCGGATGCCGTCGCTCGTGCCGTGTCGGGGCCGGGCACGCCGATCGAGCGAGCGATCCTCGAACGCTTCGGCGGCGCGGTCGAATCTGCCGACGGCGGGGTGGATCGGTCCGCCCTCGCCCGCGTCGTCTTCGCCGAACCGGCGGCCCTTCGCGATCTGGAGGCGATCGTCCGGCCGGCCGTCCGCCCGCGGATCGCCGCCGCACTCGACGCCGCGGACGCCGCGGGCGCGCCGGCGGTCGTCGTCGAGGCGATCGGTCTCCTTGACAGCGGACTTGCGGCCGACTGTGACGAGGTCTGGCTCATCGAGTGCGACGAGGCCAGCCAGCGGGCGCGGCTCTCGGGTCGCGGCACCCCGGCGCCGGATGCGGAACGGCGGATCCGGTCACAGCGCGGGCTCGTCGAGCGCCTCGTGCCGGTCGCGACGCGGCGGATCGACACGTCGGGGGAGACGGCGGCCGTCCGTGCGACGGTCGAGGCGGCGTTCGTGGAGGCGCTGGCGGCGCCGGGGCGCTGAGTCCGCCGACCCTGCGGGCCTGCGGCCGGGCCAGAAGATAGAACGCCCGTTCGCAAGCGGAGGGTGCCGCAGTGGTATCGTTCGACCGTGCCCGATTTCCAGCTCGTCGCGGATTTCGTCCCGACCGGCGACCAACCAGCCGCCATCGAACGGCTCGTCGACGGGCTCGGACGAGGCCTTCGCCACCAGACGCTGCTGGGGGCCACGGGGACGGGGAAGACGTTCACCGTGGCTCAGGCGATCGCCCGCCACAAGCGGCCCACGCTCGTGCTCGCCCACAACAAGACGCTCGCCGCCCAGCTCTACGCGGAGTTCCGCGAGTTCTTCCCGAACAACGCCGTCGAGTACTTCGTCAGCTACTTCGACTACTACCAGCCGGAGGCGTACCTCCCGCGCTCGGACACGTACATCGAGAAGGATTCGAGCCGCAACGACGAGATCGACAAGCTGCGCCACGCGGCGACCCACGCCCTCTTCGAGCGACGGGACGTCATCATCGTCGCCTCCGTCAGCTGCATCTACGGTCTCGGCGCCCCGGTGGACTACGGCGCGACGGTCCTCCGCCTCCGGGTCGGCGGTCAGTATCGGCGCGACGCGGTGCTCCGCCACCTCGTCGACCTCCAGTACCAGCGCAACGACGCCACGATCCAGCGCGCCCGGTTCCGCGTTCGAGGCGACACGCTCGAGCTCCAGCCGGCCTCCGAGGACCGACTCGTGCGGGTCGAGTTCTTCGGTGACGAGGTGGAGCGGATCAGCGAACTCGATCCGCTCACCGGCGAGCTCCTCGCGGAACGGAAGGAGATCAACGTCTATCCCGCCACCCACTTCGTCACCCCGGCGGACAAGCTCGGCGAGGCCCTCGTCGACATCGAGGCGGAGATGGAGACACGCGTCGGCGAGATGGAGGCGGCGGGCCGGATCCTCGAGGGCGCGCGACTCCGGCAGCGGACGACATTCGACCTCGAGATGATGCGCGAGCTCGGCTACTGCTCGGGCGTCGAGAACTACTCGCGACACCTGTCGCGACGGTCCGCCGGCAGCCGGCCGTGGACGCTCCTTGACTACTTCCCACCGGACTGGCTCCTCGTCGTCGACGAGAGCCACATGTCGATCCCGCAGGTGGTCGGCATGTACAAGAACGATCGGACGCGCAAGGAGATCCTCGTCGACTTCGGCTTCCGGCTGCCGTCCGCGCTCGACAACCGGCCGCTCACCTTCGAGGAGTTCGAGTCGAGCATCAACCAGGTCATCTACATGAGCGCGACGCCCGGGCCGTACGAGCTCGAACGGAGCGAACGGGTCGTCGAACAGCTCATCAGGCCGACCGGCGTCGTCGACCCCCGGATCGTGGTCCGGCCGACCGACGGCCAGATCGACGATCTCCTCGAGGAGATCCGGGCGAGAGCCGAACGCGGCGAGCGGGCGCTCGTGACGACGCTCACGAAGAAGATGGCGGAGGACCTCGCCGACTATCTCCGCGAGCTCGGGATCAAGGTCCAGTATCTCCACAGCGAGGTCGACACGCTCGAACGCGTCCAGATCCTCCGCGACCTCCGGCTCGGCGTGTTCGACGTCCTCGTCGGCATCAACCTCCTCCGTGAGGGCCTCGATCTACCGGAGGTCACCCTGGTCGCGATCCTCGACGCGGACAAGGAGGGCTTCCTCCGAAGCTCGTGGTCGCTCATCCAGATGATCGGTCGGGCTGCCCGGAACACGGCCGGCGGGGTCGTCATGTACGCCGACAGGATCACCGATTCGATGCGCGCGGCCATCGACGAGACGGACCGCCGTCGCGCGATCCAGGAGGCGTACAACCGGGAGCACGGGATCGAGCCGACGACGATCAGCAAGGAGATCCACGACATCAACGAGCGGCTCCATGCCGTCGCCGAGCGGACGGAGGTCTACCGACCGGGCTCGTCGCCCCATGCGCCGGGCGAGCTCCCGGCGACGACCCGCGCCCAGGTCGAGCGGCTCATCGCCCAGATGGAGGCCGAGATGAAGTCGGCGGCGAAGCAGCTCGAGTTCGAGCGCGCCGTGGCCCTCCGCGACGAGATCCAGTCGATCCGGCTCCGGGTCCTCGAGGAGGATGCCTCGGCGCAGGTCGCCCGGGCGGTCGAGCGGGTGGTCCGCGGACCCGCTCGCGGGACGAGGCCCGGTTCGACCGCATCCCGTCCGGCTGCGCGGCTCGAGGTGACGTCCGTCACGGTCCTGCCGGCGGCCGAGGAGCCGGCCACGACGCTCGGGCCGACGGGCGGCGAGGGCGATGCCGCCACGGAGGACGGGTCGGCGGGCGACGGCACCGCGGCCGACTGGCTCCCGGGGATCCGCGACGAGCACGACGAGGACGCGGGATGGCAGGCCCGCTGGCTCGACCGGCCGACGTGGGATCGGACGGTGACCCCGAATGTCATCCACCGGACGGGGACCCGATCGCCGCACCGCCGGCGGCGCTGACCGGTGACGGTCAGGGTGCGAAGCAGAATCGCACGTCTGTTCTATCCGCCGGGTCTGCCGTAGACTAGGGCCGTGCCCCAGGATCAGATCGTCGTGCACGGCGCACGCGAACACAACCTCAAGGACGTCACGGTCGCCTTCCCGCGCGATCGGCTCGTCGTCATCACCGGCCTCTCCGGCAGCGGCAAGTCGAGCCTCGCGTTCGACACGATCTACGCCGAGGGTCAGCGCCGGTACGTCGAGAGTCTCAGCGCGTATGCGCGGCAGTTCCTCGGTCAGATGGAGAAGCCGGACGTCGACCAGATCGACGGGCTCTCGCCGGCGATCTCGATCGACCAGAAGGGCTCCAGCCGGAACCCGCGCTCGACCGTCGGCACGGTCACGGAGATCTACGATCACCTCCGGCTCCTGTTCGCGCGGATCGGGCATCCGTTCTGTCCGAACGGCCACGAGATCGAGCGTCAGACGGTCCAGCAGATCGTCGATCAGGTGCTCGCCCTGCCGGACGGCACGCGACTCCTCGTCCTCGGACCGCTCGTCAAGGATCGGAAGACGGAGGGCGACCGCGTCTTCGAGAGCGCCCGCCGGCAGGGCTTCGTCCGGGTGCGGGTGGACGGCGAGCTCATGGACCTGACGGAGGTGAAGCCGCTCGACCGGTACAAGCGTCACTCGATCGAGGTCGTGGTCGACCGCTACGTCGTCCGCCACGTCTCGCCCGACCCGTCGAAGGATGGCGCGGAAGGATCGCCGACGGATCCGGATGCAGCCCGACTGGCGGACAGCATCGAGACGGCGCTCCGTCTCGGTGAAGGCGTCGTCGTCGTCGCCCCCGTGCCACGGGACGGCGAGGAGCCGCCGTTCACGGAGCGCCGTTACTCGGAGCGGTTCACCTGCCCCTACGACGGCTACACGATGGAGGAGCTCGAGCCGCGGAGCTTCAGCTTCAACTCGCCGCATGGTGCATGTCCGGCCTGCACCGGGCTTGGAACGCGGCTCGAGGTGGACCCGGGTCGCCTCATCCCGGATCGGGACCGCAGCCTCCGCGACGGCGCGCTTGCGCCCTGGGCCCGCCTCCCGATGGAAGAGTCGTGGCGATCGCGGATCATCGAGGCGATCTGCCGTGCCCACGGCTGGGACTACGAGGTGCCGGTCCGCGACCTTCCGCCGGAGGCGCTCGAGTATCTCCTCCACGCCCCGCGCGACGAGCGGGTCGTCATCGGCTATCGCCACGAGCGGGGCGAGAACACCTACACGGCGACCTTCGAGGGTCTCGTCAACCATCTCGAGCGCCGCTACCGGGAGACGGAGTCCGAGTACATCAAGACCGAGCTCGAGAAGTTCATGGTGAGCCGGCCGTGTCCGACCTGCGATGGGAAGAAGCTCCAGCCGGGGGCCCTGGCGGTCCGCATCGGCGGCCGGAACATCAGCGATGTGGCGGCGCTGTCGGTGCTCGACGCCCTCGCCTGGGTCGCCGTGCTGCCGGATCGCATCTCCGACCGCGAGCGGACGATCGCCCGGCTCGTCCTCAAGGAGATCACCGCCCGCCTCGGCTTCCTCGTCGACGTCGGCCTCGACTACCTGACCGTGGACCGGACGAGCGTCACGCTGTCCGGTGGCGAGGCGCAGCGGATCCGCCTGGCGACGCAGATCGGGACGACGCTCATGGGCGTCCTCTACATCCTCGACGAACCGTCCATCGGCCTCCACCAGCGGGACAACGCCAAGCTCATCGCGACCCTGACCCGGCTGCGCGACCTCGGCAACACTGTCCTGGTCGTCGAGCACGACGAGGAGACGATCCGGACCGCCGACTGGATCCTCGACATCGGACCCGGTGCCGGGGAGCACGGTGGCGAGATCGTCGCGAACGGCCCGCTCGAATCGCTGCTCGGGGAGCCTCGCTCGATCACCGGCGCCTACCTTCGCGGCGACCGCTCCGTCCCGATCCCGACCCGGCGACGGACGGGGAACGGGCACGTCCTCGCCGTCCGCGGCGCGCGCGAACACAATCTCCGTGGCGTCGACGCGGAGTTCCCGCTCGGCTGCTTCGTGGCCGTCACTGGCGTCTCCGGCTCGGGCAAGAGCACGCTCGTCACGGACGTCCTCTACCGTGCCCTCGCCCGGGACCTCAACGGCGCTCGCGATGAGCCGGGCGCCCATGACCGGGTCGAGGGGATGGAGCACATCGACAAGATCATCGAGATCGACCAGAGCCCGATCGGCCGGACGCCGCGGAGCAATCCCGCGACGTACACCGGGCTCTTCGCGCCCATCCGCGAACTGTTCGCCGGTGTCCCGGAATCGCGGGTCCGCGGCTATGGCCCGGGACGGTTCAGCTTCAACGTCAAGGGCGGTCGCTGCGAGAACTGCAAGGGTGACGGGATCCTCAAGATCGAGATGCAGTTCCTGCCGGACGTCTATGTCCCGTGCGAGGTGTGCGGCGGGCGCCGCTACAACCGCGAGGCGCTCGAGATCCACTACAAGGGCCGCTCGATCGCGGACGTGCTCGAGATGACGATCGCCGAGGCGCTCGACGTCTTCGCCGCTGTCCCGGCGGTCGCGTCCCGGCTCAGGACGCTCGATGACGTGGGCCTCGGGTACGTCCACCTGGGCCAGCCGGCGACCACGCTGTCCGGCGGCGAGGCGCAGCGGGTGAAGCTCGCCACCGAGCTGTCACGACGGGCGACCGGGCGAACCCTCTACGTCCTCGACGAGCCGACGACCGGCCTCCACTTCGCCGACGTCGAGAAGCTGCTCGAGGTCCTCCATCGGCTGGTGGACGGCGGCAACACCGTGATCGTCATCGAGCACAATCTCGACGTCATCAAGACCGCCGACCGGATCATCGATCTCGGCCCGGAGGGTGGCCTCCGCGGCGGCCGGATCATCGCCACCGGAACGCCCGAGGAGATCGCCGCGACGGAGGGCTCGGCGACCGGCGAATATCTCGCCCGCGTCCTGCGCGGTGAGCCACTCGTGCCCCTCTCCGATGTGACGTTCGCCGGCTCGTCGCGGCGCGCCGGAGCGATCGTAGCCGTCGCCGCGGCCGCGCGCTGAGCGCGTCCGGTACCATCGGTCCATGCCCGACATCGACTTCGCCTTCCTCGCCGATGCGGCGGACACGACCCCCGGCCAGAAGTTCCATGTCCTCGGTGGCGGGATCAGCCGGATCGGCGGTCCGGGGTTCCCCCTCCGTCACCCGCACGTCGCCCTCGTCGTCTCGCTCTCGATCACGGTCCCGGAGTTCGGTCACGAGCATGAGGTCCGGATCGTCTGCCTCGGTCCGGACGGCGCGGAGGTCGCACCGCCCGCCATCGCGAACGTCGCGTTCGCCGGGGGTGACGGCCACGACACGACGGTCACGTTCGCGGTCGATCTCTGGAATCTCACCTTCCCCGCGCCCGGCGAGTACTCGTTCCGGGTCCTCATCAACGGATCGGAACGGAAGCGGCTCCCGCTCGCGATCGCCCGGACGGAGGAGGGGAGCGGAGCCGGGCCTGCCGGGTCCGGATCGCTGCCGCGGCCGGATCCCACGACGAGCCGTCGCTTCGACGCCTGACGCCGCGATGGTCCGTCGGCGCTGCCGGTGCGTCGCCCGGAGTTCTGCGTGACGGTGCCTCGGGCGAGCGGCGGGCCAGCTCGCCACGAGCTGCCCGAGATCGATGCGGCGGCGCTCGCCGCCGCTCGTCACGCCGATCGGCTCCTCGCGGCGGCCAGGGCTTCCGGTTCGGAGCGTTGGGCGCGGTTCCTCTCGCCGCTGCCGGACCGGCTTCGTGACGAGGCGCCGGCCGCGCTGCGGAGGACCGCCGCCCGGGCGCGGGCGGCGTTCGGGCCGAAGGACTCGATCCGTGACGCCCTGCCGGATGAGCTGACCCTCCCGTTCCGCGACGCCCTCGACGCGCTCGGGCGCGTGCTCGCCGTGCACGACCGCCGCGCCTGAGATCCACCGCTCCCGATCGATCGGGCGATCGCTCGGGCGTCGGCACCGTCCCGTTCCCCATCCACGGGCGGGCCGAGCGGCCCCTCGATCCGGGACGGTCGGCCCATGCCCCGCCGATGGCCCATCCGCCACAGTCCGAAGATCAACCGGTCGGAGGAGACGATGGGCTACCGGATCGACATTGACCACGGGAACTGCATCAACTGCGGCATCTGCATGGACGTGTGTCCCGTGGAAGCCCTTGACATGACCCGACCGGAGCGGACCGGCGTCGAAGGCCTGGCTCCGATCCCGTGGCTCATGGAGCACCCGGTCCAGGTCGGCGAGTGCGTCGGTTGTCACGTCTGCGTCGACGAGTGTCCGGTCCACGTCATCACGCTCGCGACGGCTGCAGGCCCCACGTCACTCGCGCCGCGGCAGGGTCCCATCGAGCGCCCGGCGGCACGGGCGGCGGGGGACGCCTGGATCCCGCTCTCGGCGGTGACCCGCGAGGTGCTCAAGCCCGACCATCCGACCCCCTGGGGTGGCGCGTTCACCACCCGCTCGCACGATCCGGCGGTGGACGATCGAGCGCCCTGCCAGGTCGCCTGCCCGGCGGGAACGGACGCCGGCCGCTACGTCGGCATGATCGCCGCGGGCCGCTACGACGACGCATACGCGGTGAGCGCCGAGGTGAACCCATTCCCGTCCGTCTGCGGCTGGATCTGCACGGCGCCGTGCGAGGCCGCCTGCCGCCGCGGCACCCTCGACGAGGCGATCGCCATCCGGACCCTCAAGCGGTTCGCCGTCGAGCACGGCCAGCTGCCCACCGCGGCCCCGCCGGCCATGCGCCGGTCCACCCCGGTCGCGATCGTGGGTGGCGGACCGGCCGGCATGTCGGCGGCGTACTACCTCGCCCGCCTCGGCTACCCGGTGACCGTCTTCGAGGCGATGCCCGTGCCGGGAGGCATGATGGCGATCGGCATCCCCGAGTACCGGTTGCCGCGGGAGGTCCTGCGGGCGGAGATCGACCGGATCCTCAGCCTCGGCGTCGAGCTCCGGCTCGACCAGGCCATGGGGCGGGATCTATCCCTGGCGAGCCTCGAGTCGGACGGTTATCGCGCGGTCTTCCTCGCGACCGGAGCCTCGAAGAGCCGTCGTCTCGATGTCCCGGGCGACGATCTCGCCGGGGTCATCCCGGCGACCCGCTTCCTCCGCGACGTCAACCTTGGCGCCGGACCGCGGCTCGCGGGACCGGTCGTCGTCGTCGGCGGCGGGAGCACCGCGATGGACGCGGCACGGTCGGCGCAGCGGAGCGGCGCGGAGACCGTCACCGTCCTCTACCGGCGCGGTCGGGCGGAGATGCCGGCCCAGCCCGAGGAGGTCGAGGCGGCCGAGCGCGAGGGGATCGAGATCGTCGAGGCGATCGCCGTGACGAAGGTCCTCGGGACGGACGGTCGGGCGATCGCGGTCCGCGGCCTCCGTCAGCGGGCGACCGAGCGCCTGGAACGCGGTCGGGTCGTCTTCGAACCGATCCCCGGCGGCGAGATCGAGTTCCCGGTGTCGACCATCCTCGTCGCGGTCGGCGAAGAGCCCGACCCGTCGATCCTCCCGGAGGGCGCGGGGATCGGGATCAGCGACTGGGCGGGGATCGTCGCGGACCCGGGGACGTTCGCGACGGGCCGCCCGGGCGTCTTCGCCGGCGGCGACGTCGTCTCCGGCCCGAAGACGATCATCGACGCGGTCGCCGCCGGACGGCACGCCGCCGCATCGATCCACGGTTACCTCTCCGGAGCCGCGGATCCAGAGGCGGAGATCCTGCGCGTCGTCCGTCACGCGACGGCCCGCGAGCGGCGGCTCGAGCTCGACCTCGGCGTCCGGCCGCGGGCACGTGCACCGCTGCCGGCCGTCGCCGTGGACACCTTCCGGGCGAACCAGCTCGGCTTCGACGAGGCGACCGCTCGCCACGAGGCGGCGCGGTGCTTCCGGTGTGACGTGATCGCGGGTTGTCCGACGGTCACGGTGATCGCCGGCCGCGGTCCCCGGCCGGACATGGCAGTGACGATGGGACAGGGAGGTGCGTCGATCGGCGCGCCCGTGACAGGAGGTGCTCGGTGACACCGGATCAGGTCTCGGGGTTCTTCGCCGCGGGAGAGAGCTTCGTCGAGGGGACGATCGCGGCGGCGCTGGTCGTGCTCTGGCTCCTCGTCGTGGCACTCCATCTCGCTCGGCCGTACATGGTCGCGAACCTCCGGAAGTTCAGCCTCCGGCTCGGCGCGGACCTGTGGTGGATCGTCTACGTGGCGCTCCGCGATCTCCTCGTCGTCCAGGTCTTCCTCGGCAGCTTCATCTTCTTCTACCCGGACGTCATCGGAAAGCAGAACCTGCCGATCACCGGCGGCCTGGCGGCCGTGAGCGCGTTCGCCGTCCTCCTCATCAAGCTCATGACCCGGGGCGACGCGGATCTCCGCTGGTTCCGGATCCAGACTTTCCTCCTCGGGATCGGGGCGAGCCTGTACATCGTCCCCTACCTCCTCGGCGTCCAGGTGACGACCGTCGGGACCGATGCCGGCAACCAGCTTGCTGCGATCTTCGTGACCTCGCAGAACCCGACCTGGGCGTTCCCGCTCGCCTACCTCTCGGCGATCCTCGTGGGCATCCTCGCCCTCGTCGCCGTCACCTACAACCTCCGCCAGACATCCGTCCGGCGGCCGACCGCCGGGACGACCGGGGAGGACGCGCGATGACCGCCGACCAGCTCGCCACCGCCCTGACGACGGGCGGCTCCGCCTGGCTCGTCCTCTCGATCGCCGCCATCCTGCCGATCCTCTGGGCATTCACCCTCGTGCTCCATTTCGCCCGACCGTACATCGTGCGCTTTCTCGGCACGCTCACCCTGCGGTTCGGGGGCGATGTCTGGTGGTTGTCGTATGTGCTCATCCGCGACGGCCTCATGGTCATCACCCTCGCGCTCAGCACCGTCTTCCTCATGCCGAACCTCTACATCGGACTCGGCCTGCCGATCACGGCACCGCTCGCGACCGTCGTGCTCTTCTGGGCGCTGACGATCAAGCTCACCCGCGACTCGGATGACGATCCGCGGGCCTTCCAGCGGGTGAGCGCCCTGCTCGTGATCGCCTCGATCCTCTACATCGTTCCCCAGATCTTCGGTCTGGAGGCACACGACCAGGTCGACTCGTGGAACGCGATCGGCGGGTTCGGCTGGATCCCCGGCGCACTGTCGGCGAGCGACGGAGCCGGGAACGTGAACCCGTGGGCCTGGCCGATCATCGAGCTCAGCCTCGCGCTCTTCGGCCTCACCGGGGCGGCGCTCTTCACGCGGTTCGTCATCCGCCTCGGCGGGGGCGCGGCGGCGGACGGCGCGGAAGGCTGACCGGGCTGCCATCCGGTAGCTCGCCGAACGCCTCGCTGAGGAACGGCGACGGGGATCCGGGGTCGTAGCTGATCGTCAGGGAGCGCCGCGCCCGCGTCCAGGCGACATACGCGAGGCGTCGCTCCTCCTCGAGGGCGCGGACCGGATCGGCCGCCTCCGCGATCGCCCGCGCGCTCGGGAATCGGGCGGCCTCCATCCCGACGACCGCCACGTCGTCGAACTCGAGACCCTTCGTCGCGTGCGCCGTGGCGAGGGTGAGGCGCGCGTCGTCGCGGCGGAGAGCGACGAGGCGGTCGCGGCGGTGGCGGACGGCGGCAGCGAACGACGAGCCGCTCGTGTACGGCGGTGCTGCCGCGAGCAGCGCGTCGGCGAGTCTCCCGCCATCCGCCTCGCGTGATCGTTCGCGGTCTCGGATCGACCCGACGCGGATGAGGAGCGGCACGCGTTCGTCCGTCTCGACGAGCTCGTCGAGGAGCGCATCGAGACGCTCGTCGTCGAGCGGCGTCTCGAGTCGTTCCGCCCGGAACGGAAGGTCCCGGTCGAGGGCGACCATGAGCGCGGGCAGGAGCTCGCGGTTCGTCCGGGCGAGGATTGCCGTCGTCCCGTCATCGGTGGGCCACGAGTCAATGATGCGGCCCACGCGGACCGGCTCGTCCGCCGGGTCGGGTGCGAGGATGAGCCGTCCGGCCGCGTCCGGTCGGGCCGTCACGACCTTCGGGAAGCGCTCCCGGTTGTGGGCGACGAGACGGACGGCCCGCTCCACGACCGGCGCGGGGGAGCGGAAGTTCGTCGTGAGGTCGAACCGCTGGAGCCCCGGCAGGGCCGCGGCCAGGCCGAGGACCCGCCGGACGTCCGC
>JADEYI010000683.1_pt1 | contig 39279 bp, 55 predicted proteins | sample 8542331 | NCBI WGS metagenome assembly JADEYI01 (sample SAMN16510988, study PRJNA670497) | mine drainage metagenome | isolation source: biofilm near Copperflume 1 | place: Germany: Marsberg coppermine Kilianstollen | collected 2018-02 | reverse complement strand
GCGCATCGACTCTGCCATGTTCGCGTTGTTGTCTCAGTGACCATGACGGTTACTCCTCACGTGGTACCGTGCTAGCTGATGTAGTCACGCTACACCTGCTACACACTGCTGTCAAGGGGGTAAGGGGACAAGTTGCGGAGAATCTTTGTTAAGCGTGGTAGACTCGCACCATGCCAGCGTTAGCAGTCGGCGAACTCGACGCCAGGAAGACAGCCTTCCTTGAAGCGTTCCCCAATCATGGCACCGTGAGCGCAGCGTGCGCGGCTATCGGCTTACTGCGCCAGCGTGTCCATGAATGGTGTCAGCCGGATCATCCCGCATACGATGAGGATTTCGTGTACCGCTTCGGTCACGCTAAAGAGGCTGCGGCCGATGCGATCGAGGCATCGCTGCGTGCTCAGGCCTTACGAGGGCATACCGCGTGGGACACCACCGCAGCGATCTTCCTGCTCAAGGGGTACCGTCCCCAGTTCCGCGACCAGTACCAGGTCAACGTGCGGCAGGAGTCGGTGTCGATCTCGATGGACCTGTCGGACCTGTCCGCCGGCGACAAGCTGCAGCTGCTGCAACGCCTGGTGAACAAGCAGCAATCCCTTGTACAGCTGCCGGAGGGGAAATCCATCGACGCTGTGCCACCACCCGCCTAGCCTCGCAGCTACGTCGCTCTTCGCTTCTGCTGACGGACGCTCGTTCGAAATCAGCTAGTCACACACCCTCAGCGCCAGAGTAAAAAGGGGTTTCGGGGTTTCGTGCCATCCAAGCGTGATCTAAGGAAGCAGAGCACTGCCGGTGGAAGGCCGTCAATATCACGGGTGCATAAACGGAAGATTTTACACCTTCGGTGGATGCTTGCCGGACATGCGGTTCATGTGGGAAGCGGCCCACGGCGACATTGACACGTGAGGGACGCGCATACCTTGCGCCGCCCGATCGCCAAACTCCACCGTCTCCTTGGGCTCCCTGTCCTCGCCATCATCTGTGCGATGTGGGCGAGGTAGTGGGCGGTTGCCCTTCCGCTGTTCATCGATCGCTTCTGGCAGATCGGGCAGTACATCTCATCGAGTTCGTTCATCGTCCCTCCTCTTTCGCGTATCGTACACGTCGATCAACAGATTACGGTAGACTCTCGGCTGATGAAGCTCGCGCCTGAGGATGAAGCCCTGCTTGCCGCCGCGCGGTCTGATTTGGGCACGTACATCGCCCTCATCCATAAGACCGATGATGGTCTCCCAGCGTTGCCTCCTCGACACCTCGACGAGTTGGTGATCCCGGCGATCGAAGATGATTCGCTGGGTCATACGCTGATCGTGGCCCCGCCGGGGTCGGTGAAGACGAACACGATGATCGGCGCCGCCGGCTGGTGGCTCGGGCGAGACCCGACCCTTCATGTTGCCTATGTCTGCAACACTGGCCCAGAAGCTGAAAAACGGTCGATGGCCGTCCGCGACATCGTGGAGTACTCAGGTCTCTACAGGACGATGTTCCCCAACGTCAAACCCAACGTCAAACGAGGATGGAAGCAGGAAGGCTGGTATCTCGAACGGCCCAACCTGGCCGATAAGAACCCGTCCTTCGTGGCTTTCGGTGTAGGCGGAGGCCTGGGAGCCAGACTCCACAGGGTGATCCTTGACGACGTGGCCGATGAGGACAACCAGAAGACCGAGTTGCAGCGGAAGTACGTCTGGAAGTGGCTCTCCGAGACCGTCATGACCCGACTCCATCCTTCCAAGGGCCGGGCGGTGATGATCTGCACCCGCTGGCACGAGGAAGACCCCGCCGCCTTCGCTATCGAGAGAGGCTGGACGGTCATCCACATCCCGGCGCTCAACGAACAGCAGGAGTCGTACTGGCCCGACTACTTTCCCACGAAGTTCCTTGCCTGTCCCAACGACGAGCATCCTGAAGGCCAGTGCTGTATGAAAAAGCAGCTCGGCTCATTAGGATTCGCCCGCCAGTATCTTGGTGTCGTCACCAACGAGGACTCCTCGATCTTCAAACGCGGCTGGTGGGGATTCTGCGAAGACCTGCCTGAGACCTACTTCCGTGGAGCGATCACGGTGGACACGGCCGGCTGGGACAACCAGAAGCAGACCGGAGACTTTGCCGTTCTGTCGGCGTGGTTTACCGATGGCATGGAGCACTTCATCTGCGCCGACGTTCAGAGGGGAAGATGGTCGTTCAACGAGGTCGAACAAATTGCTTTGAACATGCGTGCTCAATTCCATGTGCCCGTCGTCGTTGAAGATGTGCCCTGGGCCCGACCTTTGATCGACAGGCTCAAGGTCTCCCTCGGTTCAGGGGTGGTGCCGTGGAAGGTTCAGGGCAGGTCGAAGCAAAATAGGGCCGAGTCTGTTGCTCCCCTGGTAGAACAAGGGGCGGTGATGCTCAAGCGAGGGAGCTGGAACGGAGCCTTCATCGACGAGCATTCCAGCTTCCCCAGTGGAAAACATGATGACCAGGTGGATACAACATCGATGGCGTTGATGTATCTTGCTCGCAACGTAGCGAGGAAACCCAGGATCGGTCAGCCGTTTCGGAGGGACTGGAGCCTGCTCACCGCATGACGCGCACCGAGGCAGCACTCAAGTACATCGTCCGAGAACTCCAGACCCGACAATGCGATCTCGATGTCGCAGACCGGATGCGCTCCCTCACCATCACCGTCTTCTACGACAAGACCGGCAAGGTCTGCTCGACAGACTTCAGCAAGGTTGAGCGCACTCTGATAGCATAAGCAGCAACTGAAGAGTTCAGCCGGAACGATGAGCGGCACCCGTAGTGGGTGCCGCTTTTTCTGTTGGAGACGCATTGGACACTTGGAGCGAAGAGGAAGTCCTACAGGTCGTCGAAGACATCACGGACGACCCGCCCTTCGTCGAACGCGATAGCGAGTACGACCGAAGACGGGAACTGCTCTTCCAGAAGCGGTTTGTCTCCATCCCCGGCGTCACCGTCGATGCTGCCGGGAGAGGACGCACCGGCATGGTCCAGTTCCGGTCGCCGGAGATCGAAGACCACGCCAACAAGTACAAGAACCGGATGCTCGCCGCCCCCCTCAAGATCAAGGTCGCCGCCGTCAAGAAGGCCCAGAACGCCATCGACGCCGCCCAGCGGCAGGAAGACTTCTTCTACCGCCATTACTACCGCTGGCGCGACCAGGGTGTCTTTGACGGCATCCTCTTCGACCAGGCATCGGTAGGGATCGGCTGGGCGCACCTCGCATTGAACACCGACCTCCTGCCGATCGTCCCGGACGGCGAAGACTCCATGGATCTGGCGGAAGAAGAACTCAAGGAGTTCAGCTCCGGCGAGAAGCCCAACCTCTTCGTCCTTGAGAGAATTGACGCAGCGACGATGTACTGGTCAGCCGATCGATCGATTCTGATCCAGAAAGCTCTCGTCCCCTTCAACCCTCTCGTCGAACAGTATGCCCAGAAGGGCAAGGGGATTGAGTTAGACGACGAGGCCGGCACCGTCCTGATCACCACACTGGAACCGGGGCAGAACTTCCGCACCCGCAGGACGAACTGGGCGCGTCAGGTGTATCTCTACACCCTCGAAACCTCGGACTACTGCTACCACGTCATCTACAACAACAAGGGCGACCAGCAAGGCGCATTGCTGGGAGCCTACCGAAACTACTTCGGCACCCCCGGATTCTTCCCTGTGATCGGGGAGAGGACAGGCTCCGACCATCCTCTGTACGCCTACAGGCCGATGCTCAACGGCAAATATCAGACCGTGCCGCTGAAGAACATCCTGACGACGGCGATGGCCACCGCAGGTTCGGAAGCCAGCCAGCAACGCTACACGATCCGCTGGCTGCCCGGCCAAGGCGCAGAACCGGCAGACAACGCCAACATCGTCGTCACGATCAACGAGGACGGCGTGATCATCCCCCCTCCGGGCTATGAGATCGTCAACCCCGGCCTCTCGGTCGGGCCTGACCTTCCTACAGCTTTGCAGCACATCGAGCAGATCGACAGCTACGGCTTGCCTGCCGAACTGGCCTCGCCCGGCGAGGTCTCTGCGACATCTGGGTATGACCGCGCCCGGCAGCAGGGCGTCGTCGCTTCGCTCTTAGACCCACCCTTGTCGCACTTTGGATCGATGTTGCAGGAGGTCTGCAAGGCGATGCTCGTCGCCGTCAGCGAACTCGACGTGCCGATCACCGTCAAGACCACCCAGTCCCGTCCAAGCGCGGGAAGGTCGGTGACGATCCAGCAGTCGGTGACGTTGAAGCCCGAAGACACGCGCGAAGACACCGACATTGCCGTGGACTTCGATGCCTTGACGATCCTCGACCGCATCTCCATGCAGGAAGAAGGTCTCAAGCTCATGCAGGCCGACCAGTTGACCGAGACGGACTTTCAGACCGACATCATGGGGCAGACGAACATGGACGACTTCCGCTACCAACGGTCGTTGGACAAGGTGCTGAAGTCTTCTGACGACCTTGCGGTTTCTGATGCGCAGAACGCGATCAAGCAGTTCGCCGCCGCCGCCCAGCAAAAAGCCGTCAGTGACAACAACATCCCCGTCGCCCAACCCATGCTTCCGACGAACGGCGAGATGATCCGCTCCGACCGAGGCCCGGGAACACCTGTCGGGCCGGGGCAGTCGATCCCCTCCGGCGGCCCAAGTCCAATGCCTTCACCGATGCCAACTCCGATGGAGGGTATGTGACACCCGCAGAGCGACACGATGCGTTAGTCAAAGCAGGTGCCGAGAGGTACATCGAGACTTACCTGGCGCTGATGAAGCACATGTCCCAAGGCGGAAGAACTCCCGGTATTAACGTGCCGTCCCGGTCAGACCTGAAGATGCTGTTTGAATCCACCACGCCTTCCTACTGGCAGCAGCTCGGCCAACAGAATCCAGAGGAAGCCCAGAGTCAACTCGACCAGTGGCAGGAGGTGCAGTAGATGGCCATGACCATCGACCAGGCCCGTCAGGCCGCCCAGCAGTCGGTGCAAGCACAAGCTGCGCCTCCGCCGCCCGGTGGCGGAAGTGGAGGCTCGAACGACGCCCTCCTGCGCTATCTCAACGGCACCGCAACGACGGATGATCTTCAGTCGTTGATCCAGCAGGGCATCATCACCGCCAACGAAGCCACGACCTACAACCAGAAGAACGCCCCATCGGGGTCGAACCCCCTCTCGGGACTCTACGCCTACGACCCGCAGACCGGCTACATCAGCAAGCAGCCCGCAGACTCCGAGATTGGCGACAGCCACTTCGCCGGCACCGTCTCGACCTACATCGACCCCAATACGGGGATTCTCTATGACGCCAACGGCAAGGCGTTACCTGAATACCTCCAGAAGCAGGTCGCCGGTCTTGGTCCAGGTGGATCAGGGAGTTCCGGTGCCCTGACGCAGTACGAGTCAGGCCAACTGGCGAACAACCAGGCTCAACTCGCCGAACAACAGCGCGAGTTCGGCATCACGAGCGGTCAGAACGCCCAGAAGAACGCGCAGAGTTACATCGACCAACGCGCCTCGGCTGGTGGCGTGCTCGGCGGGTTGGTGCGGAATCTGGCCAACGACCAGTACCAGCGTGCGCTCGATCCGGGAAACTACCCAGCCTACCTGGCGTCGCAGGCGGGAATGCCACAAGGTTCAGGTTCGCCGATCACCAACCTCCTCGGTTCAGGCGTGCAGATTCAGTCACCCGAAGGCGCAAACCCTCTCGCTGACCCGCGCTTTCAAAACCTGATCAGCCAGCTCTACGGCTATGCCCAGCCCCAATCACTACAGACGGTGCAAAATATTGCACAGCAGAACGGCGGCACCTTGCCGCAGAGCTTCTACGACTACACCCAGACCCAGAATCCTGTCCCCGCCCACGCACAGGGGGGATCGCAGATGCTCGACGAACCTGTAATCGGCATCGGACTACATTCGGGCCAGCCCAAGTTCTTGGCCGGCGAAGCGGGCAAGGAGAAGTTGACCTTCGATCCCGTCCACTCCAACGAAACCACGGGCACATTCACCAAGTACGCCGATGGCGGCACCGCGACGATCGACGGCACGATGGGGGGGTCTCAGCCTTCCGGCTTTACGCATCACCAATTGGTCTCGGCCTACAACGCCTACCACCCCAACGCGCCGATGGCGGACAATATCTACACCCCCGCCGAAGGCTCTGCCATTTCACTTGGTAAGGCTTTGCAGCCACTGGGCTACGTCCCCCATTCGCTGATTCAGCAGTTGGCTCAAGGTCGAGCTCCGACGCCTGAATCCCTGAACGAGCAGATGCTCGCCCGACTGCCGGCGTCGTTGAGGACACTGCTTGGTTCGACCGTGCAGAGCTTCCTCGGCAACTCAGGCTTGCAGGACTTCAACTCCGAACTCTCGCAGTACAGCATGCCCGGCGTCTCTTCTGGCACGTCGGCGTCATACGCATAGGAGGTCAGATGTACGTCTCCAAAGGCCACACGGTCACAGGCAAGGGTCAAGTGAAGTCAGCCGTCAAGCGGGCAAGTAAGCGCAACGCCAGGAACGTCTCGCTGGCGAAGAAGACGCGGATCACCGCACCGTCCGCGAAGATGGCAAAGGGGTACTAAGATGGCACGTCTCACCGCCGCACAGCGCAAGAAGATTCCGTCGTCGAAGTTCGGCCTCCCGGGCAAGGGAGCAGGCCCAAAGGGCAAAGGTGCGGGATCGTACCCGATGCCTGACAAGAAGCACGCCTCACTGGCCAAAGGCTTCGCTGCGCGGTTTGCTTCACCCTCGCAGAAGGCGAAGATCGACGCCAAGGCCAACAAGGTGCTCAAGAAGAAGTGACGCGATACATAACGCACACTCTCGACGAGGACGGGTGGACGGAGTGGATACATCCTTCTCCTGCACCCGGAAAGTTCTACAAGTTCCGCTGTTGCGACTGCGGATTAGTGCATGAGATGGAGTTCTCCGCGACGAACGCGCAGGGCAGCAAGATGCTCACGAAGACGCCACGAATCATCTTTCGTGCTCGTCGAAACGAGCGTGCCACAGCGGCGACGAGGCGCAAGAAGAAGTGATCATCGTTGACACGGCGTCGTCGGTCGCGGCGGATGTCGGCAAGCAATTCGCTCCTGACGACGAGTTAGGGGCGATCAACCAGGCCACCGGCGGCAATCCCGGTGGCATCGGAAGCTATCGTCCGCAAGGCCCACAGACACTCGACGAACTGAACCAACTCCGTCAGGTGGGGCCACAGTTTGTCGCCCATGCGCAGGCAGGCGCACAAGCCGCTGACACCTTCAACGCCGAGCACCCAACGAATCCGAACACGCAGTCGTATGATCCGTCGTTCTACGCGAATCCTGCGACGGCGGACTACGCCAGAACCCTCGCGACTGCGAATCCGGCGTTCGGCCTTGGGCCTAATGCCAATGCGTTTCAGTCGATCTCGTCTGTGATCAACACGCCCGCCGAAGCCGTGGGGGGGTTGCTGAACGCCGCCGTCCAGCCCGGCATCAACAAACTGCCTGCGAAGGTCGGGCCGATCCCTGTCCGCAAGCCCCTTAGCGTCGGCGCTCAGTTCGCCACCAGCGCCGTTCCCTACCTGGGAGCGGATATTGCCACAGGTGGGGCGCTCACGCCCGTCTACGGCGCTCAGGCAGGCCTACAGGCCGCTGCCATCGGCCAGTCCTACCAACGTGGAGAGATTGACGGCAAGACCGCCCTCCAACAGCTGGGGATGACGGTGGGGCCGTTCCTCGTCGCCCCCGCCTTGCATCTCGCCGGAGCGTCAGTGTCAAAACTTGGTGAGTTCGCCAACTCCGATGAAGGACAGGCTGTCCTCACCAAACTCCAGTCAGAACGCGGGTCGGTAAAACTGCCCGGTGAAGAACCTTCACAGCCTGAGGCGGGGTCGGAAGGTGCGGTTTCGCCTGCCGCTGACAATCTTCCGGCCCCACCTCAGTCACCAGAAGACGCAATGCGTTCCAATGTCCAGCAGACGCTGCAAGGGATCGAACAGAAGCCCGTCACCGAGCCGACGCCGAGCAGAGCCGCCAGCGGATTGGAGAACGTCCTGCGCCCTGCGGATGAAGTCGCGCGGGACGCACAGGCCCGTGGCGCGTCGCCGCAGCTCACAGGCGTCTTGCAGCAGACGATGAACGCGATCGAGAACCGCGCCGGCGGCGAGGAACCACTCCTCAACGCTGGGACGTTGCGGCAGACCGTCTCGAAGGCCGCATCTCGTGTCACAGGTTCACTTCCCGGCATCACGGGCAAGATCGCCGATGAATTGCAGAACATGGGGCTCGCCCTTTCGACTGATCGGGCGACGATCGTGAAGACGCTTGCTACGGCGACAGACAAAGCCATCAAGTCCGACCTCGCCAATCCCGATGTGCAGTTCACCGGCCAGGATGCAACCAAACTCGGACAGGCTTCCAGTCCTGAAGCGTATGTCTTCGAGTTCCCGCAGGATTTTCAGGGACTCAGCCCGCAGACGACGCAATTGATCGACCAACTGAAACAGGCGCAGCAGAGTCACTTCGCCTTGTTGCAGGCGGTCGATCCGACCACCGCGCAGTCGGTCGAAAGCTACTTGCCGCACGTCTACAAGGGCGAGGACACGTCGGCGATCGAATCTCATATCCCAAAGCAACGGGGAGAGGTTTCGGTCGCCCAGTCGCGTCAGTACACAGACTGGCGTGTTGCCGTTGATAACGGCGAGCAGATGCAGAAGATTCCGTTCGTCGAGCACGTTGAGTTGGGCATCAAGAAGGCCGACGTTGGCACCGACGACGCACTGTTTCGCAAGGCCGTACTGGAACGCTTCGGCACGAACGATCCGAAGGTCGCCAAGGCGAACGGCATGATCGCTGTCAGAAACTCCGTCATGACGAGGCCCGAAGAAGCGCCGTGGTACGTGCCGCGCGAGATCAACAACTTCATCGACCAGCGGTATGCACCGCCGTCAGGACCGCTCGCGGAGACCCGTGGTATCGCATCAAAACTCAAGGGCGTGCTGACGTTCCCCTTCGACGTGGGTGGGTTGGCTCAGAGGTTGCGGGAGATCGGCACGGCAACCGACCCGATCACGCTCGGCGCTGGCCTGTTGCATCATGTGCTGACCAGTTCGGACGCCGAATCACTTCCCAATGCGATCCAGTACGCGCGTGACGGTCTGCCGCAAGGCAACGCGGGCTCCATCGCGTCGGAATCCTCGCGCCTGCCGTTCGCCAGAGGTGCAGTAGGGACACGCTTCGCCGAGCTGAATAAAGCACCGTGGCGCGTGCTCAATGGAATGCGGAATCTTGCCCACGAAGGCAACCTTGCGCTCATGAAGGCAGCCGGCATGGATGTCAGCCCCGACACCGCGACAGGCGTGGCGAACCGCGAAGCCTCCGCTGAGATCGTCCGAGCATTCTCCGGAGCGTCGAAGGGCGCGCAGCGGTTTGGCCGCGATGCACTGGAAAAGAGCGGTCTCCTCTCGCAGCAAAATACCCGCGCTCTCTTCTCTCAGTTGGGAGTCGCCGGCAACCTTCTCAGACCTGGCGCGAACACGGCTCAGAGATTGCTTGCCGCGAAGGGCTTGGCATCGCTCGCCGTAGGCATCTGGGGCGTCGGCTCGATCGTCAACATGACCGCCGGGAGTGGTGATCCGCTGAAGTTTCCGGTGACATGGGACCCTCAGACTAAGCAGTTCAAATACAACTCCGGCTGGGACTTGGTTCAGGTGAAGGGCGTCAGTACGCCGATGCTGCCGCAGGCTTCGCTCGTCAACGCCATCGCCAAAGCCTTCACCGCACTCGGCAACGAGGCCGCTCACCCGACGCAGAACCCCGCCGACGCACTCGGCGAAGCAACCAAGCCACTGGCGCAATTCGGCATGGGCAGACTCGGCCCGACCACTGCGCCTGTTCCTGCGGCGCTGGGCTTCGGATACGACCCCGCAGGCAAGGCCCATTTTGGAGATTTGACGGCAACACAACGCTTGCAGGCTGCCTTCCCGACGCCGATCGGCGCGAGTAAGGTGCTTCAGAATCCAAACGTCCTAAACAAACCCGGCGAATTGGCGGCAGAGCAGGGATTGGGTTCCTACCCGCCGAGCACGAGCCAGCCGTTCTTCGACGCCCGCACCGCGTTGGGCAAGTCGGGATTCCCTGATGGCACTCTTACCGCAGACCAGCAGAAGACATTGAGCGGCGCGACGCAGACATCAGGATCGACGATCGCGCAGGCCCGCACTTCGTTCGTCAGCCAGTTCGAGTCCTACTACAGGACGCACGATGTGAAGGGTAAGCCGCTGGATAACGCTGTCTCCGACACGGAGGCCAAGCGTGTCGCCTCGCAGGCGTTCAGTGCGTATCCGGCTGTCAAAGCGCTGAATAAGCAACTCACCGATGCAGAGGATCAGTGGGCCTTCAACAACCCCTACGTCCTGCTGAAGGCGGTGGAGGCCGGAAACATCATTCCGAATGCGTATGAGAAGTCGGTACTGGCGTGGGCGCGCGCCCACCCTCAATCTTCCCCTTGACCCACATTCCCGTCCCGATCACGACCATGAGGACAGGGAAGGCGACATACACGAACGCCCAACCACTGTTGATCCACGACAACGGCGGATAGGACATCGCAAACGCCAGCCCAATCGCGCCCCCGTAGATGAGTAGTGCTGCGCCGAAGCAGAGCACGGCGTAGGAACCGACGACGATCTTGCGTCTCATGCGGCTATCGTGAGCACCTGAAACCCTTGTGGTCAAGACCCCTTGTCAACTCCACGGAGAAACGTAGTACACTGCGCCCAACCAAATAGTCCATCGCCAGACGTTTGAGGGCGGCCTTCCGGAGAGTTCCGGGGCCGCCCTCTTTTCATTTGGAGAACCTGTGGAAGTCGAACCCGCAGTCCTGGAACCAGAACCCGTAGTCGCCACACCTGAGGAACCCGCATCGCCGGAAGGGGATGCAGCGCCCGAGGAAGGTGGGGAACGGCAGGAGGTCATCCGCGATCTGTTCCGGGGGATGACGGTCGCCGAGCTAAAAGCCGCGCTCGACGAAGTGCCCACAGATGTCCGCTCCGACGTGGAGCAGGAGATCGAACGCCGCGGCGAACAGCGAGCCACGACCCGCCAGAAGGAAACGAAGGACGCGACGGAGAGCCGCCTCAAGCTCTGGCAGCCCTACGCCGAACGCTATCCCAAAGCTCAGTCCTTCCTTCAGCAAGCGGTGAGCAAGGCGAAGTCCGGTGACACGGACGCCCTGACGAACGTGGACGCCCTCACGGCGGCGCTCGACGACTACCACAACGGCGCGGTGGCGAAGGTCGTGCTGGAGAACGAAGGCTACGTCTCGACGTGGCTGGATGCGATCCTCCCCGATCCCTCGCCGGAAGAGAAGTCGAAGCTGGACAAGCCGCTCTATGAGTTCGGTCGCACCGGGTTGGCATCGCATGTCGTCCCCGTCGCGACGGAACTCGCTATGGAACGCGCACGCAAGGAAGGCTTCGAGGCCGGCGTCAAGAAGGGCCAGCAGGACAAAGAGGCGAAGGCGGCACTCGCCGACAAGCTGGCCAAGTTGCAGGAAATCAAGAATCAGGCTCCCGGCGTCCCCGTCCACGGCAGCGCGGTTTCGCGTTCGTCCGAACGCTCGCGTCTCCAGAAGGAGATCGACGACTTCGACCCGATGAAGCTGCCGCCGAACGAGCGGATGGGGAAGCTCAAGGAGCTGCAGCAGCGCCTCAGAAGCGCATAGAGGTAACAGATGGCAAACGACCAGTTGGGCGTTGCGGGCCTAACAGCAGAAAACAAGCAACTCTTCGAGAAGGGAATGCTCATCCGGGCACTCCCGTCGTTCGTCCACCTCGGCATGGGCCGTCAGGCTGTCCTCTCCGGCGGTTTTGGACCAGGTCCCGGCGGTGGGACTCCCGGTGGTGGTAACTCCGTCGAATGGCGCCGGTTGGAGCGCAACGCCGCATCCACCTCAGCCTTCATCGACGGCACCTTCCCGACGAACATCAACGTCACCGTCACCTCGGTAACAGCGACCGTCCAGCAGTACGGCGCATGGGTGCCTGTCGGCCAGAACGCCTGGGATCAGTCGCTCGAACCCGTCGTGCAGGAGATGACCGACATGTTCGGCGAACTGGCGGGTGACACACTCGACCAGATTGGCCGCGCAGTCCTCGTTGGTGGGACGAACGTCACCTACTCCGGTGCCTCCGCCTCGCGTGCGACGATCGCCTCGTGCGCGGCAGGGTTCCTCGCGGAGGCCGACTTCCGCGCCGCCGCCCGCAACCTGACCCGCAGGAATGCACGCCGCATTCCCGAAGAGGGCGGTCGGTTCGCGGCGATTGTTCACCCGGACACCTGGTTCGACTTCATGGGCAACACGACGATCCAGAACGTCCTCCAGAACGCCGGCGTCCGTGGCAACGACAACCCGCTCTTCACGGGCGAGATGTACGACTACCTCGGCATCCGGGCGAAGATTTCCAGCAACGCCAAGACCAACGGCTCGCTGGGTCTGTCGCTGATCGTCACCGTCTACTACACGCTCGTCATGGGCCAGGAAGCCTACGGCGAGGCGCGCTTCGGCTCCTACGGCTCGCCGGAGATCATCACGCACGCCCCCGGCACGTCGGGTGTGAGCGACCCCCTGAACACGCTCGGCTCGGTCGGGTTCAAGGCTTCGCTGGCGGTGAAGATTCTCAACGACGCCTTCCTGGAGCGCATCGAGTCCAGCTCGTCGCTGAACCCGCAGACGACGAACTGATGAGGTACGACACGAACCTCAATCCGGACGAGTCGAAGCGTCCGTCCACACGTGCGAACGGTCAGGTGCAGCTCTCATTGAAGGGCTCGATCTGCTCGCAGGCCCGGACGACGCAGGTGCCCGTCGCTCAAGGTCAGACGGTGAATCCGTAGTGCTGTGGGGGATGGGGTTCCATCCCCCTCCCTACGGGGAATCAACGATGAAAAGCAAAGAGTTTCAAGAGCTTGTGATCGCCTCACTGGAAGCGATCCTCGTACAGCAGGAGATCATCATGTCCGAACTCGACAACCTGACCACCGCCGTCGCCGCCCTTCAGTCTGCGGCAACGGCCATCGAGAACGCGATCACCGCCCTCAAGAGCGGCCAGATCGACCCGGCAGCGGTACAGACGGCAGCCGACGCCATCAACGCCGTCGTCGCCAGCCTCAACAGCGCAGCGCAGTAATCATGGGGAGACCGAAGGGGAGCAAGAACAGACCAAAGGAGGTCAAGCATGACACCGGGAGTCGGTACGAAAGGCCCGCGCGGGCGGATGGGAGCGGTAACGAAGGCCCGGTCGCTGGGCACGGCTCCCGGGGTCTCGGAACTGGTGAAGAACAGCCGCCAGCGCCCGAACAAGGGCGGGACGCGCCCGATCGTCACGGGGACGAAAGCCCCCAACGGTCGCCGGGGGACGGTGACACGGGTGAGCCGATGAGCGCAATCGAGCAGGCGCTCATCGAACTAAAGGACGCCGAACGGCAGCAGGACTCCGCCGCCGCGCTGGAGATCGCCAGTAACGCGCTCGGCAAGTTGTCGGACTCCGATCGCCGCAAGCTCCTCGACATGCCCGCTGTACAGAAGCTGGTGAGTGACGCCGAGCAGAAGGCCGCAGAGGCCATGAAGCCCGGCTCGATCATCTGCGACGACTCCGGCAGGGTCTTGGCGAAAGTCCCGTGGACGCCGGACGCCATGAAGCAGGAGTTCGGCGTCGTCGAGTGGACACCCATGCAAGACCGGCTGATCTGCGTCAACGGCGTGGACTTCTGGGCACGCAAGGGCGTTCCCTGCAAGACGCCGCCGCAGTTCCGCGACGTGGCGATGGAAGCCTTCCACACGGAGAACGGCAAACTCGAACGCGACAAGGAGATCGTGCGGCGCAACTTCGGCGACAACGGTGTGGTGCTGTTTGGGGACGGGACGCCTGCATGATCACCCTCTACATGATCGTCAGAAACTCCGAAGGGACGGTGGGACGGGCGCTTGCGTCCGCTCTCCCGTACGTGGATCACGCCGTCGTCGTCATGGCGGGCGTGTCCACGGACGGGACGGCGGACGAAGTGATGCGTCAGCTCACGTCGGGCGAGTTCCGGGAGTTTTACCCCTCCGAGCACCCGGAAGCATTCTTTCCCGACGGCTCCCTGGCCGACTTCGCCGCCGCCCGCAACTACGCACTCTCGTTTGTGCCTGAGGGCTCACACTGGGTCTATCTCGACGCCGACGACGAACTGATCAACGGCGACAAGCTCCCTCTGGCCATCCAGAAGCTCGAAGACGGCGCAGGAGTGTGCGCGTTGCTCTACGAGTACAGCCACAACGAATACGGCGCTCCCACGGCCATCCAGAACAAAGAGCGGCTGTACTCCGGCAGGATCACCGACTGGCACTGGGTCGATCGCGTCCATGAATGGTGCAAGACCGACCAAGACGCTCCTTACGCCTACGTCGATGGCGTCTACGTCTATCACCACCGCCAGCCTGACGACACGCGAACCCTGCGGAACGAACGCATCCTCCGCCTCATGCTGGAGGAAGACCCAGCGAACCGGAGGGCGCAGTTCCACCTCGCCGACTGCCTGTTCGCGCAGCAGCACTACGCAGAAGCACTCGACGCCTTTGCGCGGGTCTACCAGGACCCCGAGATCGAACCCCACGCGGTGTATGCGGTGAGTCAGTGCGCGAAGTGCGCGATTGAGGTCGGCGATAGCAACGCCGCTGCCTACTGGTCGATGCTCTCGATCGACATGCGTCCCCAGTTCAAGGACGGCTACCTTCTTCGCGCACGAGTCGCTGCGGACATGGAACGCTGGGAAGACGCATTGTTCTGGCTCGATCAGGCGGCAGACAAGCGCGAACACACCAACCAGACCGCCGTGAGTGTGTGGGCGGACGACTACAAGTGGAACGCCTGGCACGTCCAGTACACAGCTCTCCTGCAACTCCGAAGACCATCAGAGGCGGTGAACGTCGCCAAACTGGCACTGCACGAATATCCCACGTCTGCGCTGTGGATTCGCGAGCTGCACAAGGCCGAAGAGGCCGAGCGGATCGAAGTCTCCGTCAAGTCGGTCTTCCAACTGGCTGACCACTTTGTGCGGAGGGGCGACACCCTCAACGCCTACGACCTTCTGCAGGACCAGAAGTTGCCGATGACCATCCGACAGGACGAACGCATCCTCGCCCTCAGGGAGCGCATCTGGAGCTTCGTCAGACACGTCTTCGAGCCTGATGAATACGAGCACTTCTACACGAAGGAAGTGCCGGGCCACGAGATCAACGGCACGTCGATCGACCGCTACCGCTTGCAGCCGCTGGTGGATTCACTCAAAGACGCCAGGCGGGTGATCGAAGTCGGCACAGGCGCAGGCGGCCCGGCCATCTGGATGCTCCGGCACCTGCCTGATGTCGAAGAATACGTCGGGTTGGACATCAACCCTGATCTCGTCGAACAGGCAAACAAGGCCGCTGCCTTTCACGGGTTCGCTGACAAGCTGAGGTTCGAGTGCGACACCCTCGCTGGCTGGGTCAGCAAGCACCCAACCACCGTGGGATCGTTAGGGATGCCGAACGGCCCCAAGCCCTACTTTGACGCCTGCATCCTGCCCGAGATCATCGAGCACATGCTGCCGCAGGACGCGCATATGCTCGTCACGCAAGCGGAAGAAGTCGCCGAGTCGGTGATGCTGACGACGCCGGCGATGTTCTGCGCCGACATTCCCCCGCTTAACACCGACGGTTATCCAAGAGATCACGTCAAGGAGTGGAGCCTCAGCGACCTCGAACAGATGGTGTTCAAAGTCCCCCGCCGTAGGCCGGTGCAGATGTACAAGGTCTACGCGCCAGACACGGACGACGAGTGGCTGCACATCCTGCCTGACGGTGAGAAGTCTCAGGCGTTGACGTATCCCTATCCGGGCTTCGCCAGTTGGTTCGCCGAGTTCGACAACCGCTCCCGCCACAACGGCCCTGTGACGATTTACACGGGATCAGGTCCTGGCTGGTCGCCGCTCGATCTGGAGACGAAGGGTCTCGGCGGGTCGGAGACGATGGCGATGAAGATGGCGGAGCAGTTCGCCCAGAATAACCATCCGGTCTGCATCTATGGCGATTGGGTGGGCGTCTACAACGGCGTCATCTACCGCCACTGGTCAACCTTCAACCCGATAAAGCCGTATCTCGGAGTGGATACGTGGCTCTTCATCTCCTCGCGGATTCCAGCGGTCTTCGATGAGGAAGTGAACGCCGACATCTGCTGGCTCTGGGAGCACGATGTCGACCCCGGCGCAGACCAGATCAACGACCTCCGCTTGAGCCACATCGACAAGGTGCTCGTGCTGTCGGAATGGCACAAGCGCCACTGGCTGGAGTTCTACCCCGACACCCCAGAAAGCAAGCTCTATGTGACCAGGAACGCCGTCGAGCTTGATGATTTCCCCGACCTGCTGAACCTCAACGGTGCGTCGGAGAAGCTGAAGCGCGAACGCCACAAGTTCATCTGGGCGTCCAGCGCCGATAGGGGTCTGCGCAAGGTCTTCGAGTGGTGGCCCGACATCCGCAAGATGTGGCCGGACGCCACGCTGGATGTCTTCTACGGCTTCGAGACGATGGACGCCATGTCCCACCTTCCCGGAAGGGAATGGCTGAGAGATTTCAAGCGGCTGATCCTCGCCGAATCTGAGCAGCCGGGCATTACCTGGCACGGCAGAATCCCTCAGAAGCAGTTGCATGAGGAGATGGCGAAGAGTCAGTTCTGGCTCTACCCGTCGATCAACGCCATCGGCGGCGCGTGGAACGAGACCTACTGCATCACCGCCGTCGAAGCGATCGGTATGGGCTGCGTACCGATTGTTGCGGACACCGGAGCCCTCAGAGAACGGCTCAGCGATTTCGGTCTGGAATCGCTGCTGGTGCCGTGGGACTCTCCGCGAAAGCTGTGGCTCAAGAGCCTCAAGGCACGCGACCTCATGCCTGACGAACTGACGCTTGCCCAGCGGCGAGACGTCTTGAGGAGCCTCAACTTCGAGGACTTGTATCGGGACTGGATGCGATTGGTGATGGAGGACATCACCGACCAGGTACAGAACCGGAAGACCAAGCAGCACGCGGTGAGTCAGACAGCATGATCGAGAGGATCAGCCAGGTCGAGATCACCTCGCGGTGTTCGTTGCGCTGCAAATACTGCCCGCAGCCGAAGATGCACCGCGAGAAGATGGACATGCCCGATCACGTCTTTGAGCGGGTCTTGTACTGGCTGGGCGAGTTTCACCGCGACGGCAAGCAGCAGGACGTTAACCTGCATCACTTTGGCGAATCCACCCTGCATCCAAAGTTCGTCGAGTGGGTGGACCGCATTACCGATGTGATTCCCGAAGCACGAGTGTCATCAAACGGCGTCGGCGTGACGCCTGAAATGATCTCAGGGCTGAAGGAAGCAGGACTTACCTGTTTGTCGCTTTCGATTCACAGACCTGAGGTGGTGCAAAAGGTCGCCGAGTGGTGCATCGACGCAGGATTGAAATACGACTGGGCCTCCGGGCCTCTCTCCGCGCCGCACAACTGGGCCGGTCAGGTCGAAGGACGTAATTCAGAGTGGGCGAAGAGCTACACCTGTGGCTTTCTTGAGCATCAGGAATGCGTTGTCCTCTCTGACGGAAGGATCGCCAACTGCTGCATCGACGCCGAAGGGCTCTCAGCACAGGGCACCGTATTCGATGATTTGCGGCAGATGGACTTGCGGCCGTTTTCACTCTGTAAAGCGTGTCACCACCAGGTGCCGGCGCAGTTTCTCGCGGAGGTGTCATGAGCACGACGCTGGCAACCATCCTCAAGGATTTGGTGCGCGAGTACGGCCTCGGGAGGTCAGGACTGACGACTTCAGGCGGATCGACAACGACGATCATCGACAGTTCCAACTTCGCCGGTCCTCTGCCGGGAGGGATGTTCCCCAACGGGTCACCTGTGAGAGTCACGTCGGGGACGGACATTGGCCAGAACACCTACAAGTCAGGCATCGACCCTTCGACCGGGACGATCACCGTCTCGCCCGCTCTTACGGGGACTCCCGGTTCGAGTGCCAGTTTCATCGTCAGCAACGTCGTCGATCACTGCGACCGGCTCGTGGAAGCGATCAACAGAGCACTGACGCGCAGAATCTCGCGCTGGCTCAAAGTCCCGCTGACGGACGTGCCGGACGGAGACTTCCTCGGTACGACCGTCAGTGACCACTGGGCCGCCACCAACGCCACGCTGACCTACCAGACGCTGTCGATGGTCAACGGCATCGCCCAGCGCGTCCTCCAGGTCGTCACGACAGCGGCAAACGGCTTCGGGCAGTCCGACCCTATTCCTGTCATGCCGCTGGAGACGCGCAACTTCATGCTCTTCATGCGGAACGCCAACTCTACCGTGACAACGGTGAACACCGCCGCCATCACGATCCGTGATTTGACGAACGGCGCGAACATCACCCCGACCTTCACCGTGGGCACTGCTACCTCTGCGTCTCATGCCTTCATCACCGTCAAAGGCCAATACTCCATCCCTGCTGGGTGTTCGCAGATCGCCTATCAGCTAGGGGCGCAAGAGAATACGGCGACGGTGCAGTTCGCCTGTCTCGTTGACAACGGATCAGACCAGCGGACGTTCTTCGCCCAACCCCATCTGGCGACGGAAGACGACATCTCGACGCTGTATCTGGCTTCGCCGGGTACACCGACATCAGGGCCGGAAGATATGGCCTTCTCGCCGATCAGCGACGACGGCTACTCGATCAACAACTACGGCTGGGGACTCGCCTTCGACTTCACCACCGAGCCACCGATGTTCCCGATGTTCTACGACGAGTACAGCTTCTTCACGCCGCTTTCGGCAGACACAGACACCACCGACGCCGACGAAGAGATCGTCATCCTCGGCGCCGCGATTGAGCTATTCAAGATGCTCGTCGAGCAGAACAAGGACAACCAGGTCTCCCGCTACGGCAGGCGTATCCCGACGCACTGGGAGGTGGCCCAGCAACGTGCGGAAGCGCTCTGGCAGACCCCCCGTCTTCAGCGATTGATCGCTCCGAGACGGGTCAGTATCCGCAGGACGTACCGGAGGGCGATTACCGCATGACGGCCACGCCCGTCTTTCCGAACCTCAAGCAGTACCCCGGATCGGTGAACATGCTGATCGAGGGCGACAAGGCCGTCCCCGCCTTCGACTATGCCGCCATGACCAATTCGGCGGACATGCTGGCGCAGCCGATCCGCGAGACGGTCGAGACCGTCAATCCTTCGGGGAATCCACGTCACTACTTTGCGGCGAACAAGAGCGTCTTCTACTTCGAGGACGGCGCTCGCACGACTGATCAGACCTTTGCTGACGTGATTACGGGTATGGCGATCGTCGATGACGGCACGGGCGTCAAGAAGCTCTTTGTCGGCTTTGGATTTACAGGGACGGAGACGAACGCCAACGCCATCCGGTCACTCTCAACAGATACGACGCCTTGGACGATCAACGCCAACTCCGGCAGTTCAGGGTCAGGCAACAAGTTCGCGCAGTTCTGGAACCTCGTCACCGTTGGCCCCAATGCCATCGCGGTGACAGGGGGCGGAGCCAGTGGCGTCAATCAGGCATTGACGGCGTTAGGTGAGTACCACGTCGCCAAGCTCGTGTTTGGTGATGACCCGCAGGACGCTTCCTTGTGGGGCGATGTCTTGCCTGTGGGATCGCCGGCGTGGCCGATCATCGGCATCGTCGCCTTTCGCAACACGTTTGCCTGTGCCAAGGGCGATGGACTGTGGGTCTTGGATGACCAGACCAAGTTCTTCTTCAACGTCTTCGACCGGCTGATCGACTTTCCTCACGCATTGAATGGCAAAGGGATGTTCGTCGGTGAAAACTCCGTCTGGTATCCGATGGCAGACGGCAGAATCTTCGAGTTCGATGGTGTCACCGCAAGAGAACAGACCCCCGCGAAGTCATGGTCCATCCCCCGCGATGTTGCACTGAACAGGATTTCAGCCGGCGCTGACAGGGGCGATGTCATCGCCCTCAGGACAGAACCGTTCACGACGATCGTAGAAGGCGCACGAGCCGCCACCGCGTTAGGGATGAAGGTGATCACTGTCATCAACGGCACCGCCGCCGACATTACGTCGGGGGTGACGGACGGCTCTCTCGCCACACCATCTTCAGCGAACATGAACGCCTGGGGCGCGCTCAGCACGGACAAGCTCTACATCGGCCTCAACGTGCCGTTTGAAGGCGCTGTCCTCAGAGTGACCAGAAACCCTAATGCAGCGGTGAACAGCTTTACCTCGCCGCAGTATTCAGACGGCGCGGCGGGCTGGCCCTCGCTGGGGACGATCAGGGACGGCTCGATTCTCGACACCTCTGGTGTTTCGTTGAGGATCGTCGGCTACCCCGTCTCGGGTGCGGCTTCCACCGTGAGTTGGACTTCACCGCAAGCGTATGACCTGATGGTGCAAGAGACTGTGAGCTTCGGCGGGTCGGTGGGCGACCTGACGATGTATTGGGCCAGATTCTCTCCGCTCACGACAACAGCCATGACCTCGACGACGACGATCGATGAAGTCGATGTGTTGCCCTCAAGAGGCGGCCTGCCCAACTCAGGGATTCTGACGAGCGCGACCAACTTCACCCATCGAGACAATGCCGGAGGCTTGGGACATATCGTCTTCGGGAGGAGGGTCGGCGGCACGATCGCCTGGCAGGATGTCTACGCCATCGATGACGGCGGGCTCTGCTATGCGATGGGCTGGACTTCGGCCAAGAGCGGCACCATGACGAACGGCGGACCGCCGCTCCTGCTGATTGGCAGGTATCAGCAGACCGTCATCGCCGAAGGAGTCACACGCGATCCCGTCAGGACGCTCTATCCGAAGCTCGTCCAGCCTTCATCGACCAAACCGTGTCCCAAGCTGGCATTTAGAAGGATCAACGCCAGCCAACTGACGCTTGACCCGACACGTCCGCTGAAGCTGAACCTGATTCACTTTCAGGGTGAGTTCATCCAGCCTACGGACAAGGTGAGCTGCTACTTCTGGTGGGACAACGCCGACACCCCGATTGAACTGGACAGCGATCTTGGCTCACCGGGAGTGTTCAGGGTGCCCGCGATGTATCCGTCGTTTGGGCGCGAGATGAACTTCGACCTGCTCTTCTCAGACGCCAGCCAGAACGATCCCGCTGCGCCCTACTTCACGCTCGTTGTGATCGACGCCGACAGTCTGGGTGGGACGAACAGCATCGACTACCGTTACGCCTTCCAGCGTGACCCGGCCTTCCCCTCCGGCAAGGAGACGGTGTGAGCCTGATCGACGACCTGAACCAGGCCTCACCAGACGAACTGGCGCAGATCGGTTCATTGCTCGCGCCCTATACCTACGACCGGACGAAGGTACGGAAGGACGCAAAAGACACCGTAGCGGTGAGGGTGCTTCAATCTGGTTCGGCGGTGGCGAACGACGCCGCCGGAAAACAACGTGACATCTCAGGACACTCACTATTCGACACGGTGAACTTCAACGGCGCATCGGTGACGATCAACGCCGATAACCCGCGGCAGGCGGATGTGGCAGTCGGCGATGTCTGCCTTGCGGATTACTACGTTGGGGCGGATATTACGCCATCAGCGACGAGCTTCACGACGATCCAGGCGGCGATCAATGCGGCGATCGCCAATTCGCCGACAACCGGATTCGCGCCGTTCACGCCATCTGGCACGATCACGATCCACATCTGTCCCGGCGTGTACAACGAGGACATCTCGTTCCCCGACCTCGGGATCGGCGGTGGGTACACGATCCTGCTTGACGGACCGCCGTCAGAGTTTTTGTGGGAATTCCCCACGGTGAACGTCGGGACGTTCGCGTCCACCCCGGCACTGACGATCGCCAAGCAGTCTGGGATCGGTTCCTTCAATTTCCGCAATATCGACTTCTTCGCCGATAGCGACAACGTAGCCTGTCAGCTCAACGGCGGATCGGTCGGGTTCACGAGCTGCCTGATCGGCGGCGACATGGTGATGAACGGCGGCGGCACGGGCACCGGCGGGTTGTCACAACTCGACCTCGACCGCGTGAACTTCGGAGGGTTTGGCGGTCTGATCGACGACACGGCGTCAGGGCAGTTCAGCACGAACGTCGCCGTTCACATGCGGCGCACCTACCTCGACTACATTTCGCTGCAAGGCACGGGCAATCCCGGCGGTGCTGGGCAACCGACCCGCATCGACGTGCGCGAATGCGTGTTTCAGTCGATGCCCGCGATCATCTGTAACCGTCCAGCAGGCTTCAACGACTATGACCTGACGATCGACGGTAATCGGATGCAGACGGACATCACGACCAAAACCAGTTGGATCACCATCAAAGCTGATGTGGCGCTCGCCAACGGTGAGCCGAAAGCCTTGATGATCCATAACAACGAGTTTGGCTACCACACATCGTCTGCGACCTCTCAACATTTCGACTGCATCGTGATCAACTGCACCACGGGCACGCTCTACAACCTCAGTATTGTCGGCAATGCGTTTGGTTCTGCGTACACAGGTACGATCGCCCACACGCACATGGTCTCCATTCAGGGCGCGGGCACCGTCGATGGTGCGGTGATCGTCGGCAACGACTGGAACAACGTCAACGCCAGCGGGTCGGACTTTCAAGGTGTCGTGGTCGAGTCCAGTGGGACGCTCACGAACTCAGTGATTGCGGCGAATGCGCCGTCTGGCGCGGCGAATACATTGGGGTCAGGCACCGGCAACAACACAGGGGCTCCGTCAAGCAGCCCGTATGTGACGATCGGCAACGATGCCAATCTCTCAGCAGAACGCGCACTCACCGCAGGCAACGGCGTTGGCTTCGTCGATGGCGGGGCGAACTCCACCGCAACGCTGGGACTCGTTGACCTGACGGGCAACTGGACGCAGGCAGGGGTCTTCGACATCTCCACCGCCGGCAACCTGACGGTACTGAAGCACGCTGCAATCGGCCCTGCTCAGACGGTAGACACCACCACCACGTTGACGGTAGGCGAGACGGCTACCGACCCGGCTGGGGGCGTACAGGCGATCAAAGGCACCTTCATCGCGTCGCTGACAGCGGACAACACCCAGACGGTGACAGGACTCAACTACGTCGCCGCTGGCGCAGGGGCGCATACGCTCTCAGGGATTCTCGCGGCGGCGAAACTGACGACTCAGACGTTGAGCGGCGTCACGGTAAGCGATGCGCGCGACCTCTACCTCCTGGCATCAGTGGGATCAGGCACCGTCATCACCACCCGCTACGGCATCTACGTCGCCAACGCCACAGGATCAGGCACCGTCACCAACCAGTACGGCCTCTACATCGAGAACATGGCGAAGGGCGGCACGCTCAACCGCGCGATCCATTCGGTCGGTGGAGTCTCCGATCATTTAGGAGCGATGACGTTCGGTGCCAACCAGGCTCCCGACGCCTCGGCCTTGCTTGATCTCGTCAGCACCACGCAAGGGCTCGCACCGCCCCGAATGACCACCACCCAGCGGGACGCCATCAGCTCACCGCTGAAGGGTCTCCTGATCTTCAACAACACGACCGACGAGTACGAGTTCTATACGGGCTCTGCGTGGGCAGCCGTAGCTGGCAGCGGTGGTGCGAGCGGTGGCACACCGGCACTGACACTGAGCACCGCCAACAGCGCAGGGTCAGCGACGACCTTCATCCGCACAGACGACACGATCCTCGCCTTCGATGCCACCGCGCCGGTGACGCAGGCGATGGGCGACAGCGCCGCAGTAGGGGCCGCGACCGTCACCGCCCGCAGAGATCACAAGCACGGGATGCCCGCGCTCGGTACGACCGCAGCGGCGATTGGTACGTCTGCCGGTGGGTCTGCCGTAACGCCGAGCAAGAGCGATCACGTCCACGCCACCGGAGCGGGGACGCCTTCGACGCAAGCCTTCGGTGATGCTGCTTCAACAGGAACAGGGCCAGCGGCGGCGATGACCGACCATAAGCACGGCATGATGGCAAGCCCCACGAACGCGCTGCTCGACGGCACGGCGCACACCGACACCCTCGCCGGAACGGTGGCCAGAGGCGATGTCATCGTCGGCAACTCGACGCCGAAGTGGGCTCGTCTGGCGGTGGGATCGGCGAACAAGGTGCTGCACTCGGACGGCACCGACGCGACGTGGCAGTCATTGGTGACGGCTGATCTGCCAACCAACGCGAAGACACGGGACATCGTGATCACCATCGACGGTGGCGGATCGACCATCACGACGGGCTACAAAGGCTTCTACCACCTCGACTTCGGCGGGACGATCAATCAGGTCACCATCTTGGGCGACACGGGTTCTGCCGGCGGTACAGGCTCGGTTGTCGTCGATCTCTGGAAATGCACCTACTCACAGTACGACGCCCGCAGCACGCATCCCGTCTCAGGTGATTCCATCACCGCATCGGCAAAGCCCACGATCTCGTCTGCGGCGAAGGCACAGGATGCAACCTTGACCGGATGGACCACAACGATCTCCGCTGGCGATGTGCTGGCGTGGAACGTCAATTCGATCACGTCGTTTCAGGTCGTGACGCTCTCGTTGAAGGTGACGGTGACATGACGGTACGCCAGGTGCAGGATGCCGACTGGCCGCGCGTCATCGCCGTCGTGCAGGCGTTCTTTCGCGCCCACCCCGAGGCGCTCGACGACGACGTCGCGAAGCTCGACGGCCTGGCGCCGGCATCGCTGCAGATCCCCGGCTGCCTGACGTTCGTCGTCACGGGCGCGAACGGCACGGTGCAGGGCTCGATGACAGTGTCGCGGGACGCCGATACGCTCTGCATCCTCAACGCGAGCTACAACCCGGCGCTGCCGGCAGCGACGGTGAAGGCGGCGAGCCACCAGCTGGCACAACGCATCCACGATGAGGCGGTCGCCCGCGGCATGACGCACCTGCACGGACGGGTGATGCAGGCGTACACCGCGGGCGTCAACTACTGGCGATCGTTCGGACTGCTCGACAGCGTGCAGACGGTGCAGACCCCGAACGGGCCCGCATGGGAGGCGACGGTCGACCTGACGCGGTTCGCCCAGGGCGTCGCGTGACGACGGCGACGTTCACGCCGGTCGGGGACGTATCGATCCGCAGCGTCGCGCCCGACGATGACGACGCGCAGGGTACGTCGACGTATCTGCAGTGGGGCACCGTCACGGGCAAGCTCGGCGGCACGACGCACGCCGTCCTCAAGATCGATGTCTCCTCGATCCCCGCTGGATCGACGGTCAGCGCAGCCCCGTTAGCGTTCAACGCCAACGTCGAGCGCAACAACTCCGGCGGGCTGCCGACGCACATCTATCGCCTGACCCAGGCGGGGTACGATGCGACGTCGCCGAACCCGCAAGCGGCGAGTTGGAACTCGTACTACGTGCCGAATAATTCGACGCTCACCGGGCGGCTGAACTGGGCGGCCGCGGGCGGCGACTTCACCACGACGACTCCCGCCGGCGTCGCCTTCACGGGGCCGAGCGCGACGGGCGTGTTCAGCGTCGACATCGCGACCCTCGTGCAGGACGCGATCGACAACCGTTCGGGGCTGCTGTTCCTGCTGATCCACAACGACGTCGACTCGCCGGGCGTGATCACCCAGTTGGAGTCAGTCGATTCGATCGAAAGGACAACGCCGCCGCTTCTGACGGTCACGTATTCGACGGGCCACCCGCGCAGCTTTGCGGTGATCCTATGACCCTCTACTGCCCCCACTGTCATAAGACCGATCAGCAGTGGAAGCTGGCGATCCCTGAACTGTGGCGAGACGGAATCTACGAGCAGGTCTACCGCCATATCTGCGGGACATTAGCCGTGGCCGTCATGGTAAGCGTATAATCCAGGCAGCCTACGAAGGCGTGGCAGACTGAGGGTAATTGAGCCGGATACCACCGGCTCCCCGCAAGGGGATTGGTGGTGCCGGCTCTCTTTTTGTTCGGAGAACGCATGGCGCGAAAGACGGAAGCGCAGGTTAAAGCCGCCGCAGCCGCAGACGTGCTCGCCGTCGCCGCCTCCGCCGCCGCGCACGTCGCCGCCAACCAGGCCGAGCGCATCGACCACGACGCGCTGATCCGCCTCGAATCGCAGGTCGGGACGCTCGCGCAGCAGATGCAGCAGAACGCCACGGAGCAGACGCGGACGATCGCCCGCGTCGAGGAGAAGGTTGACAAGATCAACGGTTCCGTCGGTCGCCACGATCAGGCACTCCGCGACATGACGATGCGGCCCGAACTCCCCGCGTGGCTCACGGCGGAAGTCGTGGCGCAGGGCGTCAGCGAGCACCGCCAGATGCACGCGGACTGGCAGGCGCAGAAAACCGAACGGCCAGCCCTCGCAGCGAAGATCAACGAACTCTGGGACATCTACCGCTTAGGGCGATGGCTGCTCGCAGCACTCGTGATCATGCAGCCCGTGGAGATTTTTCTGATCGTCAGGTTCGCAGGATAGGAGGAATGGAATGACGAAGTTTCTCACCGGATATGGCGTGCCGCCCGTCATCGTTGGCATCGCGCGGGGTGCGTTGATCGCCGGAGCGATTGCGATCGTCGAAGCACTCATCTCGACGCTCACCAGTGCGTCGCTACCAGCTTCGCCGTGGCTGATCGCAGCGCCCTTCATCGTGGCTGCGTTGAGGGGTGCGGAGGGTGCGCTCGACGGCTTGCAGAAGCCGGCAGCACCGCCCGCCACGCCAACCTCGACGACGCTTCCGAACAGTGTGACGGATGGAACCCTCTCGACGGGTTCGACGATAACGATCGACGGCGGTTCGACGAGCACCGGCACCACCTCGACGAATCCGCCCGCGTGAACACGGTGCTGGGATGGGCGCTCGTGCCGCTTGTGCTGATCACGAGTGTCTACGTGCTCGTGGAGACGGTAGAGGCCGTGGTGAGCCTCTGGAGGCGCTTGTGAGATGCTTCCGCTGGACAAGCAGGCTGCCTTACGGAAGATCATCGCGATGAAGGTCAGTGACGCCGGGATTGCATTCATCGCAGGCTTCGAAGGCTTCTCCGGCCATCTCTACAACGACCCTTCCGGCAACTGCACGATCGGCTACGGCAACCTCATCCACATGGGCAAGTGTGACGGTCGGGCCGACGAACAGGTGTACAGGAACGGGATCAGCGAAGGTCAGGGTCGGGCGATGCTCGCCGCCAAAGTGCTCGACTATGCGGACTGTGTGATGAGGACGACCTTCGCCCCACTGACGCAGCCGCAGTTCGATGCCCTCGTGAGCTTCACCTACAACGTCGGCACAGGTGGGTACATCAACTCACCTGTCCGAGCGGCGGTGAACAGCGGCGGCGATGTCTGCGCCGCCTTGATGATGTACGTCCACGGGTCAGACGGACTGGCGCTGCCTGGATTACAGAGACGGCGTGAGGCCGAGTGCGCCATGTTCAAGGAGGACGCGATGACACCAGCGGAACGGGAAGAGTTCGATGGACTGAAGGCACAGGTGTACAGCGCCCGCGTGGACCTCAACGCCCTCGCCAACGGCATCGAAGCAGTGACAGAGCACAACGACGTACAGGCACAGACGCCCAGGCTCTCGTTGAAGGGGCTGTGGTACGTCGCGGGGAAGGCGTGGCCGTTCTAGATGGACAGATGGGAGCCTGCGGTCTACCTGCTCGCCGTCATCCTCGGGGGGATGTTCGGTGTGTGGTTGATCTGGCGCTGATGGACTACGCCGCGCCGTCCGAGCGCGAGTATCGCAAGTACCGTGCGATCGCCCGCGAAGTGGGCGTGCCGGAGCCGTTCGTCGAAGACGCCGCTCAGGACATCGCCGTCAAGCTCTGGCGCTACCCGCCGAAGACGAACATCTACCGGAAGCGCGTCATCCGCTCGCAGGCACTCGACAGCTTACGCCGCTACGCGCGCGGCGGCGGGGGAGTGCTGGAAGATGCCAGCGTTGCCCACACGTTCACTTCGGACATCCATGCCGCATGGCTCGACGCGCTCGCCCTACTGGCGCGATTGGCGCCGGCGCAGCGACAGGCGGTGGTCGCCGATTCGTGCGGCTACCCGTCGCACCACTCGGCGCGCTACAACGGGCGGCATCGTCTGCGGGAACTGCGACGGCTCCCGCCTAGGTAGGAGATCGCCAGCGGGTGATGAGAGGCCGATCTGGCGTCCGGGGTTGCAACCGGCTCTGAATAACGAGCGTAGCCCGTCGCGTGTGGTGCTGGCCGTAATCGCGCTCGCACGCAGTCCCGACCTTCTGTCACACCCCTGTTATCGCCGCTGAGCTATCGGCGATTTCTATGCAAGTTCGTGCCGGTACGCTATTGACAGCCGTAGCGGACTATGTGAGAATCCGGGCATGGTGATGGCAACGAAGCGGCAGACGACGGTAACACTCGCGCCGGAAACGCGGGAACGCTTGCGTGAGGTGAAGATACATCCCCGTGAGACCGTCGATGATGTCGTCCGACGTGCTCTCGCCGCCCTGGAGCGCGAGCAGCGCGAATCGGCCAAGCAGGGCCGTGACGCGGGAATCTGAATGTCAACGAATTATGGTTCGTTGATTTTTTGATCCCCTCGTCTCTCGGAACTCAGGCAAGGATGCGGATGAGGGCACGGATGCCCACTTCGCAGGGATGACGAAGCCCCGATGAGGGTCGGGGCCGTCAGCAGTCAACAGGAGGATTGTTCCCGTGACCAGCATCAGCCTAGCACAGGCGATCACGATCAGCCGCACGACGGGCTACCAGTCGCACAACTGCGCCGTCTGTGGGGAATGGCGCGAAGCTCTGCCCGTCGATGGCGTCGATGACGTGGAGAGCTTCGACCTCCGTTTCCCGCTCGATATGCCGTACAGCAGCGGCGGTGCCTTCATCGAAGAGAAGGTCGTCACCCTCTGTCACGTCTGCCTTCGTCAACTGGAAGAAGCGGCCTACGCCGCACTCCGGGACCGCATCCCGACTGAGGAGGCGTAGATGGCTACGTGGGAACAGCGGATCGATGCCGCCGAGACGCACGGCGGGTTCACAGACGACGATCGGAAGGCGACGGTATGGAATCAGTGCGCGGTCGGCGAACAACGCAAGGCGTATCCCCGCGTCATTGAATGCGTGTTTGATGAACCCATCGACCCCTCGCTGAATGAGAGCGGTTACGCATTCGCGGAAGCTGTCTATGCGAACAATCCCCGGGAGGCTCGGAAGATTCTGAAGAAGATCGAGCGCCGCGTACAGACGCTCGCACGCCGCAAGTCGAAGGAGGCGTAGATGGAGACCTGTAACGACTGTGGACGTGAAGCGACGGTCTGGTGGGCAGCCGGCGGGCGGATGCTGTTCGGCTGCTGCGACTGCTCGTCAGCCATCGACGCCTACGCGCACCAACTCTCGGCCTACCCCGATGGGCCTCATGCACTGGAGGTCGGTGATGAATAGTTCCTCACCGATGCACCCGCACGGCCCCGAGATCGCCGAAGCCCTGAACGGCGACGGCAAGTGCCTGTGGTGCCACGATCTCGTGATCCAAGACATGCAGGACGCCGAACTCACCGCCCTTCGTGCCCGAAACGCACGATTGACGGAATTACTACGAACGCATTCTGCGCTCACGCACGTTCACCATGATCCGGGCGGCCAGCCCGTATGGGATTGCGACCTTGAACTCTGCATGAAGACCAAGGCTGCGCTCGCCGAAGAGGAGGACGCATGAACACGCTGTTCTGGATCATGCTCACCGCCTTCCTCGTCTATGCAGCGGGCTACCTGATCCACGAGTGCCGCCAGCGGTTGTCTGAGTACAGGGCAGAGCAGGCGATGGAGTCACGGTTGACAGACGCGGGCCGCGACAACCTGGCGCGGCACATCATCGCCGCTACCCCCCGGAGGCCGCGATGACCATCGACGAACTCAGTACCCAACTCAACGAAGCAATGGAGCCCTCACCGTCAGAGATCGTCGAGATGGCCCACCGCTACGACGCCCTCCGTAAAGCCATCTACGTCACAGCAGACGGCGACAAGCTCACCGCCCACGAGTACGAGAAAGAACGCTCGTACCTGCGAATGATGTTGCAGAAGGCCATCGAGAAGGACGGCGCACTCTACGTCGAGGGTGTCGGGACGCTGAAGCTCCAGGAACGTCGAGAGACCGTCTACGACCTGCCGTCCATCATCGAGCACGACCCAAAGACGTTTGCCCGCATGGCCGAACTCGGCTGTCTCAAGGTCGATGGCAAGGTGATGAAGGCCCAGGTCGCAGCGGGCAACGTCTTTGAGCCGAAGCAGAAGATCGAACAAGTCAGCGCACGGGCGCTGGTGGTGGAGGAAGCATGACCGTGCAAGCAATACGCAGTGGCGAACCCTCGATGCTCGAAGACTTCATCACCGCGCAGAAGGCCATGCCCGGTCTCCAAAAGACGGGCATCAACCCGCACTTCGGCAACAAATACGTCCCGCTCGAACAGTTGATTGAGAAGGTCTTGCCCGTCCTCAACGAGCACGGATTCGCGCTGGTCCAGCTCCCCACGGTGTTGGATGGGCATCCCGCGTTGGAGACCCGCCTGGTGCATTACGGGGGCGAAACCGTCAGCGCAACGATGCTCCTCTTGTGCGCGAAGGACGACCCGCAGGGACAGGGCTCGGCGATCACCTACGCCCGCCGCTACTCGCTCATGTCGCTCTTGGGACTCTCAGCGGATCAGGACGATGACGCCGAAGCCACGCGCCGACCTGTCCGACAATCCGCGGATCAGGACGATGACGCCGAAGCCACGCGCCGACCTGTCCGACAATCCGCGCCAGCGGCACAGGTAGCCGTTCAGCGTCAGCGGATGGACAGCCGCATCCCCGAGCGCGACGACGTGCCGACACCAAGTTGCCCGGAACACGGGCCGTTGAAGTACGTCGCAGGCGGCACGTCGAAGGCCACCGGACGGGCCTACAGCGCGTTCTGGTCCTGTACGCGGGACTGCGGTGCGGGGAATAAGGGACGCGGCTACACCGTCGATGCAGACGGCTGGTACGCCCAGAACCAACCCTCAACGCCAGTGGACTACGACGCCAATGATCTTCCTCAAGAGTAGGCTCGCTGACTACGCCGCCTACGACCGGGAATGGCTGGCGAAGCACGGTGATGAGGGCTGTGTGCGAAGGAGTTGGTGCCCTGATCTCTTTCCGGCGTCCATCTATGCATGGTGTCCCTCGTGTCGTCAGGCGGTGAGACGTAAGGAGCAGGCGGCATGAAGCCGAAACCCGTGTTTCCGGTGCAGTGCGATAAGTGCCACCAGAAAGTCGACACGCGCAAGCTCGGCTATGTTCAGTTCTTTGACGATGCCGCGCGGCGCCATAAGGCGGGTCAGCGTCAGAATCGTTGCCCGTATTGCGGGCTCTATTGCTGGCCTGACGAGATGCCAAAGGCCGAGAAATGAACCAGCGCATCCCGCACCGCGAAGCCCTCCGCAACCTTCTCGCCGATGGTGAGTGGCACCACATGCGCGATCTCCATCAGGTCGGTGGCTGGAGATATGGCGCACGGCTGTGGGAACTCAAAGAGCGCGAAGGCTATCGGTTTGAGAAGCGCCAGATCAGTGGCGATGTCTGGGAATAGCGACACCTTGCCGAAGGGCAGATGTCGTTGCCGGTCTGAAGGATTTGTCACCGGGGAGTAACCAACCCAAAAGGGCGCTGAAACTGGCAGCGCCCCACCTTTGAACCAACGCGGTGTTATGTCCGCGTAACGCATCAGGCAGGGAATGTAGCAGGAGCGCAAGGATGCCTCTCGTAATGGGAATCAAGATCAGCGACCGCCAGATCGTGCGGATCGGTGAGGACATCACCGTCCGCATCGAGGCCGTTGACGGCAATCCCAACCGCGTCAAGCTCGTCATCGACGCGCCGAAGTCGCTTGCGATTGTGCGCGAATGATGACGACCTCTCAGCAGGTCTTAGAGCGTGATGGACATCGTTGCCAATACTGCGGCGGTGTGGCGATCCACGCCGACCATCTGATCCCCGTCGCCTTACGTCGCAGGCATCACCTCTCCTCAACGGACATCGACTTCATGACGGCGGCGTGCGGGCCTTGTAACTGGCGCAAGGGCACACGAAGGCTCGTACCCGTGTCATGGGCAGATCGTCTTACTGAGTTACCAGGACGAGGCTGGAGGACGTGGGACGGGTCTGTTGAGGCGTTGAGGGTGGTGGTGAAGTGATCCCTGCCTTCGTCGTCAACTTCGACCCGCGCGATAAAGACGAGCTCTTGGCCGTCGATGCGTGGGCGTGTTCGACCGGCGACGTCTTCCCCATCGCCTTGCCGCCTCAGTGCAACTGGCAGTTTCAGACCTTAGGCCCAGACACAGAGATGCGGGACTGGCCCGACTGGTACCTGGCCTCATGGTTGCAAGCGACTCGTGACTGTCCGAAGTGGGGCATCAGCTACGACATGATCTCTGTCGCAGATCAAGCACTGGGATGGTTCGACTACGAAGCCCGTAGGCGCGTCCAGATGGCCGAGAAACGCCAACGGATCGCAAAGGCGGGGTATCCGTCATGGACCGACTATCCGCTGCGAGAAGCCGTTGAGAGCGTCTGCGGCGCCGGCAGGAAATCGGGCAAGGAAGTCTGGTTCCGCTGCCCGTTTCACGAAGATTCCTCACCGAGTCTGGAAGTCAATCCGTCGTTGAAGGTCTGGCACTGCTGGGGCTGTGACGCCAAAGGCGGAGTTGTGGAGTGGCGTAAGCGGATGGAGCGCGCATGAATCCAGCGGGGGAGCTGCGAGAGATGTTCGGGATCGAAGGCGATCCCACGGTGGTGATGGACGGAGAGACCGTGGTAGTGCAATTGCCAGCGTTAGGCGGCAAGGCGGTGTTCACGTTCGATGAGATCGAGGTCGGGCGCAAGATGTTCGACTGCGAGCTCATGGTGATGGTGGAATCTCCCACGCCTGGCATGGGCGGGGAGTTCTCGGGCAACCTCAACGCCGCCAGCCTGTCGAACCGCGACCAGTTCCGCTTGGGGTTGGACAAGTTCTTCTCGAAAGACTACGACTGGACGCGCCTGTTGATGCAGGCCTACAACCTCGCCAAACACCGTTTCCTCAGCGAATCCCACGGGATCGACATCGAGGATGTGCCGCTCGACTTCACGCAACGCTATCGCGTCGAAGGCTTAGTCCCTGAGGAAGGCGTCGTCATCCCCTTCGGGATGGGCGACTCCGCCAAGACGTACCAGATTCTCTCGATCTGCATGGCAGCCGCCGCAGGTGTGGACTGGTTAGGTAGACCGGCACGGCAGTCGCGGATGGTCTTTCTCGATTACGAAGCGACCGACCGCGAACACCGCCGCCGCTGGCATCGGCTGTCGCTGGGGCAGGATGTGTACTTCCCGAGGGGTGCGTTCACCTATCTCCCGGCGCGGGGGATCGCCTTCGTCGAGCAGGTGGCGGCGGTGAGGCGCGAACTCTCGAGGACGAACGCCAATCTGTTGATCGTCGATTCAGCGGTGGCCGCGTGTGGTGGTGATCCGTTGAAGCCGGAGCCGGTGAAGTCGATGTTCAACGCCATGAACGCGCTCGGCGTCCCCGTCGTACTGATTGCCCACTGCACGAAGGAGAACGGCTCCGAGACGCCGTTTGGGACGGTGTTCTGGCACAACCTCGCCCGCATGACCTGGAACATCCAGAAGGTGAGCAGTGAGGACAGCCCGGACATCCAGTGCGGCTGGTTCAACAAGAAGGCCAACAACGACCGCAAGCAGCGTTCGTTCGGCGTCGAGTTGCAGTTCTCAGACCCGGAAGGGCCGGTGAGTGTGCTGCCGTATGAGGTGACGAAGATTCCCGAGATGCGGCAACGGCTCCCGCCATCGACACAGATTCTCTCTGCACTCGAAGAAGGACCGCTGGACGCGGAGAGCTTGATCCGGCGCACGGGGTTGAACGACAAGACGACGAGGAACAATCTCACCGACCTCACCAAGAGCGGGAAGCTCGTCCAGATCGTGCGAGGCGGCGAGAAGCGGATGTGGGCGTTGAGGTCGGTGAGAGACGAGATGGAAGCCTGATTCCCGGACGATTCCCCGGGAATTCCCTAGGGAAAGGATCGCGGATTCCCTATTCCTTCCCGCGAAGGAATATAGGGAGCGGGAACGGGAAAGAACATAACGAGAGGAGTTTGAGTCTGATGGACTGGAACCGTTGGATGGAGCCGGACACCAAGAGCCTCGTCGAATACTGGCTGTGCAAGCCGACGGTGGACGCATCGCAGCTCTACCGAGAGCAACTATTGGCATTCGCCAAGAAGAGCCGCCGACTGCATGACGAACTGAACGACGCCGGCCACACCCTCACCAATAAGGCACTCGATGCCTACGAACGAGAGGCAGGATTGCGATGAAGAAGCGGAGTGAGACGTAAGAGCGTCCAGGCGGCGCGGGCGCGGTTCCATCATCATGCTCGCCGTCGTCCTAGCAGTGCTCGCCGGGGGTGCACCGGCGCAAGGAGGCAGATACGGAGTTTCGATCATTCAGCAACGGTTTGGCAGCGGGGCTGCTCGCGGGGTCGCTGCTGACCATCATCGGGTTGGCGATGGCGAACAGCCTACAACACGAGACAGCGGAGGAATCGCGGCTGCGGTCCCTCTCAGCGCAGACGACCTCCGAGCCGTCGGTTGGGTATTGGACGGGTCGCGGGAAGTGCCAGTGTCCTCCGATCGGCCCGCAACCGCCGTGGCACAACCACCAGTCGTCAACGTGGTGCCCGCTCGGCAGTCCGTCAGCGTGGCAGTGGATTGGCGCACGCTCCTCAGCGCCTACAGCGACTGGGACATCGACACGATGATGGCGATCATCGCCTGCGAGAGCCACGGCGACCCCAACGCCGTCTCGCCGGATGGACGCAACATCGGCGCATTTCAAGAAAATATCGTGCATGGCTTCGTCTACGCCGACATGATCGACCCGGTGAGGAGCACCGCACTGGCGCACGATGTCTGGCTGTCGCAGGGATACGGAGCCTGGAGTTGCTACCGATGACGGTGATTGAGTTCGCCTGTCCTCTCCCACCAAAAAATCTGAGGGTGAATCGAAGCCGGGGACAGCACTGGTCGATGAAGCACAAGGCCGCCGGTGCCTATTCGTTCGATGTCTACTTTGGGTTCGTCGATCAGGCGAGCGAACTCGGAGTCAGTCTCACCGCGGCGTACCGACCGTGGGCGCGGGCGAAGGTGACGTACACCTGGTGCTACGCCGGACGGCCACCGGACATCGACAACATCGCCGGCAACATCAAGGTCTTACAGGACACGTTGTGCCTGGCGCCGACGAAGATCAACCCCTCTCACCGACTCTCGGACCGCTGGTATCTGGGGCTGATCACAGACGATCAGGGGATCGAAGCATCGTTCAAACGCGAGAAGGTCGCCCACCGTCATGAGGAGCACATTCTCGTAACCATCACGAGGATCGAGTAAAATGGGATTGATAGCGAAGGCCCGGGCGGTGCTGGTAACACCCCCGGGCATGGCACAGGAGGTCGAGTCTCCCATGCGTGATCAGCGTATCTGCTCTCTCGTAGACTGCAATCGTCCCCTCCGCGCTCGTGGTTACTGTGCGACGCATTACGCCGTCTTCATGAGGCGTGGTACGCCGCACGCTCCGCCGCGCGCTGTTCGTCCCGTAGAGCAACGGGCATGGGCCAAGGTTCAGATGCGTGACGGCTGTTGGGAGTGGCGTGGAGCCGTCAGGACATCGGGCTACGGCTCCATCGTTTTATCTCCACAACACAGCCGACGAATAGCGATGGCCCATCGCGTTATTTACGAATCCCTCCTCGGCCCCATCCCAGCGGGACTCACGATCGATCATCTCTGCATGAACACCCAATGCGTCCGTCCCGATCACATGGAGCCGGTGACGAATGAAGTGAATATTATGCGTGGAATGGGGTGGGGAGCGCGCAATGCGCGCAAGACCCACTGCGTCCGAGGTCACGCACTCACGCCGGACAATTGCAGCAAGCACAAACCTGACGTTCGTGAATGCCGCATCTGCCGCAACGCTAGGAACCGTAACAAGCGCGAGAGGCACCCGCGTCCGCTCGTCACTCACTGTCCCCACGGGCATGAGTACAGCGGGGATAACTTGATCATTCACAAGAGCGGCGGTCGGAGATGCCGAGCCTGCGCGAACCGTTGGCTACGCGAATACAACCGAAAGCAAGCCCAGGTGAGGATTGAGAAGCTATGACCTGCACCAATCCTGCCCATTATCCCAACCGGGAAGCACTGTTGTCGCTCGATCCGCATCTCCATTGCGCCGGCCGCGTCGAAGTCCGCGACGGTCGGACGGTCGTGGTCGATCCGACGCCGTGCGAGCCGACTCTGCGGCGCTGTGGCGTCTGCGGCGAGGTGTACGACCGCTCTCTCGACGCACACCCGGAGGAACGGTGAGGCTGCTCGACCTGTTCTGTGGCGCGGGCGGCGCCGCTGTCGGCTACCACCGCGCGGGCTTCGATGAGATCGTGGGCGTCGATATCAACCCGCAACCGCGATACCCATTCGAGTTCATTCAGGCGGACTGGGAAGAGCCGTTGTCGTATCTGCCGGGACTGTGGGAGCGCAACGGCGAACCCTACGCGATTCACGCCTCACCGCCCTGTCAACGCTACTCGCCGATGACGAAGAAGTGGGGCCGTTCTGACCAGCACCCCGACCTCATCGACCCCGTGCGGCAGGCGATTGCCGACTGCGAGCCGGTGGCCTATGTGATCGAGAACGTGCCCGGCGCACCGTTGGAGAATGCGTTGATGCTTTGCGGCTCGATGTTCGGGCTGAGGTCGCAGGGCTACCAGCTCCGGCGACACCGCATCTTCGAGAGTGACGTGGAGATGTTCGCGCCGGCTTCGTGCTGTCACATCGGCCAGCCACTGCCGGTCTACGGCCACGCCGGTGGACGGTCGAAGCGAGACGGCTTGAAGTTCCCCGGCACCGACGCATGGCGCGAGGGCATGGGGATCGACTGGATGACGGGGAAGGAACTCGCCGAAGCGATCCCGCCTGCTTTCACCGAGTACATCGGCCGCAACCTCATCGCCGCAATTCGGGAGGCAGGATCATGATGACATCGCAGGAGTTCATCGACGCCTGCCCAACCGGTAAGGAAGTCATCCACGGCTACTTCCTCGGTGGTGATCCGCGTCAGTTTTTGCCGGACGAAGAGATGAACACGCCCGGCGAAATGGCACGGTGGAGAGAGGCGTGTGCGCTGTGGAATCTCGGTGAACGGCCGCAACAAATCGCCGCGGGCTGTTGGAATTCGGGCGCGGGAATGGGCGTCGGCCTCCAGTACATCGAGGAGCTCTCATGACCATCGCCGCCCTCACCATCGCCTGCATCGCGCTCGTGCTGGCGTCTACCGTCTTCGTGGCGTGCGTGTGGTTCGTGGTCAGTGGCACACGGGCGATCGGTACGGCAGTCGCCGTCGATATGGCACTCCAACGGCTCCAGGATGCCCAAGAGACGGCGAAGGCGTCTGAGGTCGGGGAATGAGTGGCACCGCCGGAAACAGGCGGCTACCGAGCGTCGAGTACGCACCTCGTATCGCACGTGAAGCCTCAAAGCCACGGATGCGGAAGACAGCGAGCGAGCTGGAGGAACGCGCCGATGTGCTGTTGAAGTCGGCTGCGGTGATGGAGGGCGAAGCGATGCGGCTGTACGCACGAGCAGCCTTATTGCGGGAGATGAGCCAATGAACTGTAGACGCTGTGGAGGCAAACTGTGGGCCTCACAAGATCGCTGGGGTCACTATCAGAGCTGCCTGATGTGCGGGTATGTACCCGAGCGAGCGTTGACGGACCCGCAGTACGCTGATGAGCTGCGCGCGGTGACACGTCCCGTGCGACCGAACAGACTCACCCTCACCGAGAACGATGAGCGGGTGTTGAAGGTGCTTTCAGACAGCAAGAAGCCCGGTACATGACCGGGCTCCCTACTCAGGCTAGAGGTACGAGATCAGGCGGTCGAACTCCTCAACGGCGGCGTTGTAGTCGCTTTCATCCCAGACCGTTCGCCCATGCGTGCGCATATGGCGATTCCCGGCGTCCTGAGCGGCCATACGGCAGAGTGCGAGTGTGAGCTGTGGTGTCTGTCGGCAGGCGACTTTCAACGACTGTTGGCGATACTGTGCGATGGTCTCGGCGCTCATGCGACCGCCTGAACGGCGCACGCATCGCACGCGCAGTTGGGCAGGTGACGTGTCGGCCAACCGCTCGTCTGATTGCAGGCATCGGTGAAGGTGAGCCGAACGCCTTGGAGCTTGCCGAACCGCTCCACCGAGTTCATGTGACTGGCGTAGGATCGGCCACACGCGCACGGCTCATGCTCGATCTGGATCGGCGGTTGCTTCTGTGTCGGGTACGGCGTGCTGTTGAGCCATTCGGTGCACTCGGCGCGCGTCCATGTGCAGGCGCGCGAGCAACGGTGGCGCTTGTCGGTCACGCGACCGGCTTTCGTATACTTGAAGGCGTGCGGGCACGGTATGCTGCTGTTGGACATCGGTAGTGTACTCCTCTCGGTGTCCCATGCCGGCGGCCTGCGTGGTACCAGGTGCGCCGGCTTATTCCTTCTGGCTAGGTCGCCAGCGCCTACCCAACAGGGGTAAGCGTCGGCGGTCTAACGGTTCGTGTTGTGACGGAACCCCACGCCGTTGCCTGCGGGGTATTCGCCGGCGTGTGTGTAACAGTCGTGGAGATCGTCACGGTGGAAGTAGGCGGTCCATGGTTCGCCGTTGAGGTCCGCAACCGTCTGCCCACCATCACCGGCGTTGCAGCCGCCACCGCAGTGACGGCACTTCACATAGAACGGCTGGCCGGTGACGAGTTGCAAGCGCGGTTCGTGAGTCTGTGGCATCGGTCTAACTCCTCTACTCGTGGTACATCCTGCTAGAGCGCAGGCGGGAGAGCTGGTATGCGCTCCCGTCTGAGTGCTAGTTGTGGCTCATCGACCACGTGCCGACCTTGTTACCGTTGATGTCTCGGACATCGCCGCCGGTCTCGCCGCGGTCGATCTTCTCAGCGATTGCTCGGAGGATGCGCGCGCACTCGTCGTGCATATCCTCGAATGCTGCGTTGTCGGCGTCGAATGTGATGATCATTGTCCTACTCCTCTGCGTCACGCATGGCTGAAACGATCCATGCGACATACTGGCCGAGTGTCATCCCCTTGAGCTTGGCCTGGGAGCGAAACTCCCGTGCCACACTGACAGGGATGGATCGGATGTTGAGGGTAACGGTAGATTCAGTCATCGTGCGTGACCCTTGC
>JADEYI010000682.1_pt1 | contig 39339 bp, 40 predicted proteins | sample 8542331 | NCBI WGS metagenome assembly JADEYI01 (sample SAMN16510988, study PRJNA670497) | mine drainage metagenome | isolation source: biofilm near Copperflume 1 | place: Germany: Marsberg coppermine Kilianstollen | collected 2018-02 | reverse complement strand
GTGCGGCCCGAAGATTTATACGCTGCGAGAACTCGTGTGTTACACGGCCAAGGTAATGGGGTTGCAGCGCGCGATCATCGGACTGCCGCCTCCCCTGTCATGGCTGCAGGCGGCGATCATGGAATGGCTGCCGGGCAAACCCTTCTCACTGGACAATTATCGTTCGCTGAAGATGGACAGTGTCTGCAGCCGGAATGATTTCGGAAGCTTCGCTATCGAGCCGTTGGCCCTGGAAGCGGTGGTGCCCGCGTATCTCGGCAAGTTGACCCCGCAGGCGGAGCTCCAGCGCTCGCGGCGCATGCACCACCTGCATTGATAGAGACGCAGCGTTTCCTGCCGATACTCGACTACCAACCGATGCTGCGGCCGCCGTCCACCGCGATAATCTGTCCGGTCACATAGTCCGCGTCGCGCGCCAGATACACGATGGCGCCGGCGATATCGTCCGGTGAGCCGGCGCGCCCGAGGGCGGTGTTGTCGAGGATCGCCTGTTTGGCCTGCTCGTCAAGTCCCTGTGCCGGCCACAGGATCGGGCCGGGTGCCACGCCGTTGACGCGCACCTCCGGACCCAGTTCGCGCGCCAGCGACAGTGTCAGCATCGCCAGACCCGCCTTGGCGGTGCTGTACAGCGTGTGTTCGCGCAGCGGCCGGCGCGCATGGATGTCCACCATGTTGATGATGACGCCGCGACTCTGTTTCAGATGCGGCGCCGCGGCCTGCGACAGGAAAAACGGCGCCTTGAGATTGCTGCCCATGAGTTCGTCCCAATCGGCCTCGCTGACCTTGCCGATGGGGGTGGGGTAAAACACCGAAGCATTGTTCACCAGCAGGTCCAGACTGCCCCATTGCAGCGCGGTTTTGACCAGCGAGTCGAAGCCGCCGAGATTCGCGAGATCCGCCTGCGCCAGCATCGCCGAGTCGCGGCGCATGGCATTCAGCGATTGGCACAGGGCCTGGGCTTCCTGCTCCGAACCGCGATAGTGCAGCACCACGTTCATGCCCTCGGCATGCAGCCGTTGCGCGACCGCCGCGCCGATGCGGCGCGCGGCGCCGGTGATAAGCGCCGTTTTGCCGACGAGCTTTCGGGTATCTTTCAAGTATCGTCTCTCAATGTCCAATACCGTCCACAGTGTAACGCATGTTGTTGATGCGCATGGAAGTGGTGTATATCAATGTCTAAAGTCATCCAAGGGCAGTGATAAAAAAAGCGGGTAGATTTGCGAGTATAAATCTGCGCGCATTCTGTTCAGCATGTGAGGGCCGAATTATGAAACTGACTGACGCGAAAATCCGCAACGCCAAATCGTCTGGGCGACCACGAATGCCAAACTGTCGCGCGACGGTTTACATGTGTCGCATGCAATGATACACTCCGCCCCGTGATCCGCAGCTTCCGCCACAAGGGACTGGCAGCCCTATACCAGGACGATAATCCGAAGGGCCTTCGTCCCGACTTGGCAGAACCTTGTCGGGCGCGACTGACGGCGTTGCGGACCGCGCGCGACATCACGGATTTGCAGGTGCCGGGCTTCAGGTTGCATGCGTTGCAAGGCAAACCGAAGCGTTACGCGATAACCATTAACGGCCCTTGGCGGATTACCTTCGAGTGGCGCGAAGGCGACGCCTGGCGCGTGGACCTTGAGCAATATCACTGAGGTAAAGAGCCATGAGTGAACGTGAGTACATCGTAAAGTCCGACCCGAAGATGCGCCCGACGCATCCAGGCAAACTGCTGCGCGCGGATGTTTTGCCAGCGCTGGGCCTGAGCGTAAGCGAAGCCGCGCGGCTGCTGGGCGTATCCCGTCAGACATTACACCGGCTGCTGGCCGAGACCATCGGCGTGTCGCCGGACATGGCGCTCAGGCTGGGCAAGCTCTGCGGCAATGGCCCCGGTCTGTGGCTGCGGATGCAGACCGAACATGACCTGTGGCAGGCACGAGGGCGGCTGGCTTCGCAATTGCGGCACATACCGACGCGACGGGCGGTGAATGAGTAGACGCCCCCCCGAGAGACCCTGACCGTAAGCCCACCCATCACGGTGCGCTGCTGCGCGAGGACGTGCTGCCCGCGCTCGTCATGACGCAGGCCGAGTTTGCCGAGCGCTTGGGTGTCTCTCGCTTACGTGGCTTGCATGGACTTTCGGGTATCATTTTTCATGCTTCCGACTTATGAGCATTCCGGTTCACATCATTAGACCAGAAGCGTGTTACCCATCCGCCAAACCCCCAAGAACCTGCCGGCGCCCGCGCCGGAGGCCTTGTTCCACAGCCAACGGCTGTGCGCGCTGTTGCGCGACGAAATCGCCGCCGCCGGCGGCGCCCTTCGTTTCGAACGTTTCATGGAACTGGCGCTGTACGCACCCGGGCTCGGCTATTACAGCGCCGGTGCCCGCAAGTTCGGCGCCGACGGCGACTTCGTCACCGCTCCGGAACTCTCGCCGTTGTTTGCCCGTTGTCTCGCGGTGCAATGCGCCGAGGTGCTGGCGGCGCTGGCTGGCGGCGATATTCTGGAATTGGGCGCCGGTTCCGGGGTGCTGGCCGCCGACATGCTCAAGGAACTCGCTCGGCTGCAACAATTGCCCGCACGTTATCTGATCCTGGAGGTCAGCGCTGATTTGCGCGAACGCCAGCGGCGCACGCTCGCCGAGCAGGCGCCGGCAATGCTTGCCAAGGTCGAGTGGCTGGAACGTCTGCCGCCGGCATTCAGCGGCGTGATCATCGGCAACGAAGTGCTGGATGCCCTGCCCGTCAGCCGTTTTCGCCGCGTGCCGCGGGGCTTCGATGAATTCAACGTGGCCGTCGAAGGCGGACGCTTTGTCTGGTGTCTGCGGCCCGCGCCCGCGGAATTACGCGCGGCCCTCACGACCCTCGAAACCAACCTGCCGCAACCGCTGGTGGCAGACTACTGCTCGGAAATCTGTGTGCGACTGCCGGCATTCTTATACAGCCTGGCCGACCTGCTCACACGCGGGGCCTTGCTGCTGGTGGACTACGGTTATACGCGTCAAGCCTATTACCATCCGGACCGCTACATGGGCACGCTGATGTGCCATTACCGCCAGCGCGCCCACCCCGATCCGTTCTTGCACCCCGGGCTGCAGGACATCACCGCGCACGTGGATTTCACCGCGGTGGCGGAAGCCGCCACGGCGGCGGGCCTGGAACTCGCGGGCTATGCCACCCAGGCACACTTCCTGTTGGCCCTGGGTATTGCCGGCGATGTACATGGAAGTACAAGCGCCGCGGGAGGCAGGGGCGCCGCTAACGCGGCGCCGGGAGCGGCCATGGCCGGCGACTGGCGTGGGGCGCGGGAGGTGAAACTGCTGACGCTGCCCGAGGAAATGGGCGAACGTTTCAAAGCCATGGCTTTCAGCAAGCGGCTGGATCTCGCGCTGCGCGGCTTCAGCTTGCAGGACCTCAGCCGCAGCTTGTGAACTTGTCGGAGACTCAGTCCCGGCCGATGGCTTGCTTGATCGCCTCGAGTCGCGCCGCCTCGAGACGCACGCCGATCTCGGCACCCTCGAGTGGTTCGCAGCCCAGAGACTGCGCATCCACCGCGTCCGCAGCGGCGAGTGCGGCACGCAGATAGTCGGCTTGCGGATAGGGCGCATGCTCCATCCGCAGGCGGCCGCGGGCGTCGGCTTCGCAGGCCAGCAAGAATTGCGCGAAGCGCTGCGGCCGGCGCAAGGCGTCGCAGGCCTTGAACAGTTTCAGCAGGGTGTCGGCGCGTAATTCCCGGGCGCGATGCGCCTGCCCGTGGTAGCGCGCCACCAGCACCGCCAGCTCGCGATAGTCCTTGGGAACGCGCAGACGCGCGCACAATGCTGCCGCGAGTTTCACGCTGCGTTCTTCATGGCCGTAATGGTGCGGCAGGATATCGGCGGGCGTGCTGCCCTTGCCGAGATCATGCAGCAGTACCGCAAAACGCACCGCGATGTCGTGGCTCAGCCGGGCCGCCTGTTCCAGCACCAGCAGCACGTGCACCCCGGTATCGATTTCCGGATGATGTTTTTGCGGCTGCGGCACGCCGAACAAGCGGTCAATTTCCGGAAACACGCGTTGCAGCGCACCGCAGGCGCGCAGCACCTGGAAAAACACCGCGGGCGTGTCGGTCTGCAGGGCTTTGAAGGTCTCCTGCCAGATGCGCTCCGGCACCAGCGCATCCACTTCGCCGTTTTCCGACATGGCGCGCATCAGCGCCAGGGTTTCATCCGCGATCTTGAACCCCAGGCTTGCAAAACGCGCGGCGAAACGCGCCACCCGCAGCACCCGCACCGGATCTTCCACGAACGCCGGCGACACGTGCCGCAACAGACGCGCGTTCAGATCGCTTTGTCCATGGTAGGGGTCCACCCATTGCCCGTGTTCATCCTCGGCCATGGCATTGATGGTCAGGTCGCGGCGGCGCAGGTCGTCCTCGAGGCGCACGTCCGGAGCACTGTGGAATTCGAAGCCATGGTAGCCGGGCCCGGTCTTGCGTTCGGTGCGTGCCAGGGCGTATTCCTCATGGGTTTCGGGATGCAGGAATACCGGGAAATCCTTGCCGACCGATTTGAAACCGCGTGCCCGCAGGTCGGCGGGCGTCGCGCCCACCACCACGTAATCGCGCTCCTTCACCGGCAGGCCCAGGAGGCGGTCGCGTAGCGCACCGCCCACGAGATAGATTTTCATGCCGTCATCTTAGCAGGCGGAGAATTTCACGACTGCTGGCCGGGCCGCAGGCGGACAGCAGCAGCAAAATACAGGCAAACATTCCGCGTGCCAGCTTGCGCAGGCACACCTCCTGCGCGTCCCGATCAAGTCGTTATAAACCTTGCAACTTAATCGCCACCAGCGGCTGGCTGGCGGCGTCGAATTCCCGCCAATGCTCGGCTAATTTTCGGCCCGTCAGCGGATGACGCCGGCCGGCTGCCAGGTCCGTCAGCGGTTTGAGCACGTAGGCGTATTTGAGAATTTCCGCACGCGGCAGTCTCACCGGAAAATCCGTGACCACCTCGCCGTACATGAGCAAATCCAGATCCAGGGTGCGCGGAGCAAACCGCGGGCTGCCGCGTACCCTTCCGCAGCCCGCCTCGATGGCATCCAATGCCGAGCGCACGCCGGCCACCGGCTCGCGGCTGTCAAAGGCCACCGCCAGATTCAGGAAATCCTCGCCCACGAAACCCACGGCCGGATTGCGGTATACGGGAGAAAGCCGCAGCTCTCCGAAGCGCGTGCGCAATCGCCGCACGGCTTCACGAATATGGGACTCCGGTTCGATATTGCTGCCGATGCCGACAAAAATCTCAGGCATGGCGCGAGCGTTCTATGCTGACGCCGACGCTTTTGCTGCCGCTCACGGCGCCGGGCTTGTGCACGGTCACCTTGAGTTCTTTGATCTTGAATTCATCCAGGATCAGACCGGCGACCTTTTCCGCCAGGGTTTCCACCAGCTGAAATTGCTGTTCGCTGACGAACTGTACGACACGTTTGGCGACCGCTTTGTAATCCAGCGTGTCTTCAATGCGGTCACTGTCAGCGGCGGCACGGATGTCGGTGCGCATGTCGAGATCCAGGCTTACGGTCTGCCGGATGCGGCGTTCCCAATCGTAAATTCCGACCACGGTTTCAACACGCAGGTCACGGATGAAAACGCTATCCATATTGATTCCCGATGTTCAGGGTACGGTTAGGCTGTCCAGCGGCCAGCGCGCGCTCACCGCCGAGGGCGCCGTTCTGCGGCCCGCGCGCAGACGCATATAACCGGCGAACGCGATCATGGCGCCGTTATCGGTGCAGAACTCCAAGCGTGGATAGAATACCTGGCCGCCGAGTTGCGCCACCCGTTGTTGCAACTGCGCGCGCAGTCTGCGGTTCGCACCCACGCCGCCCGCCACCACCAGCCGTTGAAGTCCGGTTTTCTGAAGCGCGCGTTCGCATTTGATGGTGAGCGTGTCCACCACTGCTTCTTCAAAAGCGCAGGCGATATCCGCTTGGGTCTGTGGATTTTCCGGCGCACGCTTCAGGGTGGTGAGCACCGCCGTCTTGAGGCCGCTGAAGCTGAAATCCAGTCCGGGGTGTTCGGTCATGGGGCGCGGGAAACGAAACCTTCCCGGCACACCGCGTTCGGCCAGTTTCGCCAGCGCCGGACCGCCGGGGTAGGGCAGGCCCAATAGTTTGGCGACCTTGTCGAAGGCCTCGCCGGCAGCGTCATCCACGGATTCACCGAGTGTCCGGTAAGCCCCCACCTCCCGGACGTCCACCAACAGGGTATGCCCACCCGATACCAGCAGCGCCACGAAGGGGAAAGCCGGGGCCGGTGTTTCCAGCAGGGGGGCCAGCAGGTGGCCTTCCATATGGTGGATGCCGATGGCCGGCACTTCCCAGGCGAATGCCAGGGCCCTTCCCAGGCAGGCGCCCACCAGCAACGCGCCCACCAGGCCCGGGCCGGCGGTGTAAGCAACGCCATTGATCTGACCGGGAGGCGTATGCGCTTGGCCCAAGGCCGCGTGGATCATGGGCAGTAACTTGCGGATATGGTCACGGGATGCCAGTTCCGGCACCACCCCACCGTATTCGGCGTGCAATGCGGTCTGACTGTACAAGGCATGGGCCAAGAGACCCTGTTCGCCATCGTAGACGGCCACCCCGGTTTCATCACAGGAAGTCTCGATTCCCAGGACTCTCATGGCAGCCTCATTTTTGCAATTCTACACGCCGCTCGGTAGAATTCCCGCCCTCTCCGAGGTCGCCCGTGTCGCTTCGGTGTTAATTTAAGGTGAGGACTGAATGCCCAGCGTACGCGTGAAGGATAACGAGCATTTCGACGCCGCTTTGCGTCGTTTCAAACGTTCCTGTGAGAAGGCCGGGGTGATGACTGAATTGCGCCGCCGCGAGTTTTATGAGAAACCCACGCAGGAGCGCAAGCGCAAGCAGGCCGCGGCCGTCAAACGTCATTTAAAGAAGCTTTCCCGCGAACAGTCGCGCCACATACGCATGTATTGATCCGGTCTCACAGCCAGATTTTCGAGATACCGAATGCGGCGCTTCTCCACAGGAAAGCGCCGCAGTGTTTTTCAGGGTGGTGAAAATTCATGTCACTGAGAGAGAAAATCACCGACGATATGAAAGACGCCCTGCGCGCCGGCGACAAACCGCGGTTGTCGGTGATCCGTCTGATGCTGGCCGCCATCAAACAGCGCGAAGTGGACGAACGCATCACTCTGGACGATACCCAGGTGTTGGCGGTGCTGGACAAGATGCTGAAACAGCGCCGCGATTCGGTGACTCAATTTGAGAAAGGCAATCGCCAGGACCTGGCGGATCAGGAACGCACCGAGATAAAGCTGATCCAGTCCTACCTGCCCGCGCAGCTTTCGGAAACCGAGTTGGATCAACTCGTCGCCGAGGCCATCCGGGGTAGCAGCGCCACCTCCCTCAAGGACATGGGCAAGGTCATGGGCCTGCTCAAATCCCGGGTGCAGGGCCGTGCCGACATGGGCGCGGTCAGCGCGCGCATCAAGGCAAAGCTGGGCGGCTGATGTTTCCCGGCTGACTGCCGGGGCTGTTGGCATGCTCTATCCTTTATAAAGCCGACGAGGGTGAGGAGTGAGGGGTGAGAGGTGAAGTCCCGCAGGCTTCGCTTTAACCATACTCCCCGTCCTTTACGCCTTACCCCTCAGCACTAAAATGGCGCGCATTCCGCAGAGCTTCATTGACGAACTCATCAGCCGCGTCGATATCGTGGAAGTGATTGACGCGCGTGTGCCGCTCAAGAAACACGGCCGGGAATTCACCGCCTGCTGCCCGTTCCACAATGAGAAAACCCCGTCGTTCACCGTCAGCCCCAGCAAACAGTTTTTTCACTGTTTCGGCTGTGGCGCCCACGGCACGGCACTCGGTTTCCTCATGGATTACGAACATCTGGATTTTGTGGAGGCTGTGCGCCAGCTGGCTTCCATGATAGGGATGGAGGTGCCGCAGGAAGCAGGTGAAACCCGCTCGGATCAGGCACCCTTGTACGCGGTATTGGACCAGGCGGCGCGCGTTTATCGCGAGGCGCTCAGAGATACGGCCGAGGCGGTGACCTATCTCAAGGGCCGTGGTCTCAGCGGCGAGATTGCCGCGGAGTTCGGCATCGGTTTCGCACCCGCCGGCTGGGATACCCTGCTAAAAGCCCTCGGTGGCGATGATCCGGGGCGTCAAAGTCTGAGCGCAGCGGGACTCATTATCCGCCGTGACGACGGCCGTTACTACGACCGCTTCCGCGAACGCATCATGTTTCCGATCCGCGACAGCCGCGGGCGCATCATCGCCTTCGGCGGCCGTGTGCTCGGCACAGACGAGCCCAAGTATCTGAATTCGCCGGAAACACCGCTGTTCCACAAAGGCCGGGAACTCTACGGTTTGTATGCAGCCCGGCAGGCAGTGCGTGATATCCAGCGGCTGCTGGTGGTGGAGGGCTACATGGACGTGGTGGCGCTGCATCAGCATGGATTGCGATACGCCGTTGCGACCTTGGGCACCGCCACCACCAGCGAGCATCTGCAACGCTTGTTCCGGGTGACTTCGGAAGTGGTGTTCTGCTTCGATGGCGACCGGGCCGGCCGCGCGGCTGCCTGGCGGGCGCTGGAAAACGCCCTGCCCGAGGCCCGTGAAGGCCGGCAGATCAAATTTCTGTTTCTACCCGAAGGCGAGGACCCGGATACCCTGGTACGCAAGGAAGGCAAGGATGCCTTTGAGGCCCGCATCAAAGGGGCGGTGCCCTTATCCAGCTTCTTGTTGGACAGACTCAGCGCCCAGACGGATCTGGGCAGTCTGGATGGCCGCGCGCGGCTGGTGGAGCTGGCCCGGCCCCATCTCCTGCGCTTGCCGGTCGGCCTTTACCGGGAGATGCTGGTCTCGGAGCTGGCGCGACGCGCCCAGGTGGATTCCGGGAAATTGACTATGCTTAGTCAGGCATCCGGCCACGGCGAGCCCGCCCGCAAGACCATCCAAGGGGGCCGCCCGAGCCTGACCGGCCCAGTACGCAAGGCGATCGCCCTGCTGTTAACCCGGCCGGCGTTGGCCGCCTTGGCAGGTGACCCGGCGGCTCTGGAGGGCTTAAACCTCAAGGGCGTTGAGGTTCTGAAAGCCGTGCTGGAATTCGCCCGGGCTCATCCCCATATCTCCGGGGCGGGTCTGCTGGAGCACTGGCGGGATACGGAGACCGGGAGCCACCTCATGAAACTTGCGCAAGTGGAGCTGGTCATTCCTTCGGAGGCCATGGAAAGCGAGTTTCAGGCCGTGATGACCGATCTGGAAGGCCGGCGTCCCGCGGAACAGCGGCTCGCGGACCTTTTGGAGGCTTCCCGGCAGCGTCCCCTGGAAGCCGGTGAAAAGACTGAGTTATCCCGTCTGCTGAAGGCGCGGCCTGGCGATCGCGGCGGCATCAAGCCATGAAGCGCTTGATTTACCTGGAAAAACTCAGATTTTCTGATAAAATTAACGGTTCCCCTCCGGCGCCGCACAGGCGCCGTTTTTCACCCGAGACACCATGGCCGACATGAACGAAGACAAGCAGTCGAAGCTCAAACTCCTGATCGCCAAGGGCAAGGAGCAGGGCTACCTCACCTACGCGGAGGTTAACGACCACCTGCCCAACGAGATCGTTGATCCGGAGCAGATCGAAGAGATCGTGGCGATGATCAACGACATGGGCATCCCGGTGCACGAAGAGGCGCCGGATGCCGACCAACTGCTGCTGACCGAAGCGCCAGCGTCCTCTGCGGATGACGATGAAGCCGCGGAAGAAGCGGCGGCGGCGCTCGCCGCACTGGATGCGGAATTCGGCCGTACCACCGACCCGGTGCGCATGTACATGCGTGAAATGGGGACGGTGGAATTGCTCACCCGCGAAGGCGAAATCAAGATCGCCAAACGCATCGAAGAAGGCCTGACCCAGGTACTCGCGTCGGTAGCCACCTATCCCGCGTCCTCGGCGCTGCTGCTCTCCGAATACGCCGGCATTGCTGAAGGCCGCACCAAACTCACGGACATCATTTCGGGGTTCATTGATCCGAATGCCGATAACTCAGTGCAGGAACCGGCCCCGCATGTGGAAACGCCGGTAGTCAGCGAGCTGCCGCCGGCTGAGGAAGACGCCGAGGCCGGTGATGACATAGAAGTGCCGGTCAAGGCCAAATCCGGCAAACCGGGAGACGACGAGGACGAGGAAAGCGACGCGGATGCGGACGCTAGTCCGGTGGACACCGGCCCTGATCCGGAGGAAACCGCGCGCCGTTTCGCGCAGCTGAAAAAGCTGCACGATAAAGTGGTTAAGGCCATCGCCAAGCACGGCACCGCCCATAAGAGCACCATGCGTGTGCGCAAGCAGCTCGCGGAAACCCTTATGCTGCTGAAGCTCACACCGCGCATGACCGACATGCTCACCGGCGGACTACGCCGCCTGGTGGATACCATCCGCTCTCACGAACGCCAGATCATGGGCCTGTGCGTGGGCAAAGCCGGCATGCCACGCAAGGATTTCATCAAGAGTTTCCCTGAGAACGAGACCAACGTGCGTTGGATAGATCGCCAGATCAAATCCAAACGCAAGTGGTCCTCGGCGTTGGGCCGGCAGAAAGAAGAAGTGGTGCGATTGCAGCACCGGCTCACCGCCATTGAGCATGAGGCGCACCTTTCAATACAGGAACTCAAGGAGATCAATCGCCAGATGTCCATCGGCGAGGCCAAGGCACGCCGCGCCAAGAAGGAAATGGTGGAAGCCAACCTGCGTCTGGTGATTTCCATCGCCAAGAAGTACACCAACCGCGGCCTGCAGTTCCTGGATCTGATCCAGGAGGGCAACATCGGCCTCATGAAAGCAGTGGACAAATTCGAATACCGCCGCGGCTACAAGTTCTCGACTTATGCGACCTGGTGGATTCGCCAGGCCATTACCCGTTCGATCGCCGACCAGGCGCGCACCATCCGTATTCCGGTGCATATGATCGAGACCATCAATAAATTGAATCGCATCAGCCGCCAGATGCTGCAACAGATGGGCCGCGAACCCACGCCCGAGGAACTGGCGGTGAAGATGGAAATGCCCGAGGACAAGGTGCGCAAGGTTCTGAAAATCGCCAAGGAACCGATTTCCATGGAGACCCCCATCGGCGATGACGAGGACTCGCATCTCGGCGATTTCATCGAAGACGTGTCGGTCACCTCACCGGTGGATGCCGCCACCTCGGAGGGTCTGCGTGAGCAGACGCACGCGGTGCTGGCGAGCCTCACGCCGCGGGAAGCCAAGGTGCTGCGCATGCGTTTCGGCATCGACATGAATACCGACCACACCCTGGAAGAAGTCGGCAAGCAGTTCGACGTAACCCGCGAGCGCATCCGTCAGATCGAGGCCAAGGCGTTGCGCAAGTTGCGGCATCCGTCCCGCTCCGATCAGTTGCGCAGCTTCCTGGACGAGTCTTCGTCCTAAAAAGTGCATTTAAAAGGGGCTGCTATAATCAGCCCGGCAGAAATGGGCCTGTAGCTCAGTTGGTTAGAGCAGGGGACTCATCTTCAATGGTGACTCTGTGTTGAAAGATGCAGATGCAAACGGGATGAATTCAGGGAACCCTCAACGGCTTGGCCGCTGGCAACCCTGAGCCAAGCCGGCGGTACACCGCCGGAAGGTGCAGAGACTACCTGGGGGCTTGAGCGCCCTTAATGACAGGCTAGAGCGTCCCGCACCCCACCAGCATACATGCTGCGGGTGATGAGATAGTCCACCCCTGCCGGAAACGGTGGGAACATGTGAATCCCTTGGTCCCAGGTTCGAGTCCTGGCAGGCCCACCACTCCATCTCCGTCGAAATACATTTGTGCGAATCACCATAGTATGGCCGCAGTGAACCAGCATAGTTTGGCCACAATTGTTAGCGCACTCGACTTTAACGGCTTAAGGTTCGAGTCCTACCAGGCCCACAAGCGATTTAAATCAATGAAACTGCTGTTCGTTAAACCATAGTTTGGCCATTTGGGCCAAACTATGATGAACATGAACCGCAGTTTGGCCACTTGCCCAACATGGCTGACATGAACATCGGCAGCAAATGATTTTCAGCTTCGGGTTTCTATGGCCTTAATCAGCTTTTTGACTCTGCTTCCGTCAGCCCCATCCATGCCTTGTCCTCAAATGTACCCATCCATTGGACTTCCTGACAGGAACTTGCAGTTCGTGTTCGGTCCCCACGAATTGGTGTGCACGGACCAATTCAGCGCGGGGTGAAACCGAATGGGGGTTACGGATTCACGCCTGCGATCCCTGGCCCGTGCTCCCCGCTCAAATAAGGTTCCCAAATAGGGTCTCGAGCTGGGGGCAAACGGACAAGCTATTCCCGATGTAATCGAGCTAGGCCGAAACTAGCACCACGCCTGTCCCCGAGCGGGTGACATATAGATCCGGACACTGCTTGAATGCGGCTGATCGCCAATAGGTTGGATTTTGAGCTGTCAGTACCCTCACAGAGCGGCTCAGATGAGGTAGGTCAGCAAACCCCAAGTCATGTGCAATCTGCGTCAGCGATCTATTCGAGGTGGCGATCTCGTGCCATGCATTTCGTATTCTGAGTTCGAGAGCGAACCGCTTGGGAGATGTCTCGAATTCTTGTCTGAATCCACGCGATATGGCTTCGCGTCTAAGACCGTTTCGCCGTGCCCAATGACCAATATGCAGTGATTGATTTCTTTGCAAGTCCGCCACGAATAAGTCTATCCAGTCCCGTTGGGTTGTGCGAACAGGTTCCAGGGCGCCGCTCAGGTAAGCGACGGCTTCTTGGACATCCTTCGCAGCAAGCCGTACGAGAAACTCGGGATCGCGAATCCGGAATCGTCCTTCTAGCAAGTCATCTTTCCACGGCAAAGTAAGCATCGTAAGACGGTTGCCGCCACTACGTGCGGTGTGACTGTCGAAACGTCCGTGAAGGAGAACTTCACCCGGAAGCATGGTTAACCTGCCGGCAAAATCAGACTCCGATAGCGAACCGGAAAGACAGATCTCGGCCTGCCCTTCGGCATGGATATGACGCGGACGGACAATATAAGGATCGTACGTCTCGACGTACATTCGACCGGGTGCCAACTGCCGCGGTCTTGCGTTCGACATCAGACTTTGGTCCATACCGCAGTAGACGAGACTGGACGACCCTGCTGAAAATCTTTGGCGGGAGCGGAGCACAAGCTCAGAGTATCGCCATCAAGCTTGAATCCCCGCACTTGCGTGGTTCCGGTCCAAGATTCAACCCATGAGATATCCACATGATGGCTGATGGTTTCGTCTTGCACGGTGTAGGAGCCTGCATAGGACGCACTGCTGTCGAAGAGACTGATCTTCTCTGCATCCGTTAGGATGGCGGCGTGGGGAGACTCTCGAAGATCTTTTACTATAATGACGCACATCCGTCCGTTGGGTGCATAGGTTAGGTAGCCATTCGGTGCGGCACCGAAAGGTGTATTTGACCGTATCGGCGAACCCGCAATCAAGAGCAGTTCGGACCTGACGCAAATGCGTACAAGTCTGTCGCCAATTGGCATGCTAGATTGCTCCCTCGAATGTTTACAACCGTCACCAGTAGACCCGCTGTCACGTTTGATTGATTGTCGGCTTCTTAGTGGATGCGAGGATCAACTACACGATGTTCTACCGGCTAATATGCTTAGCGACCCTGTCTCTAATCCTCTGTGGTTTTACCGCAACCACCCTGAATCCGGACCAGGTCGAGATAGTCACCACGGATGTGGACCACTTCTGGCAGGCCTTTGATGATGCTGCCAAGGTGCCATTTGCACAGCGTAAATCCATCTACGCTAAGGAATATCTCGATCGAGCGAGCCAGGGGCTCAAGGACTTCATGGCGGCACGGCACCTCGATGCCTCCAAACTTGCGCAGCACGCTGAAGACAATCGGGGCTATTACGAGAAGCTGCGGCCTTTTGTAGGGCAGGTGGTGGGACAGAAGGCCACTATCCAGGCCGCCTTTCACCGCCTAAGAGCGCTATATCCGGACATCAAATTTCCCATGCACGTCTATTTCGTCGTAGGCGCCCAACATGGTGCGGGAATGAACTCGGACAATGGCATCATCCTGGCGGCAGAGATGTTCGCGACGCCACCAGGCACGCCCTACAGCTACACAGTCATTTATCCAGACTACGTGCCCTTCTCAGTGGTGCACGAGACCATCCACTTCAACCAGTCCTTTCAGACCAGCGACAGGAGCACGCTCTTGCAGCAGGTGGTGAGCGAAGGTACCGCGGATTTCATCGCATCTTTGGTGGTGCAGGAACCGAATGCTCGTCAGATGACCGACCGGTGGCAGTACGGTTGTGCCCATGAAACTGAACTGGACGCTCGGTTCCCGGAGGATGAGGACAATACCGACCTGGGCCCCTGGATGTTCAATCACACGCCAGACAATGGCTGGCCGCCGGACATGGGCTATTGGTTGGGCTACCGCATCGATCAGAGCTACTTTGCCAAGGCCGAGAACCGTACCCAGGCCATAGGCAACATGCTCCACGTCACCGACTTCAAGGACTATCTCCACGCCAGTGGCTACCCTCAGAGCCGCCAGGGCTGCGCACCGGAGAAACCTATTCAAACTCTCCACACTGTGATCCCTGAAACTGATAAAAATCCGGTAATTCAATCGGTTAGCTCTGGTGTACCCGGCGGACTTCGAGGTCTAAGGAAATAAATTGGCCTTGCAATCTGAAGTTCCAGCTACTATATTCAATCAATCGGTTCTCAATCACATGGTTATATATGAGCACAGATCAACTCAGCCTGACCTTGGCCGCCCTGGCCGATCCGACCCGGCGCGGGATCTTGGCCCGGCTCGCGACCGGCGATGCGACGGTGAAGGAGTTGGCGGAACCCTACGACATGAGCCTCGCCGCCGTATCGAAGCATCTGAAGGTCCTGGAGACCGCGGGCCTGATCTCCTGCGGCCGGGACTCCCAGTGGCGCCCGCGCCATCTCGAGGCGGGTCCCATGCGCGCCGCGTTCGAATGGCTCGAGGGCTATCAGCGCTTCTGGGACAGGAGCCTCGACAGCCTCGCCGCGCACCTCAAAGAGATGCAGGCCCAGAAGCCCAAGGGCTGACCTGGGTCGCACCGGAACAGACCCCATACCCAGCGCAGACAGGATGGAGATAGAGACCATGAACGCCAAAGTAGATATCAGCTCGACGAAGGATCCGATCATCTTCATCACCCGCACGTTCGACGCCCCGCGCGAGGACGTGTGGACCGCCATCACCGATCCCAAGCATGTGGCGCAGTGGTATGGAGGTCCCGGATTTACGAATCCCGTATGCGAGATGGACCTGCGGCCGGGCGGCGCATGGCACCATGTGATGCAGGCGCCGAACGGCGCGCAATACAAGATCGAGAGCGTCTTCGAAGAGGTGTCTCCACCCGAAAGGCTGGTATGGAGGACCTTGAAGGACCCGGATCGCGACCCGGCTCCTCCCACATCGCACAACACAATCACGTTGACGACTCGCGGTACGCAGACGGAGTGGACGCTGGTCGCACGCTTCGATTCCTTCGCCGGCCGGGACATTTCGGCCCAGATGGGATTTGGCCGCATGATCAGTGCCGGCCTGGACCGTCTCGAAAACCACCTCAAGAGCTTTTAAGGAGAAGTCATCATGTCACACACACTTTCATCAATGCACGTCGACACAGTCCCGTCGTCGAAGCTGATGGTCCGCACCGGTTGGGTCCTCAGCGGCCTCAGCGTCCTGTTCCTGCTGTTCGACGCCCTGTCGAAGCTCGCTCTCGAGCGGCATGTGATCGCCGCCACCACGCAGCTTGGATTTCCGCTTGGCGCCATCCAGCCGATCGGCCTGGTGCTCCTGGTCTGCACCATCCTCTACATCATCCCGCGGACCGCAGTATTGGGCGCCATCCTACTGACCGGGTTCCTCGGCGGCGCGGTAGCGAGCAAGGTCCGGATCATGGATCCGCTCTTTGCATCGACCCTTTTCCCGGTCTATTTCGGCCTGTTCGTGTGGGGCGGCCTATATCTCCGGAATCCCAGGTTGCGCGCGCTGCTTTCCCTGCGTAAGCAGTGATCACACCGGAGACGACCATGTCATTCCAGGCATATCTCGATAACGTCAAGGCGAAGACCGGCAAGACCCCAGGGGATTTCGCCAAGCTCGCGGCAGCCAAGAAGCTTGCGAAACATGGCGAAATCGTCGCTTGGCTGAAGAGCGAGTTCGGGCTCGGGCATGGCCATGCGACCGCCATCGCCGGAGTCATCCTAAAAGGGGGGCGACCGAAGGCGAGCCCTTCGCAAAAGCTCGAGGCGTTATTTCCGGGTAAGAAGGCAAATTGGCGTATACCGGTTGACAAGCTCCTTAGCCGGGTATCCAAGTTCGGCTCCGACGTCCGGGTCGCGGCCGGAAGCACCTATATCAGCCTGCTGAGAGGAGACAAGAAGTTTGGCATCATCCAGCCTTCCGCAGCGGAACGACTAGATGTCGGTATCAAACTGAAGAGTACGAGCGCGTCCGGACGATACGAGGCCGAAGGCAAGTGGAACGCGATGGTCACTCACCGAGTCCGAATATCCGACCCTAAAGACATCAATGCCGATCTGCTGTCCTGGCTGAAAGAAGCTTATAAGGCCGCACACTCCCTCAGCTAGGGGACAACGAAGTATTGCCAAAGAACCATAGCCACGGCATACGATTCACTATTATGAAGATCGCTGCGATCTCAGATATCCACGGCAATCTCGCAGCCCTTGACGCCGTACTTGCGGACATCCGTTCAGAGGGAGCTGACTTCACCGTGAATCTAGGCGACATCCTTTCAGGTGCGCTGTACCCGAGCGAGACAGCAGACCGGTTGATACCTCTTAATCTTCCTACTATTCGTGGAAATCATGAGCGGCAGGTGCTCGTCAGCGATCGCGCGCGCATGGCCGCATCGGACCGTTGGGCGTTTGACACTCTAAGGCCTGACCAACTCGCCTGGATAGCAGGTTTACCCTCCACGCTCAGAATTAGCGATGATGTTCTACTGGTCCACGGAATACCGAACGATGACCTGTCTTATTTCTTGGAGACGGTCGACGAATGTGGGTGTCGTCAAGCGACCCTCTATGAAGTCGAGCGTCGCGCCGGGAATAGTGTGTGGAAAAGGGGTCGGGAGTCTTTGATTGAACAAAGTTATGGGCAAGAGTAGGCTTGCGCCATGCCTCGTCGTCCCCGAATTGCGAGCGGCGGTCTTGTATACCACGTGCTGAATCGGCGCGTGGGGCGGCTGTCTTTGTTCGAAACAGACCGGGACTACGTGGCCTTTGAGCGCGTCCTGGAACAGGCGGTGGTGCGCTCCGGAATCCGTCTCACCGCGTATTGCGTCATGCCCAATCACTGGCATCTGCTGCTCTGGCCGCGGACTGATGCAGAACTTTCGGAAACCCTGCGCTGGCTGACGGTCACGCACACCCAACGCTGGCACGCGATGCACCATACCGCAGGGAGCGGACCGCTCTATCAGGGGCGCTTCAAGTCATTTCCAGTGCAAAGCGACGCGCATTTTCTGGCGGTGGCACGCTATGTGGAACGCAACGCGCGACGCGCGAACTTGGTGCGGCAGGCGGAGAATTGGCGTTGGAGCAGCCTTTGGCGTCACTATCGGGGTAACGCGCAGGCAAGGGCCCTCCTGAGCACCTGGCCGGTGGATCGCCCGCCTCACTGGCTCAGTCATGTCAATCGTGCTGAGTCCCCGTCAGAGCTGGAAGCCCTGCGGCACGGTGTGCGGCGTGGCCGGCCGTATGGCAGCACGCGCTGGCAAACGCGGATTGCCCAACGGCTGTCCCTGGAATCTACCCTTCGACCGCGCGGCCGGCCCCGGAAAATGAAGGACAAACCTTAAAAAGACTCCCGACCCCTTTTCCCCACCAAAGGGCTGGGGCAGCATGACGAGCTGGTCAGATGGTGTTGATTTCTGTCGCCTTTTGACCCACCGTTTTCATTTGCACTGACCCACGCAATGCGCGCAAATTTCCATCATTATCTATGGCCAGTACCAATCGAGGGTGGGTCAGTCGATTTGTAAATCCTGGGTCAAACTGGGGTGGATATCAACATACTTGAACCATCATAGTTTGGCCGAAGCGGCTAAACTTTGGTGATTCGCACACATTTACAAACAACTATCCCTGGTGCGCTTACCGGCTCGCACGTCGTGTGCGAGCCTCCACAGCTGGCGCTGCGGACCCTGGCGGGCTTGCCATTTACAAATTGCTGATCTTTACAATGACTGCGACCATATCCTTCGACAAAGCCGACATCTTCAGGAATTTATCCATGGGATTATCATTGCGTTTATCCAGAATCAAAGCCTGCTGTGTGTTTATTTCGGCCTGTTTGTCCGGTAATCCTTCCAGATAGAGGCTGCCATCCAGACAATAAACCAGCAAAATTTCTGAGTGCGACTTCCAGCGTATTGAACTTGGTGATGTCATCACCTCACAGGTATGCACGAATTTGTTCCGTGCACTCATGATATTAAAATCGCGCACCGGCCCATCCAACAGGCGGCAATAGGTTTGCCATTCACCCGTGAAATTGAAAGGCTGGTAGCGCTGTTCGATGCGCTGCGGCGGGGCTGAATCGAAGCTGAGTTCCATGCCGGCGCCTTCAGACAGCAGAATGCTGCGGTCATAGCCCGGAAACCGCGAGAACTCGCAACTAGTCTCGATCTCGGCAAGGCTCACGCGCCAATCAAAGGGTTTGCCATCGAGCCCGGCGTCAACGGGAAAAACAGCGATTTCCGTGGTCATTCCCAAGCCGTTTTTCCACGGCATGCGCCGGTAATCCTGCGGCTGCAGCAGGCAAATGCCGTGCGACAGTTCACGCATGCGCCGCGTGGTCCCTCATCGCAGGGTCATCAGGCGATAAGCGATGGCCGCCGACCAGCGGCGCGGCAGGCAACGATTGCTCCATACCATGAGGGCATTCAACCGCCCGGCCACCACGCTCGGTTTACGCCTGAGCATAGCTTTGAGGCCGATGCGCACCACCTCGGGACTTTGCATCATCATCAACCGCTGGTAGAGCGTGGGCTTTTGGCCCGCAACTTGCAGGAATTCCGTGGCGGTCACGCCCGGCGACAATACCGTGCAGCTCACCTGGGTTTTGCGCAGTTCGTAGTTGAGCGCCTCACCGAAATACAGCACGAAGGTTTTTGCCGCGCCGTAGGCGGCGTAGGTGGGTGAAGGCTGGTAGGCGCCGATGGAGCTGACCTGCAGGATATAGCCGCTGTCACGCTGCAACATGTCGGCGAGCGCCAGCTTGGTGAACTGCATGACCGCCAGGATGTCGAGCATCAGCATCTGCCGTTCCTGCGGCCAGGGAATCGTCGCGTGCTCACCATAGATACCATAACCGGCGTTATTGACAAGTATGTCGACGGATAAGCCCGCGGCCTTGATGGCAGCGTAGAGTGTCTGTGGCGAATCGGGTTCGGACAAATCCGCCGGCAACACCCGCACACTGACCGGGTGCCGGGCAAGCAGTTCCTGCCGGAGCGCTTGCAGGCGATGCTCGCGGCGCGCCACCAGAATCAGGTGACAGCCCATGGCCGCGAGCTGGCGTGCGAATTCGGCCCCCAGTCCGCTGGAGGCACCGGTAATCAGCGCGGTGTTTCCGTCCAGGGAAGCTCTATTTTTCACTGCCGTACTTGGCCTGGTAAGCCAGTCCCATGAGCAATGTCCGCAAGGTATTGAGCAGTTGTTCGGTGAGATTCACGCGGAACAACGCCAGCTCAGGTTCTTTAAGAATTTCCGCAGCCACACCGGAAGGCTCAGCCAGATGCTGAAAACCAATTACCAGTGCGTTGATTTTAAGCAATAAGTCGGCGCCCTGGGTCGGCTTGAGAAAGGGCAGCGAGGCTTCCAGCAACGCCCCGGTATTCAACACGCGTTCCTTCATGTGTGTTTTGAAACGGCGCACCGTGTCCCGGTCCACATTGCGTTCAAGCACGGTGTGCACTATGGCGATGAGTCGCAGAAACATGGGACGATTCTTGAGCGAATCGCACAGCAGCTGCACGACATTGTCGAAGCTGGCAGCGCGGCGATTTTTTTCCAGAGAGGTATCCAGTTCATCGAACCAGCGGGCGAGCGCATCTTCGTAAAGCGCCAGGAACAGTTCTTCCTTGCTGCGAAAGTACAGATACAGGGTGCCCTTGGCCACTTCCGCATCGGCGGCGATACGGTCCATGGTGAGCTCGTTGTAGGGGGTATCGGCGAAACGTGCCAGCGCCACTGTCAGTATGGAAGCCCGACGCAACTGCTTTTGGTCGGCTGTCATAGCCCGGCTGCTGAGCGCCATAGCATCCCCCTGGGTACGATTGCTGGCCATTCTTAGATGACCTTTAGTCATTTGTCAAACTTGCGGTTTTATCCGCGACCCGCCGCTCACGTAAACATTAATGGGCTAGACCAACGCCAGAATATTCACGTCTGCGTTCCTGATGGCAGCCAGCGCACGCGGCTGTCAGCCTGGCCCTGGGCCAGCACACCCGATAGAAACCGCAGGGCTTCGCCGATGGTGTTTTCACTTTGCCAGGGTGGATTGACCACCAGCATGCCGCAGGCTGAGAAAAGCCCGGCAGCCGCTTGCGCCACGCGAAATTCCGCCACCAGCATGTGTGGCATACCGGATGCCGCCAGCCGGCGGTGGAAACGGCTCACGCCACTGTCGCCCTTCATGGGATACCACAGTGCATACACGCCGCTGGACCAGCGGGCGTGCGCGCTGCGCAAGGCTTCAAGCAACGCATTGAATTCATCCGGTTGTTCGAAGGCCGGATCCATAAGCACCAGACCGCGCCGTTCGGACGGCGGCACCAGTGCCGTGAGCATTTCATAACCGTCACGGTCATGCACCGCCACCCGCGGATCAGCGTGGAACTGGTTCCGCAACAGGCGTTGTTCCTGGGGATGCAGCTCTGCCAGCACCAGCTGGTCCTGGGGTCGCGCCAACGCCGCGGCAATCGAAGGCGAGCCTGGATAGAATCGCGGTGCAGCACCCGGCGCGAGTGCCGGATTCACCCCAGCAACAATGGCGCACAGTTGCTGCACCGGAGCCGGTGCGTTATTCCGCTGTGGCCACAGCCGGCCGATGCCGTCGGCTGCTTCGGTGGTTGTTATCGCCGCCTGACTCTTGAGGTCGTAACGACCGGCGCCCGCATGGGTATCGAAATAGCGCCAGGCGGTGGGTTTACGGTTCAAGGCTTCCAGCAGGATGATCAGCAGCGTGTGTTTCATCACATCGGCAAAATTGCCGGCGTGAAACTCATGGCGGTAATTCATGCGAGGCATCTTCGCATGAAAAAGACTTGCTATGATGACCGCGGTGTTGGGTTCGCGGAAGGTGGCGTTGATGCAGCCCTTGAGAAAATATAATCCGCTTAATTTGTTATTCGTGACGCTGGCCGTGATTTACGCGCTGGCGTTGTTCAATCATGGGCCGGTACCCTCCATGGAGCCGCGTTTTGCAGAGGCGGTGCGCGAGATGCTGGCGCGCGGCGAATGGCTGATCCCGATCAAGAACGGCGTGCCTTACATCGAGTATCCGCCGCTGTATTTCTGGCTGGGCATCGCCGGCAAACTCAGCGGTCTGCCGCTGCTGGCCGCCATCCGCCTGCCGGGGTATATCGGCTTGCTGTTGTGGGTATGGTGGCTGGTTCGCCTGCAGAAAGAACTGTTTCCCCAGTGGCCGCGTTGGCTGCTGGCACTCACCGCCGCGGCGCTGCCGGGGATTCTCTACAACTTTTTCACCGCTCAATCCGACAGCCTGTTGATTCTGGGAACGCTCATCGCTTTCAGCGGCTTTGTGCGTTTGCGCACCGACCCCATGCGCCGCGGCTTTCCCTGGGAACTGTGGCTGGGGGTGCTGTTGGCCACGGCCGCGAAGGGCCCGGTGGGTTTGGCCATAACCCTGCCGGCCATGGCCATTGAAATCATAGTGTCGGCCTTCGTGAGCGCCCAACCGGTGATGAGCGCGGGCCGTGACATGGGCAGACGCAGCGCTTGGACCTTCAGGGAAGGCTGGCGCCTGGCGCCCATGCGCGGGCTGGCGCTGGCGCTTCTCGGTATTGTGCCCTGGTATATCGCCGCCGGTTTGACGGTGAACTGGGAATTCGTGCGCGCGGTGCTGGTCTATCAGAACTTCACCCGTTTCGTCTCGGGCTTCGATCATCTGCAACCCTGGTGGATGTATGCGCAGACCGTCTGGGGCGATATGTTTCCGTTGTCGCTGCTGTTGCCGTTTGGAATCTATTTCGGCTTGCGTCACATCCGCGAATTACGCTGGCGCGTGCTACTGACGTGGGCGTTGTGGACGCTGCTGTTCTTCACCATCTCGGCGTCCAAGCAGAGCAAATACATTCTGCCGGCGGCGCCGGCCATGGCATTGCTGGCGCTGGCCGCCGTACCCCTGCTGTTCCGCGGACGCTGGAGCGGATGGATGCGGGCAACGCTGCAAATCTGGGCGGCGGCATTCATTCTGTTCTTCGGGGTGCTGGTGATCGCCTGGCTGCCGTTCCACGATCGGCGCATCGGCGGCCTCGCGGGTTACCAACAGATTAAGGCGGCGGTGGCCAAGGAACCCGGGCAGGTGGTGAGTTTCCAATGGCCGCGGCCCATGACACTCTATGTGCTGGGTGCGCCCATGCCTTATGTACGTTCCAGCCGCGAACTTTACGCGGAAATTCACCGCGGTGAGATCAAACCCGGGGCTTATGTGCTGGTGAACACCAAATATCTTGGTCCCAGCGACCAGCCGGAGAACAGGAAATTCCTGCCGGTACCGCAGCCACCGTACTTCGAGGAAATTTTCAAAGTCAAAGCCGAGGAGCCCATGGTGCTGTATCGCGTGCTGCCGACAGCCGCCGACATGCCCGTGCCGGCGACGCCACAGCCGCCCCCCGCCCACTGGTGGCAGCAATTCGATACCGATTGAGGCGCCAAGCCTGAATCTAAGGCTGATGTGGTCGCAGGCTTCACAGAATCGCGAGCAATCCAACCAGCGCAGCCGTCTGGCGTCCGTCAGGCGTCGGCCTTGAGGATGTCGGCGTAATACGCGTGCGAGCGTTCGGCGCTGACGCTGGTATTCAAGGCGATATACAGGATAACCAGGCTCAATACCGCCACCGCCAGCATGTCCCAATAGATGTTGAGCGCACCGATGCCCCCCATGGATACCGGGCCGATCCAACCCAGTATCCACATACCGCCGAAATACGGGAGCAGCCAAAGTGCATGCCGCCAGTCGAGAGGATCTTTTTCGCCGGATTTAAGTGCACGATAGATCAGATATACCACCAGAGCCACCAGCAGTATTAAAAACAAAAAGCTGACCACGGAAAATCCTGCCCAGAACATGACGAAGTTGGAGGCAATGAAGGCCAGCGGCGCGATGATCCAGGCATGCCATAAACGGAAAGGACGTTTTACTTCTGGCATCACCCGGCGCATCTGCAAGAGCACGATGCAGCCCAGCCCATAGGACAACACCGTGGCGGAGGAAGCGTAATCCACCAGTTTTTGCCAGGAAGGAAATGGGAAAAAGAACAACAAACCGATGATGAAGGTGACGATCAACGCCACCCACGGAACCCCATGCCGGTTAATGCGGGTGAGTTGTCCGGGACCAAGTTTCTCATCGGAGATCGCCATCAGCATGCGCGAGGTGGCGGTGGTCCAGATGTAACCGCAGAATGCCGGCGAGATGATGGCATCGGCATACAAGGCCAGCGCCCAGAAGGAGGCGCCGATGGTTATCGCAAGACCGGCCATGGGCCCCGCATCGCCGATAAAATTAAGCCCGGCCCAGCCGTCCTTCGCCAGCAGCTCCGGCGGCACGGCCGTCACGAAAGCGTACTGTACCAGCACGAAGACGATGAAGCCGATAATAATGGTGCCGATCACGGAAATGGGGATATTGCGCGATGGATTGTCCGTTTCGCCCGCCAACTGAATCGCCTGGGTGAAGCCGAACAGGGAGAAAAACACCCCGGCAGTGGAAATCGCGGTGAGCATGTGCATGACATTGCCGCTGGCATGGGCCGGCACCGACAGATTCCCGGGATGATGGGAGTAGATCAACAGCACGATGATGGTACCGACCGGCGCGCACACCTTGATCCAGGTGGCGATGGTATTGAGCAGAAGAATCAGCCGCAGGATCAGAAAGTTGAGTGCCGTGAGCAGGGCCAGCACCAGCACCGAGATCGCAACCCCCAGACCGGTCAGCAATCCGGTGTGTGGATGCACCATGCCGGGCAAATAGTTGTTGGCATAGGTCACCACCGCCATGGCTTCCACCGGAGCGATGGACACGTAGGCCAAAAACAGTATCCAGCTCCAGATGCGGCCCACCAGCCGGCCATGGGTGATGAGACTCATGTACATCAGGCCGCCGCTCTTGGTGAACAGCGGCCCGAGTTCCGCGTAGACCAGGGCGATGAGTCCCACCACCAGCGCGGCGATGGCCCAGGAACCGATGCTGAGGGGCCCGGCATCCTGGGCCGCGTGCATGGGGCCGAACAGCCAGCCGGAGCCGATCATGGTGCTCACGCCCACGAACAACAGGCCGACCAAGCCCGCATCTTTGCGCAATTTGCCTTGGGCCACGGTGTGCTCCTTCCGGGATGGGAGGGTAAGGGATGCGAGAGGCTAACGGAGGGCCTATCGGCATGCAAGCGCAGGCTTTAACATCTGCGCCGGTAACGATCTAAACGTGGGAGCGGCCGTACCGGCCGCGATGATCATGAAAATACATCGCGACGGAGACCGTCGCTCCCACAGATCGCCGCTCCCGCGAGATTTTCAACTCCTCATTACTTCTTTAGCAGCAACGGATGACTTCCATGACCGCCGACCTGAACCCCCAAAAACAGCACATGGCCGACGAATCCATGTTGCGCACCCTGGCCGCCCAGACCGAGGCCATCTGGCCGCAGGAACGCGAGTTGCTCGCCACCTATGGCTTGGCTGCGAACGCGGACGTTCTGGATGTGGGTTGCGGCAGCGGTGAATTCACTTCACGCTTGGCGGAATACCTGCCCAAGGCGCAAGTGCTGGGCGTTGAAATCCTGTCGGAGCAGGTGGCCTACGCGCGGCGACGCTATCCCCAGCTCGCACCCCGACTGGAATTCCGTGAGGGCGATGCTTTTGCACTGACCTTGCCTGACGATCATTTCGGTTTGGTCGTCTGCCGCCACATGCTGCAATCGGTGCCGGAACCGGAGCGCGTCATCGCGGAACTCATCCGCGTCACGCGCCCCGGCGGGCGACTGCATCTGCTGGTGGAGGACTACGGCATGATTCATGCCTATCCCACGCGTCACGATCTCGATGCATTCTGGCAACAGGCCATGGCAGGCTTCAGCAAACACATGCACGTGGACCCGCGCATCGGCCGGCGCACTTGGCGGGAACTTCATATCCGCGGGATCCGCAACTTGGCGGTCAATTACGTCACGGTGGATACTTTACGGGTACCGCGGGATGTCATGGCGACGATTTTTGAATCCTGGCGTGACGGTTATGCGTCCACGGTGGCGGAACTGGCGGGCATGAAACCCGGCGACGCCCGCGCCGGTTTCGACGATATCGCCTCCTGCATTCGTGATCCCGACGGCTATGCGGTCTGGCAGGTGCCGATTGTCACTGGCTTGAAACCCTAGACGGCAGCCGGCATGAGTACCACCCGATCTTTTCCGCTCGAGCCCGCGTCCAAAGCTCTGCTGCGCAGAGTCGTTGTGGCCTCGACCATCGGTAATGCTTTCGAATGGTTCGATTTCACCGTCTTTGGACTGTTCATCCTGGTGATTGCCCGCGAGTTCTTTTCAGCCGCATCTCACGCCGGTTCTTTGCTGCTCGGCACCGCCACCCTCGGTGTGGCGTTCATCTTCCGGCCCGTCGGCGGCATCGTCTTTGGCCTGTATGCCGACCGTGTGGGCCGCAAACGAGCCGTCGCCTTGGTGGTGCTGTTAATGGCCTTGGCAACCGCCGGTTTGGGGCTCATTCCGGGCTATGCCAGCATTGGGCTCGCGGCGCCCCTGTTGGTCGTGGGCGCGCGTATCCTGCAGGGGTTTTCAGCCGGCGGTGAATTTTCCAGTGCCACGGCGCTGCTGGTGGAATACGCACCCGCCGGCCGGCGGGGATTCTACGGCAGCTTCCAAATGTGTTCGCAGGCGCTGGCCGTCACCCTCGCAGGTTTGGCGGTGTATGTGCTGAGCGACCAGCTGTCGTCAGCGGCACTCCACAGCTGGGGCTGGCGCATCCCGTTCCTGTTCGGAATCCTGGTGGGGCCCGTGGGTTTTTACATCCGCCGACGGTTGCAGGAGTCGCCGGAATTTTCCGCCTACCGGCATGCCCACCCGAGCCCCACGACCGCTGACATCAAAACCGGCTTGATCGGCGCGCGCAGAAATCTGTTGAGCGGCTTCGGTCTGACGGTGGCGGCCACGGTTCCGTTCTATGTAACCTACATTTACATGCCGATTTTTGCGGTCAGGGAATTGCATCTGTCCCTGGCGCAGTCCAGTCTGCCGACCATGCTATGTGGTGTGGTGCTGACGGCGCTCTGCCCGCTCACCGGTTATCTCTCGGACCGCTGGGGGCGCAAGCGCATGCTGGTGACCGCCATGATTCTGTATGCCCTGGCAGTGCTGGCGCTCACGGCCCGGGTCCTGCACGCCCCCAGTTTCGGCAATTACCTCATGCTTCAATTGGTCGCGACCCTGTGCATGGCGTTTGTCTGGGGACCTTACCCGACCGCCGTGACGGAGACGGTGCCGGTGGGCGTGCGCGCCACCGGCGTGGCGCTGATCTACAATTTCAGCGTCATGTTGTTCGGCGGGCTGGCGCCGTTCTTCATCACCGTGATCATCGGCGTGACGGGCAATGCCATGGCGCCGGCCCTGTATGTGGCCGGTGGCGTGCTGTTGGCGCTTCTGAGCTACGGAATCTGGGGACAGGATGCGAGCGTGCTGCGCAAAACCGGCGAAGCCGCGAAGCAAGCGCCGGTATGAAAAGAACGTGTTTGTATATGCACCCTCAGTCATCAACGGTTATCAGCCGCTTTATCTTCCGACGTCAACACCCGCGAATGGAGGGAAACATGAAAACTTCGAGCATCGTGTCCACGGTTTTTCTTATAAGCATTGCGGCGATGCCCGCCATGGCTTTTGCAAAAGACGTCCATGAACCCAGCCCGGCATTTGTCGCGAAACAGTTTGCACTCTGGAATGCCGCGCTGAAAACCGGGGACGCGGAGAAGGTCGCCGCGCTCTACTGCGAATCCGGCGGCGTGCTTATTCCAACCCTGTCCAACAGCATCCGCAGCAACCGCCGCGAGATCGCCGATTATTTCGAGCACTTCCTGCAGCTTAAGCCGGTGGGGCAGATCGACAAAGCCTATATTCGTGTTCTCGGCGCCAATACGGCTGTCAATTCCGGTTTGTATACCTTTCACATAGTCAAGGATGGCAAGCCCGAGGACGTCCATGCCCGGTATACCTTTGTCTACCAGAAACAGCATGGCAAGTGGTGCATCATGGAACAGCATTCATCCGCCATGCCGGAAACTGAGCCGATGCCGCAGCACTGACGGAGATCTGAATTCTCTGGATTTGACCGGCTGATGCCTGATCAGCCGGGACGATTCACATTATGGGATTGTGCTCGTCTGATACAGATTTAATCTGGAGCGAAGTCAGCGATCGACCGACGCCATGCGTTCGGGATTGTAACGGGGCCCCGCCACGGCGCCCGCAGGCAGGGTGGCGTCCAGTTCGCGCATGTCATCCACGCTGAGTTTCAGGCTGACCGCCGCCAGATTTTCTTCCAGATAGCGGAGATGTTTGGTGCCTGGGATCGGCACGATGTCATCGCCCTTGCGCAGCAACCAGGCGAGGGCAATTTGCGAAGGCGTGGCGCCGTGACGCGCCGCGAGATCCCGGATCTTGTCCGCGGCCCGCATATTGGCGTCGAAGTTGGCGCCTTGAAACCGCGGGTCCTCGCGGCGGAAGTCGTCTGGAGGATAGTCTTCGGCGCGCTTCGCGCGGCCGGTGAGGAAGCCGCGTCCCAGGGGTGCAAACGGCACCAGCCCGATGCCGAGTTCCCGGAGCAGTGGAAGGATGCGCGGCTCCAGGTTGCGTTCCCACAGCGAGTATTCGCTCTGCAGGGCGGACACCGGCTGCACCGCATGAGCGCGGCGGATGGTGTTCTCGCCGGCTTCCGAAAGTCCGAAGTACCGCACCTTGCCCTGGCGAATCAGAGCGGCGACGGTGCCGGCCACGTCCTCGATGGGCACATTTCTATCCACACGGTGCTGATAGAGAAGATCAATATGGTCCGTCTGCAGCCGCCGCAGCGAAGCTTCCACTACCTGACGGATATGCTCTGGACGACTATCTGTTCCCACGGACTTTCCGTCCTCGATGCGAAAGCCAAACTTGGTGGCCAGTATCACCTGCTCCCGGCGCCCCTGCAGCGCGCGTCCCAGCAGTTGCTCGTTGACAAACGGCCCGTACACTTCGGCGGTGTCGAAAAACGTGCAGCCGAGCTCGATGGCGCGCTGCAGCGTGGCCAGCGATTCCCGATCGTCGGGCCTGCCGTAGGACTGGCTCATGCCCATACAGCCGAGTCCCAGAGCGGAGACCGCGAGTCCCTGTGTCCCTAATTTACGCTTTGGCAGCATGGCGTATTTGATATCCGCAGCTTTCAATTTGGCCCGGTGCGCTTCAGCGAGGCGATATCAATGACAAAACGGTAACGCACGTCGCCCCGCACCAAGCGGTCATAGGCCTGGTTGAGTTGCTGGATCGGGATCACTTCCACATCCGAGGCCACGGCATGTTGTGCGCAGAAATCCAGCATCTCCTGGGTTTCACGGATGCCGCCGATGAGCGAACCGGCCAGCCGCCGGCGTCCCATGATGAGCGCGCCGGCCGAGAGCGGCGAGGGTTCCGGCAAGCCCACCAGTACCAGCGTGCCATCCCGGCGCAGCAGCCCCAAATAGGCGTTGTAGTCATGCGGTGCGGAGACCGTATCGAGCATGAAATCGAAGCGCTTGGCATGCTGGGTGAAGACCTGCGCATCGCGGGTGGCTATAAAATCATCGGCCCCCAGCCGCAGCGCATCCGGGCGCTTGTCCGGTGAATGACTGAGCACGGTCACCTGTGCGCCCATGGCGTGGGCAAGTTTCACCGCCATGTGGCCCAGGCCGCCGAGTCCCACGATCCCGACCCGGCTGCCGCTGTGTACCGCGAAATGCCGCAGCGGTGAGTAGGTGGTGATACCGGCGCACAGCAGCGGCGCGGCGCGCTCCAGCGGAATGCCCTCTGGAATCCGCAGCACATAGTCCTGGTTCACCACGATGCGCGTGGAATATCCGCCGTAAGTCGGGGTTTTGCCGTCCCGCTCGTAGCTGTTGTAGGTGAAGGTCGCGCCCTGTTCGCAAAACTGCTGCTCGCCGGCCCGGCAGGCTTCGCACTCGCGACAGGAATCCACGAAGCAGCCGATCCCGACGGTGTCGCCTGCTTTCCATTGGGTGACTTTGTCCCCGAGCTTTGCGATGGTGCCCACAATCTCGTGTCCCGGCACCATGGGAAAGATGCTGCGGCCCCATTCGTCGCGGGCCTGGTGAACGTCCGAATGACAGATGCCGCAGTAGCGGATGTCGATCAGCACTTCATGGGCGCGGGGTTCGCGCCGCTCGATGCTGAAGGGCTCGAGCGGCGCCTTGGCGCGCTTGGCGGCATAAGCAGGTGTCTTAAGCATTGTTTGCTTCCATGGAGGAATTAGAATGTTGTCCACGTACCAAAGAAAATTGTGGGAGCGGCGATACTCGCCGCGATGGTTGAGGAATCGCGGTCGGTACGACCGCTCCCACAAAAGAATAGCTCATAGTTGCTTGAGGTGCAGCCGAAACTCAACACCCCGCAATTATGACTTGAAATTCGCTGCGCTCACCGACAACTTACGATTGTATTGTCAATGACAATGTTCTACGGCTCAATCGCAGGAAACGCCGCAGCAGCAACGCCGCCGCCACCGTGAGTCCGGCGATGAAACCCGCCCAGATCATCTGTGGGCCCAGATGCAGCGGGATGCCGAACAGCCACGCCAGGGGAAATCCCACCAGCCAGTAAGCGATGACGGTGATGATCATGGGGATGCGCGTGTCCTTGTAGCCACGCAGCGCACCGGCGGCACTGGTCTGCAGGCCGTCGGAAAGCTGGAAGAGGGCGCCGATATACAACAGGCTCACGGCAATGTGCGCCACACCCGCGTCGCGGGTATAGATATCCACGATGAGCCGCGGGAACAGCAGCATGCTGAGCGCCGACAGCAGTTCGAAGCAGGCGCACAGGCCGATGCCGGCGAAACCTGCGAGGCGCGCGCCTGTCGGATCACCGCGACCCAGCGCATGCCCCACGCGCACCGAAATGGCGAGCGCGATGCTCATGGGCACCATGAATACAAAAGACGCGTAGTTGAGCGCGATCTGATGGGCGGCCACGATATTGGTGCCGAGCGTGCCCATCATCAGACCCACACCCGCGAATAGCGATGATTCCATGAAGATGCCGATGGCGATGGGTACGCCCAACCAGATCAATTCCCGCTGCGGCTTCCACTGCGGCCATTCGAAGTGCTTGAATATTTCCAACCTACGGTACAGCCTGCGGCGGCGCATATATAACCACAGTGCCAAAAACATTAGCCACTGGCTGGTGGCGGTGGCATAACCGCAACCGACGGCGCCCAGCGCAGGTAATCCCAGTTTGCCGTACATCAGTACGTAATCGAGCACGCCGTTGACGGCCAGCGCGCCCAAGGCAATCGCCAGCAAGGGCCGTGTATGACCGATACCTTCGCTGGTGAAACGCAGCGTCTGGTACAGACACACGCCGGGCATGCCCCAGGCGAGGGCATCGAGATAGGCGCTGGCATTGGGAATGATGGCGGATTCGATATGGATGTCGCGCATGAAGGAGGTGGTGTGACGCAACAGAAAAAACCCACCCCAGCCGAGCACCTGCGACAGCCACGCCATTTGCTGCGTGTAGTGACCGATCTCACGGCTCCTGCCGGCACCGTACAAGTGTGCGGTGGTGGGCGATTGCGCCATGAGCACACCCATCGCAAACAGAAACACCGGTGCCCAGAGATTTGAACCCACCGCCACGGCGGCCAGGGTGTTCGCGCCCAGCAGCCCCGCCATGATGGTGTCGGTGAGTCCCATGCCCACCAGCGCCAGGTTGTGAATGATCAGCGGTCCGGCCAGCGCCAAGGCGGCGCCGGCTTCGGCGCGCAGCAGCGGCCAGCGACGTACGGTTGGGGCACCGGCCGTTGAAGGCTCGCTGCGCTGGGGAAGGGATGGTTGCATAGAATATTGAAGCGTTTTGGCGCATAAGCATGCGCTTGACGGCGGGTGGATAATAACAGGAGCGTTGCAGGAGCGGGCTGTGGCATCATGCTTCGACCTCAGCTTACGCCGTGCCGCTTCAACAGGAGAGTTCCATGATCAATCTGCCCCGTCCCATCGCCGTTCTCGGCGGCGTGCGTATTCCGTTCTGCCGCAATAACACCCATTACATGCGCCTCGGCAACCTGGAGATGCTGGGTGCCAGCGTCAAGGCGCTGGTGGACCGGTACAACCTGAAGAACGAAATTCTCGGTGACGTGGCGGCGGGTGCGGTGATGAAACATTCCCGCGACTGGAGCATGACGCGCGAGGCGGTCTTGTCGAGCGGCCTGCATCCGCACACGCCCGGGCACAATCTGGACCGGGCCTGCGGCACTTCACTCTCCACCGCCATCGAATTGGGCACGCGCATCGCCGTGGGCGAGCTGGATTCCGCCATCGCCGCCGGCGTGGATTCCGCCAGCGACGTGCCCATCGTTTTCGGCCGTCACTATCAGCAGATCCTATTGGACCTGAATCGCGCCCGTACCTTTGGCCAGCGTCTCAAGGCGATTTCGCGCTGGCGGCCCAGCGACCTGAAACCCCATTTCCCGGCAGTCACAGAATCGCGCACGGGTCTGTCCATGGGCCAGCACTGTGAACTCATGGCCAAGGAGTGGAAGCTCACCCAACATGAAGAGGACGAACTGGCGTATGCGAGCCACATGAAGGCCGCGGCGGCCTGGAAAGAAGGCTTCTACCAGGATCTGGTGATACCTTTCAACGGCGCGGACCGTGACAACAACGTGCGCGCTGATACCACGCTGGAAAAACTCGCCAAGCTCAAACCGGTATTCGACAAAACCGGCGGCGGTACACTCACCGCCGGCAATTCCACGCCGCTGACCGACGGTGCTTCAGCCGTATTGCTGGCGAGCGACGCATGGGCCAAGTCCCACGGTATTCCAGTACAAGCCTATCTTACCCACTTCGCGGTGGCGGCAGTGGACTTCTCCTCCATCAGCGGCATTTACCGGGAAGGTTTGCTTATGGCACCCACATACGCGGTTCCGAAGATGCTGGACGCCGCTGGTCTCAAACTCCAGGATTTTGATTTCTATGAAATCCATGAAGCTTTCGCAGCCCAGGTACTCTGCACACTCAAGGCCTGGGAGTCGGAAGACTACTGCCGCACACGTCTCGGTCGCAAAGCCGCGCTCGGCTCCATTGATCGCAGCAAATTGAACGTGAAAGGCGGCAGCGTGGCGCTGGGTCATCCCTTCGGCGCCACCGGCGGACGTATCGTCGCGGGACTCGCCAAGTTGCTGGCGCAGAAAGGCAAGGGCCGCGGTCTGATTTCCATCTGTACCGGCGGTGGCATGGGTGTGACTGCCATTCTGGAACGCTGAACAAGTCGTTTTGAAAAGCAAACCCCGCTGCTGTAAAAACAGCGGCGGGGTTTATGTCCACGATTCACATCAAATGTTGGAGGTGCAATTCGGGCAACGCTTGGCATGGATGTTGATGGCGGAACAGCACTGCGGACATTCCTTGGTGGTGGGCGCCACGGTTTCCGACTTATGCATCGCATTCTGCAGTCTAGCCATGAAACGTATAAGGATGAATACGGCAATGGCGATGATGATGAAGCTGATCACAGTATTGATAAATAACCCATAGTTGAGCGTCACGGCGCCGGCGGCATGCGCCTGGGCGATGGTGGCATAGGGCGGTGGCAGTTTGACGCCATCCTTGAGCACCACGAACAGGTTGGAAAAATCCACGTTGCCGAGTGCCAGTCCGATGGGCGGCATGATCACGTCATCCACCAGCGATTTGACGATGGCGCCGAAGGCCGCGCCGATGATAATACCCACGGCCATGTCCACCACATTGCCGCGCATGACAAAGCCCTGGAAATCTTTTAGAACTGACATGACTGGCTCCTTAATTGGTTACCAAAATTGATGATTTACCACAGTTTTCCTTTTTTCCAAGAGGCTTTCGCCCCAAGGTAAATATACCCCGAAACCCATGCATTAAATTCCGGCATGTCCCGAGCCAAGCGCGTCCCACGATACTCATGCCATAATTATCCACACCTTGATTTTTTATACCGATGCCGGCATCCACCCAACAATCACGCGATCCAAACCCGCAGACGGGCGTGCTGGTCACCAATCTGGGGACGCCGGATGCGCCCACGCCGGCGGCGCTGCGCCGCTATCTCGCCGAGTTTCTTTCGGACCCCCGGGTGGTGGATCTACCCCGTCTCCTATGGTGGCCGCTTCTGCATGCCGTGGTATTGCCGTTCCGGCCGAAGCGCTCCGCCGAAGCCTACGCACGCATCTGGACGCCCGCGGGATCACCGCTGCTGATGCATAGCCAAGCCATGGCGGCGGCGCTTCGCAAGGAATTGGAAACGCGCACCGGCAGGAGGCTGCCGCTGGCGCTCGGTATGCGCTACGGCAATCCCTCACTGCCCGAAGCGTTGCTGGAGCTTGCCGCCGAAGGGGTCACCCGCATCGTGGTGTTGCCGCTGTATCCGCAATATGCCCGCGCCACCACCGGTTCCACGGTGGCCCGATTGAAATGCCTGGCCTCGCCGCCGCTCCTCTGCATTGAGGGTTATGCCGGTCATCCGGCTTATATCAACGCCCTGGCTGCTAACGTCCGCGACTACTGGAAAAAGCATGGCCGCGGGCGGATGCTGTTGATGTCCTTCCACGGCATCCCCAAACAGATGGTGCGCAGGGGTGATCCCTACGCGGATCAGTGCGCACTGACCGCACGCCAGCTGGCAAGCGCATTGGAGCTGCGTGAGCAAGACTGGCAACTGACTTTCCAGTCGCGCTTCGGCAAGGCCGAATGGCTTACGCCTTACACGGATATCACTCTGCAGGAATTGGCGGCTCGCGGCCTTAAAAATATAGACGTTATTTGCCCGGGTTTTGCCGCCGACTGTCTCGAAACCTTGGAGGAAATCGCCCTGCGTTACGCGGAAACTTTCCGGACAGCGGGCGGCCAAGCGCTGCGCTATATCCCGGCGCTCAATGACCGCGTTGATCATATACGCGCGCTTGCCGATCTGGTCATGGCGCGCCTCGCGGACTGAACGTCACGGCATGCTCGGCAACTTCCTGGAAATCAGCATCCAAACAGCGGATATCCTGGCTTCCCTGGATTTCTATATGCGCCTGGGATTCGAACGGGCGCCCGTCAACGACGTCTGGGCCCATCCCTATGCGGTACTTACCGATGGCCATGTGTACTTGGGTTTGCACCAGCAGGCTTTCCCTTCACCCTCGCTCACCTTCGTGCAGCCGCAGCTACGCAGGCAAGTGGCTGAGTTCGAAACGCTGGGCATCCAGTTCGAATTCTGCAAACTGGGCGAAGACCAGTTCAATGAGGCGGGTTTCTATGATCATGACCGGCAGATGATCACGCTGCTGGAGGCCCGGACCTGCTCGCCCGTGAACACGCGGGTGAGCGGCGCCCTGTGCGGTTACTTCGATGAATACCGTCTGCCGGTGCGGAATCTGCAGGCCAGTTGCCGGTTTTGGGAACAACTGGGCTTGATAAATACCGGCCCGGATGCGGCGCAGCCGCATAGTGTGCGGCTCGCCACCGGCGGACTGAATCTTGGGCTGCAGGAATCCGCCACACCCGGCCGGCCGCTGGTGGTGTTTGTACACACTCGGCCTGGGGACCTCGCCCAGCAGCTGATGCAACGCAATATTCCAGTCACGCCGCCACCGCCGCCAGCGGCCGGCGTGTTGTTGACTGCGCCTGAAGGCACGCAACTGTTGATCATCGGCAACGATTCCTGAAATGAACTGCGCATGCTAGAGTGCGCGGCGCTCACAAAAAGACACAGACATGCACCCATCCATCGCCAATATCGGCAACACACTCCTGATCGCAGCCCTGGTGCTGTTCGTGCTCTACCGCCGCTTCCAGCGGAATTTCGGCAGGCAACCTCTGCGGAAGAATAGAATGATCTTCCGCATGCTGGTGCTGGGTGGGTTCTGCCTGGTGCTGCTGCTATCGCCTTACGCCTCCACCAAGAGCTTTGCTGCAGCGGTCCTCGGCGCGGTCATCGGCCTGGGATTAGCGCAGTACGCCACCGCCCGCACGCTATTTGAGGTCACTCCCGAGGGCAGGTTTTTCACTCCCAACGCCTACATCGGCATGACCGTGACAGCGCTTTTCATCGGCCGGCTCATTTACCGGTTCGTGGTGCTGTATCCCATGATTCACGCTGGCGTGCGTCAGAGCGCGCAAAACCCAGCCTTGGGGATGGGCGCGTTCACCCGCTACGAGCGCAGCCCCCTGACTCTGGGAATCTACTTCCTGTTGGCGGGTTATTACATCTTTTATTATGCTGGCATACTCATCAAGAGCCGCGAAGCGCATGTCGGCAGCGGGGATAATGGGCGATCGAAATTCATCCGTTGAATTCCGCTATTCCACATAGACAGGCAGCCTGGAACCGCTGCTACACTTCGATGCAAGTCAGCGGGAGAAACGCATGTTAGTGCAAATTAATTATGCAGCCGTGGCGGTGGCCGGTATCGGCGGGTTCATCGTCGGGGCCGTGTGGTATCTGCCGTTCACCTTCGGTCCACTGTGGCTCAAGGCCAATCCGCATGTATTGCAGGACCTGGAATCCGGCGGCCGCTGGCAGCGCTACTTGGTGGCGCTTGGCTGCAGTATCCTGCAAGCCTTGGTTTTGGCGCTGTGTCTGATATACATGGGGCATAATGCCGGTCTGGGCACCGCGCTGATTGTGGCAGCGCTGTTGTGGCTGGGTTTCACGGCCGCGCCTTCACTGGTGGACACGCTCATCTCGCGGCGCAAAGTCGCCGGCTGGCTGGTGGATACCGGTCACCGTCTGCTCGCCATGCTGGTGATGGCATTCCTGCTGACGGCTTGGCCGTAACCGGCAGCGCTTCTTAAAGCATCAAGCTAGCAAGACTGCAACCCATCAATCCAAGTCTGGAAAGCGCCGCGCTCTCCCGCATCAGGTGCAGGGCACGAAGGCTACTCGGTTGCGGCCCTGTTTTTTGGCTTCGTACATGGCGTGGTCCGCGATCTTGAACAATTCCTCGAATTTTACCGGCTGGCCTTGGAGCCGTGCGGTGACCCCAATGCTGGCGGTGACTGTGACACCTTCGGGGCGCAGCGCTTCAATAGCCTTGCAAATATCCTGAGCGCGGCGTTGGGCATCACTCGGCTCGCAGTGATTCAGCAGCACCACGAATTCCTCGCCGCCCACACGCGCCGCCAGATCGCCGTCACGGCAGGCCTGTTGCAGCATCTGCCCGGTTTGTGCCAGCACATTATCTCCAGCCAGGTGGCCGTGGTTGTCGTTGATGTTCTTGAAGTGATCCAGATCAATCACCAGCAGGCTCAGGGGATAATCATAGCGTGCAGCATTGCTGAAATACTTGGGCGCGAATTCCCGCAAGGAATTGCGGTTGTAGAGTCCGGTAAGCTGGTCTTTCATCGCCATCTGGTAAAGCTGATGCGATTGCTTTTCCACCTGATCCAGCAACTGCTTGTTGATAATTAAATTGCGTACCCGCGCGCGTACTTCCTCTTCCAGCGGCGGTTTGGTGGTGTAGTCATTGACACCCAAACGGAACAATTCGATGCGGCGCGAGGGGTCGTCTACGCCGGAAAGCGCAAGAATCGGCACGCGGCGTTTCGGGGTGGTCAAATTGCGTACCCGGTTCACCAGGCCAACGCCGCTGATGGAACCCTCCAACAGAATGTCGCTGATGATGAGGTCATAATCCTCTTTCTCGAAGGCCGCCAGCGCCTCATCTGCCAGCCGGAAGTGATCCACGTGCAGGTTCATCTGCAGCAGCAGTTTGATAATAATATGCGCCGCCACCTGGCTATCCTCGATGTACAGTACCTTGCCGTGCACTTCCTCCTGCTCATCCAGGAAAAAGCGGCTCAATCGGTCAGTGAGTTCCTTGGCGTCGGTGCGTTCCTGGATTTCGGTGACGCCCGCCTCGAAGGCTTCATGGCGCAGCCGCTGGTCGTCGGTGGAGGTCAGCAGTATGTAAGGTGTCTTGAGATACTGGGGCAGTGAGCGCACCTGTTGGCAGAGGGTGATGCCATTCATGCCCGGCAATGTCAACGCCGCACACACCAATCCTACCGGCTCCTTATGCAACACGTCCACGGCTAGCTCGGCGCTATCCACGGAGATCGGGTGATGACCAAGATTCGCCACCATCTTGTGGAGGACGGTGCGGAAAACCTTGGAATGGTCAACGATGAGAATGTTCATGCGTGTGGGCAGCTGTCCTATGGTGGCAGCAATCAACAGCAGTGTACTCGCCCGCGCCGTCGCCGGCACGATGCGGCCCTCGGAGCCGAAATTTCGGGCTGCCGGCGTATAATCCAAGCTCCTCGGTAGTGGATGCTGTGCCGCCCGGTTATCACCGGAGCGTGCACGACCACGCTCTTTCCCGGTAAAGGCTTCGCATGAAAAAAAGTAACGTCTATGTTGTGCTGTTGGTATTGTTGATCGCCATCGCCGTCATCGGTGTGTTCTGGCATCCCTTCTGGTGGTTGTTCATCATTGTGGGCGCCTTGGTGGTGCTCGCCATTTATGATCTCACCCAGACACACCACACCATCCTGCGTAACTATCCGATCTTCGGCCATTTCCGCTATGCCTTCGAGGACATGCATACCCAGATACGCCAGTACTTCATCGAAGGCGACATGGAAGGCCTGCCCTTTGCCCGCGAGCAGCGCGAGATGGTGTACGAGCGTGCCAAGAACGTGGGGTTGGTGCATCCCTTCGGCACCATCGAGAACGTCTATCGTAGCGGCTACGAATGGATCAACCATTCCATCACCGCACTCTGGCCCCAGAAGCAGGAACCGCGCGTAAAAATCGGCGGCAGCCAGTGCACCCGGCCGTATATGGCTTCGCATTTCAACATTTCCGCCATGAGTTTCGGATCGCTGTCCACCAATGCCATCCAGGCGCTCAACTCCGGCGCCAAGCTCGGTGGCTTCGCCCACGATACCGGCGAAGGCGGCATCAGCCGCTATCATCTGAAAGCCGGCGGCGATCTCATCTGGGAACTGGGCACCGGCTACTTCGGTTGCCGCGCGCAAGACGGAAAATTCGACGCTGTTCAGTACCGGGAACACGCCACCCTCGACAACGTAAAGATGATCGCCATCAAACTTTCCCAGGGCGCCAAGCCGGGCGGCGGCGGTATCCTGCCGGCGGCGAAAGTCAGCCGCGACATCGCCGAGGCGCGCGGCGTGCCCATGGGCAAGGACGTGGATTCGCCGCCCTACCACAGCGCCTTTTCCACACCGCGCGGAATGCTGGAATGGGTGCAGCAGTTGCGGGACATGAGCGGCGGCAAACCGGTGGGTTTCAAACTCTGTCTCGGCCGGCAGGATCAGTTCATGGCCATCCTCAAGGCCATGCTGGAGACCAAAATTCTGGTGGATTTCATTACCGTGGACGGCGGCGAGGGTGGCACCGGCGCCGCGCCCCAGGAACTCTCCGACTTCATGGGTACGCCGCTGTTGGATGCCCTGATCTTCGTGCACAACGCGCTGGTGGGCACGGGCTTGCGAACGGAAATCCGCGTCATGGCCAGCGGCAAAATCGTCAGCGGTTTTGACGTGGCGGCCAAGATCGCCATAGGCGCGGACCTGTGCAACTCGGCGCGCGGCATGATGTTCGCGCTCGGATGCATTCAAGCGCGCCGCTGTCATACCAACACCTGCCCGACCGGCGTCGCCACCCAAGACCCGTCGCGTGTGCAAGGGTTGGTAGTCAAAGACAAGGCCCAGCGCGTCTGCAACTACCACCACAACACCGTCCGGCAC
>JADEYI010000681.1_pt1 | contig 39396 bp, 44 predicted proteins | sample 8542331 | NCBI WGS metagenome assembly JADEYI01 (sample SAMN16510988, study PRJNA670497) | mine drainage metagenome | isolation source: biofilm near Copperflume 1 | place: Germany: Marsberg coppermine Kilianstollen | collected 2018-02 | reverse complement strand
GGCTGCCAAATTCCTACCCCTTGTTGGACTCGCCAGATCCAAGCAAGACCCAATCGTGGGCACGGTGTGAAGTATAAGCAGACTTAAATTTCTCACAAGGGCTAGAGCAAAATGGACTTCCTTGTACATCGCCCATGCGAAGCCTTTAGTGTTCCCTTGCTTGTTGCAATCAAGGGGAGCCGACTGTTTCAAGTGCAGCAGGACCTTTCCTAGCAGTGCTTGGAATTCCAAGGAAGGACGACTGCCCTTTTATAAATTGCTACAGAGAAGCATCTTTGGACTCAGGCCTTTCAATGCGCACGCTGCTCCTCTGATATCATAGAAAACTTAGTAGATTATAATTCAAGTCTGACCGAAAGATGATTGATGGAATGTTTCTGGGCTTGTGCAGGGGACGCTGAATGCCACTCTGGCTGCTGAGCTGGCAGCCGCCCAGTCAGCGCTGGCCGGCACGACTAATTCCCTCAACGCCACCATCAGTCAGCTGTCTGCCAGCCTGGCGGCTGACGAGGCCAACATCGCTGCTCTCACCACACAGCTCACCCAGGCATGTGCCCTCTTCAGTGAAATCGAAATTTGCTGAATGATTTGAGAAATGCAGATGAAGACTTCAAGGGTACATCACCTGAAAAACTTGCATCCTTGGAAACCAGAATAGACCTCTACACCGCCTCTACAGGTGCTGATAGCAAGACATTCAGTGTCCCCTTCTATGTGTGTGCCTTTTATGAGTAATTGATACCCCCCTCTCTTGATCAAAATTCCATGCTTAAAGCCATGCATGTGTGCATCCCCTTGCGCGCAAGCCTTCCTGTTATGTGGGCCTCAGCTGAAAACCAGATACTGGCACTCTCTACATGAAATCTGAATCCCCCAACACTTGGAAAAAAATGATAACCTGACTGTGACTTATTGGTGCGCGCAGGCGACCGGGCAGATCAGCAACTTGACAGCTGTCGACACAACGCTGGCCTCTCAGATTGCGGCAGCCAACCAGCTGACTGGACTGGTCAACCAGACCGCCACAGCCGGCCTCGCTGCACTCAACAGCCGGGTCACCCTGGTATGTGGACAGTCTTACATTCCTGCTTCTGCTCTAAGATGTTGTTCCTTGTGCACTTCTCTGAGTGCAGGAGATTTCGAGCATGCAAGAGCCTTTGCTTCTCTCCTTTGCAAGAAACACTCCCTGATGCAAGACTTGCCCTGAATGCCCAGAGACTTGGCCCGAAACACATCGAGGCTAGAGAAATCCTGTGCCTGACTGCACGCTATTATTCGTGATGGATGCATTTCTAATATTATGAGAATATCTAGAGGCCTGTGTGTAAGAGAGCAGCATGACAGAGATGGCAATTTGAAGCACAGATGCAGCCTCAAAACTGCTGTACGCCTGTCAAGATGGCTGTGAGGATCCCAGGTAGCAATGTGCATCTGGCGCATAGTTGCACCATTCGGTCAGAACACTTTTTTGGGGACCGAATACACGGCCGATTATACGGTCATACGGGTTTAAAATATACGGAATACGGTCAATAACGGCCTATTTTGGCCCAAAACACCGAATATACGACCGAATATTCATCGTATGCCGAATGGTTGAATCCGTATGGTGCAACTAACATCTTGCGGCCTCACAGGTGAACTCGACGGCGAACTCTGCGCTGGCGGCTGTGGGAGCAGCGACCACCCTGCTGGGCTCGCAGATATCCGCTGTCAACAGTACAGCCAACGCAGCCACCGCCGGTGTCGCTGCAGTGACGTCCCAGGCAAGCCTCTTGCCCCCTGCCCGGCATGCATGCACAACGCCATCCTTTTCAAATTGCTTAATAATGCGCAAAATTACTTTATGAGGACTAGTAGCACTTCTGATACAGATGGGTTGCACCTGAGTTTCAAAGATCTCATAGTCAAGGATAAGATGTCCATGACAGGATAAGATATTGCGTCCTGGGTGATGCCTTCATAGACAAAACCCAGCATGTGCACTCCGGCTCCTTGAAAAGGCTTTTGAAGACCATTGCAAGAGTGGCCGCAGTTCTTAGCTGCTGCATGAAACTGCCCTATCTGGCAATGGCAAGGCCTGCCAGCAGTACTTGTGAATGTTGTGCTATTCAATTCATGGAAATCTACTTTTGTGGGTTCACACCAGCATTCTTCTTTGCATGTCAGCGAAACAGTACCAAAAATTTCCAGCTCTTGACTGCACCTAAATTTTCCACATGCGCACTGGCTTGTAAATGTTCAAATAAACTGCGTGGCACTGCCAGCAGGAGTGCATCTGCATTCTGCCGTGTCTTTTCCAAACAACCAACAACTCAAATGCAGAATCAAGGCTGCATGTGAATGTCTGCAATGGGGGAGAATAGTCTAGCTTTGAGCAAACCAAGGAAGAAACAATGCCACCAAGGTATTCAATGCTAGTACACTGCAGCATGCAGAATTCAGGATCGGCTAGTACTTGTATGTGTGCAAGACTATGCCTTGGTCTTTATTTATCCAAGGTCAAAAGTTGAGTAATTTGGAATTGCACGCAGGTGGGCCTGGTGAACCAGACAGTGACAACGCTGGGAAACACAGTCAGCACGCTTGGCGGCACAGTCAGCACGGTCAACCAGACGCTGACTGGACAGATCAACACCGTGGGGGCCGCGTCAGCTTCCGGCCTTGCAGCAGTCAACAGCTCGCTGCAGACCCTCAACGGCACAACCACTGCCGGCCTCAACACTCTGGGGAACACAATAACGAGTGTCAACAACACGCAAACGGCTGCAGTTGCTGCTCTGAGAGCAAGCACTTGCAGTACATTCACTTCGGTGTCATCAGTGCTTGGGGGTCTGGTGGCCCTTCCTGGCACTCTCACCACACTCAACGGCCAAATCACCGCCCTTTGCGCCGGGTAGTGTGCAGCTAATTTGGCAACGGGCTGCACTCTTTGCTGCTCGACATGAGTTCCCATGGTTGAGTGAAACTCCGCCGCGCAGAATTTATTGGCCGGCTGTGGGCGGCAGTTTTTGCTATTTGAGTCTAATTTCTGTGGCTGAGTAGAGCTCAGCCGCACAGGATATCTTCTGCCGTTCATGCATACAGGGCAAGCACTGCTTGCCAAAGTTAGTCAGCCCTTAGTCAAAGTCGTGAAATTTTCCAAGGGGCCTTGTCTCCTGTCCGCTCTCTGTTTGCATTCCAGGTTTGCTGTACAGCCATGACAATGATCGAGCATATTGGACGTTTTGGGCGGGATTTGCTTCGGTGCCCACAAGAGTCCTAGCAGCTGAGCAGTGCTCATGGGCAGGCAGTAAGCAGCTGCCCTAGCATCTACATGAAGCAGCCCCCCCTCTCGTCCAGTGATTTCAATTGCGCTTTCGAATGAATATGATGGGAAGGTGTTTGAAGGGGAACTCTGCAATTATAATATGGCCAGGAGCCTGCAAGTGGATAGTGTCCCATTTGCAGGTTCCTTTGGCCAATAAAATATTTTGCTCGAGAATTGGTGTTCTTGCAGAGATCCTACAACCCGGTGATTTGCTGTGGGGTGTCTATTATATTGTTGAGGGGCAGGGCATAACAAGCCAACGCCGTTGGCTGCAAAGTGCCCTGCTGGCGGTTTTGTTTGGGTCAGCAAATTACTAGACCTGATGGTCTCATCGAGTTTGTTGGTATCTGCAGTCACAGCACCCAAAATGCATTTGACTTTCAAGTGGGTATTCATTCAATGTTTTTGCACCGTGTTGGACGGCTGTGTTTTGCAATAGGGGCAAAGGAAAATTTTTGATGCAGCTGATGAGGATGTGCATCTCACGGGTCTTGCTGCAAGAACTGTGAAGACTGGTTTCGATTTGGGTTGGCGAAATGATTTGACTTTCATGTGGGTGTTCATTGCCATGGTTTTGCACCATATTGGACGGCTGTGTCTTGCAATAGGGGCACAGGATCATTCTTGATGCAGCTGATGAGGATGTGCTCATCTTATGTGTCTTGCTGCAAGAACTGTGAAGACTGGTTTCGATTTGGGCTGGCGAAATGATTTGACTTTCATGGGGGTATTCATTGCCATGTTTTTGCACCATGTTGGACGGCTGTGTTTTGCAACAGGGGCAAAGGATCATTCTTGATGCAGCTGATGAGGATTTGCTCATCTTATGGGTCTTGCTGCAAGAACTGTGAAGACTGCTTTCGATTTGGGCTGGCGAAATGATGTGCGCAAACACAGAAATTATATATTTGGCCCCACACTGTCAGTAAATGCAATGCTCTCTCTTGGAGTGCTTGGCAGTATCGAATGGATGACCTTGGACCCATGCATGCGTAGGGGCAGTGCTGTACTCAGCATTCTGAATTGAGCATGATGGGTTCCAGATTTGTTTTTAAGATCCAAGAAATATGTCTTAGGACATGGGAGACTGCACGGCAAAAAGTTGTCTAGATGTTTTCTTTGGGTGAGAAGTGCTAAGGGATATTTTTAACAATTTGTAGGGGGAGATATGACATTGCAATTGATTGGTTTAGATTCATTGTCGGGTTTCATTGTATTGGTGTGGAAATAACAAGGATTGTTTCAAACAAGTTTTATCCGATTCATGGCCTTATGCTGGTCTTCTTACGTGCTTTTAGAATTCATTTGTTCACCGCCAAAAGGGTCTCTTCAATGGATTGTTGCCATACTATTGCCATACCAGTAATTACTCCACCCGATTATGTAATGCTTACCGGGCCAAAACATTCATCAGCACAGTGATGCCACACAAGACTTACAAAGTCCTAATATTTTGGATATTGCATGCAACGCTCGCACCGCCGTTCTCAGTACTTCATGATTGCTTCTGGAGAACTTGGATCCCCCCATAAAACACTCTGAAGAGAATATGGGACTAGCCTACCATAGCCAATACTCAGGGCTTGTATTCAAGCACCACGTGCAAGCACTTCAAGTCACCAATGGAGCGGCCCTCACACGCCTCAAGATCCGGGCATAAAAGATCCCACCAGAATGCACCAAGATGGATGCTAAGAACGGCTACATGGACACTTACAGACATGTGTTGGGACAAGCAAAGCCATGAAACATGAAACTATGGGCAGTCAAACTGCATCTTCATAGATCACACGCATTGCATGCTAATGGAAGCAGCCTGCATGCGCAGCTGCAACTTATGACAGCAGAAACTATTCAGTCATCTCTGACCAACCATGGTAAATACCCCTCAAGCTAGACTCCTGTACTGACTCACCTTAGTAGGACACCTTACTGTCAGGGTATCAAGCCTTGAGACAGCACACAAAAGCAGAGCACTCACACTAACACTTCTGTTCCTTCTCAGTCAAGAAGCCAACCTCACGCTCTTATTGTGACCTTATGTCATCCCTAATTCAGCGCCCCCCTGAAATGCCACCACTCGATCTCCAGCAGCTGTTTCTTTGTCAAAGAGCTCTCGAAGGGCCTCTCGGACCTGCCTGAAGGGTTGTGTGCCACATAAGCTTCCGTGGAAAAGGGGGATTTTGGTGCTTAAAACAGGAAAGGTTCTCCTGTCGGGAGCAAGGGGCCTCGGCCGCCTCTGCAAAATTGCCGGCAGGGTGCAAAACGCCAAGAAGGAGGCAAAAGTGGCAAAATTGCAACGCTGGCATCACAGGAAGCCTGCAACCAGGGACACTCATGCTGCAGATTGGTGGTGAATCTGGCAAGCACAAGCAGAGGAGCAAAACCCCATTTAAGGGGCGCTGCACAAAAGTGATCAAAACACTCTTGATCAGCAGAGAAAAGCACAATGCTCAGATGAGACCAGATGCTTACTCTGCTTGTGCAGCTTACGTGGCTGCTATGCACAGCACGGCAAGTAATCCTTCTCTGCAAGGCACGATGACAGCTGTCTGGGACAAGTTTAAGTTCGCACTGCCTTGCATCAGCTGCACTCGCTCTGCCTGAAAAAGCACCCAACCAAGCTGAAGGCTCCTATTGCGCTCTGTGCATGCAGCAAGGCTCAGCGCCTACTCAAGCCGCGCGCCAAAAGAGGGCTATGCTCCAGATCGGTCTCCGAGCCAAATCCGGCCGTGCACCTGTGTCTAGTTGAATTCCGCTCCCGAGCCGTGCGCCAAAAGCAGCCATGCGCCAAATCAAGCTCTCCCCCCACCCAAGCTCGCCAGCAAAATGAGCCATGCACCTTTACGGGCTCTCTGCCCCCTATCCATCTTTTGGACATACCCAGGCAATGCACCTCTTCTTAGAGTGCACCTGGCAAAGACTTTTGCCAAAGCATGTGCGCAATTATGTAAGACTTTTGCCATGACGTAAGAGGCTGTGAAGGCACATCAGACGGTGCTGGCGCTGAGGGTGGCAGCTGCAGGGGTGATGACTGATTTGCCATTGACAGGAACGCCCTCGAGTGGATCTGTAATTGTCCGCGGCACCACTTGCATCAGCAGCCCCTCTGATGTGTGGATGGTCGCTCCCTGTCACACGCAGGATCACACTCAGAAATGTTGACTCTACGGAGAAACTTTGCGACCCTGCCAGCTTCTTCGGGAGTCTCATGGAGCTCAAAATATGTGGGGTGCATATCGAGAGGGATCGGCTGACTTGAGTTTGCCCATTGTGGCATGTGAGATCTGGGACAGCAATGGAGTGTGAGTGAGATACACCACCACTTGACTGATATGGACTTGCATCTGGTACATGCAAGCGTTCATGAAGCGAAATCAAGAAGCTCAATCCGGGTATCTTTGTCAAATTCGGAAGCCCGTCAGGTGCCAAAACAATGACTCACGAAGTCTCTGTGGAAGCTTGGCAGTAATGGAGCTGACAGAAGCTGTCAACACTGCATATTGGCCATAGAAATTTGCAAGGGAAGGATCTGTTTGTATCAGACGTCCTGCAGATGTGCTCTCGGCAATAATTGCATCAAAACAAAACAGAAATTACAAGTTCAAGAGGATAGAGCCGCACCGTAGTCATGTTGACAGGTGGCGCGCCGGGAGCCATTCGAAACTCGAATCTCCGCAGCAGAACGGCCAGCGCTGACAGCGACTCAAACAGCGCAAATTGGTCACCTGCACGCCACAGCAGCTGGGTGAACCAGCTGTGTAGAATTTTAAAAAGAGCCCACCGAGTGTAGACTTAGAGAAGAGCGCACAAAATTAGAGCAGACTAATCCCGTGCACTGCAGCTTGTCTGCAGGACGCACCTTGCCTCTTGGCAGGGGAAAATAAGGAAAAAGCCATGTAGTAATATTAAAAATTATAATCAAGTGGCATGCATGCGATATAAAGTGCACTTTCAGATAGCCATGTACCAAGGAAATGTTGAAACTTGGCATTCCGCAACACTGCTTCTCATGCAGTCAATCAGGTCGCGCTGAGAGGTTGCAATGTTGATGTTCTGGGTAAGGCGCGCATGCAAGCCGCATAAGAGAGTATCTGTATTTGTGTGTGTCAGGGATGGCAACACGGGGTGCAAGAGGTAGTGCATGCCTATGCATTTTCGCCTGCCGCCCCCGAAGGGCAGGTAGTTGAAGTTCTCAGTTGTCTCGTTTGGCACGGGGCCCTCCAGAGAGAACCTGTCCGGGTCAAAATCCTCCGGCCGAGTCCAGTACCCAGTATCCCTGCGATATCACAACCATCCTTGGAGCGGTCAGGCAAGTACAAATGTGGGTCACCTTACAAGAGGTGGCGTTTTCTTGCCAAAAGGAAACATATAAGGGGAAGGGAATGCTGAGCTCGCAGGCCACCTCCCGAAATCTTGATCCCCCAGCTTTCTGAATCTCACTGCCTCGGAATTCTTTGATGAGCCTCTGCACCAGCTTTTATTTTTTGCTGATCACACCAATCCGGAAGGCGTGTGAGGCAAAGGACAAGGGATAAGCACCAGGTGAGAGCCCTGGACTTGACTTGGTATCTTCTTTTTGTAAAGTCTTGGAGAGCTGAAGATGTTTGATATACTGCAGCAGCAAAGACCCCGGCCATACCCCGATCATCATGCAGTGACTCCTCACGCTGACTCACCGACATGCAAGATGCTCACTCATGCTGACTCACCGGTGGATGTTCCAGACAGAGATGAAGATGTCGGAGCCTGCCGAGACGTTGAAGCCGCCCAGAACGTCGTCCTCCAGAGCGCGCCTGATCAGGACCGGCGGCTGAGGGTACAGCCGCATCGCCTCATTCACCTGTTTCACGCCCCTTGGATTATCAGCAACGACAATGATAGATGATTGCCCGAATCCCTTAAAATATCAGCTTTGATGATTCACAGCCATTACCTTGCCCACAATCCTTGGAATATCCGCCACAACCCTTGAATCGTAAGCTGAGATACTAAGAGACATCTTGTTCCGGAATGACCTTGCCGCAAACCTCAAAATTTCAGCTACAGATTGAGACACGCATCCTGTTCAGGACAGAGCATGCACATTTACCCCCTGCCACTATAGGCAGATCTCCTTCGCGAGGCGCGCTTCTTATGATGGTCATGCTCTCTGTGGATAGAGTGTGGACCTTCGGGCAAACGTATTGTCCAATAAATGTCTTAGATGGCAATATGGTGATTGTATTGTATGTCTCACCACGCGTGTTGTCAGGCGCAAAGACCGCAGCTGATCCATGCTGGGCTTCCCATCTCCAACAACCTCGTCTATCTGCACAGCAGAATGAATTGCCATTAGTAAGAATGTCCCATTAGTAATGATGAGTACTGATCAGTAAACCACAGACACCATCACTAGAGATTGCCAGGGGCGGTGGTCCATTCGCAGCATCTCAAATGCACTCGATGCCTTGCAGCTGCTCTGAGATAGAGAATCCAGATATTGTTCGCAGGACATATCTTAGTTGGGTGAAAATAGTGGCAGGTACATCAAAGAAATGCAGTGTTCGGAGGCAGTGGCAGCACAAGAGCCACTTTCAAGACAGCTGAAGCCAGCAGCCAGGTGACATTGACAACGGCGACAGGGCAGTTTCCCTTCCTTTTGTCCAGCCTAAGATCCACTGGGCAGATAATATCATTACTATCACAGTCCTACATGCTTTCCTGCCAAAGGCTAGCTGTGTCTGTAGGTAAGCTCTGCCGCACATCTTCAAGCCGTTTCCAAATCCAAGAAAGACTCATTAATCAATGGTCACAGTGCTCAAGATGTAAATCGTCCCCCGCCAGCCGGGGCCTTGCACGAGAAGCAAGTCACACTTGCAAATTACATCGGGGAACTTCCCGCTAAGCAATGTTCATGAGTCAGTTGAATAGCGTGTTGGGTCGGGTGAGGGGGCGTACCTCCTGCTGCATGCGCCGCAGCACGTCGGGCCGGTCTGTGAGGCAAAAGAGCGTCCACGTCAGCACTGCCGCGGTCGTCTCATGGCCCGCTATCAGCATCGTCATCAAATCGTCCCTCAACTGCTTGCTGGTGATCTGTCGGACAAGAAATTGTCACTGATTTGAGTTTACATGTTTCATGCTTGCATGCATTGATGCTGCATGAATAACGTTTGAATCTGCTCCCAGACAATATTGATGCTCAAATGCCCCATGTGGTTTCGTCCAAATGCTGAGAGCCAAGTCCATTCTGATTGGTATATAAGGACTGCCTGTTCTGAACATCAGCTCCTGACTTAGTCCTGCCTTTGAGGAAGCCAAAATCACGAGTGAGAGAGTTCGTTGGTGATCTGAAAGCAGAAGTACCCAGAGCCACTCCGTCCTGTGAGAGGGCATGCTTTTGATCTGCCCACAGCAAGCCCAAGTGCTCAGAGCCAAGTTCAACTAATTACAACCTAAAGACTACCTGTCCTCACATATCTGTTCTGAATACAAACCCTGGACAAGCAAAAGTCACAACTGATGGGGCTTGCTGCACCCCAAGCAAGCCCACTTCCTTATAATTAGATCCATTGCAATCAGAGCTTCACTGGCGCAAAGGTCTAACCTCAAGTGATCTTGCTTTGAGCGGACAACACCCAGCACTGGTATAGGAGTCCTGCGCTGTTAAATTGGTGCAACATACACAGCTCAGGACTAGAGAGCAGTGCACAAGCCGCAACACGTCAAGCTGTGGTTTGCAAAATTCTTATTATGAAAATGCCAGCATTTTTATGTGAGGAGGAGTGGCCCCACCTCGTCGCCGCTGGCGAGCAGAAAGTGCAGGATGCTGGGATCCTTGTCGCTCAGATAGTCCTCGCCAAACTCCTGATCTTCCTCGTCAAACTGCACGCAATTTTTGAAGTCAGAATCAAACTCGCTGATGTCAGCAATGCCACCCATGCTGAAACTCCTGATCTTCCTCGTCGAATTGCGCGCAATTTTTGAATTCAGGATCAGACTCGCTGATGTCAGCAGGGCCAGCCATGCCGAAGACACAAAGACACTCCCTACCTTCCATCTGTCCAGGACGAAGATTATGGCGAATGATTCAGACCATGCTTCACCTTGACAAATCCATACATGCTCAATGCATCTCTTTCCTGCTAGTGTTGCTTGGCAAATTTTGCACGATGACTGTCCCTCCCGACCACAAGAGCCAGGTTACTTAGCGTCAAGCAGAAGCTACCATTCTGGGAGCACAGCTGATCTCTAGCTGGAGGGAGGCCTTATGGGCAACTAAGCCGATGCAGCAAGAATCACAGTGGAGCAAGTTGGTGGGAGCTTGCTGAGATGGCGCAGGGTGCAGAGGCGGCTGTTTGAACAGCCCAAACTCTCTTTCTGCAGACACTTCTCCTTGTTATTGTCCTGCTGCACAATGCATGTGACCCTAAGATAATGCTATAGAATTTGCAGTTCAACAGAAGTCTCCTCTACTTAGAAGGCCCTGATGCATGCGCGGTGTTCACCTGTGGCCCTTGATCCCGAGAAACACAGACCCTTAAATTTTGAAAATAGAGTCATTGGAGGTTCAGGCTGTGCGCGCACCAGGCGCTTGGACTTGGCGATGAGCGAGTCCAGAGTGGTGTTGATGATACGCAGAGCTTCCACGCACTGGCGCTGGCGAGGTACCAGCCACATCATAAGGGGCAGCTGCACATGCACATAATTCTTGTTGGTGCACCATTCATCAGTAATATGTTCACACGCTCTTCTGCCAGAGGCAAGAAGCAGACAAGCATGCGAACGCTGCCACAAAATGTACCCCTTGACGGACTCGCCAGATCCAAGCAAGACCCAGTCAACCGTGGGCGTGGTGTTTGGTGTCTGTACAGCCTACCCATCGCCAGCGGGGGCCAATTTTACACTCATAACGCATTCAAAAACATGCAGCAGTCCTCTGGATGCGCTCAATGCAGGACAGCGCCACGAAATTGACCTGCATCCGTTCCTAAGATGCAGGCCAAGTAAGGCGCTTTTTGCCAGGAGCATATTTTCGTGCAAGCACTGCCTTTCCGAGCCCTCTAGGCAAGTCTCCCAGAAGGGTGCAGTCCAACAGTGTCAATGATGTGAGTGTCAGAGTGAGGGATCAGGGGAGGTTCAGGGCACACCTGCCAGTATGGCAGTGGGTATGTGCTCCGGTATTCTGCCTCTCTGAGCACGGTGTACACTGCCTGACACAAATACAAATCAAAGTCAGAACCTGAAGCTGCACCAGAACCAGAAGCTGCAGAAGCTGCCAGGTAATGAGCACTTTACGGCATGTTTCCTGACAGCAGCTGCTGCCTAAGTGCTCCAGCCTGATATTGGGACATTGTTATCTCCATTCGCAAAGCAGCAATTCACTTCAACGGTAGGCGCGCAATAAGAAAAGTGACATGCATTCGATTGCAGACTTTCCAAAGCCACACAGTGTGCTGGTCACATGATTGCCTGGAGGCCCATATTAGTTCAGTCATCAGATAGTGCAGGAGGGAACGCGCCTGGATGACGGGGTCATCATGAGTCAGCGAGTCAAAGTCGTAGTTGAACACGGCCTTGCCAATAATGTCCAGCGTCAGCCGCGAAAAGAAGTTCTCCATCTCGACTGCTCGCCCCGCCTACAAATAAGCCACTTTGTGACATCAGAAACCCTGTGTTTCTCCACCACCTTTCATGCAGATTAAGCAAGGGTTACCTAAAGCTGCTCTAGTGTTTGCGTAAGGCTTCTTGTTTTTCCCCCTGCATGCTGCAGGTGTGCAAGGTCAGATTGAGGCAAGCGGACTCAAGATCGATCTGCACAGACAAACTTCCTCAAAAAAGCATGACTAGCTCTCAGGACTCGCTTCAGAACCTGCTAAACATCAGGGCACGGTGGCAATGCAACGGCACATGGCAGCAGACTGCCAGCGCCCTGGGATCCCTCATCTCACTATGTGACAGGGCATGCATGACCTCAGTCTCTTCAATCACGCGCCAGGCTTCAGCAGAACATTTCATTCAACATTATGAAGGAGCTTCAAAAGCAAAACGCGCGCCTCCTGTGCAGCTGCAAGGGTGGCCACGCCGTGCAAGGCGCTGTCCGCGAACATGTCGACCATGTTGGCGATGTACTTCCTGTGCAGGGACGGCACCACCACTCTCCTCCGGGCCTTCCACACCTCTCCATCAGCCGGGATCAGCCCTGCGCACCAGCGCAAAGCAACGGCGCTTGTCAGAGTATTTATACTCTACTTTATACCTATGCCCCTTGCCCACGCGAAGCGGTGCAAGGGGTCATTATCTAAGCAGCCCGAGAGACCCCCCAAACTTAGCTCCTGTGTCACCATATAGCCTGCATTATTCCTCTATCTTTCCATCCATTCTAGCAGTGAGCTTCCAGACTGTTATTGGTGGGTCCCTCGGGCCGGACACGAGTGGCGCAGGCTGTGCCACATTGACGGCATGATGTACGGCGGCGATTGCGTCACAGATTGCATGTGACTCACGTTGCCATTGCAGCGCGTTGCAAAGCCTGGGCCAACGCCTGGCCTTGGACATGGCAGCATTGCAAGGCATCATGTGTCGCAGAGAGATGACCTGAGCATGGAACAATGCATGGAACGATGCATGCCCCCATGCAGATGTAAGCATCCGATGTAAGCAAGGACAGCAGAAGGCAAGGCAGGTCAGCCAGCAAGGCTCTTTCACAAGCATGCAGAGTACCACAAGCACGCAAAAGATCTCCGTGGTTTCAGGTCACGTGCGTTCATGAATCTTTTGATCCGGTGGAAGTTGACTTCTGTTGGAGCAAGAGCGGCAGCGATGAGGGTAGAGGGAGTGACCCACCAGAGCCCATGACAAAGTCGAGGATCTCTGACAGGATGCCCTTGGAGTAGTTGGCTGCGTTAGTCAGCATGATGTGGCGCGCCACCGCAGCGTCCGACACCACCACAAAGCTCTTAGGGCCGAACGACAGCCGGAACACCTGCGCAGTCATTAGTAAGCCTTTACTTTTGTTACTAAGCGCCTTCATGTAGTTTTCCTGCTTACCTTGACTGCCTTCGTGTAGGCTAGGCTAGGCTAGGCTACGCTATGCTACACTAAACTCTGCCTTGAGTTCTTGCTTGTCCAGGCAGCGCTAGCACATAATGAGGCCCCTTGCTGACTCCATCACGCCCACATAGGCTTGTTCTGCTTTCATGCAGTAATCAGGGAACACCCTAAGACAGCTCTCTGGGAATCTGAATGTTGGGGCTGCCTCTTCAATGCCGGTGACACAGTGACTTCTGGCTATGCTTCTGGATCCTGTGACTGAGCTCCAGACTATTTTAGTTTTACCCAGCTTTTCAGGTCAGTCATGGGGCAAGGAAAGAGCACGCATCAAAAACTCTTGGTTGGAGACAGAACTGCGTGGAAGCATGTTAGGTGAGCCACAGAGCACAGACCTTGCCATAGATCATGGCGAGCTTCTGCAGCGGAACAAAGACCGGCTGCCCCACTATCTCCCTGATGTCGCCGCGCGCCTCAGGCATGCGCACAGCTGCAGCCGCGCGCCACTCCTGGCCGATCTTTGCGAGCTGGTACGCCAATCCTCTGCCTGTCGACCAGAAGCATCGCATGCATGAGTGCTGCACAGACCAGGCAGCGCAATGCAGGAGCTTGCATTCTGGAGTTGCAGGTGGACATGCTCGGGAGTTTGGGTGTTACCTGGTCCCACAGGATCTTTGGCAAGAACTTTCCGGATCGGTCTCGTCAGCCTCTCCTTTGTGGAGCCCCGGTCGGTGAACTGCAAACATGCCAAGCCCTTACTTATGTCCTAGACAGTTAGTACACTCCAAGTAGGTGAACGAGTAGGACATCCAGAAGCTACTGCTTTTTGTTAACCTCGTTTTTCTTATTGATAATGCTTGTGCATCACAAATGCAGCCAGAAGAATTCAATTAGAGCAGGTCTCCTGCTCAAGCTGACATGACACCCATGTCAGCAGTAGCATATCAGGACTTTCTCGATTGCATCAGAATGGGCGATACCTCTCCAGAAAGTATCCTGTCGTCCAAGCTGCGTTCGTTGCCGTCCGTCCTGGGCAGCTCTTCCTTTATTTCATTTGTGCTGAAGCTGGGGCCGCTGCCATTGCTCGAAGCTGCGGAGCCACGGAACTTGTGCGCTGATCGTTGGGCTGTTTTGTTTGCCTTAAATCGACGCAAGTGAATCCTTTGCCCTAATCGGGGCGCGCCAACCGCAGGCTCGTTTACCAGCAAGCGATGAGTTGCATGCGGCATTTGAGCCTGCAATTGCGGCTGCCTCTCCAGAAGCATTCAGCAGCAACTATAGCACAATATTGATATTCTATGTCATTCCATGCTCGAGGGCTGATTGAATATGAATTTTGCTTGCCCATTAGTGGCTTGTTCGTCCTATCCTTGCCACGTGCGTGTCACGCGCTCCAAGCCGCACATTTCATAAGGCTGGCAAGTTGCTGCCATGCTCAGAGACTCCTGGGCTCAAATATGTTGGATTGACTTGGTTCTGAGTAGCGCTAGATGATTTATGGACGGTTACACAGGATCAAGCAATATCTCTGAAGAAGTGATGGCCATGGCAGCTGCGGGGATGCTGTTCATTTATACCTGGCCATAGGTGTTTTCACAACTTTAACTAAATAGAAAAGCAAATGACGGGACAGTTAGGATCACAGCACCTCCCGCACAGCAGTGCACCATCACAAGCCCATCTGCAACCTGCATTAGGCACATGTTCAGGTACTCATGCGCCAGCAGCTCTATTGCACGGAAGGTCTTTGCCTTCAGGGCCTCACAAAAGGAACCTCCTGCTGTCCTCTGCCCCTGCTGAGCCTGCTGAGCATATGTCCCATCTGATACATGTCACTCAGCTCTGTTTAACGGCCCTGGTCATCCAGTGTGCCATCCTTCCAGCCATTTAGCCAATACGTGCGCCAGAATTTCCTGTCCAAAGGGCTAGCAGTGTCGACATCTAGCAGCGCTACACTGCTGCGGTTTCACTCATTGAGCCAGGCTGTGTTTGACTCCTTGACATCAAAATTTTCCAGTCCAGCTGCGTGGAACACGCTGAGGCCGCTGGCACAGCTACTTCATACATCCTTGAACTCCTGCAGCATGTCAGGCACCTATGGAGTCAGCAAGCCTGAAAAGCATCAGCCCATTCCTAAAGGCACAAGGGCACTCGCTCCAATGGGCCATATATTGCCTGCTTACTCTCAGTGTGCTTGCACAGCCAAAGCACTTTGTAGATTCAGCAGGGGCCGTAATGGGCCCGTTTTACAGCCGCGGCCCCACCTCTGACTTGCCCAGAATGCACCTACCCAACTTGATATGACAAAGCTCATTTTTGAATCAATGCCTCACGCGCTCAATCGCAGGCGGTGCCAGCTCCAGCGTTGGCCCCAGCGCATCCATGCTGCAGCGCATGTCAAGTTTGTGGTTGTAGCTCCTCACTATGCCGTTATCATCTGTGCCCAGCTTGTGCGTCCTCTCAGCCTCCGCCTCTGTCATGTTGAACTGTGTCGAGGTGCGCCGCATGTGATCACTCGGCAAAATCCTGTGAAAGACCCTGCACAAGTGCAATCAGCAACTTTCATGGCGACTCAGCTTCATCAAACTGTGAACATGCGTCATAACATCGCAGTCCTCGATGCAACAGATTTAGAACATATTTTGCCTACCATCTCCCAGATGCAGGCGTCTGCAGCTGCGTTTGGACACCGTGCTCCCTTTTGAGCCAGATGTTCTCTGGCGTGGCATCTTGGAAGTCTGGCAGATTGCCAGACATGGCCAGCAGCAGCCGGTACACATTGACCACAGTCTGCAGCAGCCTGATGCGGCTCTGAACCTCTGCTGTGTCAAATGATAGACTCTCATGCAGAGCGTGCGGCACGTGGACCTGCATCCAGGCTCACAAGTCATTAACGGAGACCTCATACTATCTTTTCACCAATTGTGGCCAGACAGGCAAAAATTCAGCAGATCTGCTGGACAGCTTCTCTTCTGAACATTTGTGCATTATGCAATCAGTTCCTTTGAAATGGGCAACAGGCATTGATTTCTCAGATATCAGACGTCGAAAAGTTCAAAGTTGTTGATCGCAGCAGCATGACATTTCCTCCTGTCACCGTAAGTGAGTAATTTACTATCATGCTGCGTCACCAAGCATCCAGATGTTCATCCTGAGGAAGACGAGACGATCGATACAGGTGACGTCACGCATGGTCTGTTCAGTGCAGTTCCCTTGTTCAACCAACGTTCCGACAGCTGTGCATGCTTTTCCGAGACCACGACTTCGGCTTCATCACTTCAATACAGCAAACTTGAATAACTGAGATTGCTTTGAGGAACTCATTTCGTCACGTGAGAGGTTGCAGAAGTAGCCCGAGGAACGGAGCGCCCCACATGGTAGGTCATGTTGGACTTTTATCCTGTGAGACACTGCGCAGCCCCTTTTGTAGAGAACATACAGGTTTTCCCGGTGGGTTCTGCAAGTCAATGTGGTTCAGCTTATGCGCAGCATTTGTTGAGGCCATGCCTTTCTATCCCCTGTCTTACTATGTTGTACTGACAAGTTTTCCTCTTGGCCCCCAGCAGGTGGGACATCACCTTCGGTGAACGAACCCTCAAGAGGTCTTAAGTGTCAGTCAACTCGCTTATTTGGGCCTCACGGTGTCCAGATCACACAACAAGTGTGAAAGTCACCGTTGTTGCACGGGCAACAAAATCGCACCGTAGCCAGGTGTGCTGACAACTTGCCTCCATTTCTTAAAGCATGTGTATTTCATGATTTTTGTATAAGAGTATATTTTCTGTCTGGATTCGAAAGGCTAGGCATGCTCCTAGCATTCACACTGAACTTCTTGGTGTACACGTGCGAAGGAGACTAGCAGAGCAAGAGGTCCAAGCAAAGCGCTCTGGCTGATAATATTCTCCGGAAAAAGCTGTTATGGAACCATTCGACGCTACGAGGAGCCCGCCAGTCTCCCCTTCCAGCACCATTCCAGCTTTCAGGTGCTTTACCTCCATGCAGAATCTCTTGCCAGCGCTAAAACTCGTGCCAAAACTCTTACGGAGATTTTTCTCCTTGATTACGAACACCTTATGTGGCCTTGAATTAATAACACAGAGACATTGTCCCCCACGGCCCTAAAAAGAGCACCATTGATGGAAGAGATGAGCGTTGCTCTGCAGCGTTGTCACTTTGGCTGAAAGCAAAATCAGCAGGCCAAAAACTTGCATCTTTTGTGAGCTCCTGAATATATGTGACACCTGTGTATAAGGGTCAAGCGGCGTCACAGCAGCACTGTCTCGTTTGCAGGACACAGCAGCTCAGTTGAGCTGTTAGGTGCATGGGCTGCACAGCGCCTGATCATGAAATCCCACCCATTTCCCAGGGGGTACTCAAGAATAGTCTCTTTATTGATCTTTTTCCTACCCCTGCATTTCCCTTGCTGGGGAAATTGTGAAAGGAACCCTGCGCGCCTCTTCCGGCCACATCCCCCCTTGTATGCCAGAGGATCACAGCTTGTTGGCACTTCTGATGCTAACAGTCCGGCCAGGCAGTGGATGAAGGATCAGGCTTTTACATAATTCGGGTGCAGGGTTGTCTTCCTCACTCAGGGTGCTGCAGGTCGATTAAATCCCAACAGCCAGAGGGCGTCACATTTCAGGAGCCGGAACAGGCTCATTCCTGGGTTCAGGGGCCGCCAGGGGCCATCCCTGGGAAGTCCAGGGGAATGAGCAAACAGATTTGGCATTCAGTGAGTGTCTCAGGGATACCCCGGCAAGATCTCAGCCAATATTGTGTTTTAGGGTGTAGCTTCTGTCAGGGCGGATTCGGTTGTCCCCCTGGCAGAATTTGACCGCGTCGCCATTTCAGGCCACAACAGAATTCAAGCAAAATGAAATGTAGACGTCCAGATAATGCCCGGGGCGTGATTAAGGAGGCAGAGAACATGCATGCCAAAGACATGGGTGACCTCGTCACCGTGAGGGCATGAAATCACCCATGCCCCTTAAGTTATTATTATCAGCATAATTACACAGGCCCCGGCTGGCGGGTGGCGGTGCAGACACTGAGTACCGTGCCCACGGTTGATTGGGTCTTGCTTGAATCTGGCGAGTCCAACGAGGGGCAGGAATTTGGCAGCCTTTACGTGCAGCTTAATCATGAAATAGTAATACCACAGGTCGGCATGCCCAAAGCCAAAGGCCATAGGACAAACACGCAGAGGCTAAAGTATAGGATTCAAACCTTTTCGAATTCCGGCCGCAGGGGCGACGGCTGGGACGGCCACGCGCACAGCGCGCCGCCGAAGAGTGTATCTCCGCTGACGCCCGGAGCAGTCGCGCGGCTCAAGGGGCAGCTGGAGGCGCGCATCAATGAGGAGCTCCGCAGCCGCTCCGTGGAGCCTGCCCGCTCATCATCGCCCTCGCCCATGGTGAGTTACTCGGCGCTAGCCACGGAATATTTTACTTTGTTCTTTAACCAAGGGTTTACTAAATATGATTTTAGGGTTCATGGTTTAGAGTTAAGGGAAGGGGCCTTTGTAGTAATTATTTTTCACGGGCAATGCAATGGTCTTTAGGGCTTCAGGGTCGATGAAGGGTCGGAATCTATAATCATCAAATCATTGTTAGATTATTTTCTGTTCAGCGCTAGTCAATTATATAAGAAGGTGTAGTAAGCATCAGCGCATGACCAGTGGATGAGATACGCTCTCCCCATCGTGTGAGGCGCTGTGACTCACTGGGTCATTACGTGAGCGTGGTTGCAATGGTCACATGCAGCACACCTAATCTGCATTGCATCGCCGCCCCCGATGGTGCGAGTCATCATAAGTCAATGTGTTGTAGCCAGGAATACAGAGGGCTGCACTAGAGGGCCCGGCAATATGTCTTCACAATAGTGATCACTTGTGTCTGGCGCTTGAAATGCTCTCCAGAATGCCCGAACTTTGCTGGCTGAAGCCTGCGGATACATGCCTTCTTGTAGCCAGTGCCGGCCCTGTGTCTGCTTTCATTTTAAGGAACGGCTATGTTGGTGATGGCGGCGCGGAGGATGAACTCACATGGCGTTCTGAAGCAGATGTGCACCAGCATTATGCTCACTAATTTCTTACTAATTTCAGTAATCGTGCGCGCAGAGGATAATCGCACAGGACTTCCAGGATCGCATCAACCGCACCTCCAAGAGTCCATCTCCCACGCCGCGCTCTCCGGTCAGTTGCTGACATGTCAAGCCTGCTGAAAGACAACCCGACTGCCACGAATGATCAAACATCACACAAAGATCACCTGCTCTGGAAGCACTGATAAATGCAGGATAGAGCAGCAGACATGTGCGCAAGGACATACCGTAGTGGTCATTCCAAAACCCGCACCCTTGGCGGTGCAGGTAATTTTTCAAGGCAACTTTTAGGGGTCTTCCTGACATCAAATATACCAGGGTCATGCTCCATTGGATTGGGCTTGTCGGGAGCTTTTAGAATCTGGTCTCAAAATTATCATAGGTTTTATATTTTTGGGAAATTTGGTCTTAATTATCCACCCTTTCTGGCCAAAGACAATTTTTTTTGCGGGTTTTAGAATGAGTACTACAGTGTAGGAAGAGTGCTGTTGCCCATGCGGTGCAGCCGAGCGGCAGCCGTGCGCAAGTCAGGAGCCGGGATTTGAGATGCTGCCTCAATGGTTGGATTAATGTGGCAGCAGGGTATGCGCATTGTTGGTGGGGGTGACTAAGAGGTGATGTTTGGGGGTGGGTGCAGAGGCCGCGTGCAAGCTCTCCTCTGAAAAAGGACTCTCGCATCACTGACGCGTTCGGCCGGAGGGAGCCCGCCCCAGAGGTGTGCTTCCCACCAAAGTTGCACCATACGGATTCGGCCATTCGGCATACGGTGAATATTCGGTCGTATATTCGGTGTTTTGGGCCAAAATAGGCCGTTTTTGACCGTATTCCGTGTATTTTAATACTGTATGACCGTCTATTCGGCCGTATATACGGTCCCAAAAGTGTTCTGACCGAATGGTGCAATTATGCCTCCCACGTTGCCAATTCTGCACTGATTGGGCTACACTTCCTAGCCCGGTCTCTGTTGCTGTGTTGTCATGCAGCTGTTCGTCCTGCAGTTGTTCTTGCTTGCACTGTTTAGTTTCGTCAGTGTCAGTGAACACGACCTCAGGAACAAAGTTGATCCTGAGCTTGCTGCGCTGCGGTGGCCACAGACTGCAGAAGCTTTGCATGTCATGGCCCAGAAACAGCAGCAAGTATTGTACACTGTAACGATCGGAAGGATGCATAACAGCCCCTTCTGGATATCACAGATGATCATGTGCGGAAAATTCATGCGCGGTCAGAAGGCACCTGCGGCAGACGGGGCTGTGAAGCCAGCATTCAGGAGCACTGTGGGTGTTTGGCTCAGCACAGAGTGACTTCTTGAGCCGTCAAGTGAAACAGAAATTGAAGGTTTGACAGTGAAGTGTGGTCGGCAGGTGTCAGGGCCGGCAGCGGCGGCGGCCAAGTTTGGGGGGTCCCCCCAGCAGCGGACCCCTACCAAAAACGGTGGCGGCCTGGTCCCCCTCTCGGTGACCCCCACAATCGCCGCGCGCTTTGAGCGCGGCCGGGCCGGCAGCCGCAGCCCGCTCGCATCCGTCGATGACGCGGCGCAGAAACAGCGCGCCGAGCGCATGGCTGCCTCCATGTGCGCGCCTCTTCCTTCAATTGAAAATTCAAATTGAAATAACCGTGTGTTGATAGCTTGAGCAGACTTGAGATTACGTGTTGCATGGCCAAGGGAGAGGGCGGCCGTGAGGGGCTCATGCAAAGCCAGAGTGCTGCTGTCGCTGCCTGCAGGGCAAAGTTCTGTGTTCCGGTGTCTGAATTGTTCATCAGTAGCAACTGTTTTTGTCATAAAGCCTGGGTATAGAGCAGCAGCGCCGACCCGAGCGCCGAGCCACTCGACATGATGCAACCTGCGCATGTAAAGTATCTGTCTGGCAAGTTGACTGCGTGCCCAGGTTCTCTCTTCATAACCTGCCTACCAGTATTGGAAGAGGAGCAGAGAGCATAATGTGCCATTTAGCATCACGACACTGTGGTCATCTGCATGTGGAGTGCAGACATTCAGCACAGGGCAGAAGGCACGCATAAACAGTCAGAGAAGCCCAGAAGGAGTGAAAGACTCGGTGTTTTTATATGGCGCCCGTGCATTGCCAGAACAACTTTAATATGTGCAGAAGGCTCTGTAACAGGTTGAGCTAGCAAGATATGGGGAGGATATTGCTGGGCATCAAATCTAGTGAACCTGCTAAATGTCACAAGATATGGAGTGATGCATTGATGGGCGTTGCCTGTGACGAGCGCAGGCCGAGCACATCGGAGGCGCTGCGTGAGATAGAGGCGGCCATGCGCGGCATCGAGGCCGCCCACTCGCCGAAAGCTTCCGCGGCAGCTGCCGTGCAGCTGCGCACCTACGACAACTCCTTCTGGGAACCTGAAGCGCAACCGGGACAGGTGCTTAACTCTCAGCATATCCCAGATCTGAAAAGTCTATCGTGAAACGGCAAATGACAGCGCAACCACAGTCCAATTCATGCCCTTCCCGCGCTGTTTTACCTTATACATTTCTGATATCTGAGAAGCATGGCGTGAAACGCAAATGACGGCGCAAGCACAGTCCGATGTCATGCATTTCCAGAGCATGACAGGGTCAAGCATCGCTGGGCTGTCATGCATCCATTGCTGCATAACCCATGCAAAAGCACTGCTTTTGACTTCCAACAACAAATGCCATGGCTGCAGGAAGCTCGGGATCAGCGCAAGGAGGCGGCTGCAGAGAAGAAGGTTATTTCAGAGCAGAAGCCCAGGCCCAGCGCAGCAAAGGCCCTGTTCCCAATTTCCAAAGGTGGAAATCTCCCCGGCAGCTCCCTCTTGCATATCTATTCCTCTGACTTTGTAGTCACGAGGCGACCTGTTACTGTAGTAGTCAAACTAAAACCCACACCTCTGGCGGTGCAGGAAACCTTTCAAAGCGACTTTTAGGGGTCTTCATGACTCCAGGGTCATGCTCCATTGGATTAGGCTCGTCAACAGCTTTCAGAAACTGGTCTCAAAATTATCATAGGGGTTAAATCTCAGGAGATAGGCTCTTATTTATCCACCCTTTTGGCGATAACTAACTATTTATTGCGGCTTTAGAATGAGTGCTACAATAGATGCATTGCTACAGGGTGTTTGTTCATCGGCACTGCTTATGCTGCACAGGCTCAGGCGAGGCATCAGCCGATGTGGGCCACATTTTGCCACGGCAAAACACTATTGCCAACTGCGAGGCCAAGGAGCCAGCTACTCCGGAAAAGGCTGCATCCAACAGTGCGCCCCACTCCATCCACATGTGCACCATCCCATTAGTAAACAGCTAACATCTTGTACTTCAGATGGACAGCATGTGTGGAAAAAAAAGGTATTATGGCTTTTGATTTTTGCTGCACTTGGCAAAACAGCCTTGGGGCATGGGTATGCACCAGGACAAAACCAGCAATGAACACTGCCCTGAGGCGTACCTATATCAGTCGATGCAGCTACCTAATCAAAAGAATCGCATTTGGCTGCTGGGACAGACACCTCTTCATTTCCATTGTGAGAAAGCCTCTGTCAATTGCCACAGGTGACGGGGAGGAGGAGGCGTTCCCTCAGACCCCCAGCAGCCTCAAGAGCGCCGTCTGGGGCTCCAAATTGTGGCCTGCCCAGTCCCCCGCCAGCCTGGCGCCAGCTGGCGCCACCTCAAGCATGCAGCCGTTCGACGGCGCTGCCTCTCTCCTCGCGGCCGCCGCGCACCCGGCAATCACACCTGACACCGGGGCGCCAGACACTGATGTAGCGAATGCTGCGGCTGCTGAGAAAGGCCAGAAAGCAGCAGCGGGAGGAAAGCCGGAGAAATCGGCTTTCAACGTCAGCGCCAGTTGCGTCCGCGCGCAGCAGGCGGCGCCGGCCGCGCCGAATAAGGTAATGCCAGCTGCTGCGCCTAAGACTTACCACTCAGTTCTTCCAGCCTAATACAAGACTGGTGATGCCATGCATAACAGGCTATTAGGTTTCTAATCTTCAATCGTGATGCAACTCATGTGCGAAGTGTGATTCGTTTGGATTGGCAAGACCAAAGATGCATTATCTCAGGTACCATCCACTTGAGCCAGCATCTAGATCCTAAAATTCAACTTAAAAGGGCTGATAGCATTAGGAGAATGTACCTTGGTATTTGTGAAGCTCACGCGTACGATCAAGGCGGAGTGAGGGAAGTTGAGTTTGTGACAGCTGTTGCTGTGCTAAAATAGGCGCAGGAGGTTGCCGAGCCAGATCAGGCAGAGGAGGAGGATGAAATTACTTGCAACAGCTGGTTAACCACCCCGTGGATAATCTTCATTATCCTGGCGGCTGCTGCACAGCTTGCGCTGCTCGTCTGGGTTGGGACTGCTTCGTGGCCGGGGGCTGACATTCGGGTAAGATACTCTGTCCTCACCTTTTCCGGCTCGTTGGAGTTCAAACGGTTTAGCTCAGGGTTTTAGGGGATATAGTATTAGGGTTTAGAGCAGGGGGCCTTGTACTAACAAATATTCACAGGGAATGGAATTGTGGATTTAGGGTTTTAAAGATATACGACCCTGTCAGGGGATATTAACTGAAAGTGATTGGACCTTAATGTGGGGGCACCTGTTCAGCTGATGGTCCCTTTGCAGCATCTGTCGCACACTGCTGCAGTATGACTGGCCAGAATTTTACATAAAGTTCACAGCGGAGATTTGTTAAGGTCCCCATTACACTGCTTAAGCCCCAGGGTGCACAAACAAGCTTGTTTGTGCACCCTGTCATGCTGCCAGATGCATGGTTAATGTAGAGTGCGGCCAGGTCCCGATTATTTTGATGAATGTGATCTCAAATATTAAGGGGTGAAAATGCATGTGCAGGGTGTGGGACAGTCCCCTCCCTGGTACTGGAGGTTCCCCCCGCTGTGGCAGTTCGAGTCCCCCCCGTTCTGGGGGCGCGGGCCCCCGCCCCAATGGGGCTTCTACGGCGACAAACCCTTCATGACTAATGCCGACCTGCACAAGCTGGTGCATGAGAATGAAACATATGATTTGCCCCACGGCAGCGTCTGGAACAACGCAGTGCAAGGCTTCAACAAGTTTTCAGAGGGAATCAGACGGACCTTTACAGGCCTTTCTGAAGCGTCATCTGATCAGGAAGCGACCAGTGACGACCACAAGCATGGCAAAGCCCTGGTGAACTGCTCAGCTTCTCCATTTGTTGGCTTTACAAATGATCAGCAATGGTTTAGATGGTACAGAATAACTGTTGACACTCTTGCAGTTGTAATGAGTCACTGTCATGCTTGTGCTTCCTGGTAAGGCGGATTCCATGAAGATGGTGTGAAAGTAAATGTGCAGCTTTTCGAGAGATATGTCAGGCTGACAAGAGAGCAGGTGTTATGTTCAAATTATAGCTGACGGGACAATTCTCTGCTTCTGTGTCAGGCCATCATCCCACGCCCGAGCGGCACCGGTGCAGCATGGCTGCGCGGCCTGATCAGGCGGCTGCACGGGGCGATGACTCATGCAGTGTCCCTGCCCGCTGCCCAAACCGGGCAGCCCAAAACAGCCGAGCCTGAACAGGACGCAGCAGCCATGCAGACTCATGCACCGGCGCAAAGACAAACCAAGGCAGCAGCGGGCAGCAGTATAGTAAGCACAGTGCTGTCCTTTTTGGGCGCGCTCGCTGCTGAGATGCTCGGCCTTTATCTGTTGACTCGCCTCGCTCTCTACATGGTGCGGCTCCCTTTACCCTCTCAAGGTGCCAGGGGGCGTTAAAATCCACCGGCAAACTCAGCAGCGCAGAGCCGAGCCCATAATTTGGGCTTAATCAAGATGGCTAACAGCTTTCAGGCTGTTGACCTGCTGCTTCGGGCAATGCGCTGCATTTTGCCAACCTGCCATGAAGAATCAAAGTTGCCAGAGTAAGAGCAAAGAGCGTGATTTTTGCTCTATGAGATGGGCATGTTCGCGGCACAAGGACCTGCTCTTGCAAGCAGCACAGAGTTGGTCGCAGTGTATTTTGCCAGCCTGCCAAAAATGGTCAGAGGCCCCGCATAGAAAAGCCATGCAAAGCTTGAATGACATAGCTGAGGGGATGACGAATGTTAGTGCTTTTTTCGTGTAGCCTACATGCATGCTACCCATCAGAGGGTACTAAAGACCACTAAAGGGTAGTCTTTAGTACCCCCTGTACACATGATGATTAGGGGGCTGTCTATTTTCTTGAGACAGCCTCTACCTTGACCTTGTGCTTGCATGGTGCTGACAAAATGCATCGTAGTGAAGCTTGCTCAGAGATGTGCATATTGTGTCTGCAGATGGCGGGGAAGGGGCGTCGCCGGATGTACTCTACTGGAGTGCAGCACAGCAAGAGGCAATCACTGTCGCAGCTGTGGCAGCGGGAGCCCTGGGCCTGATCTTTCAAACTCACAGCTGACAGCTCAAAATTGAACGCGAAAGATTCCACCAAAGACGGCGGTGCACAGACATGACCACAATACTTGGAGAGCTCTGGTATCTTGCTTTGGCGCATTGATGACATGTCCACTCACCTAATTTCAGCAGTGCGAGATTTGTTGCACAGCAGCCTTAGATGTGCAAGACTTCCAATGGTTTTGAGGTCTGGCAGAAGGCAGGAATAAGGTTGCTTGCACGCATGATGTTGGACAGATGACTTGCTGGAAACACAAATTTGTTTAAACGCAGAGGAGTGGAGATCTATCCAGTAGCTGCAAGCATTCAGCACGAGTCTCACTTGACTGTAGCCAAATTATACAGAGTTGCGGTTGCACAAATAGGCACACAGGAGTGTACGTAGGCGATAGTGAACTGTGTCTGGACTGTCAATTAGAGAAGAGGTAGCTGTGGGCAGCCTGCTTTAAGGAACTTCAAGTACATACAACTTGATGCATGTATGAACCTTTGTCTTGTGAAGCTTGCAATTGTAAGAACAGCACAGCAACTCGTTTGACAACCTGGGTACATCATGATCATCAAGGGTAGGATTTATATCCAACTTTTCAGCAAAGCCCGATCACCGTCCAAGCATTTGCAGCACCAACACACCCCGCACAAGCAGCCACACACTCTCCTCCTGAGCGCTTCGTAGCTCTTGGGCTTGGCACCTCGAGGCAACAGATATGCAAAGCCATACGTGTGCACTGGGTTTTCATTGTATACTTTGTAGTCATACAGGTTAACACCGGGGCAGAGTGTGGTTGCTAAAATAGTCCCCTTTGCAGCCAAGCAATCCCTCAGCGGAATGTAACCAGAACCATCCATGATTGTGTGATAATAGTTTCTAGAGTAGTACCCATCTGTCGCCATGATCATCTCCTCCAAAGAGGTGCTCAATCTATCAGGCGACTCCACCATTAACTTGATCCGGCTCGCTACAAGGATAAGGCTTTTGAGTGCCATATAGCCAGGAATGGAAACTTCCAGGTTCTGCGTGTGCTTAACTTGTAAGACCAAGCGTAAGCAAGTCAAATGCGCCAAAGTCGGGGAGGTGTACATGTCCAAGACAAAAACAAGACTGGTCTGACTGCCATCATCATCCTGCACATCGATATCTAACATCTTGAGCTTTGGAAAGCGCTCAAAGAGGCTGTATGTGTCATCTGAATCAGGGTGGCCTGGATAAGCAGGGCGATGATGTCGCATGTACAGGGTATCAACACTCTCCCTGGCAGGGCACTCCTGCCACAGTTCTGACAAAGCGCTACAGTCCTCATCTACTTCCAACAGAGACACACTGCAGGCTGGTGGCACATCCAGTGTCGAGGGATACATGCTGTTCAGCATCAGACGCTGCAGCTTGTCAGCATGACGGAGATCTAGATCGACTGCCCAATCAAACCGTGGGTAAGAGAATTCTAAGACCTCCAGGCAGGGTAAGGACCCCACAAGATGTCCAATTTCCACCGAAAAATACGTTTCACTGAGATGGAGATGCTTCAAATTGAGCAAGCGGGGTAGGCTTTCCACTTGGGTGCACACATTGAGCATCTCCAGTTGCGCGCTGCACTGCAAGCTAGCCAGCAATGTCTGGAAAATCCGACCTGCTGCAGCATTCTTGAATACAGCAGACAGCTCGCAGACTTGAAGATATTGTGGGCCGTCGTCATTCTGTGATAATTTCAGACCAGCAACGTCTTCTTCAGGTATTTTTGACGTCACATGCATTTTCAAGCTTTTGGAGTGTGCCCATCGCTTGCAGGCCCAATGCACCCCACCCACACCAATATGGATCTCCAGCTGCATTCGCTCCAACTCCAGTCCATTGAGCATCTGGCACGCTCCGGCTGCAGATCCTGCCCACTCTTTGGTGGTCATGCAGCTCGCCACGATCTGAAGGACGTCTTCAGGTAAAGAGAGGAGAGAAGCGCCTGCGCAACAAAGAGGCGCACCCAAATGCCTCAGGAGCTACAAGCTTTTTTTGCACTTCACTTGCAGCACTTCTGTGGGCATGCCAGCACCGCAGCTGTGCATTGACAGTGTTCGTATTATATAACACCAAGAATTTTGGATTTTCCAGTGCGTACACCTGCGTAATCAAATCTGTGCAGCAACACACCTCATGAACTCAGTCATATCCGAATGCAGCATCCACTTGCAAGTCCTGTTAAACTGTTGAAAAGTGTACCTGACTTTCTGGAGGAATCGCATTGCGTCGAGTTGACTTCTCGATCCATACCGTCTCCTTTCTCTAGATGATCACGAGAACCGTGCTAAGCACCGCAGCGGTACAGGCACAGGCTTTGGTATCCACAGACATAATCGCATGATTGAATGATTATGCGAACAGGCAACGATTAGACAAGTGTCAACACCATGTTATGGACTTGACTTGATGTTGGCAGGCGTGAGCTGCTGCTGCCCGCTGCCCACCCTGGGCACCATTTGAGGACGATTCTGTGCAGACATGATGACCTGAAGTACACACTTCCCAAATCTAAAGATAAGGCAACTCTACTTGGTTGTATTTGGGAGCTGCATTCTGAACCATGTTGATCAGGAAATTCAATCTTCACCAGACAAATGCTGTAGGCATGTTGGACGTCCCTTACTAAGTACAACTTAGTAAGATACTCAAACACTGAATGGGCATCCAGGTGTGACCTCCAGCAATCGGCTGATTGTCATCCCAACATCTGGCCCAATCAAATGTACTGCCTGATGATGGACCTTTCCATGCGTGTCTGTTTGGGAGACCTACAAAGGCCTACATGTACACGGTGGCGGTGCTCAGTAGTCATCGAAGCCACCCAGCTGAGCAGGCTAGATGGACCTGTTATGCAGGCCTGCCTCAGTCACCCAATCCGAACCCAAGGTGCCTCCGATCACCATCAAGGCATCTGCAGCACCAGCACACGCCGCACAAACACCCCAGCACCCTCCTTCTAAGCTCTTTGTAGCCTCTCGGCATTTCACCTTGCTTCAAGACGTACACAAATCCAAATTTCCGTCTTTGCTCCCAGTAATTATATGGCGCATCTTCTGGAATAGATATCGCGCACTCTGCAGTATCTACAAGGAACCCATGCTGCTTGAAACACTGAGCCAACTTGAAGAAGTCACCTCCCAATGTAGGGAGCATACCGTTGCAGGGATTGAACTCACAACTGATGCCAAGATCAGTTCCTGGAGTGTACTACTCATCCTACCCGGCGACTCAACTTTCAAAATAATCTCACCGGCTGCAATGATAAGACTCCTCAAAGCCAGAGAGGCAGGAAGGTGCACTTCAAGTTTCTGCACTTGACGCGCCTCCGAGACGAGACGCAAGCATGACAAAAACCTGAGCGGCGGCCATGCGTGCAATTTGAAGTCATACAGGACCTCAGTTGGCTTTTGAAGGTCTTCAAAATGAAAATGAATATCCAAGACTTCCAGGTTTGGAAACTCCCTGAGATAGCCGAAGCTGTCTGAGTGATATAGACCCAGTCGTTCATACGAACTGAATCGAAGATACAAGATGTCAACCAATTCCCTGCCAGGACAAGCCAGCCAGAGAACAGCCGCATTGGCAGAGTTATCAGTACATCCTCTCACATATATCTTGCATTGAGGTGGCAGCTCTAGTTCTGTGAGAGAGATGCGCGTAAGCACCAGCCGCTGCAGCCTCCGCATGTGCCCCAGATTCAGAACTGCGAGGCATTCAAACGTGGCACTGAGGTCTAAGACTTCAAGGCAGGACAGCGGAGCTACAAAGTGCCCAATGTCCTTCTCAGCTCTCACATCGTCCATGTGGAAGAGCGTCACATTGCGCAGCGCTGGCAGGCTTGGCACCTCCGTCTCATCACCCAATTTGAGGCATTCCAAGGGGCCGTCAAGCTTCAGGCTGGCCAGCAGCGCCTCAAATATGCACCCCGCTGCTAGATTGTTGTGGAGTGCCAGCAGCCCAAGTGTCTTGAGGTGTTGTGGGCTGCATTCCTTGAGCAGTGATGCCAAGTCTGCAGCATCCTCACCTGGAATCTGCACGCTGGTATCCAGCCGGATATGCAGATGAGTGCATGCTTGCCAGCGCTTGCTAGCCCAGCGCATTGCACCCAGCACTTGGACCAGCTTATCCTCTGCTGGAATCTGTTGCTGCTCCTGGTAACCGGACCTGCCAATTTCCATCTCCATGTGCCCCAAGTTCAGGCGATTCAGGCTTTGGCAGACGCCCGCGCCGGACGTTGCCCACTCGTCAACTGTCATGCAAGCGGCCATCAGCTGAAGGACTTCCTCGGGCAGACACAGGAGCGATGTGCCTGCACAGACAACAGGAAGACTGTCATCGTACAGAATTCTGTCTGCTCACTAGCATCTGGCAAGTGGCGCAAGTGCTGAAGCAGCCGACACACACAGCACTGTGGACTTCATTTGTGGGCCTGAGCGATGGATAAAATGCTCACAATGACTGATTGACTTGCCAAATTGCAGCAACTCTCCTGATTTCGGGGCAGGCGCAAGATACTGTTGGTGCTCAAGGTCCTGCCAAGATCATGCATTGCAGCAGTGACTTCGAAGAGTTCTTCTAAAGGAAACTCCAATCACCTTTAAACCGTGAAGCATTGCACTGCGTGGACGAAGACTTCTGCACACTCCTGATCTGTCGATGCATATCGTCTGGCTGCTGCATTGTCTCAGACAATTGTTGACGATCGGAAAACCGCAACGTCCACAATATTGTTTTCAACGACAGCGCTGTTCAACGTTTAGACTTGAGCTTGCTCCTTCGTCTCAACATCGTCTGTCCTCTCGTCCTTTGTACTTTAGAAACTTAAAAACCCCATTGGAGTGGGGTAATTGTGACTGTGCACTTTCGGATTGGATTTGCTTGCTGAAGCTTCTGTGCATGCAGTACACATCAATTCAAGTCTTGTACGGTGACTCTGAAGTGTGGAAATTTTGCACTAATTAAAATTTCATTGGGCATGAGCCTCTCGGACTACAGCAGCGACGATAGCTTAGAGGAGGAGCCTCCCATCGCCGTCGAAGCCATAAAAGGCGTCGCGAGGAGCGCAAGGACTGGCGGCCCGTCATCGATGAATACGTCCAGTAGATCCATGGTGAAAGCTCTCCGCTTTCTCTGCTCCATGAGCGATACAAAGGCGTTTGGTAGCACTCGCTGAAGAGCTTTACAGTTGCACACATGCAGCAGATTCTCCCTGACAATTTCCGCTAGGAATTTCCTTCAGACATGATTCTTAGCAAAGGATTATTCTGGAACTGCTTGGGCAGTCTCACATATGGTTGCTGGTCTGGATCGCGCATTGAGCCACAGCCTGCGTCATGGCATCTTATGCCAATGCAGAAACTTATCGTTTTGGCATCAGACATAAGTAGTTCTGATTTCACACCCGCGATCTTCCTGCCCTGAGGTCATAAGAGGTTCCACCAGTCCTAGAACTGACTGGGACGTGATGGGTTGCGCAGGCAGGTGCCGCTCTGGCAGGGCTGGCGCTTGCAGGCATCACAGCAGGCACCCTGCTGTTCAGGAAATATCTCAAGACTAGCCGCGCAGATGCTAAGGAACTGGAAGGGGAGGTCCAAGGCAAGGATGGGGCAGATGCAGGCGATAGGAAGGAGCTCAGGCGCAAGCGCCCTGTGGGAGGGTGAGCGAAACTCCGACACAAACTCCATCTCCTATATTTTAGCGCAAGCCTTATGCCGCCCCTGCACTGCCAGCACCGTTGGCTCTGTGCAGCCATTAGTTGCATGCATTTTGGAGCACAAATGCTTGATATGCCATATAGAAACATGTGGCACACCGGCGCATCGTCCTGCCAGGCACACAACCAATCAGTCATCAATCGATGAGGCAACGCCCATGACTAATGGCATGGTGTTGTGATGTGCAGGGACATCAAGGAGAGCCCGAGGCAGTCAGCGCCCTTCATGGCAAGGACCGAGTCCACCTCTTCTGTGGGACCCCTCCGCAAGCAGCCAAGGTCAGCTTTGCTCCCTGGCCCGGCTTTTTTCTCTCTGGACGTCTCCTCATTTATTGCGAAGAGTTGTGGAACAGCAGAAACAGAATATTTCATCATGTTCATTCAGATGACACCCTGAGCGGGAAATAAGGAGCAAAGGATGCATGCTGCTCATGCATCCTTGCAAAGGGATCCAATGCTTGCAATGTCATCAGTGCATATCTTGGAAGAAAATGTTCCTGAAGAGGCCGGAATTGGAACTTCGGCATTGTGGGATTGAAACATGGTCTCACTTTGCGCAGGAGGGACACATCCGAGGACTCTGAGGGATGCGATGCGTCGGGAGCTAGCCCCAAGGGGGGGACCCCTAGTGGCCACCGCAGATCCCTACGCAAGAACCCCTCAACCAACGGCCGCCACCGCCGGCCGCCGCGCCGCGCCGCAGGCCCCTCCGGCAACTCACCCGCGGTGCGTTCTGACATTTTTAAAATCAATAATCTGCAAGGTATGGCGGGGTGCGGTATAAAGACTGAGCCACGGTTGGTTGTGTCTTGAATCAATCTGGCGAGGCCATGAAGGGGTAGGAAACCTGTGGCAGCAACACCTGTATCCTGTGTGCAGATGCACCTTGCTACTGGTAGAAACAGCGCATCAAAATAATAATGATTACCAAGCCACCATCCTCGCAAAGCGGCACTCTACTGTCTCTAAAGGTGTGCTTGAGGCTGAGTTTTGAGCTGCAAGTTGTAGTGTGTACAAGCATGCATGTTGATGTCCCTTTATTTCTGTTACAGGGTACCGGCAGCGAGTCGGAGAGCAACCGGGCCGGGCCGGCAGCTTCCGCCAAGCGAGAAGCCGCCGCGCAGCCGCCGCCGGCCGCCGCCGCGCCGGCCGCCGCTGCGGCTGTGCCGGCCGGTGACGCTAGAGCGGCGCCGGAGAAAGCCGGCTCCGCGGCTGCCACTGATCTCATGGCCAACTACCGCGGAAGCCAGCCGTCAGCCCCGGCGCCGCAGGAGTCAAGCAAGAGCTCGTCGAAGAGCGGCGAGAATGTGCCCAAGACCGAGAGCTTTCCAGATCTGATTCTGCCGAAGATCGGCCCCACTATGCAGCTGTCTCTGGACACCTTCACAGCCGAGATGGACGTGCTCGAGCAGGCAGTCGAGGCAGCAGGGAACACTACACCACAGGCAGATCAAATATCGCCAGCAGCAAAGCCGCAGGCGGAAGGAAAGCCTGTTGCCAAGGGCGCAGATGCCAAGGATGGCAGCGCAGCAGCTGCAGAGGGAGGAAAGGGGGCGGCTGCTGCTGGCAAACACAGCAAGGAGGAGAAAGAGGCAGCTCCGAAGGATGCCAGCAAGGAGGAGAGCACTGGCAAGGCTGCAAAGGACGTTGCGAAGCTGGGAGGGGCATTGAAGGAGGGCCCTGACAGCAAAGTGACGGGAGGCTGCACCAGTGCAGCGGCTGCAGGGGAGGAGGGATCACCTGCCGACAGAGAGGCCGAGGACCGCGTGGCCGCACTCCAGCAGGAGATTGACGCGCAGGACGACCTGCCGGCCGCAAAAGACCTGGTGTCCCCCGCGGCGGCCGAGACCGAGACCGCCCCGGCCGCAGGCGGGTCAAAGCCCGCTGCAGAGGCAGCCAAGTCGGAAGGGGGTAAGTCTGCTGATGGCAGCGGCAAGCCCAAGGAGGCAGCGGGAAAGGGAGCTGCGGCCAAGACAGGCGGCAAAGCAGCAGAGCATGAGAGCGGAATCAAGGCGACGGTGAAGCAAGAGGAGCCTGAAAAGGGTGTGGATGAAAAAGGCGCCGCCGCCGGAAAGACAGTGGCAGAGGCATCAGGGGAGGGAGCTGCTGCTTCAGGAAAGGGAGCCGAGGGGGCTTTAAGCGGCGCGCTGAGCGCGGAGCCGTCGCTGCTGCCGGACGGCCGCGCGGCGGCCGAGGGGAACGACGCGTTGGGGGAGGCGGCCAAATTAGACCTCTCGTCGGCCGAGGCCGACGCCGTCAGCCGCGCCGTCACGGAAGCCGCCGAGCAGCCGTCCGACGGTGATGCCTCCGCCGCGACGAAGCCGGCCGGTGGTGATGCCTCTGCCGGCGGCCTTGGAGAGGAGAGAAGCACAGAGGAGAAGGACGGCGGTGAGGCTCAGGGGAAGGGGGAGGCAGAGGAGCCTGCGGGCAAGAGCAAAGGTGGCACCAAGGGAGGGAAGAAGCCACAGGATAGTGAGGCGGCAGCGGAGGCAGGAATCAACACTGCCGAAGCAGAGGAGCCGTTGCAGGACCCTGCTGCTTCTGAGGCGGATGTGGCCTCAGCAAACGGCACAGATCACAGCGCTGAGCAGGAGAGCACAGCCGAGAAAGCTGAAGCGCGTGCAGCGCCTGAGGCCAGCAAGCCAGGGGCCAAGGGTAGTGCGAGCGAAGGCAAAGGGGAAAGCAGCGAGGGAAAGGTGCCGGAGGGTGATGCCAAGCCGGCGCCTGCATTCGACCCCCTTGGCATGGATGAAGCGGGGGATGACTCAGCAGAGGTGTGTCTCATCTACAACTGCCCAAATCTTGGATTGCCAGGCTGTATCGCTTGGAAAAATGGCGCTTCAGATCTCTAAGGGGATGTGCTCTACACAAGCATCACGTTTTCAATATAACTCGTGTGGAATTCTGGTGAAGCTCAGCATCAAGTTGGCTTCTGGTCCTCTTGGTCGATACCTGCGGGCAGATTGCGTTGAGACTGGTTGCAGAGGTGTCTTTGCTGCATCTGCAGGTGCCAGCGCAGAAGGAGGCGGGCAACGGGCACCTGCAGGAGGAGGAGCAGGGCGCAGTCGACGACGAGCAGCCTCGGAACCAGGCCGAGAGCAACGTGGCGCTTAATCTGGCAGTGGCACTTCGCATCATCAGCGAAAAGGGGTGAGCTGGCATGCTGGCATGCCTTTGTGCACCGCTGATGGGTTCTCTCTTGCTTGATGTACTTGCCACCATGGTGCCACTGTTTGATCGGAGGGAGAGCGATCCAACATGTGTTGTCTTTGGTAGTTGAAAGCTTCATTGCGGTGTGCTGTGTTAGAAGAAGCGTGCCATGCATCATGCGTGCCGGACTGGGGGCATAAGAGTGAGAACTTAGCCCCCTGGCAACTATGTCACTTGTTCTGCCTTATATGGCGGATAGCCTCACAGCTGCTGCAGATGAGCTTCTGCATTCCAGCTGGACATTGTGCCACCTGATCATGGCCTGAGGGTATTACCTGATCAGAACAATGCAAAATATTCGCCTAATTAGGATCAGATATGAGCACATCACTAAAATCCTGTCTGCGTGCCTGATCAGGAACCTGGCGGCGGCCGAGCGCACGCTGCAGAAGTCGCTGGGCGCCGTGCGGGAGGACAGCGCCGGAGCGGTGCGGCCGCATCCTTAATAAAGCACACAACAAGTTTGCATCTGACACACACTTTCCCTCTATGCACGAATACCGGTAAACAGTAGAGTGGCTCACCACACTATGCGGCCAAGCACTGACAATCCATGAGCGCCGGAGCGGTGCGGACCCAAACATTTGTCGTGTCTTTGTTGGGTAAGAGACTGTGTGCCAAATAAAGAAGCCTGGCCAACCCTTTGTATCCCTGCCTTTTCTCACGAGGTGCGTTTATATTTAGCACTTCAAGCTGGCGCCTTAGGGGAACTGGCTCGCATTGGTCAGAGTTATTCACCCTCCGTCCCGCACCCTGCAGCCACTTTTGCATTGAAGAGGAATTGACATGACATGAAATTTGAACTGAGTAGGTGTAGTATGGGGCGACCTCATGAGTCATAGCTTGTAAGTTCGCATTAGCTAAGTGGGTGGGGAATATTGTCACAGGTGCGGCCGCAGTTCCGGTCCCGGCTGGCCGGTACGTTGGCCGACGTGATTGCGCGCGCCGAGCAGACGGCCGGCCTCGGAGGAAAAGCAAAAAAGGAGAATTCTGCCGGACGGAGTGCCGAGATTGTTGAACTGCTGACCTACGCATTCGAGGTGAGGGTTCCCTACCTGTATCATTCGCTCCTATCATTGGAGAGTTTTCCTACTGTTGAAAATCCATACCCCTGGCCTCGTGCATCAAGTTCCCATCCATGGAAGACCGCTTTTGTTCATGTACGAGGTGAGGATTGCTGTGGGCTACAACAATCAGCAGTGTCAACTTTGATAGCAGAAAGATCTTTGCCTTATTTGTGGGTCAGTGTCTCGCTGTATGCAGCCATAGAGCAAGCACTGAATAGAACAAAGCTGAAATTATTGCCCCCAGGTGCAACACGAGGAGTAAAAAGTCTTTCTTTGGCTGCGCAGGCGTCCAAGGAGACGGGTGACGGCAGTTTGCGCGCGCGGGAGAGCTGGCGGCTGGGCGCGGCGCTGGCCGAGGCCGAGGACTTTGAGGCTGCGCACGCCCTCTTCCAAGTGCGCACCCTGTCCAGTCAGTCGCATACAGTCAGCCGCATGCAGTCAACCCATCTATAGCTTAGAGAGCACCTGGGGCACAGTACTTGTGTGGGAAGCACCCTGCTTCAGTATTGTCCTCTCTTTCTGAGGCAAATTCCCAGGTAGGTGCGCTTCCAGTCAGCTGCATCCAGTCAGCTGCATCCAGTCAGACCCTCTGCAGCTTGGACTGCATCTGGGGCACAGTAGTTGTGTGGGGGCCGGCCCCGCCACAGGATTGTCTTCACATCTGTCGCTGTGGGAATGAGCCTGGTATATACCCAGGCATGTCTTGCCCAAGGGTCACGGCAGAGCATTCCATTTCATTGTGCATTCATGATGCCAACATCTGACATTGAGACACGGTCCGCCGTCAACATTCTGAGGGATGCGATGCTTCGCCATGTGTCTCTGGCTTGCTGCCGACCGCAGGTCGCACCAGAAAAGCTGTTCGGCACAGTAATACGACTGTCAGCAACATGAGCAAAGCAAATGCATGCTTGCAAGGAGCCCCAAAGTGTTGCAAGCAAGCAATTGCTTTGCTCATGTTGCTGACAGTCGTATTCCACGAGCATCACGGGCAAGATCACTGTGGCCTTGTCCCTGCGCCTCCCAAAGCAAGTCTCGCATGGGCAAACGGCACAAGATACATCACTAATAAGCCGGTCACCTGTTGCTGTGTGGGGGTTTTCAGGCCGAGCTGGCGCACTGGGATGAGCGGTGCGGCGCGGTGGATCCGCGCGCGCAGCACTGCCGCACCTGGCTCGCTGACGTCCTCACCAAGCTTGGCCGAAAGGTGCGCGCTTACAGTGACTCCCCGCTTTCCCTTCTTTCCAGACCCCTGCAGGACATCTTGCCATTCATGACCATCAGATGCAGTATGTTGACAGCGCCCTGCGCATGGAGAGATCAGAGACAGTGCGCAGGTTGTCAGTCTTTGAGCACGGCAACAACGGGAAGGGCGTCTGTGATCCCTACATCAGGCAGCAAAATCTGAAAAGAAACCTCCCATCCTTTGCAATGCTGTCATCTGCATATGGTGCAAGAGTATCTGGAAGCGCTGATGTGTTTTGCTGTGTGTCATGGCAGGAGGATGCTCAGAAGCTGCTGACAGATGCTGCTGAGGCCCTGGAAAAGGAGGCTGAGAGGGCCGCCGCTTCCAAGGTGACTTTCTGCTGGATCTCTCGTGCTTCTTGTTCTGTGCTATTTCACGCAAGAGTGTCTGCCCTGCCTGCAATTAATGGTCTGCTCGCTAGAACAGAGGGATACTATAGTATCAGAGAAGTTTGCGAGTGCAGCTTCCTTGCATTAGTGAACCAGAGGTGAAGGGTGGAATGGGGCACTGGTTGCTACACGGAATAGAACGATAACCATGTAGAGAATTTTGAAAGGGCGTCTTTTGTGCTGTGTGCGTGCAGCCGGAGAAAGCAGGCAGCAGCGCTGTGAAGGAGATGGCAGGCGGCGACGGCTCTGAGCTGCCCGGACACGATCTGACGCCGGCAGCCGCCGCCAGTGTGACGGCTGCCAAGTGCTATGTCCACCTGGCACAGATGCAGGTGAGGGCACAGGACAACCTCAGCATTAAAATGCATTCCGCAGCTGCAGGAATGGTTCTTTGGTGCAGCGAGGAACTCTTTGAGGCCCCAAAGAGCAAAACATGACCCAGATGCCAATGCGGCAGCCGCATTCCCTCCTCCTGTCCTGCAGTGAGGGGCAGGTTGATCAAAAACTTGCTTAGTTGCCATTGAATAAACAATTTTTGCTACGGTATGGCGAGTTCACCACGGGGTACGACATGAGGCAGCCTTCACCTGCCTCATCACATTATTATTATTATTATTCCCACAAGGGGTAGGGGTGGGTATGGGTGTGGGGGTGCCCAGGGGTGGCCAGGGGTCAAGGAGTGGGGGTGCCTATTATTACACAATAATAATAACAGTAATACCATCACTAGCAGTAACGATTCTAAGTACAAGAATAGCTTCTGAGTGAAAGTGTGGCGCCTAAGCAGGACGCGGATGAGGAATTCGACGCGGCGGCCGGGAGTGCGCGAAAGGCCGTGGGAATAATGGAGGGAACTTTTGGGGAGGGCAGCCCGCGCACTTCCACCGCTTACGGCACCCTCGCCTCCATCCTCAAGTGCGTTCCGTAATACATCTATCCTTCTTTTGCCCCCGTTCCTGGGATCAGCTGCTTGTCTCATTCCTGCCCTCGCGGCTGTGGGAACTGGGGGGACCGCGGCATGTGCCGTCGGAGATGATTAGAAGAGGCTCACCAAGGCATGCAATTCTGGGCAACCCCGCCTCCATCCTCACGTGCGACAGTGCTCCCTCTTTCCTCATTCCCCTCATTAGTCACAGAGGTGTCCCCTTTGGACTCTGAGATCTGCGGGGCTGCTCGACACCTCATCCTACATGGTGATGTCATGGCTGCAACCTGTATCTCTAGGTACTAGGAAATGGGCACGAGTGTTGCCGTGTTGTAGATGCGCTCATGAGCAGGCACCCATGACATTAGTAAGGCACCTCTGCGCTGGTTGTGTCCATTGCATGAGTCGGGGCCACACACGATTGCTGGTACACGACGCATGACTGCCGCATGCAATTGCTGCATGGCAAGGAGGAGGGTCACTCTGTGAGCATTCTCACCTTTGCTTCTGCGTGAACATCTGGCTGTGAACACATTTGTATTGACGGACGCATGCATGCCACTGCTGCAGGCACCAGGGCAAGGAGGAGGGCTTGAGAGAAGCGCTGAAGCTGTACGAGACGCTGCAGCAGATCGCGGAGGAGGTACACGGACTGCGCAACAGCCATGCGGCCATGGCACACCGCGCTATCGCGGACGTGCACCAGCTGCTCAAGGAGTACGGTGAGCTCCCAATCTATTTTGCTAAGAATGATTTGAATTCACATTATCTCTCCGAGACTTACCTAGTTAGGATGATCAGAGGTTGATTTGGGTGTCTCTTCTGGAGCCAAGCACCATGACCTGTGCACCTGCTGCTCAAGGAGTACGGTGAGCTCCCAATCTATTTTGCTGAGAATGATTAGAATTCACAAGACTTCTCCGAAACTTACCTGGTTAGGATGATCAGAGATCGATTTGGGTGTCTCTTCTGGAGCCAAGCACCATGACCTGTACACCTGCTG
>JADEYI010000680.1_pt1 | contig 39498 bp, 33 predicted proteins | sample 8542331 | NCBI WGS metagenome assembly JADEYI01 (sample SAMN16510988, study PRJNA670497) | mine drainage metagenome | isolation source: biofilm near Copperflume 1 | place: Germany: Marsberg coppermine Kilianstollen | collected 2018-02 | reverse complement strand
GAATTAGAGCAGAATCTTCACTTAACCCGCTGTCCGATTTCTTGGGGCCACCTCTAAGCAAAGTCTTGGGCTAGAGACTTGCTAAATATTGCCGCGAAATTGAGAACCTTGGCTTTCGAAATGATGGAATCGCGCAAGTCAGAACTCGGCCAACTGTCGATCAGATGGAATCTTCGAAAGCTACGTCGTGGCCAGATTTCAAACCGCATATAACGGCGAATTGCGACCCTTGTCGGCTAGAGAACTCACACTCCCTCCGGACCGACTTACGGGGCCCTCACGGGAACCAAACCACCGACACAAGGGTTTTCAGTTAGCGTCAGTACCAGCCGCGCTTGACCTGCGACCCGAGCAGCTCGTCATACACGTCGATTCTGCGGTCGCGCAAGAGCTGATTGAAGTCATTCAAGCTCCGTTTTCGGCGCGCGTCGGACAGATTTGCATCGGCTACGATCATTTCCTCTCGGTCGCGGCTTGCGGGACCGGCAAGCGGCCATCCGGTTGAGCCGCAAATGATGCTATTGCCGAGGAAGAGCTGACCACGCTCAATCCCGATGCGATCGGCGGCGGCGACGAACATGGAGTTGGAGTGTGCTCCCGCCATGACCAGAATGTTGGCCATTACCGGCAGCGTACCCGGCTGCTCCGGCATTGGTACCCAGTTGGTCGGGACGCACAGAATATCCGCCCCCTGCAGGGCAGACAGACGGAACACTTCAGGGAACCAAACGTCGTAGCAGATCGCGCAGGCGATCCGGCCAACCGGGGTACGGAATACCGGCACCCCAAGGTTACCTGGCTCAAAGAACAGATTCTCTTCGCCCCAAAGGTGATTCTTACGATAGCGCCCAATGTAGCCTCGCGGACCGAGTACGACCGCGCTGTTGTAAAGTGCGTCGCCCTCGCGCTCAGCAATACCCGCTACGATGGTAACGCCATGTTGCATAGCGACGCGAATCCAAGATTCCGTGGTCGTCCCGCCCGGCACGTCTTCGGCGAGCGCAAAAGCTTCTTCGCGCGTATTGAAAACATAACCTGTGTTGCAGAGCTCGGGCAGGACAATGAGCGTAGCGCCCGCACGTGCCGCCTCCTCAATCATTTCTAAGGTCCGTGCAACGTTTGCAGTCTTTTCGCCTACGTGTGGCTCCATTTGGAGACACGCGATGCGTAGTCTGCTCTCGGGGATCCTCGTTTCCGTCGACATAGTTGTCTCAGCTCGCTGTCAGTGCGCTCTAGATACGAAAACCGCGGCGCCGCCCGCCCGCTATAGAGGCGGCCTCCGGTCCTTCCAATCATGTGCCTGCTCGTAGGCGTGCGCTACGTGCAGGACCACCGCTTCGTCGAAAGGTCGGGCCGCGATCTGCAAGCCGATGGGCAGCCCCAGGCTGTCGAATCCGCACGGTATTGAGACGGCAGGCATGCCAGTGAGGTTGTAGGGAAAGGTGAAGCGCCAGGACGCTGCAAGCACGCTCTCCTTCTTGTTTCCGACGCGAACATGCCATGTGCCGACTTTCCATGCTGTGATTGGGGTGGTGGGCCCTACAATCACGTCCACTTTTTCAAGTGCATGCCGGAAGTCTTCCATCAGCACGGAGCGCAACTGCTCCGCCTTGAGGTAGTCCGGAGCGCTCACGAGGCGCCCCATTTCCACCAGAGTGCGCACATCGGGCGCGTAATGCTGCACGCGTCCCGCCAGCAAGGACTGGTCGTGATAAGCGGTGGACGAGGCCAGTTCAATGGCGAAAATCGCGGCCAAGCCATAGTCGAGATTAGGCAGCTTGAAGTCGACTACGCGTGCGCCCAGCGCCGCCAAATCGTGGATCGCCGTCTCCACGGCTTGCTGGATCTCGGGTTGGTTGCGCTCAAAAAAATAATTCCGGCACACGCCAATGCGAAGCCCCTTGATCGGCTTGCCCAACCCCTTGGAGTAGTCGGGCACTGCCCGGTCCTGACACGCCGGGTCGGCCGGATCGTAGCCGGCCAGAGCCGCTAGAAGGTGCGCCGCATCGGTCACCGTCCGTGTCAACGGTCCGGCATGGTCGAGCGACCAGCTATGCGGCACGATTCCATCGCGGCTGATGCGACCAAATGTGGGCTTGAGTCCCACTACGCCGCAGGCGCTCGCCGGCATCCGAATTGAGCCGCCCGTATCCGATCCAAGTGCGGCAGCGCACAGCCCCGCGGCCACAGCGGCGCCTGATCCGCCGCTACTTCCAGACGGTACCCGCTCCAGGTCCCATGGGTTGAGCACGGGCGGGGTTACGTTGCCCCAGGCGAACTCGTGCATGCACGTCTTGCCTATTACGATAGCCCCAGCGCGTCGCAACCGCGCTACCGCTGCGGAATCGCGCAGCGGGAACGCAATGCCTGGAGCGGACGTCCCCGCGGTAGACGGCATGTCAGCGGTCAGGTAGTTATCCTTGACCGCAATGGGGATGCCGTGCAGAGGGCCGCGCCAGTTTCCACTTCGAATTTCCACGTCGGCCTTGTGCGCCTGCTTCAGCACATCGGGGGCGAGGCAGGTAAAACTTTTCAGCTTATCGTCCACGCGTGCAATGCGCTCGAGACAGGACTGCGCCAATTCCACTGGGGAGAGCCTACCTGCACGGATCGCAGGCGCAAGGGACTCGATGGGCTGCGTCCAAAGTTCAGCGGTCATACATCCGACCTCTTGCGGTAGGCTGCAGTAGGTTCGAAGATGATGGCAGGATGGATTTCGGTTAGATCTAACTGCCGGAGCTTCTCAACTTCGTCGAGCACAGCACGGAATGCTTGCAATACTTCACTGAGCCGCTCCGGCGGTAAGTCCAAGCCAAGGATGTGGCGGTATGGATTAAGCTCTCGGCGGGGTTCGGGTTCGCTCATCGAATATCTCCGAAAACCTAGCGATGATGGGTCGTTGGCGAGAGATGCAAATAAATCAGCATCGGGCTAAATACTACGGCACGCTGCCGCCGCCGCCCGGACGATTAGGCGGCGGCATCAATAGCATCCGCACCACCGACTCAGGCAAGCTGTCCGTGACTTCGCCCTTCTTCGGCATCCCATCGACGAACGGCTTGAGTTGCAAGCTTGCAATGGTGTACACGCGCCGCAGCTCTGCGACAGGGTGTGGATGCTCGTCCACCCGCAAGTCCCAAAGCGCATACTCCTCGGCGTCGAACACCTTGAGAGAGGCCGATTGCCGCCCACGCTTGTCGCCGCCTGCGGCCTGACCTGCCTCAAGCGTTAGTAAGATCCTCTCGGCGAGGTGGAGATGCTCGCTGTCCCGGAACGAAGCTGCCATCGCCGCGATAGTGGGCTCTCCCACCAGCATGTTTCCCTGTACTGTGAAGTGCTGGTCAACGATGTGACCAAACCACTGCGTGCAAGACTTCCCGGACCAGGCAGTCGCACGCCCCTGATTGTCGACCACGCCGATCTGCCGCAAATCCTTTCGTTTATCCCGAACTAGTACTGCCTCGAGCGCGTCCGGCGCCGAAGTTCCGTGCGCCAAGTGATTCAGCACTTCTATTGCCAAATAGGGGTTAACCCAGGACTGAGTTGACACCGCCCCCACGCGCGCCCTGAGGTAGGGGCACATCCCGCCCACCGCAGGCACTGCGGTACTTACAGCTACGCCGAGTTGGCTGGTACGGGCACAGTGCGCAACGATCGAGAAAGTCATGGGTGACAAATATTTCGCGAACTGTGACGGTCGGGTCGGCCCCTCAACGCCAACTGGCGCGTTTTGCTGAGGGAACAGACGCTTCCGTCAAACGGTTAAGTGCTCAGATATACTATTCTCCACTCCCGGATCCTCAATATCGCCTCGATCGACGATCTCACCGAGCTTGAGCACGGCGTAGCGATCTGCCACCTCCAAGGCGAACTTCACATGCTGCTCGACAAGTAGTATCGCCATTTCGGACTGCTTACGTTCGGCCTTTAACACCCCTGCCAGCTTTTCGATCACTGAGGGCTGCAGACCCTCAGTAATTTCATCCACCAGCAGCAACCGTGGTCGAGTCATGAGGGCGCGCGCTACGAGCAACATTTTCTGCTCGCCCCCCGACAATGTGCCCGCGCGCTGCTTTAGTCGCTCCAGAATAAAAGGGAAAAAGACGCCGACCCGCTCCAGTCCGAGCTTGAGCGCGCGGTCATCCCGAAGCGCCAGACGCAGGTTATCTCCCACTGTGAGATCCTGGAAGAGTGCTTGCTCCTGCGGCGTATAGGCAACCGCCTTGCGGGCAATCCGATAGGGCTGCATGCCCGATATATCACTACCGAATAGATTCATACGGCCGCCCAGCAGCGGCAGGAACCCCATCACGGTTTTCAGCAGCGTGCTCTTGCCCATTCCATTCTTGCCAAGAAGCACGAAGATCTCACCCAGCCGGATGTCCAGCGTAACATCGCGCACTACTACGGCCTCGCCGTATCCACTACGCACCCCAGCGAGCTCTAGGGCGCCGGAACTCATTGTGGAACCCACTTGGTGCTGACGCCACCAGCGTAGATAGTACGGATGAGCTCTGATTCGACAACCTCGGAAACTGTGCCGTCGAGAACGATGCGGCCCTGGTGCAGTACAACTACCCGCGAGCTAATCTCGCGCACGAAGTCAAGATCGTGTTCCACTAGCAGAACGCACAAGTCGTGCTTGCTGGTCAGTTCGACCAGGATTTTTCCGATTAGCAAGCGTTCAGACTTGGTCAGTCCAGCCGTGGGCTCGTCCAGTAGGAGCACACTGGGTTCCAGCGCCAGCACCATGGCGAGTTCTAGCGCCTGCTTCTGTCCGTGGGGCAAGTGCCGAACCTGGCTCCCAAGTTTCTGGTCGAGTCCGGTCGCCTGGATCACCTTTAGCGCAGCCTCTGGCAAATCCAGCATGCCCGCACGGCTCCAAAGCGAGGGTCGCTCGAGTCGCGTGCGTGCAATGCGCAGCGATTCCGCCACGGTCAGAGCATCGAAGGTGTTCGCATTTTGGAATTTGCGCCCGACACCAAACGCCACACAGTCGCAAGGCGGTTTGCGCTCAATGTCATGATCGTTGACCAGCACTGTCCCGCCCGAGCGCTCCGCCCCGTCGCTTATGCAGCGCATCAGAGTTGTCTTCCCAGCGCCGTTCGGTCCGACCAAACTCAGCAACTCGCCGCGCCGCGCCTCGAAATCGATCCCTTCCAGCACTGAAAGACTACCGAAGTTCTTGCGCACGCCCCGCAGGGAGATAGCGCACGCGGCTCCGGGGGCAACGGCGGCGAAGGGTTTCGCCGCACTCGCGAGCAAGAGCGGCTCGTCTGGGCCCGCTTCCGTCTTACGTCGAGCAGGAAACAGGCCTCGTACCAGTGGTGCAACGCCCTGTGGCAGGGCGACAATAACGACGACAAAAGCTATTCCGATGAATAGCTTCCAGATGAATGGCAGATTTCCGCTCAGATATGCGGTGCTCACGTCAATCAGCAATGTTCCAATGACTGGTCCAATCAGCGTCCCGCGCCCGCCCAGCGCGACCCAGATCACGAGCTCCGTGCCAAACACGAACCCTGCATACTCCGGCGCTACTACCATCTGGACGCCTGCGAAGGCATAACCGGCGATGGCAGCGATTGCTGCTAGCACCACCAGCAACGCGATCTTGATCCTAGATACGTTAATGCCGAGATACTCGCAGCGCGCTTCATTCTCGCGAATTGCCACCAGCACCCGGCCCGCGTCGCTGTGCACGAACATCCAGGCCGCGGCCGTTACCGTCACCAGGTAGGCGCCAGCGATCCAGAACCAAGTGGGTATATCTATATCGAAGCTGTCAAAGCCAGATAGACCGCTGCTAGAGCCGGTGAAGTTCCCACCCGAGTACAGCACTTGAGTCACCACGACCGGCAGGACCAGTGACACTACCGAGGCATAGAGCGGCGAGGCACCGTGATAAAAGGACAGCCCTCCGACTAGCAGCGCGACCAGAACGCTCACCATAATCGCAGCGCCGAAGGCCAGCCAAGCGTGCTCATGGCTGAAGCCCATGTGTGAAAACACCAGTCCTGCTGCGTACGCCCCGATCCCAAAGAACGCCGATTGCCCAAAGGTCAAGATGCCGGTGTAGCCCCAAAGGATGTCGACGGTAATGGCCGCCACCGCATAAAGAAACGCGCGCACGAAGTTGTTGACTAGATAGGTCGACATGACGGACGGCCCGATGGCGACCAGCACCAGTGATAATGCGGCGAGGACCAACACCACTCGCGCGTCGGAGCGGCGGCGTACGGCGCGTGCTCCCGCGGCTACGGCTGTCTCATTCGCGGACGCGCTACTCACTCGCGAAACCTTGGGGGCGAAAACGCAACACGAGCGCAGCGAGTACTACGATTGTGAGCCCTCCCAGCACTGGGTTGCCGTAAATGCTGACCAGCACCTGCGCGCCCCCCAATACCACGCAGGCGGCGGCTAGGCTCAACAATGAAACGCCTGAGACCAGAACTAGCATGAAAGCGTTCAGCAGCCAGGGCACACCCATGCTCGGGTCCACGCTGGACAGTGGCGTGATTAACGCGCCTGCTAAGCTCGCGAGCGCCGCACCAAGGGAAAAGGTTACGAACCGGACGAGCCCACTGTTGATACCCAGTGCGCGTGCCAGATTCTCGTTCATAATCACTGCCCGTGTCTGCAGCCCAAGGCGGGTTCTATCGAGCAATGTCGCTAGCGATGCAGCCAGAGCCAAAGCGGCAAACACCAGGATCAGTCGATACTGCGAATACGACGCGCCGAGGAAGTTGATCGCACCGGTGACTGGGCTTTGGACGAACTGCACCTCCCGTCCGAAACCAAGCGTGATCAACTGACCAATGATGATGCCGAGCCCCCAGGTCGCAAGGATGGCGTCCAGCGGCCGCGAATAAAGTGGGCGCATCACGAGGCGCTCGATGACCATCCCGCATCCGAAGCCGACCACGAAGGCAAACAACAAAGACCACCATGGGTTCAGACCGAGCTTGGTCACAACGAGTGCCGAGTACGCACCCACGGTCAGAAACCCCCCATGGGCGAAGTTGATGATCTTCATCACGCCGAACACCAGCAGTAGCCCGGTGGCGACCGAGAACAGAATCGCGGCGGTAGTGACAATGTCGAGGAGCTGACTCATAGGACTTCAGACGCGACGTTTAAGACGCGCAGCTGGGCACGAGGGAAGGTCTTATTCCCTCGTGCCTCGTAGCCCGCGCTTGCCGCTACTTCAGATGCGGGCACTGGGCGCCCGGATCCACGTCCTTAAACTTGTCCAGCACCTGCACGCTACCGTCCTTCTGCACCTGACCGAGGTACATTGTCAGAGGCGCATGATGCTGCTTGTTCATCTTGATCACTCCGCGGGGACCATCAAATGACACCTGCGCGAGTGCCCGGACGACCTTCGCCGCATTTGTCGTGCCTGCCTTCTCTACTGCCAACTTGTAGAGGTAAACGCCTTCATATTCCGGTACGGATAGGTCGTTCGGTGTCTTCAAATCGGCGCCGAACTTCTCTTGCATCGCTGCGAGGAATTTCTTGTTCTTTGGCGTATCGATACTAGTGAAGTAGGACGCGGAGATGTAGATCCCGTCCGCATCAGCCCCCATACTCTTGGCGGTGCCTTCGTCGACGGCGAGGTTGCCGTACGGGATATTAACGCCAGCGGCACGCAGCTGTTTGGTCAAGGTCACGTTGGGTGCGCCGCCTGCGGTAGAGGTGATCAACGCATCGGGCTTGGCCGTCTTCAGCTTGTCGATAATTGCAGTCCAGTCAGATCCGTCCATCGGAAGGTACTCCTCGCCGAGGACTTTGCCACCCTTCTGTTCAATGTATTTACGGGTGAATTCAAGCATGCCGCGGCCGAAGGCGTAATCGCTGCCGATCAGGAAATAAGTCTTGGCGTGGTATTTCTTCATGAAGTAGTCGACGATCGGCGCCACCTGCTGATCGGGCACCCACGCGTCGACGTAGAGATAGTGGTTGCAGGAGTGTCCCTCATAGAACGAGGTATAGATAAAGGGTTTCTTCGCACGGCTCACGATCGGTAATCCGCCGTTGCGCGCGGCGCTAGTTTCCATCGTGATGATCGCGTCGACATTCTTCTGGAACAGCAACGCATCGAAGGCCTTCTGCGCGCCTGCTGCACCACTGCCGTCGTCAGCCACGTCGAGCACGACTTTCTTGCCCAAAATTCCGCCTCTTGCGTTAATCTCCGACACCGCTAACTCGGCAGACTGCACGACCGAAGGTGCTACAACGCTGTTGGCCCCACTTAGGCCCACCGGAATTCCGATCCTTATGTCACCCGCTGCGTCGGCCCAAGGGCTGCCTAGAGTCGCGGCGACGAGCGCTGCGATTGCGGACACCTTGCTGAGCTTCGAGATCATTTGTCATTCCTCCACGTATTGACTGCAAACAAGGTGGCAGCAGACCGGTAGCAGTCGACTCGATCCGCGCGCTTCACTGACGTTATTTCCAGAAACGTCCAGACTTCCCTGCGTCCAAACCGTCCGTATGCACACTGTGGCCTGCACGCTCAGTCACTACTCTCTTTGCCCGAATCTCCATCACTTCAAGGCGCTAGTCACACAGGTTCATTTGCCGACTGGGCAGTCCTACGCAATCTGCGCGCCTGGCCCGCGCCATCGATGGTGTGCCTGAATTGCGGAAACCATTAGTTCCCCTGGATGCAGGCGTTGCGCACCAATCATTTGCATTCGAAATGCGCACGTACCACGACGCATCAACTGCCAAAAACAAAAAAGCCTTCGTTGCCGCCGCAGCTTCGGCGTCTAAACGAAGGCTTTCCAGGCCTATCTTTCGCAGCAACCCTTCTGCGCTTGTTTCGAAGCGGCACTAATCTGTCATGCGTGATGGAAGCCTGTCAAGCTGGAGTTGACCCGTTTCCGTGGGTGGTTTGGCGGTTGGGCCAAAAGCGGTTATCAGAATCGGTGAGATGGGGCGACGATTCGGTCGCCCTTAGCTTGACATTGCAGCCGGTTATCCGATCAACTTCAATTTTCGGTAAATTTGCCGGCTCGACAAACACAACACCGTCGTAAGCTCCTCGACAACCGGGAGCTATAACCCCAATTGCCACTGAATGGAGGAAGCGCCATGGCTGTCCGGGAACCCACCATCGACCAACTCCGTGACATCGCACGGCAGTGCGGTCTGTCGTTCGGAGACAGTGACTTGCAGTCTTTTCGTGGACTGATGGCGGGATTCGTCGCGGCGTATAGCGTCGTCGACGCGATGCCTGACGAGGTGCCAAAGGTTACCTATCCGCGCACGCCGGGGTATAGGCCGAGCGCGGAGGAGAATTCGCGCAACGCTTGGTACCGCAAAACGTCCGTCAAGGGCGCGGCAAGTGGCAAGCTGAAGGGGAAGAAGATCGCGCTTAAAGACAACATCATGTTGGCCGGTGTTCCGATGATGAACGGCGCGTCCACGCTCGAAGGCTTTATTCCAGATTTCGACGCACCAATCGTAACAAGGATGCTCGATCAGGGAGCTGAAATTGTCGGAAAGGCGCACTGTGAAGCCTTCTGCCTATCTGGCGGTAGCCACACGAATGCGACGGGGCCGGTGCACAATCCGTACAAGATGGGCTACTCGGCTGGCGGGTCTTCCTCCGGCCCTGCTGTGGTAGTGGCGCTCGGCGAAGTCGACATGGCCATCGGCGGTGATCAAGGCGGGTCAATCCGGATGCCTGCGTCTTTTTCGGGGGTCTACGGAATGAAGCCCACCTGGGGCTTAGTGCCCTATACGGGGATTATGCCGATCGAGATTTACGTTGATCACACAGGTCCTATGACCGCGTCTGTTAAGGACAACGCACTATTGCTGGAGGTTATCGCAGGGGACGACGGCTACGACTCGCGTATCAAAGCGCCCACGGTTCAGGCGTATTCGACGATGCTCGAGGGTGGTGTCCGCGGAATGAAGATTGGCGTCGTTAAGGAGGGCTTCCAGCAGACTGGTGCCGAAGAGGCGGTAAACGCCAAAGTCCATCAGGCGGCAAAGCGCTTCGGAAACGCTGGCGCCAAAGTTGAAGAAGTGTCGATCCCCATGCATCTACTCGGCCCCGCGATTTGGACGCCGATCGGGGTGGAAGGTCTGACCCAAACAATGATGTGGGGCAACGGGTACGGATTGAGTCGCTCCGATCTCTACTCTGTTTCGCTAATGGACTTTCATCGCGGGTGGCGGCAGCGAGCCAATGAGATGTCGGAGACGACCAAGCTGTTCCTCATGCTCGGTACGTTCATGCTAAACACTCATGGGCCTCGCTACTATGGAAAGGCGATCAATGTTAGTCGGCGGTTGACCGCCGCCTACGATCAAGCCCTGGCGCGATACGACCTGCTGCTTATGCCAACTACGCCGATGAAGGCGACGCCGCTGCCTGCGCCAGACGCAAGTCGCGAGGAATACGTTCAGCGCGCCCTTGAGATGATCCCCAACACGGCGCCTTTCGATATCACTCATCATCCGGCAATGTCGTTGCCTTGCGGTATGGTGGATGGATTGCCGGTCGGGTTGATGCTAGTTGGGAAGCATTTCGACGAGTCGACGATATATCGCGCGGCCTATGCATTCGAGCAGTTGGGTGACTGGAAAAAGATGTAGTTAGAGGCAGTAGGCTGCGTACTGAAACCAGTGCGCAGCCACATTTCAGTATCAAGCCCGGAAAATGCACGTATGTCCGACCCCTTACTTGCGGTCATAGATTCCATCCCATGGAAACTGCAGTCGCTGCGATCTTCGGGATCTTGAGCTTCACCGCCATCATAGTGCTGGTGGTTCTGGGCCTTGGCATCATTGCCAGCATGATGGGTATTTTTAACTTTGCGCACGGCGAGTTCGTGTTGCTCGGCGCCTATACCGTCTATCTCTTTCAGACATGGGGCGCGCCGGTCTGGTTCGGAATGGTTGCAGCTCCTTTCGTGGTAGGAGCAATTGGTCTCCTGCTAGAGCGCACTGTTATTCGACGATTCTATGCGGCGCCGATTATTGCGATGCTGGGCACCTATGCGCTTGGCGTGATTATCCGAGAGAGCGTGCGCGGCTTGCTCAATGGCCTGTATCAATCAGTATCGGCGCCCCTTATTGGCGCCATTAATATCGCCGGCGTCCACGTTGCATCTTGGCGCATTGCGATTGTTGTTATCACTCTGCTAGTCATGTTCAGCAGTTATCTCCTGCTCAAGCGCACGACGTTTGGGCTGCGGGTACGAGCGTCACTCGAGAATCCCGGGCTAGCACGCGCCTCTGGGATTTCGACCAATGCCATCTACGCCATTACATTTGCGTTCGGGGCTGCACTAGCGGGCCTTGCTGGCGCACTAATTGTTCCAGTGTTCTCGCTTTTCGCGGATCTCGGCCTTCGTTTCCTGATACAGGCGTTCTTGGCAGTACTGCTCGGTGGCGTCGGTACCTTCGAAGGCCCGGTTGCTGGCGCCGCCGTGGTCGGCGCTGCCAGTTCCGCGTTACCGTGGGTAGTCGCCCCGGTGCTCGCTGACGTATTGGTTTTTGTACTGGCCATAGTGTTCGTGAAACTCAGACCAGGGGGTCTGTTAGCTAGATCAAGAATCTAATAGAGCGAGTCTTCCGGCTTTGCCCAGCGACTGAGGAAGAGCGGATAGACGAAGGGTTCGACCAAGCGAAGCTCCGTGAATAATTAGACATCCGCTCAAGGGCAGCTCACAGTGCAAATGCGCTGTTGCGGTGCTCATGCAATAGCCTCTGGCTCAACCGGAGGTCCCTTAACTCGGAGGATCTGACCATGACCGTTGATCAAAAAGACTTTGAGTTGGTATCGCTGGCGAGTCGCAGGCGGTTCTTACAAAGTACGGCTTGGATGGCTGGCGCCATTGCGACTGGAGTCGGCAGCTGGATGTTTCGGCCCACTTGGGCCAACGCAGCGGCCGGTCCGATCAAAATCGGCATTGCTACCGACCTCACTGGTGCCATCGGCTACGCCGGGAATGCAGACGCGAACGTCGCGAGGATGCTCGTAAAAGATCTAAACGCGAAAGGAGGTTTGCTTGGTCGACCGCTGGAGCTTTACATTGAAGACACCGCATCCAACGAATCCATTGCCGTCCCACACGTGCGCAAGCTGGTGTTGCGGGACAATGTCGACGTGGTCCTTGGTGGGATCACAAGTTCGATGCGCAATGCGATCAAGGACACGATTGTGAAGCAAGGCAAGAAGCTTTACATCTATCCGCAGCTCTATGAGGGCAAAGAGTGCGAACCGTACATTTTCTGCACAGGCCCTACACCGGCGCAGCAATGCGACACTTTCATTCCTTGGTTAATTAAGCATGGTGGGAAGCGCTTCGCACTTCCATCGGCGAATTACGTGTGGCCGCATGTGCTGAACGCCTACGCTCGCAACGTGATCGAAAAGAGTGGTGGGGAAGTAATCTTCGAGGAGTACTACCCTCTCGACCAAGTGGAGTACACCAGCACGGTGAACAAGATCATGACTGAAAAGGTCGACGTGGTCTTCAACACTGTTATTCCACCGGGCGTTGGGCCATTCTTTAAACAGCTGTACGAGGCCGGGTTCAGCAAGCGCGGTGGGCGGCTTGCATGCGTGTACTACGACGAGAACACGCTGAACATCAATCAACCCTATGAGATCGAAGGGTTGGCCAGCTGCCTCGACTATTTCCGGGCCGTAGACCAATCTGACCCGGCGAGCGCCAAAATCCAAGCGGAATACGATAAGGAGTTCCCTGGCAAGATCTTGTTCGCGGCCGGTAGCGCTGCCACGGGGACGTATCGCGGGATTATGTTGTGGGCGGCCGCGGTGGCGGAAGCGAAGAAAATAGATCGCGAGTCAGTTGCGGCGACCTTGGATCACGCCAAGATTGCCGTAGGCCCAGGCGGACCTGCCGAGATGGTTCCTGGTCATCGACACTGCAAGATGAATATGTACACCGCCGTGGCCAAGAGCGGGACCTATGAAATCGTGGACAAGAGCAACGGGCTTGTCGATCCCAAGGAGTGCTGAGGTTATGAGCGGGGCTGCAATTTCCGCAGCCCCGTCTCATGGTTGGTCTGTAGCGTCGCGAGGCTAGCTAACAATGATGCGGAAGACGGTAGTGCCGGGTGCGAAAGCAGAATCGGTCACGGGTTCGGCGAAGAAGTTACCTGTTGGTCGCATGTCGCTTATACCGATCGTTGAGCTTTTGCTGCTGGCGATCTTCGCAGTGTTGCCACTCTTTCTGCCCGCGTACCTGACGATGTTCATGACTCGCATACTTATTTTGTCTCTTCTGGCGATTAGCTTCGATTTGGTGTGGGGTTATGCGGGAATTCTGAGTTTCGGTCAGGCGCTTTTCTTCGGCACGGCCGGCTATAGCGTGGCTTTGATGGCACGCGATCTTGGTATTACCTCGATCTTTATCGTCTTACCAGCGTCGTTGCTCATCGGCTTGGCGACGTCGTTTCTGATCGCGAGCTTCTTGCTCCTTGGACGCAATCCGCCGACCGTTATCTTCGTTGCGCTCGGCACGCTTACCGGAGCATACGCAGCCGATAGGTTGGCCCGAGGTTGGTATTACCTCGGCGGTCAGAACGGGATTCCATCGATTCCGCAGATGACGTTTGGGAGCTATACCTTTACTCAGGGCCCTATCTACTATTATCTCGCTCTTGGCATTGTTCTCGTGGTGTATCTCGGATGCCGATTTCTCGTCCGATCGCAATTCGGGCTGGCATTAGCAGGTATTCGCGAGCAGGAGGTCCGCATCGCGTTTTTCGGTTACAAGGTGCAGCACATTAAGACGATCGTTTTTTCGCTTGCTGGCGCTTGTGCAGGGCTCGCGGGCGGCCTCTATACCTTTCACGAAGGATTCGTTTGGCCAAATATGCTTGGCGTAATCCTTTCGACGCAGATCGTTCTTTATGCGCTCTTCGGTGGCGTTGGTACGCTTATTGGCGCGGTGATCGGGGTGATCGGGATTGAAGTGCTTAGTTACGTTCTATCGGATAATTACCAGCAAATCTGGCCGATTCTTCTAGGTGCGTTACTACTTCTCGTGATCATGCTCCGACCAAGCGGACTTATCAGCCTATTCGTGTCAGAGCGGGAGCGGATTGGCAGTTTCGGTCTGCGTCGGCGCGGCCGGGCGAACCCGAACTAGATCTTGAAATGGCATTGCTAGAAGTTAGCGGTGTAGTGAAACGTTACAGGGAACTGACCGCCCTGGACGGCGTAGATCTAACGGTCGAGGAGAACCAATTTCATGGTCTCATTGGACCGAACGGTTCCGGTAAGAGCACTCTGATGAAGTGCATCGCTGGCGCAGAAGTGCCGACCGCCGGGCGCATTAGCTTTGCTGGCCGTGAGATTGTTCGCGCCACGCCAGCGGAGCGTGCACGCGTCGGGCTTAGCCTGAAGTTTCAGATCACGAGCGTGCTGCCTCTGCTGTCGGTCTACGACAACATTCTTTTAGCACTACAGGCTCAAAACTCGCTGAGTGCGCTAATTTTCTCTCGTACGCGCGCAGCGCTGGACGATCAGGTCTTGCAGATGCTGGAGCAATTTCGACTTGCCGACCGACAGGAGGAATTGGCCGGCACTTTGTCCCACGGCCAGCAGCAATGGCTGGAAATTGCGATGGCTCTGGCATCACGACCAAGACTGCTGCTGCTCGACGAGCCGACCGCGGGTATGAGCCTTGAGGAGCGGCGCGTCACCGGCGAACTCCTGCAACCAATCAAGCATCGCTGTTCACTTGTGATCGTTGAGCACGACCTCGACTTCATCCGCGATATTTGCGATGTACTGACAGTGCTCGACCAGGGCCGCGTACTCGATTCCGGTGACGTCGAGCACATCCGCAACAGCAAGATGGTGCAAGAGGTCTATCTCACTCGTGTCTGAGTCACCGCTTCTTGATGTCAAGGGTCTTTGCGCGGCGTACGGGCGAAGCCAGGTTTTGTTCGACGTTTCCGTGACAGCGAGTCCTCGGGGTGCAATTGCAGTCCTCGGCCGCAACGGTGCAGGCAAGACGACGCTGATGAAGACCATCGTGGGCGAATTAGCAACGGCTAGCGGCGCAGTGATGATCGCCGGCCGTGAAGCGACCCATATGCGGACCGAGCGGCGCGTGCGTCTTGGCTTGGGTTATGTACCGCAAGAGTTCGCGGTGTTTGGGCGGCTGTCGGTGCGTGAAAATTTGGACGTCGGCATGCTAGTGAAACGAGACAGTGCAGGCTTGGACCGGGTGCTCGCAATGTTCCCTAAGCTGCGCAGCCGACTCAATCAGACAGCAGGCACTTTAAGCGGTGGCGAGCGCAAAATGCTGGCGATTGGCAGGGCACTCCTCGCGAACCCGAGCATTCTCCTACTTGACGAACCAACCGAGGGGGTGTGGATCGGCGTAGTCGAGGAGATCGCGGAGCGCCTACGGGATCTTGCAAAGGAGATTTGCATCGTTCTCGTCGAGCAGCATCTCAGCCTCGCGTTGAACGTCGCAAACCAAGCATATGTGCTCGATCGTGGCCGTGTGGTGCTCGAAGGAGCGTCCCAGGAAATACGCGACCACCCGAAGTTGCTGCACTACCTGGCCCCCTAGAGGGCGAGCGCGGCGACAGCACATCAGGCGCGTACCCGCACAAACTGTGCACAGAACCCTAGCAGTATGTGACCAGCGGATTACGCTGCGACGTCACGCGATCCAAAGCAATCCAAATCGCAGTCGGTCTTGACACGGTGCTCCGACCGGCGCCAGCATGTGGTGCCTGCTTGCCTAAGCTGATCGGGATTGCCGATGTTCGCGTGGGCGTCTTAAACCGCAGACGAGGGTTCGCGCTCAGGCGGTCCTATGTCCAGGGCGCGGTGTCGAAGTTCGAGCTACCACTCATGGAGAGGCAGATGTCGGATACACCTGAGCAACCCAATCAACTCACATCCAACCAAGAGTCGCCCGGCGACGGGACCCGTCGGACGTTTCTCCGTCGAGCTCTTGCCGGCGGAGTGGCGATCGTTGGCGCGCCATATATCGTCACTCGGCGGTCGTATGCCGCCGGGTCCCTACGAACGATACATTTCTCTGAGGCGGTCCATAACCTGGGCTACATCGATTTATATGTAGCTCGCGCCAAGGGATTCTTTCAAGAGCAGGGAATTGATCTGCAGCTTAGCGCCGCGGGCGGTGATACACAGGCATTTGCGTCGGTCCTGGGCAAGTCTGCCGAATTTGGATGTGGCGACGCGACTCTCTGTGAGATTTCACTTGAGAAGGGCGGGCCCGGCGTTGTCCTCGGGGAACTCGTCTCACGCGCGCACTATTTCGGCGTATCGAAGAAATTAACGAAGATGATTACCGATCCGAAGCACTTTAAGGGCCTCACCTTCGTTACGTCTCCTCCCCCAAATACAAACTACAACGTCCTTGTGCTTGCGCTTAAGTCGGCGGGCCTAGATCCAGATAAGGACGTTAAGATTCTGACCGTAAACCCGGGAACGGAGATCGGACCCGTTCTCGCCGGTCAAGCTGACATCGCAGTTGCGTACGAGCCAAATGTTGATACTGCGGTCGTCGGTCAAGGCGCGCACGTCGTCTTTTCCTGGTCGAAATTCATGGGGCCGTTCCATAACACGGGAATGTATGCGTTACCCGAGTTCGTCCACGCCAATCGCCACATCGTTCAGGGCATGGCGAATGCGCTCCAGAAAGGGGCTCTGCATACGTACAAGTATCCACATGAAACCAAGGCCGTCGCTCGCAAAGAGTTTCCCGACCTAGACCCCAAGATAGTTGACGCTGCCATTCAGCGTCAACTCGACAACGGCGTACCAGCAAGGACGTTTGTCGTTAGCAAGAAAGGGTGGGAAAACCTCATGAGGGTTGGCGCGGGCCTCGGCAACTGCAGTTGCGATCTTCCGTTCCACAAGGTCGTGGATAATTCGTTTGCAGAGCACGCGGCAGCGCACGTCAAGCTTTGATGTAACGCAGCCCGCTGGAGTGGGGCCCATAGTTCGTCGATTAGGTTGCGGAGCACTTTAATGGTCGCAGAGTCACAACGCGTCGTGAAGATTGAGATTCGCAATGTGTCGATGGTCTTCGGAGATGATACCGACCAGCCGACACTAGTTCTTGATGACGTAAGCTTGCAGGTTCGCGACGGAGAGTTCGTTACTGTTGTCGGACCAAGCGGCTGTGGCAAGAGCACGCTTCTAAACCTTCTTTCAGGCCTAATAGCGCCGACTTCTGGCCACCTATTCCTTGATGGTAAGGAGGTGGTTGGGGCTTCGAAAAACTACGGTTACATGCTCCAGCGGGATCTGCTGCTAGATTGGCGCACAATCCAAAGCAATGTCACTCTCGGCCTTGAAGTACGCGGAATGCCGAAACAAGAGGCACGAGCTCTGGCGCAGAAGTATCTCAAGTTCTACGGCTTGGATGGCTATGAGCATAAGTACCCGTCTGAATTGTCTGGCGGTATGCGACAGCGGGCTGCGCTGGCTCGAACTATGATTCTTAATCCGAACATTCTTCTGTTGGATGAGCCGTTCGTCGCACTGGACTTCCAGACGAAGCTCGTCCTAGAGAGCGAACTGGCGAAATCAGTCGCGGCCGGCCGCCGGTCGGTGCTGTTTATTACGCATGACGTGGAAGAGGCCGTTTCCTTGTCCGATCGTGTTCTCGTGATGAGCAAGCGGCCGGGACGCATAAAGGCGGTTCACGAGATTCATCTGGAGTGTGATAGAACCGATCCGGTAAGCGCTCGCAATGCGCCGGGTTTTGGGGACTACGTGACCACCATATGGAAGCAGCTCGAGATCCAAACGAGCGCACTCGATATGGAAATTCTAAAGAGCTTGAATCTAGCTGAGGATATCGCTTCGTGAACGAGGCGGCATCGACCTCCAAGCAGCCCACGCCCGCATCCAGGCAGGCCGTCGGTCACTCGATGACCGGTAGTCCTGCGGCTACAGACGCTTCTTCTCCGGTTTCCGCACTAGCGGCGGGCAGTCTGCAAGCGCGCCTGCGCAGACACGCGCGTTTGCGTCGAAGCGCGCACGTATTAGGCGCGCAACTCCTGCTCGTGGTGATAGTACTCGGCGCGTGGGAGTACGGGGTCAGGACGGGGGTGATCAATGCGTTCCTGTTTGGCTCCCCATCGGGAACATGGCATTTTCTTGTCAAGGGAACAGTCGACGGTTCGATCTTCCATGATATGTACATAACGAGCGAGGAAACCGCGTTAGGATTTCTTCTCGGCAATGCGCTTGGTGCAACCCTGGGGCTGGCGCTGTGGTATTCCCCGTTTCTGGAGAAGCTTTTTACGCCTTTCATTCTGGCGCTGGGGTCCATCCCAATCATTGCATTAGCTCCGCTAGTCATTGTCTGGGCAGGAACTGGACTGGCGTCCAAAGTGCTCATGTCCACGCTTTCGGTAGTCGTAGTTGCATTACTTGCTGCGTTCGATGGCGCGCGAAGTGCGGATCCGCTGGAGATCAATCTGTTATATTCAATGGGAGCGAGAAAGTGGCAGGTGTTTAGGCTCGTCGTAGTGCCGTCGTCCCTTACGTACATATTCTCCGGCCTTAAGCTGGCGGTAGGATTCGCGCTGATCGGCGCAATCATCGGCGAGTTCATTTCCTCCAGCGAAGGCTTAGGCCACGCGATTTTCATCGCTGGCAATCTCTATAACATTCCGAAGGTATTTGCCTCTCTACTCGCCACAATCGCAATTGCATTGGCATTCGTCTACGTTGTCGGACGACTTGAACGACTGTTGATGCCGTGGCGAAAGCTATCTAGCTAGGCGTGCGTTTGAAGGAGATTGATATGAACAAGCCGGAGTTGCACTCGAAACTGTCACAGCATATCCCGATGGGGGATCTCAAATTTACGCTCAGCCAATTCCATAAGCCTGTAGCACGAGTCCGGTCGGGCGAAATGTTCGAAGTGGAAACAGAACTTAATATCGGTGGTCACAATATCCGGAGCATTGAAGATCGAATTACATCTGAATCATTTGTGATCCCCTTTGTAAATCCCGCTACCGGGCCAATTTACATAGAGGGCGCGAAACCAGGACACGTACTTCGAGTGCACATCCACGAGGTCGAGCTGGTCGGATTCGGGTATACGGCGCTGTGGCCGGGCGTTGGCATATTTCCGGATTGGGGGCGGCAGAAAGAATTTGGAATTCAAAGTCACGTGGTGCGAGTCGAGAAAGGAATCGTCCACTGGAGCGATGAAATCAAGATACCGGCTGCGCCTATGGTCGGCGTAATGGGGACGGCGCCGTGGGTCGAATCGGTTAGCACCATCGACAACGGCCCTCACGGCGGAAATATGGACGTGCAGGAAGTGACGCGTGGAAATGTCCTGATGTTGCCCGTGTGGCATGAGGGTGCGCTGTTGCACATGGGTGACGTTCATGCGGTTCAGGGTGACGCGGAATGCAACGGAATCGGCGCGATCGAGATTCGCGGTCGCGTTACCCTGTCGGTGGACTTGGCAATGAAACCATCCGCGATGACATGGCCGCGTATTGAGACGCCCGACCATATTTGCACGATTGGCTGCGCGAGGCCGCTTGACGACGCGCTACGAATCTCATTCCAGGAGATGGTGCTGTGGCTGGAGCAAGATTACGGTCTTGGCAGGGCGGAAGCCTATATGCTCCTTGGTTCAACGGCAGAAGCACGATGCACGCAAATGGTCAATCCGAAATTCACCTACATCTGCAAGATCCGCAAGGAGCTACTACCTCACCGGAAATGAACATTTGCTCTCTGCATCGTCGGCGTGTGTACGTCGGACCGCTAGGAAGGGCGCCGAGCGTTGCCGTGTCGACGTGGAGCCCACATAGGCAGCGGCGCCCGGTATGGCAATCGAGAAACCAATCCCGACGTCGTTATGAGGGAACGCCGCAGTGCTAACGAGTCCGAGTGACAGGCCTGCAACGACTAATTGCCTATTGCTCGGCATGTTCAATCTCCTCGTGGCAGTTCGAGACTTGGCGAACGATCCGACCCCTTGTTCTCCAGGGCCCAAGCACACTGCATTCGTGAAACCATGTTGAACCTGCGCAGTGCATCGGACGGAAGGAAAGAGCGAAGACTTGTTACGGGACAGCGAGAGGCAATTCCGCACACGCAAAATTGTTTTGAGGGCTTCAATTGATGTACGGCAGCCACTCAGTGTGCGCGCTGGTAAGAAAAGGCCCGGAGGGGCGTATTCGCCGCATCCGGGCCACGTGTACCCCAAGGAGGAGGATAGGGACACGGATCGCATATTGCCTGATTGCGCCCCGGATACTAGTGCGCATTTCACACCAACGTGTGCGACTGACAGTAGCGTCAGAATGCGATGAATTCCCGCACTTAGGCAAACCAAGCAGGGCGCTTCGCCGACGCCATGCGCCGTCTCTGATAGATTCGGCATCGCATGCGGCTTGTCCTCCCGATGAAGTTCAGTGTCTTCGGTTTATGCGCCATCTTCCCTGCGAAAGGCAACGCATATTCGGCATATGCCCCGCTGAATTGCTCGTTTGTTGCCCCGTATACCTCGTCGCCGATCTTGAAACCCGAAACCCCCGCGCCGAATCCTTCGACAATTCCTGATAGCTCGGAACCCAGAATAAGAGGCAAGGGTTGCAGCCGAACCTTGCCCTCGCGGATGAGGGCGTCCCAATTACCGACTCCTGCCGCTCTTACCTGCACCAGCAGTTGCCCGGCGGCGGGCTCCGGCTGAGGCAGGTCGTCGGTTGCAATGACGCTCGGCGGGCCGAATCGCGGAATCCGTGCTGCCTTCATCTGGCTTCCTTTAAATTGATCGGCGTGATCGAATTCCGGCCCGACGTCTGCGACCTACCTAGCAATTATCCAGCGGCACCGTCCGATTTTGTGGACCCGTACGGGTGGTGGGAGCGCGCGGCTGAGGGTGATGCGCGCGTGCTTGCCGCGTCCTGCGCGTCGGAGGCCCCCTGGCTCGACTAGACCCGCAGCCATACTGCCCGAATCACCTAGCCGAAATCTTTCGCGCGCCGTATCGCCTGCGCTCGCCGTTCCACGCCAAGCTTCCAGAACATGTTCTTGACATGGGATTTCACTGTCTCGGGAGAAATCCCCAGCAGGCGCGCGATTTCCTTGTTGGTTTGGCCCCGGCCGATGAAATCAAGAATGGATTGCTCGCGCGGGCTCAGTGGAGCATCCGTTCGCGGCAGGGCCGCCGAAGCCGGAAGCGGCGTGCCCCTTGCGTCCGTCTCCGGCGGTGCGCTCAGGGCCGGCCAGGGCTCGTGCTCGCCGATCCTTCGCAGGAGAACCGCCGTGCTGGCGTTCCGTGCCCTGAAGAACGACAGCGAGCGCTCAAAAAACGTCCACAATGACGCTCCTGCCGCGAGCAGAGCGCTGTCGATGCCGAGCGTCCGGCGGGCGGTGCGGTCGGCCCCCACGATTCGCTGATCGGCGTCGACCGCGAGCATCAACGCGCGGCCGTCCGCGGAGGGAGCCGCAATCGCGAGCGTCCAGGCCTGGCGGAAGCTCGACCGAAACAGACTCTCTTCGACCGCCCGTGCTGAATCGATCGTGACCGCCAGCGCCAGCGAGTGCGAGCGTTCCGAGATCTCGGGGTCGATCGACGAGACATCGAGAACCGCAGCGAGCTCGCCTCCCGGATCGAAGATGGGCGCTCCGCAGCAGCTAAGGCTGCCGTTGCGCGCGCGGAAATGCTGCGTGCGATGGACCGTCACCGGCCGCAGTTCCGCGATGCAGGTGCCGATTCCGTTCGTGCCCTCGACGGCCTCCGACCACACGCCGCCTTTCCAGACGCCCCAGTAAGCGAAATCCCTTGATCTCGCCGGGTCGCCGCGGAAGTCGACCACAACCCCGTCGGGCGACGTCAGCATCACCACGTAGCCCACCTTGCCGACGATTGAATACAGTCTGTCGTTTTCCTGGCGCGCGATCCCAATCAGCTCTTCGACCGGTCCGCTTGCATCTTTGAGCTCAGCCTCGGTCAGCACCCAGGGCGCGCGCGGGTTGTCGGGGTCGACCTTGTGCTCTCCGAGGGATCGGCACCAGGAAGCCGATACCCCCTCAGACTTCGCAGTTATTTCCCCGTTTTCCACCACCGCGTAGATGCGGTCCGAGTCACCTTGTTGGTCGAGCGCTTGACCCATATCTAGCGAATAGCCACGACCCCAGCTGGGTTGCTAATCCCCGGCGCTTGGACAACGCCATCGCGAACACATTACCTATGGCCGCTTCGCCCGATCCGCAAGGGGTCCCCCTTTCGGGGGATGCCGGCCGCATATTCGATTGCAAAATAATATCTCCTGGAGAAATTTATGGATACCCCGGTCAGAAAACGAAGCTGGGACGTCTATACGCTGCTCTACGGACAGCGCAGGGTGCTCGAGCAGATCGCGACCGGCGCACCGCTGAAGGAAACGCTCCTGAGCCTGGTCGGGCTGATCGAGGCGCAGGCGCAAGGCATGCACTGCGTGGTGCTGCTGGCGGATGAGACCGGGCAGCGGCTCGAGTTCGCCGCCGCAGGCCCGGGCCTCCCCGAAGGGTATAAGGCCGAGATGCAACCCTTCCTGCGCATCGCACCCGACCTGGGCTCCTGCGGAACCGCCGCCTACTTGCGCGAGCCCGTCTACGCGGGAGACGTTTCGGCCGATCCGCGCTGGAGCGGGTGCCGCGAGGTTGCGCTCCGCCACGGCTTTCGTGCCGTGTGGTCGACCCCCATCCTGTCGGACGACGACACGCTGCTTGGGACCTTCGGCATGCTCTTCCGCGAGGTGCGCCTACCCTCCGACGAGCACGTCCAGCTCATGGAAATGGCGACGCAGATGGCTAGGGTCGCCATTCAGAGCAGTCAGGATCAGGAGCGCTTGCGCGCGGAGGAGGAGAAGTTCCGGCTCATGGCGGAGAACGCGCGCGACCTGATCCTGCTCACTGATTCCGCTGGCCGGCGCCTGTACCAGAGCCCCTCCTACAAGTCCCTCTACGCCGACCCCGCCGAGATGATCGGAGCGAACATTTTCGATGCCCTGCTCACGGACGACCGGCCACGGCTCGAAAAGAACTTCGCGGCAATGGTTGCAACGGGCGTCGGGCAGCGTGTCGAGGTCCGCCTCCGCGACAAGAACGGCGACCTGCGGGTGGTCCAGGCGGAGGCGAGCCCGATACGCGATGCCACTGGGCAGGTGACGTCGATCTTGTCGGTCGGGCGCGACATTACCGAAGAGCGCCGTACGCAGGAAGCGCTTCGCGAGCGCGAAGAATTGCTGCGCATCATCGTGGAGCACGCTGCGGGCGGAATCGCGATAGCCGATCTGAGCCACAGGCTGATGCGCGCCAATCCGGCCTTGGCCGCCCTGACGGGGTACTCCGAAGCCGAGCTGCAGGGGAAATCGATCTTCGACTTCATGCACGAAGACGATCGCGCGCCCAGCCTGTACCTGCTGCAAGAGCTGCTGGACGGCAGGCGCGGGCGATTCGAGGTCGAGAAGCGCTACCGGCGCAAGGACGGCAGGACGATCTGGGCCCGCGTCACGGTGACGCTCGTTCGCGGGGCCGAAGGCGAGCCGCGCTATCTGGTCGCCTTGATCGAAGACGTGACCGAGCGGCGCGAGTCGCAGCGGGCGCTGGAGCGCTCCGCGCGGGAACTGCAGGCGCTGTCGCGGCGCCTGGTGGACGTGCAGGAGTCGGAGCGGCGCAACCTCTCGCGCGAGCTTCACGACCGGATCGGCCAGAATCTTACGGCACTCAACATTAATCTCGCGATCGCTCGGGGCGCGCTGCCGCCGCAAGGCGACCAAGAAGCCGTCGCGCGCCTGGATGACTCGCTCGACCTGCTGGATTCCACCGCGCACGCGATCGCCGACGTCCAGTCGGAGCTGCGCCCGCCGATGCTCGACGAGCTCGGTCTGGCGGCGGCGCTCGAATGGTACGGAAGGCAATTCTCGGCGCGCTCGGGGGTCGCCGTCTCGCTCGTCGCGCACGAGCCTGACATGCGCGTTGCCGCGCAAGTCGAAATTGCCCTCTTTCGCATCGCGCAGGAGGCGCTCAACAACGTTGCCAAGCACGCGCGGGCAACGGCGGTCGAAATCGAGCTGCGATGCCCGCCCGGCGAATGCGTGATGACGATAACGGACGACGGCGTAGGGCTCGGCGCGACGGAAAACCCGACCGACGAGGGGCGCTTCGGCCTTGGCATGATGACGATGAGGGAAAGAGCGCAGGCCGTCGGCGGCGAATTCCGGGTCGAGTCGCTGCGCGGCGGGACACGGCTCAGCGTGCGGGTTCCCCGATGATCATTCGCGTTCTGCTCGCCGACGACCACGGCGTCGTTGCCGAAGGCCTGCGGGCCCTCATCGACTCGCAACCGGACATGAAGGTGACGGGCGTCGCAGCCGACGGCCGCGACGCGATACGACTCGCCAGGGATACGTCGCCGGACGTCATGGTCATGGACAACATGATGCCGGTGCTGAACGGCATCGAGGCGACGCAGATGGTCCGGCAGCGGCGCTCGAATGTGCGCATTCTGATGCTGTCGATGCACTCCGATGCGATGCATGTGCGGCGTGCGCTTCAGGCGGGAGCGCAGGGCTATGTGCTTAAGCAGTCCGTCGGCAACGACCTCCTCGACGCGATCCGTGCGGTGCATGCCGGGCGGCGCTACTTAAGCGCGCCGCTCGCGGACGAGCTGATCGAGCATGTGATGTCCGACGCGCCACGGGATCCGCTCGCACGGCTGAGCGCGCGCGAGCGGCAGATACTCAAGATGATCGCCGAGGGGCGCTCGACCGTCGAAATTGCCACCCAGCTTTCGCTTTCGCGCAAGACGGTCGAAACCTACCGCGCGCGCATGATGGAAAAACTCAAGGTCGACAACCTCGCCGGCCTGGTCAAGCTCGCGATCCGGCAGGGCGTCGTCGAGCTCGGCTAGCGCTGTCGGGAATTGCCCGACGGCGGATTCCGCCCGAAGGCGACAGAAATCCGCGTCCCGCTGCCGCAGACTGCGTGCGCCCTTCCCGAGTGCGCATCTGATGAACGCGCCATTACGAGTGTTGCATGTCGAGGATAGCCCGCAGGATGCGGACCTCATCCGCATGCAATTCGAGAAAGCCGGCCGTGACGTTGCATGGACACGCGTCGAGAGCGAAGCGGACTACGTCGCTGCGCTCGACGCTTCGCCCGATGTCGTCATCGCCGACTACCAGCTGCCGGGATTCGACGGCCGGCGCGCGCTCGCGCTCCTGAAGGAGCGCCGGCCGGATATTCCATTCGTCCTCGTCTCGGGAACGATAGGCGAGGAGAAGGCAGCCGAGATCACCCGCCTCGGCGCTGACGACTACCTGTCCAAAAACCACCTGGGGCGGATCGTCAGGGCCGTGGCGGACGCTCTGGACCGGGCCGAGCAGAGAAAGGCTCGGGCGGAAATCGAGGCCGGGCTGCGCCGCGCGCAGCTCATGGCGAAGCTCGCGCACGTTATTACCGGGCCGGACGGCGCCTTCGAAAGCTGGTCGGAGACGCTGCCACAGCTCGCCGGCGTCGAGCCCGAGCGCCTGCCTGGGTCGACGCGAGGGTGGCTGCAGCTGATTCATCCGCGGGACCGCGACCTCTTTCGCGCAAGAGCCGTCGAAGCGGTCGAAACGCGCCAGCGGACCGAGCTCGAGTATTGCCTGCAGCGGCCCGACGGAGCCTTGATCAACGTGCGCCAGACGATGGAGCCGCTCGGTGCCGCACAGCGCGAGCCGTGCCGGATGCGCTGGTTCAACACGCTGCAGGATGTCAGCGACCAAGTCCGCGCGCAGGCGGCGCTGCGCGAAAGCGAAGGGCTCAAGAGGGCGATTATCGAAGCGTCGCTCGATGCGCTCGTGACGATCGACGAGAGCGGCATGATCGTCGAGTTCAACCCGGCGGCGGAAACAATCTTCGGCCTTCGCCGCGAGCTGGCGCTGGGCAGGCCGATGGCCGAATTGATTATTCCGCCGCGCTACCGAGAGGCCCACACGCGCGGCCTCGCACGCCACCTGGCCTCGGGCGAGGCACCCCTGTTCGGCCGGCGCGTGGAGCTTGAGGCCAGGCGCGCCGACGGAAGCGAATTTCCGGTCGAAATCGCCGTGGTGCCGATCCCCGGCCGCGCGACTCGCACCTTTGCCGGATTCGTGCGCGACATCACGCAGCGCAAGCTGGCGGACAAGCGTATCCGCCGCCTGAACCGGGTCTATGCTGTGCTGAGCGGGATCAACGCGGCAATCATGCGCATCGGCGAGCGGCAGGAGCTGTTCGACGAGGCCTGCCGCGTCGCGGTGGCCGCCGGGCACTTCGCGCTGGCCTGGATCGGCGTCGTCGACGCACAGGCATCGATCGTGCGGCCTGCGGCTTCGGCGGGAGAGGCGCGGGACTTGCTCGACAACTCGCCCTTTGCGCTGTCCGGGGGAGACGGCCTGGCGGGACGCACGGTCAGCGCGCGCGCCGCCGTGGTCTCGAACGACGTAAGGAACGATCCGCAGGTCCTGATGCGCACGGCGCTCGAGGAGCGCGGCATTCATTCCGCCGCTGCCGTGCCCCTGGTCCTTGGCCGCGACGTTATCGGGGTCTTTTGCCTGTACGCCGCGGAGGCGGGCGTTTTCGACAACGACGAAATACGGCTGCTGACGGAGCTCGCCGGCGACGTCGTGTTCGCGCTTGATCACATCGAGAAATCGAAGCAGCTCGAATATCTTGCCTATTTCGACCCGCTCACCGGTCTCGCCAACCGCAGGCTTCTTCTCGAGCGCCTCGAGCAGAGGGTGATCGCGGCGGAGCACGCGCGCAACAAGCTTGCGGTATCGATCGTCGACGTCGTGCGCTTCAAGGCCTTCAACGACGCTCTTGGCCGCCAGACGGGCGACGAGCTCCTGCGCCAGATCGGACAGCGAATCACGCAGGCCGGCCCCGACCCGACGCGGGTGGCGCGGATCGGCGCGGACCATTTCGTGATCGTTTCGGCGGACCTCGAGACAGCGGACGACGTGGGGCGCCTGACCGAGCAGCGGCTCGACGCCTGCTTCAGCCCGCCCTTTAGCCTGGTAGGGCAGGAGCTGAGGGTTTCGGCGCGGATCGGCATCGCCCTCTTTCCGAGCGACGGCCGCGATGCGGAGACGCTGATCACGAACGCGGAGGCGGCGCTCAAGAAAGCCAAGGCAACCGGCGAACGCTATCTGTTTTTTGCTCCGGCCATGACCGCGCGCATCCGCGAGACGCTGTCGCTCGAGAACAAGCTGCGCAGGGCGCTGGAAAGGGACGAATTCGTCCTGCACTACCAGCCCAAAGTGGAACTCGAGACGGGGCGTATCGCCGGTGTGGAAGCGCTGATCCGCTGGCAGAGCCCCGAGCTCGGCCTGGTGCTGCCCGCAAAATTCATTCCGCTGCTTGAGGAAACCGGCCTGATTCTCCAAGCCGGTGCCTGGGCACTCGGACGCGCCGCGCTCGATCACCGCGCCTGGGCCGAGGCGGGCCTCAAACCGCCGAGAGTCTCGGTAAATGTCTCGGCCGTCCAGTTGCGTCAGCGCGATTTCGTGGGCATCGTCGAGAAGGCGGTCAGGGAGGGGCTTGCGCCGACCGGAATCGACCTGGAAATCACAGAGAGTCTGGTCATGGAAGACATCGTGGCAAGTATCGAGAAGCTCACCGAGGTGCGCCGGCTCGGCATTGGCGTAGCGATCGACGACTTCGGCACGGGCTATTCCTCTCTCGCTTACCTCGCACGCCTACCGGTGCAAATGCTTAAGATCGACCGCTCGTTCATCGTTACGATGGCCAGCGATCCCGACACCATGACTTTGGTCCAGACCATCATTTCGCTCGCCCACTCGTTGCGCCTGAAGGTCGTTGCCGAAGGCGTCGAGACGGAGGAGCAAGCCAACATCCTGCGCCTGCTGCATTGCGACCAAATGCAGGGCTATCTCGTTAGCCGGCCGGCACCGATGGATGAGATGACGCGCTTACTGCTCGCTGGTCAAGCGGGAAAGAGCGGTCAACCGTAACTCCGCGGCCCCGCTTTCAGTTGTAATGCGGTGGGTGCAATTGCGAGCGTAGCTCGTAAGCAGGCCGGATCGATCCGCGTTTATCGCATTGTCCGGCCGAACGCTCTTAGTCCGTGACCCGGCACGGTCACTGTGGCGCATGTCTGATTCGTGATTTGGCGAAGGTCGCGCATCCCGTTGGCTTCCTCGCCCACTGGCTGGCCCACCCGGCAACGTTCGAGAGTAGGCCTGCATATGCCTTTCGCGGAACAAGTCTACGCAGATTCGTCTTCTTGTGATATTTACACACTCACGGCAGGTGTTGTGGTGTGTAGATAGTGGGTAGCTAAATAGAATAACCCTATTGCCCTTATGACATTCCTGCATACAAGCATCGCTATGACGGTTGGCCTCCCGTGTCGAGGGACGCCAGCACCGCGTCCGAATCCCCGGGCAAAGAATTGCTCTCATCGCCTGAGTCGCGCTCGTTCCGTGCCGATGAATCACGCGCGTCAATGCAGGGATTTGCCCCACACGCAATATCGGGAAATGCCGACGTCAAAGAGAGTGCAACACGCAATTGCGGCCGAATCGCCACTACCGAATGATCTAAGTTTGAGTCCTTACCTGGCATGCGAGTGACTTGGCGTAGCGGTCAATGCGGCCGAGTGTCAATACAACGAGCGCGATGGATCGCGGGCATTTCCGAGGCGGAGGCGGCCTCGCCGATTCGCGCCACGATACATCGTTCCGCGGCTGGGAGATCCCGGCCGCGACGCAGCGTCGTTCTCATCATTGTCGCGGCGCTTGGGATCTCTCTCCGGTCCCCGGGCGCTTTCGCAGTGGACGGAGGTGCTCGCGAGCTGCTCGATTTGAGCCTCGAGCAGCTCGCCAATCTCCAAATTACCTCTGTCTCGAAGAAATCCGAGCGATTGGCGGACGCCCCGGCGTCGGTGTTCGTCATCACGGCGGAAGATATCCGCCGCTCCGGCGCGACCACCTTGCCGGAAGCGCTTCGCCTCGCACCCAATCTTGAAGTCGCCCGCGTCAGCGCCAATCAATACGCAATCAGCGCACGCGGATTCAACAGCACGACCGCCAATAAGCTGCAAGTTCTTATCGACGGTCGCAGCGTGTACACGCCGCTGTATTCCGGCGTGTTCTGGGATGTGCAGGATGTGATGCTCGAGGACGTCGAGCGTATCGAGGTGATCAGCGGCCCCGCGGCAACGCTGTGGGGCAGTAACGCGGTGAACGGAGTGATCAATGTCATCACACGTTCGGCGGCAGAGACCCAGGGCGGGCTCGCCACGGTCGAAGTCGGCAACCGCGAAAACGGTCTCGCGGTGCGCCACGGGGGTGCGACGGACGGGGGCGGACACTACCGCGTGTACGGCAAGTTCTCGGATTTCGACCACACCACGCTCGCGGATGGTACGGCGGTGAGGGATGCGTGGCATAAGAGCCAGGCCGGGTTTCGTGCCGACTGGAGCGGCGTGCGCGACAGCTTCACGCTTCATGGCGACGCGTACGGCGGCCGGTTGGAGCAGGCCGACCCTCGCATGAGCACCGTTTCGGGCCTGAATTTGAACGCGCACTGGAATCGGATGCTCGAAGACGGCTCGAGCTTGCGCTTGCAAAGCTATTACGACCGGACCGACCGGAACTATCCGGGTACTTTCGCCGAATCGCTCGACATTGCGAACTTCGATCTGCAACACAATCTGCGCACCCTCGGGCGTCACGTCATCGTCTGGGGCGCGTCGTACCGGCACGCGAGCGACCACGTCGATAATACCGCCGCACTCGCGTTCCTTCCGGCCGATCAGGGGTTGAGCTGGACAAGCGTTTTCGCACAGGACGTGATCGCGCTGCGCGAGGACCTGCATCTCACCGCGGGAACGCGTCTGGAGCGCAACGACTACACCGGCACCGAATCCATGCCGAGCCTGCGCCTGGCATGGAAGCCGACCGAGAATCGCCTGCTGTGGGGTGCGCTGTCGCGCGCCGTTCGCACGCCCTCGCGGATCGACCGCGACTTGTTCGTTCCGGGTCAGGCCCCGTTCTTGATCGCCGGCGGCCCGGACTTCCGGTCTGAAGTCTCTAACGTAGTCGAAATAGGCTACCGCGCGCAGCCGAACAGGGCTGTCTCCTATTCCATTACGGCGTTCCATAATTCGCACGAGCACATTCGCAGCATCGAGCCGACGCCAGGCGGCGCGCTAGTGATCGGCAACGGGATCGAAGGCACTACCAACGGCGTCGAGCTATGGGGCAGCCTGCAGGCAACGCGCACCTGGCGTCTGAGCGGCGGGTTGCTCGAGCTGCGCCAGCATTTGCACTTGGCGCCGGACAGCGCTTCAACCTTTGGAGTCGCTGGCGAGAGCAACGACCCGAAGCATCAATGGTCGGTGCGCTCGAGCGTCGACCTCGCCAGCGGGCGCGAATTCGATTTGACCGTGCGCCGCGTCGGTGCGCTGCCGGATCCAGCGGTTCCGGCCTATACGGCCGTGGATGCACGCTACGGCTGGCCTGTGAGCAGCGGGGTTCGCGCCGCGCTCATTGCGCAGAATTTATTAGATCCAACGCACCTTGAGTTCGGTGCTGCGGCCACGGGCAGCGAGATCGCGCGCAGCGTTCTCCTTCGATTGACTGTGCAGTTCTAATGCGCCGCCTCGCCTTCCACACTTACATCGGAATGGCGTTCGTCCTGGGCGCGATCGCGTTGTGCCTGTGGGCCGAATACGCGAGCGCGGAAGAGACGGCAGTCGGCCTGGAAGAGCGCGTCAAGGCGGCTTTTCTGTACAAGTTCGGCAACTATGTCGAGTGGCCCAAGGACGCGTTTGCGCGGGACGACAGTCCAGTGGTGATCGGGGTGGCGGGCGACGAAGCAGTAGCCGACGAGCTTGCGCAAGCAGTCGCAGGGCGCAAGCTGGGTAACCGACCGGTGGAAGTTCTGCGTTTGGCCCCCGGTGACCCGCTGGATCACGTGAACATTCTTTTCATCGGGCGCGACTCTCGGGCCGGCGGTGCGGAGCTGATGGCACGCGCGCGCAGTCTTCCCGTGCTCACCGTGACCGAATCAGACGATGCGCAGCCCCCAAACAGCGTGATCAATTTCGTCGTCGTCGATAATCATGTGCGGTTCGAAATTTTCCTCGACGCGGCGGCGCGTCACCGCCTCAAGCTGGCTTCGGCGCTGCTAGCGGTCGCGCGTGAGGTTCATGGGGGACGGCAATGACCCGTTGGCTGCGTCTTCGTTCCGTACGGACGAAGCTGCTCGCGGGCGTCCTGCTGACGACCGTGTCTGCGCTGCTCGTCGCCACCGGCGCGCTGATGGTCTTCGACCTGCGCTCGTACCAGGATGTCCTGTCGAACGACATGAGGACACAGGCTGAGCTGATCGGTCGTGCAAGCGCCGCGGCGCTCAATTTCGACGATCCGAAGGCCGCGGCCGCGAATCTGGGCTTGCTGCAGGTGAGGCCTCGCGTACGCGCCGCCGCGATCTACAACGCGAAGGGCGCTTTCTTTGCGAGCTACGTGCGCGGGGGCGGCCATTTCGATTTTCCGAAGCTGCCGGATAGCGCTGGGCTCGCCACATCCGGTGACACCATGACGATCTTCGAGCGCATCGTTGCGAACGGCGAGATTCTTGGGAGCGTCTACCTGGTCGCGGACTACGGACTCTACCGGCGCGTTGCGCGCTACGCCGTGATCGCCCTTGGCGTCACCGCGGCGGCGCTCGTGCTCTCGCTTCTGCTCTCGCTGTGGCTACAGAGAATGCTCACTCAACCGATCCAGGAGATATCCGACCTTGCACGGCACGTGGTGGACCGGCGCGACTACTCCGTTCGTGCCAAGAAGATGTCCGACGACGAGATCGGCTACCTCGTGGAGGCCTTTAACGACATGCTGGCGGAAATCGAGCACCGCACGAGCGCGATGGCGGAAGCCAACCAGCAGCTTCAGCGCGAGATGGCTGAGCGCGAGCGAGCCGATCGCGCGCTGCGCGAGAGCGAGGCGCGCTACCGCTCGCTGGTGGAGGGAACCGCGCAGATCATCTGGGTGGCGGATGAGCGCGGAATGATTGCCGGTCCGGCGCCGTCGTGGCAGGCCTATACGGGACAGAGCGACGCGGAGGTACAAGGTGAAGGGTGGGCCAAGGCCCTGCACCCGGACGATGCAGGGCCGGCGCTGCAGGCGTGGCGCTCGGCCATCGAGGCGCAGTCGGTGTTCGAATACGAATACCGGATTCGGAGCCGCAACGGCGCGTACCGCTGGTTCTCGGTGCGGGGCGTTCCTGTGCGGCGAGAGGACGGCACGATCCGCGAGTGGGTCCGCATCTGCTCGGACATCGACGATCGCCGGCGCGCGGAAGAAGAGATCCGGAGACTGAACGAGACGCTCGAGGTCAAGGTTCGCGAGCGCACCGCGCAGCTTGAGGAAACGAACCGGGAGCTCGAGGCATTTTCCTACTCCGTGTCGCACGATCTGCGGGCGCCGGTGCGCGCAGTCGACGGCTTCAGTCAGGCGCTGATCGAAGACTACGCTGATCGCGCCGATGAGGGAATGCGACGTTATCTGGACCGGATTCGCTCGGCCACTCAGCACATGGGACAGCTCATCGACGATTTGCTGAACCTGTCGCGCATCTCCAGAGTCGAGCTGAATAAACTGGAAGTCGACCTGAGCACAATCGTACGGCAGGTAGCCAAGTCGCTGCAGCAGCGCGAGCCGGAACGCAAGGTAGACGTGATGATCTGGGACGACGTGGCGGCGAACGGCGATCCTCGGCTGCTCCGTGTCGTATTCGAGAACCTGCTTGGAAACGCCTGGAAGTTCACCTCGAAGACCGAACAGGCGAACATCGAGTTCGGCGTGCTGCACGAGGCACAACGGACGGTGTACTTCGTGCGCGATAACGGCGCCGGCTTCGACATGGCGCACGCCGAGAAGCTGTTCGGGGCGTTCCATCGACTCCACGCTGTCTCGGAATTCCCTGGAACCGGAATCGGCCTCGCTACGGTGCAGCGGGTGATTCACCGCCATGGCGGGAGGATCTGGGCGCACGCCCAACCCGGCAAAGGCGCTACGCTGTATTTCACGCTCGCAAGCGGCGCGGCGTCCGCGATGGGGCGGGAGCACGAGGTATGAGCGCGGCGATTCGCGTGTTGCTGATCGAGGACTCGCCGGACGACGTCACGCTGATGCAACGGCAGCTGAAGCGCGAGGGGCTGGAAATCGAGTACCGCGTGGAGACGACCGAAGAGGGGCTTCGCCGCGCGATCGAGGATTTCCGTCCTCAGGTAATGCTGTCGGATTTTACGATACCGGGTTTCTCCGGCGCCGAAGCGCTTCGTTTGGCGGCCACCATTGCGCCTTCGGTGCCGTTCATCTTCGTGTCGGGGACGATCGGCGAAGAAGTTGCCGTCCAGTGCTTACAGAGCGGTGCGACCGATTACGTATTGAAGGGCAATCTGAGGCGTCTCGGTTCCGCTGTGCGGCGGGCATTGCGGGAGGCCGCAGAGCGTGTGGTAGCACGCACTGCGGACGAAACACGCCATCGTCTCGCTCAAATTCTTGAGGCGACTACCGATCTTGTCGCCACCAAGGATGCAAAGCGGCGTCTAACCTTTCTGAACGAGGCCGGTTGCCGCCTAATCGGGATCACGCGTGAAGAGGCTATAGGGCGTCAGGCGGAGGATCTATACACATCCGCCGCGCGCCGACTGGTGCGGGAAATTGCCGTCCCTGCGGCAGACAAGGACGGGGCATGGGAGGGCGAGAGCGCGCTACTTACCCAGGATGGTGTCGAAATTCCGGTCTCGCAGGTGATCGTGGCGCATCGGGGTGCCGACGGCGCGACCCAGTTCTACTCGACCATTGCACGCGATATCCGCGAGCGCAAGGCCCACGAGGCGCAAATCGTGCACATGGCCAATACCGATGCGCTGACGGGACTCCCAAATCGGCTGCTTCTCGGCGACCGCGTCGCGCAGGCAATCGTGCACTCGCGCCGTAGCCGCCGACCGCTCGCTATGCTGTCGATCGACCTCGATCGCTTCAAGCTTGTGAATGAGGGCTTCGGCCACGCCGTCGGTGACGAGGTGTTGCGGGAGATCGGTGCGCTGTTGCGCGCGACCGTACGGGACGGTGACACCGTTGCGCGTCTCGGTGCGGACGAGTTCGTGGTGCTGCTTGCGGATCTGGCGCATGCCGGGGATACGTATTCGGTGGCGCGCAAATTGCTCGATGCCATGAGTCGTCCACGGCGAGTCGCCGGCAAGGAACTTCGTGTTACCGCAAGCATCGGCGCGGCGCTATTCCCCGACGATGGCGATGGATTCGAGCTCTTGTTGCGTAACGCAGGCGCCGCGGTGCACCGGGTAAAGGCGCAAGGCGGCGGGAGCTTTCAGTACTACGCTTCCGGGATGACTGAGGAGGCGCTCGAGCGCATCGCGCTGGAGCGAGGCCTGCAAGTCGCGCTTGAGCAGAACGCGCTGACGCTTCACTTTCAGCCGCTGTACGACTTGCGCACGCGCCGGCCCACAGGCGTCGAGACCCTCTTGCGTTGGTTCGGCAAGGACGGTAAGGCGGTGTCTCCGGCCCGTTTCATTCCCGTAGCCGAGGAAACCGGATTGATCCGGCCGATCGGGGAATGGGTTCTCGCCCGGGCCTGCCGCACTGTCCTCGAATGGAAAACACGAGGCGGGTCCCCTCCGAGGGTTGGCGTAAACGTCTCCCCTCGTCAGCTGCGCGACGGCACATTTCCCGGAATCGTCAAGCGTGTCCTGGATGAGACGGGGTTTCCCGCCTCCCGGCTCGAGCTCGAAATCACCGAAAGCGCGCTCATGGAAAGCGGAGACGCTGCAGTACGAACCATGGCCGAGCTCAAAGCGTTGGAGGTCACGATTGCAATCGATGATTTTGGCACCGGCTATTCGAGCCTGAGTTATCTGTCGCGCATGCCGATCGACCGATTGAAAGTGGACCTCGCATTCGTACATCGGATGACGAAGGAGCGCCAGGATGCCGCGATCGTACAGGCGGTCGTTTCGCTGGGGCATGCACTGGGACTTCAAGTGGTGGCGGAGGGCGTAGAGACCGAAGAGCAGCTTGCGTTGCTCGCCAAGATGGACTGCGACGAGGTCCAAGGCTATTTGTTGGCGCGCCCGGCAAGCGGTGAACAAGTCCGGTCCCTGTTCGATGAGGAAAGTACAACATGAAGAAACCAGAGAGAGAAGGGAGCGACGATGAGCGATAAATCCATTTTGCTGGTGGAAGACAATCCAGACGACGAAGAATTGACGCTTCGAGCACTGCGGCGCGGCAACGTCGCCAACGAGGTCGCCGTGGCGCGCGACGGTAACGAGGCGCTCGAATATCTGTTCGGGTCCGGAAGAGGCGAGGGGCGCGATGCCAGCCAGATGCCAGCCGTGGTATTACTCGACCTCAAGCTGCCAAAGGTCGGCGGTCTTGAGGTGCTGAAGCGAATCCGCGCCGACGCCCGTACGGCCATGATCCCCGTGGTGATACTGACTTCGTCCAGCGAGGACGAGGACATGATCCGCAGCTACCAGAGCGGCGCAAACAGCTACGTGCGCAAGCCGGTGAATTTCGCCGAGTTCACAAACGCCGTTAGCCAGCTTGGCCTATATTGGCTGCTCCTTAATAGTCTGCCGCGGATATCGTGAGACGTCTAAGTTTCCTGCTCACTCGGCTATCACTAGCGTGAAGGCGTGGCAGCGTCCGATTAATTCATCGGTGGGCTTGAGAGATCAATTGAATCGCGTAAGCACTAGCCGGCCCGAGCTTAGTCGGCAACCGTCTCGAAGATCTCCCGAAATCGCGCGGCGCAACGCTTAAACGCCTCGAGCACGTCCGGGTCGAAGTGCGGCGGCAGAGTCCGGCCATCGCCGACGGTGATGACCTCGACCACGGCCTCGTGCGACAGGGCGCTCTTGTAGGGGCGCGCCGAGCGCAGGGCATCGTACTGGTCGCAGATGTTCATGATGCGGGCGGAGATGGGGATGACCTCGCCCTTCAGACGCGACGGGTAGCCGCTCCCGTCCCAGCGCTCGTGGTGGTTCAGCGCGATCTCGGCACCCATGCGCAAATACGGCGAGTCGCCCGTGCCGAGCAGTTGCGCCCCGAGCGCGGAGTGCGACTTCATGATCTCCCATTCCTGCTGATTCAACGGTGCGTGCTTTTGCAGGATCGCGTCGGGAATGGCTATCTTGCCGATGTCGTGCATGGGACTTGCGTAGCGGATCGTCTCGCAGAATTCGGGATTCATGCTGATCGCATGGGCGATGTCCTCCGTGTAGTAGCTGATGCGCTGCACATGCGCACCGGTTACCTCGTCCTTGTAGCTCGCGGCGCGCGTCAGGGTCGCGATCGTCTCGCGGTAGCTCGTGAGTACCTGATGCGAGCGCTCCTGCACCTTTTGCTCAAGAATGCGGTTCTGGTCGGCGAGGAAATTGCTGTAGCGCTTGAGCATCAGCACGTTGTGCACGCGCACCGAAAGCTCGCTGCGGTCCACCGGCTTGGAGAGAAACTCCTGCACGCCGGCTTTGAGCGCACGAAGCCTGGACTGATGGTCCTCGAGCACCGTAACCATGATGATCTGCGCCGTCGCGGTGCGCTCGGCGGATTTGAGCCTTGCGGCGACCTCGAACCCGTCGATTCCGGGCATCAGCGCATCGAGCAGCACGACGTCGGGCGGCTCCCCGGTCGCTTTTTCGATGGCGCTGAATCCATTCTCGGCCGTGACGACCCGATACCCGTCGTTCTCCATCTGCCGCCGCAGCAGCAGCCTCATGCTCTCGTCGTCGTCCACCACCAGCACCAGTGGCTTAGTTTCGGTCACCCAGCCCATCCCGGTTTCGGGTCGCGCGGCAGCGCTTGCGCAACCGGTCAAGCCTAGCGACAGGCTGGCCGGCCGTCTTATCTATCCATCCATATCTCGCGCAACGCGCACGCAGCGGCGTCTCGTTTTGCACCCTTTGACGAGTTTGTCCCGCTACGAATGCCTGAGCACGGAGCGAATCGTCTCCGAGAGGATCTTCTTGCTGTAGGGCTTCGTGATATATCCGTCGGCGCCGAGGTCGAGCCCGCGGCGCACCTCTTCGGGTTTGGCCAGCACCGTCAGCATCACGATCGGAAGCAGAGCGAGTTTCGGGTGGCGGCGCATGTTCGCCAGGACATCGAAGCCGTTGCCATCCGGCAGCAGGATATCGAGCAACAGCAGGTCCGGCAGCGGACGCGAGCGGATCTCATCGAGCAGCTCCTTGCAGTCGCGCGCGAAGCGCACCGAGTAGCCGGCGGCACTCACGCGCAGCCTGGCGAGCGCCGCCTGGTCCGGGTCGTCCTCGACGATCAGCACCATAATCTCTCGCGCTTTCTTGGCGACCGGCGGGCGGTTTTCGAGACGGTCCGGGGATAGGAAGTTGCCTGAGCGATCGAGCGCCGTGCGGGCGGCGCGCGTCTGTTTTTCGATGCGTACCGTGTCGTCCGGCGAAATCCCCAGTGCGCTGAATTGCTTCGTCTGAAAGGGATTGGTGAAATCGAGATCGTGCGTCGGATCTGCGGGATCCGAGTCGACCAGGCCAAGCTCCTCCAGCTCCGCGAGCCAGTCGGCCAGCAGCGCGTCGGGAAATTGCCGCAGCAGCCCTCGGACAACGTCCGAATGCGTATCGCCCTCGATGACCCTGAGGATCCGGCGATAGTCGGATGGGATCGCCGGGTCGGTCGAGGACAACGCATCCTCGCCGGACGCGGTGCGGCGATAGATCCGATCCTGCGGCCACGACTCCATGTTTACCTTCTGTTGGATTGTCCGCCCCGCATCCCAGCCGTTCCCGGCGTCAAGCGGTTGGACCTCGCCGCCGGGCGATGACGCTTCAGCGCGACGCCAAAACTCGCGCTCCAAGTATATGTGCACATGGGCCGACCGTGCAGGGCGCGCCGGGTCGAGCAGGAAGCGAGAAATTGCTGTGCCACTCCTACTACCTTATGGTTGTTTTGGAAGCGCTCACAGGGTATGGCGCACGCCGTCGATCAGCGGCGCGGAGCCGGCGTCAAGTTGCGCGGTTCCCGGTGCGATCTTCGAGAACAAGCTGCGCACACAATTGGCGACGCCGGCGCTCTAAGGGTCGCTTGTGGTGGGAGTAAACGCGAGTTTCAGATCGTGTAGTTGCGCCCCCAGTTCGCGAGGTAGCCGTTTGGCTACAACGTAGAGCTAACATGCTACGTGGCCGGCCGAGTGACGATGCAAATACGCCCCTATGAACGGTCATTTGCCACGGTCACGATCACGCAGCACCCAGAATCTTTCTAGATCGCGTAGGATCGACCTGTCGAGCCAATTGTGGCTGCCGCTCTATCTTGGGGCGGCGCCGCCGCGACACGCAATCGCCAACATGCGGTTTTGATGATGAGCTCAGGTTACCGTGACGCGCTTGTCTCGCGCGCGCTGCCCAAACGTCCGCAGCGAGGCGAGGTCGTCATTGCGAAGGTTGGCGAGGAAGCTCTGCGTCCGATCGGCCCGGAAGACCAGGATCCCTATGAGGGCGCCGCTCAGTGGTTGGCGGAGTCGGGGAGGCGCCCGTGGCCCGACTCACCCGCCCAGTGCCAAGTGGCCGCGCGGGAATCCAGCGAAGAGCTGCTCACCTACCTGGAAGAATGCGCCGGACGGCCCCTCCGATCACGCGCCGCGATCAAGCAGTATGTTGCAGATCTGAGGTCACCCTCGCAGGTAGCGACTGCACGCAAGCTTGACCAATTGCTGCGGGAAACTGCGCTCCTTGCGATGCTTACTGTCGCGGTTTTGCAGTACTACTACATGGACGTGTTCTTGCAGATCGGGAATATAAGCCACCTCGCCGTCTATCTTCCATCTACCGCACCTCATCAGGTCCGGCGCTGAGCTGCCGCTACGTGGGCCAACGGAGGATCGAAGGCAACAGCGGACGTACAGCTCGCTTGCCATCGCATCTCCCCATATAAGCTAAGCGAGACACGCTAAGTTTGCACCCCGGCTCACCGTCTGAAAGGCTGCAAGAAACCGACTCAGGTCAGCACGACGGTACATCGCTATCGCCGAATCCGGCCACGCGGCAAGCGTCTCTCCTCGATCTTAGCTTTCAATCTCCGGCTGGCGTGGAATAGCACGACACGGCGGGCGGTGACCGGGATCTCTTCGCCCGTCTTGGGATTACGACCTGGGCGTCGCGACTTATTGCGCAGCCGGAAGTTGCCGAACCCCGCCAGTTTGACGCCTTCGCCTCGCTCGAGCGCCGCGCCTATCTCATCGAAGAACGCCTCAACCATGTCTTTCGCCTCGCGCCCGTTCAGGCCGATCTTCTCGGAGAGCAAACTAGCGAGCGTTGTTCTTTCCAGCGTCATTGGCAGGAGCGCCAGTGTATCCTGCCGGCACGCCCAGGTGGGGCGCGTCTAACGAGCGTGTAGAAAAAGGTCTTTGCAGAAGCATTCCACCGCCTTGATTGA